>Ga0268298_10002442_pt1 | contig 20340 bp, 20 predicted proteins | sample WWTPWeurt_MetaG_FD_194462 | JGI IMG/M metagenome (GOLD analysis project Ga0268298, IMG submission 194462) | Activated sludge microbial communities from WWTP in Nijmegen, Gelderland, Netherland - WWTP Weurt | ecosystem: Engineered > WWTP > Aerobic digester > Activated sludge | place... | reverse complement strand
CTGTTTGCGCCGCTCCGATAGGTTGCCCCCAAGTCGCTTCGCCAGACGGGCGGAGTCTTTCTTCTTTACCGCCATCGTGTTGTCCTTTCAATCAACAAGAATGACGGTCACTGGACTATCGAAACAGGGTGACTTATGTAGTTATTGCTATCTACAGACTTGTTGAGTTCTGGCGAATCAACATGACGAAGGGGTCATATTCTGGGGTACGCTGCGAATTGCGGGCGGCTTACAGTGAGCCCGGGCAGATGGATCAGATTGCTGTAATCACGCTCTGGATGGTGGCAACGCAAATCGGTCACGCCTTCGCCGATCAGATGTATGGGTGCGTCGACCGGGAAAACGTCAAACGGCTTCGGAAATGCCAATGCGATGGCCATGAGCGCGAACGCCGCCATGCAGGTTCAGCGGCCCCGATAACAGAATCGCTGACAGTGCGGATTCCACCCCAAACCAGCCAGCCAAAACAACTGAAACCCGCCCCAAGCAACGATTCGAACCTTGCCAGTGTTTCCAATGGCGTTCCGCCACCATCGAATAGAGCTTTCGGCGATTGCTGACAGTCCGCAGTGACTCGCAAAGGTTTGTCACGGCGGACGGGGGCTGAACGCTCGCAATGCACCGGGAGCGGTCACTGGCGGGGCTTAACCGGAGGGGTTCTGAGCGGCGGCTTACTGAGTCCACCTGCCGTCCAGCAGGTAGAATTTGATTCAGGTGGCGGTCGGCACCCGGCCACAACCTGCCGGTCAGGGTTACGTTTCAATTTCTGCTGGTGGTGTGCTCGGTGATCGAATTGAATGGCCGGTATTCGGCGAGCAAATTGATGACCTCACTGCCTCAACCCGGCCATGACCCGCCACTCGGGATTTTTCTACATTGCGGTCATTCATTTTCACACTCGCTCGGTCATTGACCCGAGGGTACTCAGATTTACAACTTGGCAGCCCGAAGTGAAGCGATGGGAATCACGGCACTATTGGCAGACAGCGTTGAGGGATAGCTTATTGAGCCAACCTGCCATTCAGACTGTTGGGATTTAACCATCAGGCAGGCAGCCCATTCTCAAACCATTCCTGACTAGCGTACTTCGTAGCCATGGCAATTCTTTGGACATTTTGCAATCCAATCCAATGATCGGCGACGTTGAAGGCATTTCGAAGCTCATCCCCTTCATTCGTTGTTGGCCCCCTCATTTCATTCATCAATATCAATACGATGTCCTGAACTGGAATAAAGAATCTCAACAGGTCACGGCGATCAGCCTCGAATGCAAGCACTACTGCAATATTGAAGACCCAGGCAATTGAGCAAACATATGTAAGATCGTATTTTTGTACAAGCAACATATGTAAGTGCAGTCGCGGCCCCAGTAGCAAATCAGCATTTTGCTGGGGTGTAAGCCGCCTAGCGACTTCGCGAGTATTTCGGTGGCATTTCTTACGCATTGATCAGTTGTATCGTTTGTTAAATAAACACCGCAGCTCTAAAGAGCAGCCCTTCGCTAAGGTTCCTAAGGATCGTCTGAACAACCCTGTTTTCGCTGAGGGATAAGCGCACACCGACCGAGTTGCAGCCGGAATCGATGTAAAACTGTTCAAACGAATCAAACGAATCCGAAAGTGCTTGCCTGAAAGCGGCTTGCGCTCCCTTTTTCGGGCCGTTCTGCACATCACGGACGCACCTCTCCCATCGATGTCATCAACGCTCGTCTCGCCATCCACAGATTCGAGAGCGCAAAGAGCGTCGTGAGTTGTGCCGCGTTCTTGGCAATGCCCCGGTAACGCACCTTCGTGTAGCCGAACTGGCGCTTGACCACGCGGAACGGATGCTCGACGCGAGCACGCATGCAGGCAATCGCGTGATTGAGCTGCGCCAGCCAGTCGGAGAGCGGATGGCCGGGCTTCTTCTTCACCGCAATCCAGTCTTCGACGCCGCGGTCTGCCAGATGCTCGCGCAGCTTCGGGTAGTCGTAGCCCCGATCAGCGCCAGCCCGTTCTTCCTCACCATGCAGACAGGCTTCGAACATCGCCATGTCGGCCACTTTTGCCGTGCTACCGATCACCGTATGCACCAGCCCGCTATCGGCATCGACGCCAATGTGCGCCTTCATGCCGAAGTGCCAGACGTTGCCCTTCTTCGTTTGCGTCATTTCCGGATCGCGCTTGCCGTCTGCGTTCTTCGTCGAACTCGGCGCGGCAATCAGCGTCGCATCGACCAGCGTGCCCTGGCGAAGCAGCAGGCCTTGCTCGTTCAGCAGCACATTGACCTCGGCGAAAATCAATTCAGCAAGCCCCTTGGCTTCCAGCAGGTGACGGAAATTGAGGATGGTTGTTTCATCGGGGATCGTATCCTCGCCGGCATCGATGCCGGCAAACACCCGCATCACCGGCATGTCATGCAGGACTTCTTCCATGCCGGGATCGGACAGCGCGAACCATTGCTGCATGAAGTGGATGCGCAGCATCATCTGGAGTGGCTTGGGCGGGCGGCCACCCTTGGCGCCGACCTTCGGGTAGTAAGGCGCTATCAGCCCACACAGCCGAGCCCACGGCACGACGCGATCCATCTCGGCCAGAAAGATCTGGCGCCGCGTCGCTTTCGGCTTCTTCACAAAACCCGATTCGGTAAGGCACATCTGTTTCATCATTCGTTCCGTTCCTATCGTGGCGTTCTACGCATAACGCATCAACACCTCGTTACGTCGACAGGTTTTTCAGAGAATCCCTAACGAGATTTAGCCGCGCCAGATCTAAGGCGCCAAGGTACTTGTTGACTCATTTTTTCTTGCCGTGTGGTTACGATATTGCACGTCAGAAGTGAGGATGTGGTTAACCCACCATTTCCCTAAAAACTCTTGCAAGGGTTCTGTAATTATTTCCCCGCTCATGGCTGCATTTAGAAAATCAACCAAGCGACTTTCATACTCGTTGTGCAGTCCTTTTTGTTCATCCAATTTTGGATTACCGTTTAGACGCAGTACATCCTCTTCCGTTTGAAAGTGTTTTTTTGCATAAAACGCTAAGTCATTCAGGATCGAATGGAAGGTTTCAATGCTCCTCTTTGAGCTATCACACTGATAGTCTGATACCCGTTTGCATAGCATCAAAAGCTTTTGATGCTGAATGTCCAAAGTTTTACTGCCGACGCTGTATTCGGGCTTCCATTCATACGTATATGACATTTTTGGTCTCCTTTACAATCCAGTGCACGTATCTCCATCAAAATTCTGAAAGTTAAATCGATAACTCATATCGTGAGATCAAAAAATCAACGGGCTGGCTCAAATCTATATTTCCTAGATTCTTAGGAATATGGGTTTGTGCGGGTCAGAAAAAAACCCTGATGACGTAACAGGGCTTTTGTAAAAACCGGCGTTAGATCCTGGCTAGTTTCAGCCCATGTGGTTCCCGCCGTTACATGCAAAGTTGGCGCCAGTAGTGAAACCAGATTGTCCAGAAGCCAGCCAGGAAACGATGGCAGCGATTTCTTCCGGCTCTCCGAGACGCTTGACCGGGATGGTCGCGACAATTTTTTCCAGCACGTCTTCGCGGATCGCCCGCACCATCTCAGTACCGACATAACCAGGTGAAACCGTGTTGACCGTCACCCCCTTGCTGGCGACTTCCTGTGCCAACGCCATGGTGAAGCCGTGCATGCCGGCCTTGGCGGTGGAATAGTTAGTTTGGCCGAACTGACCGCGCTGACCGTTCATCGACGAAATATTGATGATCCGGCCCCAACCACGATCAAGCATGCCATCGACGACCTGCTTAGTGACAAAGAACAGGGAATTCAGGTTGGTATCAATAACGGCTTTCCAGTCATCGATACTCATTCTCCGGAATTGCCCATCCTTGGTGATACCGGCGTTATTGACTAGCACGTCAATTTCGCCGACTTCAGCTTTGACCTTGTCGAAGGCTGCCTTGGTGCTATCCCAGTCGGAGACATTGCCTTCAGACGCGATGAAGTCGAAGCCGAGTGCTTTTTGCTCAGACAACCAGCGATCTTTGCGCGGTGAATTTGGGCCGCAACCGGCAACCACGGTGTATCCATCCTGAGCAAGACGCTGGCAAATAGAGGTTCCGATTCCGCCCATTCCTCCGGTAACGTAGGCTATTTTTTTGCTCATTTACTTCTCTCCTCTGCGGTAATTTTGAATTACGGCCCGTAAATATATCAAAATTTATGATTAGTGCAATACGCTGCTCGTTACGTAATCAATACCGTTCCGTATGGCGTCATTTATAAAGCTTGGCGTGACCAACCGGCGAACGTCAGCTTCCATTTCTTGCCAATGACGACAAAGGGCACTCAAGAGACCGTCGGACACCATGACGGTGGCTTAGCGTACGATAATCTCCGAATTCTGTGGCTGCATCAATGACAAACGCTTAACTGCTTTTTCCGTTCCGCTGCACCCCAAACCCCAATGTCACGACAAGTGACGCGCGGATCTGGCCTCGTCAGAATTGGCGATGCTATATCGGAATTGAGGCGCGCAGGCTGCGCAGGGTGCGCACCAGGTGAAACTGTCTGCTGCCGACTCGGGGTTGTCTATGCGCTCTCAGGTTCAGGTTCGTAGCCGGCGTAATCCTGCTCGAACCTAGCCAACTCTCGCAGCGCTCTGATATTCATGACCGGCACAAGAACATAGAGGAGCATCGAGGCCATCGGGCCAATCTGCCCTGTTGCGATACAGGCCACCATACCAACCACGCCGAAACCGCAAATAATCCAGTTGAGCACTAGCGCCACTCGACGCAGCTGGCGTCTACGGGCGTTATCGATGGTGATGTACATCCCAAGCACGGATAAATCTTCACCGCCGAGAGCGGTCGCAGAAATCACGGGAAACGCCATAAACACCGCGCCCAGGAGCGCGATGAAGGCCACGCCTGTAGCCGATGGCGCCTTAATCAGCATGAGCGCCAAGCCGCCGGCCAACAGCATTGCAATCCCCCAGTTTACCTTTCGAAGTCCGCCGAACGATGGAGGCGGCGGGATTATCCGAGGGTGGCGCACTGACTCTACTGCTTGCGGCTCTGGCGAAGCCTTTGGCTCAGCGGGCTTACCGCACCTTTGGCAAAACTTCCCATTTGGCGCGAGTTCAACGCCGCAATGCACGCAAAACATAGATGCTCCTTGCAATAGCTTGTATGTATATTATTGCCTATTGATCCGGCCAGGTTAAGTTTGAACTGAAGATGCCTCGGCCGTGGGGTTGCCACTGCGCGAGAATTTCAAACATATTCAGGCCGGATCAATAGTCATGTTTGGATAGCTAACCAATATCGCCCGGCTCATTGCTTCGACGCCCGTGCGCGCGCCTTGCGGCACGACCAGGCCGAACTCCCGACAGAAACCGCGCAGCGTGTTGATGCGGGAGGTACGCGTCCCCATCCAGCGCGAGCGGATGCGGTGCAAGCCCTGCCGTGCCTGTTGCTCAACGGATTTCACCCGCACCGGCACGATGTCGGCGCAGCGGACCGCCTCGAGCAAGGCACAGGCATCGGCGGCATCGGTCTTGTTGCGTTTTACGTAGGCCCGGATGTAGGCGGCGGGTAGTAGCTTGACCTCGATGCCCAGCCCATTGAGCCAGCGGCCCCAGTGATGCGCGGAACCACAGGCTTCCATGATGACCAGATCCACATCTCGGTTGTGGAACCAGCGTTCGAACTGGCTGCGGGTCAGACGCTGCTGCTCGATGACTTTCCACTTCTCATCGGCAATAGCGATTTGGAATACACTCTTGGCCAGATCAACTGCAACGGTAGTAGCATGCATTTCGGACTCGTTTCGTCGAAGACCGATCCCCATCCTCATGAGCACCGGCATCGCCAATTGGGCGCTGAAAAAACGGGGGAGTCCATCCCATCACTCAACCTCACTCCTTTCAGTCGCTGGACGCTGTGCGATAAAGCCGCGCAGCGCCGGTTAGCTCTACGTTGGGCTTAACACCACATGACACTACAAGAACTGTTGTCACAATTGAACAACGAAGGTCTCTTTCCTATTCGTGTTGAATCGATACCAGAAGACAACGATGACATGACATTTGCAGGAAACGTAAGCGAGTTTATTCAGGCGGCAAAAGTGATCCGATCACCGATGGTGTTCGTAAGTACCTTTACTTTGTCGGAAGAGCACTTCCTAAGAAATAGTCCAGATGAGGACGATGTAAACGAGCCCATCGATCTCTGTCGAGTTGTACCAGAATTGAATAATCTCAAAGGTCGTATCGGTGAGGACGGTCACATTGATTTGTCCGTTCCAGGCCCAAAAGGGAGCCTCACACTTCAGATTGTTGAAGACTGGATGCTTACGTTTGCCGAATTGCATTCACAAGCTTTGCGCCTATTACGCCAAGCATCATTGGAGCAACATGCTCAAGAAGAAGCGATTGAAGAGGCCAGAACACAGCATCTATTGAGAAATCTTCGTGGACTAATTACCGACAAGGAATTTGTCAGACTGCCAACTCAACGAGCCATGCGCGCTTATGCACTCGACGATTTCCCGGAACTAGAAACCCTGGAGGAAAGCGTTTTACGGACTGAGATTCAAAATCTCAAAGCCAGAATCGATGCCCAAGGCCTCCGACGCAAATAGGCCCAACATCACAATCCACCGGACCTTCGGTAAGCAGCGCTTGCCTGCGTCCGGTGATTTTCAACATTAGGTCGCTCATGCAGCCAACCGCCTCGAACTATTTCCGCTGGATTTATCCTGCAGCACTATTGATCGCAGCCATCGCAATCGCTGTTGCGGTCTTCGCTGGTGCTATTGCAGTGAGGGATCTCGCTTTGCCTTTGGTGTCGATCTTCGGAACATTCTTCGGCGCAACCTTTGCGTTCCGTCTCAATGAAGAGAAAGAGGCGCGAAAGGTGCGCGAGGCACGCCGCGAGGCACTAAACCGAGCATCGTTTGTACTCATTCGCCAGGCGAATGCGATCCATCAAATGACCCAAGACTTTGAAAGATTTCCCTCTCCGTTTGAGAAAGCGTTCAATCTTCCGGCCCTAAAACCGCCACCCTACAATGACTTGATACACAACCTGTCCGATCTTGAGTTCTTGCTGGAGTCACCGACCCCCGGCCTATTGATGGAAATTGCCATTGAACAGGAGCGTTTTCACCAGGCACTCGACAGCATGAGAATTCGTAACGAATTCTACGTTGGAGAAGTGCAACCGGCGCTTGAAAAGCTTGCACTGAATGGTAAGCAAGTGACGGTTGTAGAGGCCGCCAGTCTTCTTGGTGAAAGGTTGTTCGGTGGCGCAATGAATGGAGCTGAAATTGCGTGGCAGCACATCTCGTCGTGCAATGTGACCATCCCCACAGTTCACGAAGCGCTCTTGCGGCAAGCGAAGGCGCTGTATCCGGGACACAAGTTCATCACCTATGAAAGAGCAACCTAACATGGTGGTCGACCTCGCTCCCTTCGGTCGCTGGAGGCTGCGCGATAAAGCCGCGCAGCGCCGGTTGTCTTCACGTTAGAGGTCAGATGGAACCGGCTTTGATCACTGCAGACCCGGAGGTTCGCCAGTCGGCCATTCTCCGCCGCTACATGGACCTTCCTAAGCTGCTGGACCTACTCCATACCCGGTCGCTCTACTTTCGACGGGCAGACGGTTTCTCCGATCGGCTCGAAGGCGCGCTCTTCCCAAGCTTCCGAAAGACGATGGATGAGGCGTTCGCGCGGAAGGAAATCCCTCACGATGCCGACCATTTCTACAATCGGGCTCGAAAGGGCAACTACGTTAGTTGTTGGACCATTGGAGCACGCGACAACATGGCTTTGTGGCAGCTCTTTGGAAATGTGAAGACTTCCGTGGCAGTGACTTCCACCGTCGATCGCCTTGTGAGTTGCGGATTCGACTGGAATCGCCGTATGCACCTACATAAAGTGCGTTACGTGGACCATCGCCGCGTCAGAACGTATGTCATGGGTTCCTTCACAGACCCCCTCCAGTACAAAAGCGATTCGTACAAATTTGAGAGGGAGCTCCGAATCATTCTCCCGCAACAGGAGGTTGGGTGGGAGGCGAACCCAATGGGAATTCGGCTCGCGGTTTCCGATCTCAATGTTCTTGTGAGAAGCGTTGTTGTCGCGCCGGAAGCCGACGAGGGCTTCCTTGAGGCAGTTCGAGACTTGTGCGAACGCTATGGCTTGTCGGCCCCTGTTAAGCGCTCGATGTTGTCGTTGATGCGGGTCTGACCTCTACCATGGCAGTCGACACGGCCGTTCTCACTGCACGCCGGTCAGTTCTACGTTCCTGAACGACCGCTTTCCAAATTTGGCTACGTCCGCAAAGGGCACGTTGTACTCAGTGACGACTGGCAGCTTTCGGGAATCGAAACTTCACTGACTGCTTTCCGGCGATGAATCCGATGGGCGGACGGTTCCCTCTGTGCCCTATATAGGACATAGTGGCCGCTCGGTAACAGCCGTTCAGCCATACTCAATGTATGCGAGTTGGAATGCTACGAAGCGGCCGTTCAGGTTATCTAAATACTGGGCTGCACGATGGACAACTTTTACATTGAATCGTTTTTTTTCGCTCCTCTGGTATGGCGCTAAATATCTATTCACTTCGCAGCTTGATTGTTATCAAGACTAAATTCTTCCGAAGACCGCCTCGATTGGTGCTTCATCTCCCCCTTGATCTTGATCAAAGCAGCAAAGCTCAGGCTTGCGACAGTGCCGATCCTTATTCAAATATTGAGAGGGTCAAGGGAGTCATGATTTCAAGAAAATTCAAACGCAGTGGCCTGGCAGCATTGCCGCTTCTGGCGGCGCTTGTCCAGTTTGCCTTTGCCGAGACACCGGCCGCACACGGGGATAGCGCGATGCGCGACTACCAGGCAGCGGGAGGTTCGCCAATGGCTGACTTGAAGATGCACCAGGACATCAATCCGCTGGCGCCCAAAATGTCGGAAACCGAGTTCGACAAAGCCAAGCGTATCTTCTTCGAACGTTGTGCCGGCTGTCATGGGGTACTGCGCAAGGGTGCAACAGGCAAGCCGCTGACCCCGGACATCACCATCGAAAAGGGGCTGGAATATCTGAAGGTCTTCATCAAGTACGGCTCAGCCGGTGGCATGCCGAATTGGGGCACTTCCGGCATCCTGACCGACGATGAAGTCGACCTGATGGCTCGTTACATCCAGCAGACGCCGCCTGCACCGCCGGAATTCGGCCTGAAAGAAATGGAAGCATCGTGGAAGGTCATCGTTCCGGTTGAGCAGCGTCCGAAAAAGAAGATGAACAATCTCAACCTTGCGAACCTGTTCTCGGTGACCCTGCGCGATGCCGGTGAAATCGCCCTGATCGACGGCGACAGCAAGAAGATCGTCAGCATCCTGAACACTGGCTACGCCGTCCACATCTCGCGCATGTCGGCTTCTGGCCGCTACATGTTCGTGATCGGCCGCGACGCCAAGATCAACCTGATCGACCTGTGGATGGAAAAACCGGACACGGTCGCCGAAATCAAGGTCGGCATGGAAGCACGCTCGGTCGAAAGCTCGAAGGCAAAGGGTTACGAAGACAAATACGCGATTGCCGGCACCTACTGGCCGCCACAGTTCGTGATCATGGACGGCGATACGCTCAAGCCGCGCAAGATCGTCGCCACTCGCGGCATGACCGTCGGCACCCAGGCCTATCATCCTGAGCCGCGCGTAGCCGCCATCGTTTCCTCGCACTTCAACCCGGAGTTCTTCGTTAACGTGAAGGAAACCGGCATGGTCTATTCGGTCGACTACCGCGACCTGAACAACCTGAAGATCAAGATGATCGAAGCGGCGCCTTTCCTGCATGACGGCGGCTTCGAGTCGACGCATCGCTACTTCATGGATGCGGCCAACGCCTCCAACAAGATCGCCGTCATCGACACCAAGGAAGGCAAGCTGGAGAAATTGGTCGAAGTCGGTAAGACGCCGCACCCGGGCCGCGGTGCCAACTTCATTGATCCCAAGTTCGGCCCAGTGTGGGCAACGGGTCACCTCGGCGACGACACTATCGCCCTGATCGGTACCGACCCGAAGAAGCATCCGGACAATGCCTGGAAGGTTGTCCGTTCGCTGAAGGGCTTGGGCGGCGGTTCGCTGTTCCTGAAGACGCATCCGAAGTCGAAGAACCTGTGGGTCGATACCACGCTCAATCCGGAAGCAGCTGTCAGCCAGTCCGTCGCAGTATGGGATATCAACAACCTCGAAAAGGGCAATGAGCTGATCCCGATCGGCGAATGGTCAGGCATCAAGGATGGCCCAAAGCGTATCGTCCAGCCGGAATACAACAAGGCCGGTGACGAAGTGTGGTTCTCTGTCTGGAACGGCAAGGACCAGGAATCGGCAATCGTCGTGGTCGATGACAAGACGCGCAAGCTGAAAGCCGTCATCCGCGATCCGAGACTGGTCACGCCAACTGGCAAGTTCAACGTTTTTAACACGCAACACGACGTCTACTAAGACTAAAGAGGGGGCGTAACTCCTCCGAGAGAGGAGTTACGCCCCCTTTTCTTTTTGCTTAGTATGGGGTTGGGAACAACTTCAGGAAATATTCTCCAATTGAACGCCCGCTTTAACGATCCGTATCGTGCCCAGCGCGAACTGCTCTCCGGCAGCAAGTTCTTTGCCGCGTTGCCGCCTGCCTTGCTCAACGAGCTGGCCGAGGCGAGCCACCTGCTCGAACTTCCGGCCAACCAGACGCTATACGAAGCTGGCGACCCGATCCGTGAAGCGCACCTGCTGTTCAACGGTAGCCTCAAGCGCAGCACGACCATCCCCGGCGGCGCCACCAAGACCATCGAACTGGTACAGAGCGAGCAACTGCTTAGCCTGGGCGAACTATTCGGCGCCACGCATTACGCCTCGACTTGTTGCTGCATCACGCAGACCCTGCTGGTGGCAATCGATATTCGCAAACTGCGCGAGGCCACCGAAAATCACCACGAATTGGGCGTGCGCATCATTGCCGCCCTGGCTCGCCGTCAATGCGCGATCGAGTTCGACGTCACCAGCCACCATTATGGCCTGACCGGCACCCAACGCTTACTCGACTACCTGCTTGAATCGGCGGGCGAAAAAGCCAATCTGGCGGGTGAAACGACCGTCGTTCTCAAGGCCAGCAAGAAAGTGATCGCGGCGCGCATTGGCATGACGCCGGAGTCCTTCTCCCGCAACCTGCGCGAACTGAGCGACAACGGCGTTCTTGTCGTCGATGGCCGCAAAGTCCATATCCAGAATGCTGCCCTGCTCGATACGGTAGGCGGCGACAACCGGCAGAGGCTGAATTTCTGCCGAAAACGTAAAGGCAACGCGCTCGATGCCGAGACCCCGCTGTCGGCTGGCGCGCTGGTCAACATGTGCGGCCGCCTGCGTGTGCTTTCGCAGCGCATGGCCATTGCGTGGTGCATGATCGTTTCAGCGATTGCCCCACACAAGGCATTGGTCAAGCTCAACCAGCAGGAGAAGGAATTCGAGCGCAATCTGGCCCGCCTTGAAAAGCTCGAACTGGCCGCCGAGTTCGCCGAGAAACTCGTGCTGATCAAGGCTTTGTGGCCGCGCTATCAACACCTGATGCATGGCGACCAGTTATCCGTACAAAGAATTGAAGATGTATTCGAACTGAGCGAGAAGTTGCTTCAAGCAACCGACGCGCTGACTGGCCATGCGGCTGATCTGGGCGGACTCCCCGCGGCGCATTACGTCAATATGGCCGGCCGCAACCGCATGCTGTCGCAGCGTATCGGCAAGTTCTTCCTGTTTCGCGAGTGGCCAAGTCTGGACGAAAAAATTGCCGTGCTGACGCCGCCTTCCTGCCACGAGTTCGAAAGCAACCTGCAGACCCTGAGAAAAACAGCAAATATCCCGCCGGAAGTCGCCGCCCAGCTTCGGGTGGTCGCCAGCCAATGGCAGAAATTCATCCAAACGCTCTGTCCGGATCTCTCCCATGCCGCCAGAACCCAACATGCCCGCCTGGTCATGGCCGAAGGCGAGCGCCTGCTGCGTGGCGTCGACACCACCGTCAAGTTGTTCGAACGCCTGACCAAGTAGCGGAGTCGCCAACGACTCGAAGACACGAAGTCTTGATGTTCATCAATTCGACGCATTGAGCAACGTCAGATTCGGACGGGCTTCGCCAGGCTTTTGATTCCCATCAAAGCGCCAATTTTTCCAACCGCGACATTACGCTCTCGCATTATTTCAACGAAGGGTTCATCCAAATGAAAGCTGTCCATATCGCAATGATGTTTGCTGCCGGTCTCGGCGTCGCCGGCCAGGCAATGGCCGACGAGGCACTGGCCAAGGCCAAAAACTGCATGGCTTGCCATGCCATCGACAAGAAGATCGTCGGCCCGGCCTACAAGGACGTCGCCGCCAAGTACAAGGGCGACGCCGGCGCGGTCGACAAACTGGCCTCCAAGGTCAAGGCTGGTGGCAAGGGCGTCTGGGGCGAAATTCCGATGCCGCCGAACAACGTTACCCCTGACGAAGCGAAGAAGCTCGTTACCTGGATTCTCTCCCAGAAGTAACAAACGCCAGTCTTCAACGGGCAAGCAGCTTCTCGTGTTGTTGGACTAAAACAAGCCGAGAGCCAATAAACGGAACTCTTCGTAGTTCCGTTTTTTATAGCAGTGATGTTTCTGCACAAGCGCTGCGCAGTTGCCTGTTGCTTCACGTCTCCGAGTCCGTGATCTTCGACGATCTGGATCGTGATCACGACTTTGTATGAAAAGTGCAGGCCGGGATGGTCATGCGCATGCATCAACTCATGCTCAATGTTGAAGCTTATTCATTGCATTCAGGGAAGCAGCGCATCATCGGATACTTGATGCATGATTTGCCGGAAAGCCGGCTCGATGACGAAAATACGGTTCTCGAACTTCACGTAAATAAAGGGCTAATTGCCTCCCGCCTCAACCAGACGCAAGAACACTTTTCTCGCATCCGTCGCGAATTGAGTGAGCTTGGTCTGATCAAGGTTGAAGGAAGGCGGATCCTGATCCCAAGCGTTGACCGCTTGCACAAGTATCAGATGGCATAGCACCCTACCTATTTATTCTTGCTAATGGCGGCATCTTTTTCCCGAAGAACACGTTCTGTCACGTCTCGTGCCATGGCAACCGAACCAATGACCTTTTCGGATTCGTCGGTTACCAGAGCAAAGCTCATTTCGACATAGATTCTCTCTCCCGATCTACGTTCTGCTCGTGTCAATGTGGGGCGGCCATGTAGGCGTGTAGAACCATTAACCATCGCAGCCTCAAAACCTCGCCAGTGCGCTGGACGAAGGTGTTCAGGAATTATCAGATCCAAGCTTTGGCTGTAAGCCTCGGCAAAGGTATATCCGAACATTGATTCTGCAGCTTGGTTCCAGCGTTCAATCACACCCTCTCGATTGGCGTAGATGAGCGCATCAGAGGTCTGCTCAAGGATTAAATCACTGAGTGAAGAAATTGCTCGCGAATACCCGTCCATAGCGGTCTACCTCAACAATTTACTTCCAACTTAGAAATTTGAACTCTGTAATCGTTCCACCAAGCCTTCCGTGAAACCATCTGGCAACTTCTACTCTTTGTTACTGCTCCCACTTGCCGTGAGCTAAGCCAGCTGAATTTTCGAGATCAGTCTGAAATTTTTCGCTCCCAACGCCAACGATTCGCCATGCATACATCACGCTGGTTTCACTGAATTCCAGGCCGGATTCCATATCGAGCCACCATGCGCTGGACTGCGCCCCTGGACCGAGATAGCGCCAGTGGCGCAATTCTCCGCTGCACAATTCGATCACATAAATTCCGTCGCTTTTTGGCTCAAGCATCGGGGAGCGAAAACATCCAACGAGCGTTTTCGCGCCAATATCTACCGGATTGTCATTTTTTGCTGTCATTGCTGGTTTTTGAGCCCGGCGCTACGGCGACTTCATCTCTTCGCGCCTGCTTCTGCACAATGCGTGCATTTTTCGCTGGGTTTGCGAACACGTAGCGACCATAAAGCACACAACCTTTCATTCCAGGGTCACAAGTCTGACCACCAACCTTGTGACACAAGCCATTAATTTCGTGTGGGCAACCCCATGAGCCGGCCATATTCAAGAACTCATCACTGGCGTTTCCGCAGAGTCGATGCCCCAATCTCCCCACCTGTACCAATCGTCTCCGAGCATTTCCGCCGGATGCTGGGTACGACCAGAACCATTGCCGCACTGCAACGAATTCACTGAACAATATTTATCGCAGCCCCAACAAGTCCGTTCAGGATGTTTAGGATGCAACGGAAATTTTTTTGCCATCTCGGGAGATTTGAAAAACACAGGGTCTTTACTCATAACCTCGGCCTTAATATCTGCGCAGTATTTATTATTGACCTGAATATACCTGACCAGATTACTCGGTTATGGGCGCAATCATTTGATTTCACTTAAACAATCCGCGATGTGGCGTTTGCTACACATGGCGAGTTGCAAATTTGTTGCAAGCGCGGGATTTCGGCAGATCTCGTGCCACGCTCGTCGTATGTTTGCTCACCGAATAAGCACCTTGCCGACAATGGCATTGAGGCGGTAATCCCGCCGCGCCGTAACCGGCGAGTCCAACGAAATTTCGACTAGCATTTGTACAAAAACCGCAACTTGGTTGAGCGGTTCTTCTGTCGTATCAAGCAATTCCGACGAATCGCTACTCGCTACGACAAACTGACGGAACGCTTCGCTTCCTTCGTCGCCTTGAACGCCGCCGTCATATGGCTTGCTTGATTGTCAACAGACCCTAGTGGACTCAACAAGCCACGGAAACCCGTCATGGCTTTAAGCTTGCGTTAATATTAGTTGACTATATTGGTTTGGTATTGCACCCATGAAATAGGAGACCCGATGAAAACCATATTCGCAGTAGTTCTGACTGCCATTGCGCTTGGCGCTTCGCCCAATATCCTAGCAGCCGAAAGTGCCGCACACAGCCACAGCCATGGGAGTGTCGAACCGACAAAGCTCCACCTGAACGCTGGAAAGAAATGGGCAACTGATGAGCCGCTGCGTCAGGCTATGAACGACATCAATCAAGCGATGGCGAAGGCAATACCGGCGATTCACAAGAATCAATATGGCCACGACGACTATCAAGCATTAGCGACAACAATCAGTGAAAAGGTGGCTTATGCAATACAAAATTGCAAACTCGAGCCCCAGGCTGATGCGATGCTTCACTTGGTTATTGCAGACCTGATGGAAGGCGCCGAGACCATGAGAGGAAAAACTTCAAAGTCCCGCCACGATGGCGCGGTGCAAGCACTTGAAGCGCTGAAGGCATATGGGAAATATTTCCAGCATACGGGTTGGAAAGCCGCCAAAGGCTGAATAATCATGATGCGCCAGGGATGAACTCTGGTTAGTTAGTCTTCTGCAAATAGTTAGCCACCAATACTTGCAGCCAGGAGAGGCGGGCAAAACGGACGCCGCATCTCATTTCGCTTGAAATAAGGCATTGTCTGCCCGCCTATTTGAGCCTCAGTTCAGCGCCTGGCCTTTCTCTTCAAAGGTTTTGCCGTCTCGTATGTGGTAAATCCGCTTGAAGGTAGGAATGATTTTCTCATCGTGGGTCACCACGATGATGGCCGTATTGAACTGCTGCGCCATCTGGTTGAGGATGCGCACGACACTCAAGGCGCGTTCGCTGTCCAAAGGTGCGGTCGGCTCATCGGCGAGGATGACGGGCGGCTGATTCGCCAGGGCCCGGGCAATTGCCACGCGCTGTTGCTCCCCGCCCGACAGTTGCGATGGCTGGGCCTTGGCGCGGTGCCCGACATCAAGCGCTTCAAGCAACTCGAGCGCGCGCTTTCTCGATTCACCATTCGGTCTGCCTGCCAGCATGGGTAACAAGGCCACATTGTCGATGACATCGAGGAATGGAATCAGGTACGGGGCCTGAAATACGAACCCGATTCGGTCGCGGCGCAAGGCGCGCAGGTCCGGAATCTTCCAGCCATTGTCGTAGATGACCTCATCACCCAGGGTCATCTTGCCGGTTGTCGGCTCAATCACCGCGCCCAGGCATTTGAGCAGGGTACTTTTTCCGGAACCTGAGGGGCCAATCAAGCCAACCACTTCCCCGGGGGCGACGGTCATATTGACGTCTTTCAAGGCGTCCACTGCGGTATCGCCCTCACCGTAGCGCTTGCTCAAACCTTCGATGCTAATGCCGAAACCGTCCATCTCATCCTCCAATGGCGGTGGCCGGGTCTACGCGCAGGGCAGCCCGAATCGCCAGCGTGCTGGCCAGCGCACAAATGACCATGACCACGACAAAACCGCGCACTGCATCGCCTGGCTCCAGCAGAACATACTTGGGAAAGAATGGCGCCCATACGGTTGCCGAAACCTTGCCGACCAGAAATCCGATAAGCCCCAGACCCAGGGCCTGCTGAAGAATCATGCCGGCAATGGTCCGGTTACGCGTGCCTATCAACTTCAACACGGCAATCTCACGAATCTTGCCCAAGGTCATCGTGTAAATGATGAAAGCGACGATGGCCGCGCTGACCACCGCGAGAATGACCAGAAACATCGCGATTTGCCTGGCCGAGGTGGCAATCAGCTTGGCCACCAGAATCTCTTCCATTTGAACCCGGGTGAAAGCCTGCAAGTGCTTCCAGCGCCTGACTTCATTGGCGACCGTCTCGGGCTGGCTTCCTGGAGACAGCTGAACCAGCACGGCATTGACGTTGCGATTCGCGTTCTGCGATGCCTGGATGGCCTCAAGCAGACCCGGTACGCCCGGGCGATTCAACGTCGGATTGGCCGCTGTTCTCGCCCGCTCATTGAGGATGGCATCGTTGTCCTTAAGAAACTGGGCTTCCTGAGCATCCTTCAGCGGTATGAAAACCATGGGGTCGCCGCCGGACGAAACCATGCGTTTGGTCAGGCCGACGACCCGGTAGTCGTGCCGACGAATCCGAATGCTATCGCCCAGCTGGAACCCGGTTTTAATGTCAGCCACAGCTTCGTAATGGTTACGGGTAATGTGACGTCCGGCAATCAGGTAGCCGGGCTCTCCGGGCTGGCCCGGTTCGAAGCCAACGACCATCGCTCGCACATCGGTATTGTCCAGACGAACCTGCATGGTCAGATAAGTCACGTTGGCGGCGCGAGCCACGCCCGAAAGGCTGAGCAGTGAACGGTACACGTCATCATGGATGCTCGAGGACTCCGCATACGGCCCCTGCGTGTCCTGCTGAACGACCCACAAGTCAGCGCCGCTGTTGTTGAGCAGCGCCTTGGCATCATCGACCATGCCGCGATAAACCCCTGCCATGGTCAGCGTGACGCCAATCAGCAAGCCAAGACCGATTCCGGTCAGCACGAACTTCGACCAGGAATGCAGGATGTCGCGCCCGGCCAGACTTATCACTTGCGTTGTCCTGCCAGTTGTTCGACAACTTTGACGCGGCTACCTTCAGACAGCTCGCGCTCGCTGTAAACGATGATTTCGTCACCTGCGCCAAGTCCTTCCAGTACCTGCACCGAACCATCCAGGGTACTGGTGCCGAGTTTGATGGCGACAAAGACGGGCTTGCCATCGCGTAGTTTCCAGACACTGGAACCCTCAGGCGTTTGTTTGATGGCTGCATTGGGCAGTGTCAGGCCAGATTGATTGGCTGCCGTTTGAACGGTCACCTCGGCCATCTCGCCAATACTGAGGCCAGGCGGAATCTGGTCGAAGGTAATCAGGGTGATGCGCTCCTCGGTCACGCTGTCACTGACCGGTTCAATCCTGACTACCTTGCCGGTTAAAGGCATTCCCGGATTGCTGCGCAGGGCAATGCTTGCGGCTTGTCCTTCACCCAGCCCGCGGGACCGTCCCTGGTCCAGCCGGACCTTGACCCAAAGACTGTTGGGCTCTATCAACTTGAGCACTGATTGCCCGGCAACGACTGTCGAACCAGCTTCAGCATCACGGCTGGTCAGCACGCCGTCAACGGGCGCGACCAGGCGCAGGTTATTCCGTTGCTGCCGCAAACCATCCTGGTCGGCCTTCAGGCGGACGACTTCCTGCCGGGCACTTTGCAGGTTGGCATCACTCGCATCGACGGCAGCTTGGGCCGATGTCAGTTCCTGTTGTTTGCTCTCGACAGCGCTCGGGCTGACGAAATGTTTGTCGCCGAGGTCGCGATAGCGCTTTGCATTCAAGCCGGCAACCTTCTGGCGGGCCAGAACATCCTTGCGCTGAGCGTCAGCCGCCAAAACCGCGCTGGATGCCCGGGCGTATGAGGCTTCAAGCGAACGCAGTCGTTCGTCCAGGTCGACGGGGTCGATTTCTGCCAGCAGTTGCCCGGCCTTGACCTGTTCACCGACATCGACATGAACTGCTTTGACGCGACCAGCAGCGGTGGGGCCAATAAAATAGCTGCGTCGCGCTTCGACCGTGCCAATGCCGAACAGGGATGATGAGAGACTGCCGGCTTCGACCCGAGTGATGGTGACTTTGGTCGGCGCCAGCGGCCCTGAGCGGGCGACCACAAAGCCAAATCCAACCATAAGAACCACTGCAAAAGCCACCAGGCCAAACTTGCGACTGAGAAGACTATCGAGCTTCATGACTTGACCCCAAGGGCGGCAAGATAAAGGTCCAGAACGCCGACCGCCTGTTGCTCCATCTGCTCGGTGTGTCCGCTGAGCATGGATTGAATGACCAAGCCCTGGATGGCCCCAAGGAACAGGGCTGCCGCCGCTGCGCAATCGACATCGGCGCGAATCAACTTCGCCTCAATAGCCGCGGCCAGGGTTTGGGAAAGGGTTTGCCGATAGCATTGCATGATTTGCTGAACCCGCTGCTTGACGGGGGATGAAGCGGGTTGCTGAAGTTCGCCAAAAATGAGGCGAGGCGCTCCGGGGTTTGCTTTGGCAAAGCCGACGTGAGCCATGAACATGGCCTTGAGGGCAGTCAGCGCATCAGGGGAGCGCTCCTTGGCAGCCAGTAGTTCGAACATCAAATGCTCATCTATCCATTCGACCACGGCCAGGCGGATAGCTTCCTTGGTGGCGAAGTGCCGAAAAAGAGCACCCTGAGTAACCCCCATGGCTTTGGCAATGTCCGTGGTCGTTATTTCAGCAGGGCTGCGCTCGGCCGAGAGCCGAACCATGGTGGCGATGATTTCTGCCTGGCGTGACTCGGTGGATTGACGAGGGTTGATAGACATGGTTACTAGTAAGTAATAAGTCACTTACCAGTATAGGCGGCTAATTCATATTTTCCTAATACTCTTCAAGTAGCCTGCAACCCAAGGTGGCCTACATGGCACCAGCGCATCAAGCTAATTCAAGAGTGCACGTCAAAGTGTTACAAGAAAATCATGAGCCAGTTCCAGTTTTGATTCAAATCAAACTATGATGGGCGCATTGTCATTTGCCTCGGGACGAATATGCGCGACCACAAGTCAATCAGCCTCGAAAGCCACCTGGCTCACTTGCCCCTGTTTGCTGGCATGTCTGCCAGCGATATCGAACACATTGCCAGTTGCTCCAAGCTTATCCACGCGGAAAAAGGCGATGTGCTCTTTCGTGCCGGAGATGCTTGCACGGGCTTTCATCTTCTGGTTTTCGGCCAGGTCAAACTTGCATTCACATCCTCTCAGGGCAACGAGAAGATTGTGGAAATAATTCAGCAGGGTCAAAGCTTTGGCGAAGCCATTATGTTTTTGGACCGGACCTATATTGTCTTTGCTCAAGCGCTGCAGGATTCGATGCTGATTCATGTCCCCAAGGCTGCCATCCTGAATGAGTTGGAACACGACTACGAATTCACTAGGAAGATGTTGGCCGGGCTGGCAAAACGCACACACGACTTGATGACGGACGTCGAAGCCTACTCGTTACAGTCGGCCAAGCAGCGAATTATCGGATATCTGATGATAGATGTGCCTCAGGCGGCAATAGACTCAGACCAACTGGAGTTTGAGCTCACCGCGGGCAAAGGGGTCATTGCCTCACGCCTCAACATCACCCAGGAACACTTCTCCAGGGTTTTGCACGACCTGTCGGATAGCGGACTGCTCGAGGTACATGGCAAGAAAATTCGGATTCCGAGCGTGTCCAAACTCCTCAAAACTCAAGACAATCCGTAGCGGTGAGAGCATCGTTAGTAACGACTGAAGGCTCTTCAGCGTCGAGGACTGGCCATCGTACGGCAACTAATTGGTGTCCGTTAGGTGAGCGGACCCGGAACTGCCGGTGAGCTATGTACGGTGGGGTGACTGCCTCAAGCAAACAACGGACATCGTCCTACCCCGTTAAGACGGTGGCAGAGCACTGATAGAGCGAAGTATGTTGCGCGTAAT
>Ga0268298_10002440_pt1 | contig 20352 bp, 22 predicted proteins | sample WWTPWeurt_MetaG_FD_194462 | JGI IMG/M metagenome (GOLD analysis project Ga0268298, IMG submission 194462) | Activated sludge microbial communities from WWTP in Nijmegen, Gelderland, Netherland - WWTP Weurt | ecosystem: Engineered > WWTP > Aerobic digester > Activated sludge | place... | reverse complement strand
GGCACCGCTAGCGGTGGCTGGCTTGCCTGTTCAGTTGACGGTAGAGAAATCGTAAGAACCCTGGTGTTCCCAGAAGACCAGACGATCGCCGGACCAGCGCACAAACTGTACGTTGCCTTCTTGTGAAACAACGATGGCGAGAGCGTCTTTCAATTCGTGGCAGATGCGATAAGCGGATCTGTGTCTGGTGCCCACGCCAAGGGTAGATTCGGTGCGACACTTGCTGCCTTCCAGATCAAGCGATTTGGTAATGGTGCCGACCTCGGTGGTTTCGCAGTGTATCTCCGCTCCAAAACCTATTATCTCGAAGCGCTTGGTGAGCACCACGGCGCCATCGGCTACGGAGAGGCTGGAGATAAGGTGAGACATCTCGAAGATCGATTCATCCAGGGGTATGATTCTGGCGTCCATGGTTTGCTGATATTCCTCCCAGCCCACCAGGTGGCTGTTGGCTGAAGGCAGGCTGGCAAGCGTATTCATGATCTCAATAATCAAGGTGCGAAAGCGCGCTCGCCCTTCCCCTTCGGCGAACTTGTATTTCATGGTCAAATAGGGATTAGATCTTGTTAGTTCCGCCGCTCTATCAGGCGGAATGAAAATCAAAGTACCGCCGTGACGGAAGGCGCGCATGGCGGCTATGACTCGTTTCATCATCTGCTGGTCGATGATTTTGGTCAGTTCCGGATCTAGTTCGGACCATTCTTCATCGGTGCCCTGGCTGGCTTGTCTGTGCAATTCAAGACGTTCCTGCCTGATTGGTTCAAACCATTCTTGCAGCCAGGCGGAGCTGAAAACATTGAGGGATTGTCCCAGCACCTTGCCTTCGGAAAGGCTGACGAGCGTTTTATTGCCTCTCGATACTTCCAGGGTACCGGGACCCATTACTTTGATCACAAGGGCCGGCGGCAGTTTGGGCGGGGCGCCCCGACCACCGTGGCTGCGATGCAACCAACGCGGACCGGTATGGATGATGCCCCAGATTTCCAGGCCGACTTCGGCGTCGAAACGGATGCCGATCATGGATCTTGAATAACTGGCTGCCGGAGAGAGTCTTCGCAGGGTGGAGGTGGAAAAGGGTAGATAGTCGGCGAATTCCAATTTCTGCACCCCTTCAGGCAGCCCTTCGAAGGCGGCAAACTGATCGGGATCAGCCAGAATCAAGCGAAAGGCAACGTTCTCACCTTCATGGGTCATGAGGCTGGCCTGGTAGCAAGTGGAGAGCAAATCTTCCAGGGCTTCTTTGTCGGGCAATGCCAGCGATTCCCAGACGGAATCAGTGGCTCGCTTTCCATCTCTGGCTTTGTCCAGGCTTTGCCAGTGATTGGTTATGTAGTTGGCCAGGTCTTTAGGGTAAAGATATTTCAATTGGGGCTCCGAGCTTGGGACTCTTCAGTTTATTTTAGGGCTAATCTTTTCCCTACATACCCAGAGGGACGATGTCACTGTCTAGCTGTTTGAGTTTGGCTTGCAGTCTTTGTACCATTTCTTTGTCGCCTATTTCTGCGAAGAACTTTTGAGCTGAGCTTGCCACGTTTCGGTCGCTGCTAAAGAGCTTGAGAGCATCTTCGTAGCATTTGCGAGCTTTACTGTAGTCTTTCAATTGCCGGTAAGCTTCGGCGCGCAGTAAGAGCATGCGTCTATGTATGGTTATCATTGGTGCCAGGTTGGTTTTCAAAGCAGCGTCGGTATCTGCCAGGACGCCTTTGTAATTCTTGCTCTGCATGCGCAGGTCGGCTCTAACAGCCAGGGAGTCTATGTCATCAGGTGAAAGTTTCAGAGCCGTATCGAGATTCTTTTCGGACTCTTTGTAGTGTCCCATCTTCTTGAGCAGTTGTGCTTTGTCGTAATAACAGTGCGCTTCCGGACTCAAGGTGATGGCCGTATTGACGGCGCTCAGAGCCTCTTCATTGCGGTTCAGGCGCCCCAGGAACTTGGCTTTCAAAAGCCAGGGATAAGCAGCCATCGGGTTTAGTGCGATGGATTTTTCGGCGGACTGTAGACCAAGTTTGTCATCGTCTTCCAAATTCCAGAGCCATTGGGCCTTGAGATTATAGTAATCAGCGCGTTTTGGATTGAGCTTGATGGCTTTGTCTAGAGTCTTTACGGCTCGGTAATCCGCCTGGCGGCTAGTTTTCCACTGCTCTTTCGCTTCGGCGAAGAGTTTTTCTTCCATCGATTGTTCTTTTGCGGCAATCGTGTTTGGAAGAGCAAGCATGCCAATCAGTAGAAAAGCCCTAAACAGGCAAAATTTCATTTTCGTTTTCAACTTCGATTTTTAACCTGACTCCCACATTAACACCGGCGGCTCCGGCTGGCAACTTCACTGCCGACATATGTGGGGTTCTATTTGCTTCTCTATGGTGTTCTTTTGTGGAGATAGCAAATAGACCGGTCTAATACAGGCTTGCAAAAAAAATATTGTATGTAGGTGAGAGCGATCCAGCGCAAGCGTCCTTGCCTGCGCCTTTGGAAGTGCGTTATTTAGCGCTTGTGTTTTGCGCGTTTACGGTTGCCTCTGGTTTTCTGGAAGCCGACCAGGCGCCTTATATCGGGATGTGCCGGGCGGCTGTGGGCGGACTTGCTGTTCCGCTGGGTGTAGGCGAAGTGTAAGTCCACAGCCCGCTCCTGTCCGCAACCAGTGGCTATGTCGCTTCTCACGATGCAGTCGAAGACGGTTTCTTCCAGATGTCGTTCTTCGTCCGTTAATTCCACAGGAGTAAATACAGTGCGGGGCGGCATGAAATTGAGCTGTCCATGCAGGGCCATTGCATAGCCATGGGCAGCGGCTGCGTATCCGATCAAAAGTTGCAGGTTCTGTTCGCTTCCGGGTAGGAGTGCTTCACTCGGATTGAAAAATATCGGTGGAGCGAAAAATTCCCAGTTACTTCCCATTACGGCATCAGCGTAGTACTCGACCTTTTGAGCCAGTACGGCGAAATTGCGAAAATGGTGAGACTTTTCCCAGTAGTCTACGTAAGCCAGGGCCAGGCAGGCTTTTATGTAAGCACAGTAAAGCGCCACTGCGGCCATCTTGCGCTCACTGAAGTGAAATTTGCCTGCTTCATCGAGATTATCCATCTGGCTTTCGATAAAAGTACGCATGGCTTTGAGGGCCCCGCGCGCCTTGCGCACATGGAGAGACTGACCTTTGGGAGTGAGTTTGACTATGCTGTCTCCTCGGGTTCTGGTGAAGAGAGCGGCCACTTCGAATATCTCGTCCTGGCAGGCTTGGAGTGCCATAACTGCGTCTCTGTTGTTTCGTAGGGTCTGCCAGTACATGGCGGTTTCGTTCATTGCGTTCATGTCTTCGCTCGTTCAAAAGAAAGGTCCCCGGACGGATCCTTTCGGTTAATGGCGACTTGTCCGGAGTCGCGCAGCTGCAACTGTTGAGTTGCGTCATGCTGGACGGGTGTTGTAACTGAATGCTGTTACTACAACGCAGTCCTCTTTGCCTCAGGGCAGGGGTGTCAAACGCTGAGGGAACGACCTTCTTCCGTCTTATCGATTCTTGCTCCATGGGCTTTGAGAATGGTGCTGATGCCGAACTGGCGCTCCACTCTGAAGTAGGGCTCGAAACGCCATTGTCCTTCTTGTCTGACAAAGGCGCCCCAGGTGAGGCGTTTGGCTTTGCCTTTGAGAACCTTTGAGGGTTTGAAAGTGACGTCCCATCTGGTGTTATCCAGACCGGTCAGTCTTATGCACGCCTCTTTGGTGAGATTCATGCGCTTGGGGCCGGTGCCGGGTTCCATTTCGCTGGCTGCCACGAGCACAATGCTGTGCACCGTATGCGGTATGGCTTCCAGGTTCAATTCGAAGTGTTCGGAAATCAGCCGGCCGTCCTGCACATCCTGCACAAGCTTGATGGCTTCGCTGTAAGCAGTAGTTTGACCATAAAATACCAGGCTCTCTTCAGAGGGCAGGCGTCCTTTATCGTTCAGCATGAGAGCCCATTGGTCCGGCGCGGATTCGATATCGAACTCGACCTTGAGGCGATTCAGGTCGGCTGGGAGAAGCAGCAAATTTTTATATATAGTTGAAGCTGGGGTCATGATGGTCTCCAGTGAGGCTAATGAAAAAATTGAGTTGTGGTGGGTGTTCTAATTTGCATTCCGGTTGACTGTGCTCATCCTTTGCCGTTTGAATGCGGCTTGAAAGGGCTTCAGGTGGTTGTGTGGTTTGTAAGGGAGAGAGTTTTACCGGTTGAGCAGTTTTTAGAGAACAATTCATCCTGCTCCCGGTTGCAGTCTTGATACAAGAGGGATTAAGGCAAAACCCAATACTCTTCACCTTTTTGAGGTAGTCAAGCGGAAAGTGTCTCGTGCTATTCTCGCAAACCGACCGCCTTGATTTGGGCCGTTTTATTGCATGGGGTCTGGGTCTTCCGCACCTGGAAGAAGCTGAAGTGCGGGCAGCGTGTTAACTAACCGCCCTGCTTGCTTGTAACTGCCGGCTCTTTATAAGCAGAATGAGTTTTTCCTGTTGTTTCAACTGTTCGTCAATTTTCCATTCATCCAGAGAAGCCTGTTCAAGCTTTTGTATTGCTGCCTCGACCTTGTCTGTGTCGCGCAAGCAACTACGACTGTCTGGACCTTCTCTGGTTTTTCAACAACATGAGGAGTATTACTATGACTTCCAAATTCTTTCCCATAGAGCCATCTTCGGGCACTGACCCCTTGAACTTCGATCCCCACAATTACCTTGCTGAGAGAGGTTTTTTTGCCGCTGTCGATCAGGCATTTGCAGCTTTGACGGAGGAGCTTGATCTGGAATTCGAGCAATTGAATGCTCGGATGAATGCCAGGTTTGACGAGATCTTTCAATGAAAGCCTGTTTCTATGGCTTCTTCGGTGTGGTGCTGCTATATGCCGGGTTTCTTTTAGCCGGTGCGGCACACACGGCAAACGGCATGGACAGCGAGGTGGCATTCTGGTCCGCCATTATCAATGGTGCCGTGGTTGGGCTTGCGGTCTTGCTTGCTGCCGTCCATCGCTTTCGCCACTGGGCAAGGGCGCTGGCTCTTGCGCTTCTACCTCTGGGTGCTTATACCGGCGGCTCGTATGGTGCCCTGGCGGCATTGCTTCTGGCTCTGGGAGTCTTCCTGTTCAGTCTTGCCTTTGTCGGATTGAAAGGGGTTGAATCTGATTCCGGCTCTGCTTTCGATTAGACTGGAGCTTTCTTTTCCCTGGTGGAGTGGCATGGATGCCGCCTCACCGGAACCGGTTCGCCTAGCCGGTAAAGTTCAGGGAGCCTTTCTTTTTTACCGGAGAATAATAGACCGGTCGGCTAGCGGTGGGCAAAAAGAAAAGCTTTCCCGCTTGCTTTGTTTTCCTCATCACATGAAATAATCAAAGCAAAAGCAGTTTGGATGACCGGTGGATAGGCACGAGAATAACGCACTCATTGCAATGACTTTGGAATCGTTTGATGAGGTTCCGAGGTTCTGTTTGCCGGGTGGATTCACGGTCAGAACCTATCGTTCCGGTGATGAGCGTCACTGGCTAGATTTGCAAAAGAAAGCAGACCATTATAACGAATTTGATAATTCAACTTTTGAGATGCAGTTTGGTGAAGGGATTGATGAGCTTTCTGAACGCCAGCTCTACATTGAAAAGAACGGCCAGATAATTGGTACGGCAACGGCATGGTCGGACAATAAGTACTGGGAAGCGCAGTCGGGACGAATCCGCTGGGTTGCCGTATTGCCGGAATATCAAGGAATGGGAATTGGCAGAGCCCTAATTTCCTCAGTCCTTGAGAGATTTGCTTTGCTCGGCGAAACGCGCTCCTATCTGTGGACCCGCACTGTGAGGCTGCCAGCGATAAAGCTTTATTTGCGGTTTGGCTTTAAACCTGGAATCCGGAGCAAAGAGGAAGAGGAAATTTGGGCGCGATTGATTAAGGACAATAATTTGCAATCTAATTACTCCAGCCGTTCATTTTTTGAAGCAGGCAAATAGACCGGTCAACTATTGCGCCAAAAAAGAAAGAAACTTGAGCCCGGAGGAAGACGTGCTTCGCCCCGGGTGTCAAATCCGGCAATTGCTGCCGCTGTCAGTCCTTTTTCTTTTTGATTCTGATTTTCAGTCCGTATTCGGGACCGACCTTGCCCTGCTTGATGCAGCGCACGGTGATGAAAAGTACTGCCGCCGCGAAAAGAAGCAGGGCGGGGATGGCAATGAAGTTGGGAATTTCCATAGTTTTTCCTCTCTATAGATCTAAAAAAGAAAGGAAAGAGGAGCGCCAGTCTTGCGACCGACGCTCCTCTCGATGTTGTGGCTGCCGATGCGCCGGAGCTTACGCTTCAGCGCACCGACAAACCTTGGATCAGCTCTTGGCGGCGCCCTTCACCGAACCCACCAGACCTTCCATGATCTGCTGGCGGAAGTCGGTCATGCCCTGCGGCGAGGCCGGCACGAAGATGGTCGTGGCACCGGACTTGGCGCCGATGGCGGTGAGGGCTTCCAGCCACTGGTTCATCATGAGCATGTTCATGATGGCCTCTTCCGAGGCGCCGGGGTACGACTTCTTCAGCTCCTCGATGGAGTTCGTCAGGCCCTTCACGATCTCGGCGCGCTGCAGAGCGATGCCTTCGCCCTTCAGCTTGTCGGAGTCGCGCTGACCTTCGGCCTGCAGGACGCGCAGGGTCTTCTCGGCTTCGCCCTGGGCGGTGGCGGCCTCACGCTCGCGCTGGGCGGCGTTGATCTTGTTCATGGCCTGCTTGACCGACGCTTCCGGGTCGATCTCGGTCACCGGCGAACGCAGGATGCGGTAGCCGAAGGCGGCCATGTCGGCGGTCAGCTCGTTGTTCACCGCGTTGGCGATGTCGCTCTTGCTGTTGAACACCTCGTCCAGGGTCTGGGTCGTGACCTGCGAACGCACCACGTCGAAGACGAAGGTCTCGATCTGCGGCTCCGGGTTGGAGAGCTTGTAGACCGCGTCGGCTTCCTGCCCTTCGATGACCTGGTACTGAACCGCCACGGCCACCTTCACCGAGACCTTGTCCTTGGTGATGGTGTCGACGGTGACCACGTGCTGCAGAACCTGCAGGCTGGGCGTGGCACGCACCGAGTCCACCAGCGGGATCTTGATGTTCAGGCCGGCGCGGGCGGTCTTCTTGTACTTGCCGAAGCGTTCGATGATCTTCACGGTCTGGTTGGACACGGTGAAGAAGGTCATCTTCAGGAGAAGCAGGACGAACAGGCCGGCGACGATGATGCCAACCCAGTTGAGAACGGTGCTGATCAGGCTATCCATGTGAAAAGTTCCTTTTGGATGAGTGCCGATACTGGCGAGAATGGTTATCCGCTCAGTCGGCAGGATTTGCAGTTGCTTCTGGTTCTTGCTGGTAATGCATCCCGTGCAACTTGCTTAGACGGGCTGCCACCGGATTGGGCGAACCGCCGGGGTCACCGAAGTGACTGACCGGCGGTCCGCCCTGCTCAAACGAGCGCGGCCGGAGCCGTTACTCGCTTTCGCGCACCACGCGAACGTACTTGCCGGCGAAGACTTCGCCGGTGGTGATGACGCGGGACGAACGGGAGCCCTTCAGGAGCACCGAGTTGTCCTTCAGGTGCGTGTCGGCGGCCGCCAGGAAGGCGGGCACGGCGACGGCCCCGACGGTCATGGTGAAGCCCTCGACGCCGTCGATGTTGGCGGCCTTGATGTCGCGTCCGACGGTGCGGTCACCTTCGCCGAAGTAGCTGAGCAGCTCCGCCGCTTCCTCGACTTCGCCGGCCTTGATGGTGGAGAGGGCGATGCGCGGCTTGTCTTCGACCATCTCGGCGGAGATGATGAAGACCTTGACCTTCTCGCCTTCCTTGACCGGGCTGTCCATCTCGCGGTTGTGCAGCAGACCGGACACGCCGCCGAGGTCCACGTAGGCGCCGAAGGTGAACTTCTCGCCGGGGTTCTTGGTGGAGTCCTTCTCGGCCAGCTTGACCACCGTGCCTTCCACGACCGAGCCTGCCACCAGGGCGGACACGGCTTCGCGCACGGAGTTCAGCTTGGCGGCAGCGCGCTGCTCGACTTCGGCCTTGCGGGCCTTGTGGTCGGCTTCACGAGCCAGCAGGAAGGGCTTCGCCTCGTTGACGATGAGGCGCTGCTTCTCGGGGTTTTCCGGGTCGTGGCCGGCGTCCTTGGCTTCCATGACCAGCACGCGCACGGTCTGGCCGGGTTCACCGATCAGTGCCTTGCGGCGGGCATCCTTCTCGGCGGGGTTCTTGCCGATCAGGGTGGAGTTGGGCATGAAGGCCATGGGGTTGCCGTCGATGACGATCAGCACGCCCGGTTCGGGATGCTTGACCTTGGCGACGGTGCCCTCGACGATGTCGCCGACCTTGGCGGTGATGGCGACGATCTTGCGGGCGGGCTTCTTGGTGGTGTGGTTCTTGGACATAGCGCTATCTCCTTGGAGAAAATTGCGCCTGCTTTGAGGCGACTTAGGTTAAACCCAGGGGACTCAGCTGATGTCTCCTGGGGGTATGCGATGAGCCAGAACGCAAAGCCGTAATGCTCATCGAGCCGCACCGGACATTGGCGCAGCGTTGTTCTCTCGACTCTCAGTTCACTTGCAACTTGAGCAACCCGGTTCTCCAAGTTCGTCCTCAAGACGATGGGCTTGGATTGGAATTGGTGAAATATCCCGGGTTGTGTTGGCTGCTTTTGATCTATAGAGGAAAGAGAATGTAAGTAACCTTGCCTCTTGGTAACCCTGAAAGGCAATAGGCCCTTGATGGTTTAATGAACCTGATGGGGGTTTTCCCAATCTTGGCTGATTCACGGAGTTAGAAGAGCTTCTCTAGTTAGCGCTCAAACTAATCCACTTCTTAATAGTTTTAGAGAGGCGTCTAATGAACAGGAGGTTTGACCGATTTCCACCCTCCGGCTTTAATGTTTTTGGTTGTTTTGCCGGTGTTTATTAGAGCGAAGCAATTATTTAGCCTCGCTTATTTCCCCGCTAAAATGGCGAAGAGCAGCAGGAGTACCGGCTTTTGGAGATAATTGCGATAACCTAATTATTGGCTCTTTGCTTCAAGAAAAGTTGTAAAACTATCAAGGTTTTGTTGCTAACTATTAACCCCACAACAATTCCCCTCGAACATCAAGAGCCGAAACGCAATAAGGAGAGCCGCGCATGATGGGAGTCTTCCACGATCTGGAGAGCTATGGGCATGAACAGATTTCTTTTTTCCACGATAAAGAATCTGGCCTGAAAGCTATTATCGGCGTGCACAGCACGGTACTGGGTCCATCCCTGGGCGGCTGTCGTATGTGGAAATATACCGATGAGCAAGCTGCTCTTCGCGATGTCTTGCGCCTCTCGCGCGGCATGACTTACAAAGCTGCTGTGGCCGGTCTCAACCTGGGCGGCGGTAAAGCCGTGGTTATGGCTGACGCCCGCACCGAGAAGACCCCGGCCATGCTGAAAGCGTTCGGTAAAGCCGTGGAAGCCATGGGTGGGCGCTATATTACCGCTGAAGACGTCGGTATGAGTGTTTCCGACATCGACACCATCCGCGGTTACACAAAGTATGCCGTCGGTGGTTCCAATGAAGGCGGTAGCGGCGATCCTTCCGTGATGACTGCCTTTGGGGTTTTCCAGGGCATGAAAGCAGCGCTCAAGGTCACCGGTCTGGGTGAAAGCCTGGAAGGTGCCCGGGTTGCCATTCAAGGTGTAGGCAATGTGGGTTATCATCTGGCCAGCTATCTATCAGCCGCCGGCGCCAAACTGGTGATCACCGATATTTATCCCAATCAGATTGAAAAAGTAGTGCAGGAGTTCGGCGCTGAAGTGGTCGCACCGGACCAGATTTACGGCGTTGACTGTGATATTTTCGCCCCCTGCGCTCTTGGTGCAGTGCTTAATGCCCGCACCATTCCGCAATTGAAGTGTAAGATTGTGGCCGGCTCCGCCAACAACCAGTTGGAAGCCGATTCAGACGGTTTTGATCTGTTCAGCCGCGGTGTGGTTTATGCTCCCGATTATGCTATCAATTCCGGCGGCTTGATCAATGTGGCTGCCGAGCTGGACGGTTATAATCATGAACGCGTCATGGCTAAAGTGTCTCAGGTATACAACACTATCGTGAATATCCTGGAACGCTCCAAGAAAGAGCACATACCGCCCCATCAGGCTGCTGACGCAATGGCTGAGCAGAGGCTGACGGAAGCAAAAAAGTTGTCGGCTGAACCCGTACCCGCTCTTGCTCGGTAAACAGCCGTAAGCTAAAGCTACCTAGCCAGTAAGATAAGAGCACAATTGAGCTTCAACACGGTATACCCCACATTTCATTGTCCGTTCTGCAAGCAGATCGTAGACTCTGGTGTGGGGTTTCGTGTTGGTGCCCTGGCCAGGCGGGCTTATAAAATTGGCGATACCTTGAGTTGGAATGCAGAGGATGGGCCTCTGCGCCCGGAGCAGCGCCCCTCCGGCGGCAATATTCGCACCGTCGGCTATTTCAATTGCGATAATCCCAAGTGCACAAGCTGGCAGGATTGTTTTCCGGCCGTGCAGATGGCCCTGGTAACAATTGCTAAAGACAAGATAGAGACTGTGGAAGCCTATGATCCACCGGCTCAGGTGGATCAGTTTGCCATTATTGAAATGGACTGAAAAGCGCTTATCTGTTATATATTCCTCTGAGGCGGTGCCAATATGAAACAGAGAATTTTGCCTTTTGTCCTAGCTGCGACCTTGCTACTTAGCCAGGCTCTGCCGGCTTGGGCGCAGTCGCCCTATTGGTTCTTGTACATGGGGCAGTCGCTTCTCTACCCTCTCACCCGCGGTCTGATGGGCTCTTTGTACTATGGTCCCTACAACGCCAATCCCCTCTATTCCGCCAGTTACTTTATGAAGCGGGCCGCTTCCAATGCTGCGCAATACCCATATGTGGCGCCCTATTACAGCCCCGGTTCTTTTGGTCCTTACGGTTATCGCAATGCCGGTCTGCCGCCGAACTACAATTACGGTCTGACCAATGCCGATTTGCAGGGGCAGGGGCAGGGGCAGCCGCAGAACCAGCAGTCCGATCAGTCTTTGTACTCCAATAACAGTGCCCAGGCGCAGCCTTTGCACCTGCCCGCCAGCCCCTATTATCCCCCCGTGGGAGCCGGCAATGTTAATCAGCCCATTTATTCCGCACCACCGGCAGTGAGTGCCGCCGGCAACCAGGCGCCGGTTATGGCTGCCGGCGGGCAAGACGTCGGTTTGACGGCGCCCGTAGCGGCCGGCTCCGGCAGTCCCGTGGCTCAAGGTTTCATCGATCATCTCGTCAGCAAATATCAGGGCGACATGAGTAAAGCGCTTTCCAATTCCGATACACGCAGTTGGGCCAGGGCCATGGGTGTGGTGGAGGAAGGAGTAAATGACGGCTCCTACTTGCCTGCCGATCGCCTGGAAGTGATCGGTAGAATCCTCAAAGACAACACCTTAGATCCGGTGTCTAAGATTGACACCATGCGCATTTTGCTCAAGAAGCAGGGCGGCAATTAAGTGACAAGGTGCGGTTCTCTTGGCTAGCCTAGCGCACGCAGGCAGATTTTAGTAAGAAATACTGATGGAAACGACCTCCGGCCAGGGGAATTTTTTCGGCAAGCTTCTCCATTGCCTGGTTGACAGTGCTCGGCTGAGGGTTTCGGTTGAACACGGCTTTCTTTACGTTTCCAGAAATAAGAAAAGCCACTTTAGTAGGGTCTAAACGAAATCAAACTTATTTCCTCTTTTCCTAACCGGTAACTTCCAAACTCAAAAAGCTAGAAGAGCCAATCTCTTACTAAAGCTCTGCCGAATCTATTCAGACAACCATCTGGAGCGCGTTATGCCGTCTAAAGACCTGTACCCTGATTTAGATACGCTGAAAGCGCGATACCGTCGCTGGCAGCACTACAACATCCGCATCTTCGACATGCTGAGCGATGTCACCATTGTTTCGCCCCATGGCGGTTTTATCGAAGCCGGTACCTCCCACATTGCTCAGCTTGTGGCCGGACGAAACTACAACTTCTTCGACTTCCAGGGCCTGCTCAAAACTCGCCCGCTCGATTTGCACATCACTTCCGTCAACTTCCGTGAGCCCTTGCTGGCTGAAGTACTTGGTCGTTCTCGCCTGGCGGTATCCATCCACTGCATGGGCAAGGAGGCGCCCGGAGAAATCTGGGTGGGCGGCCTGAACAAGAAGCTGCGTGACTGCATGGCTAAGGCTTTGCGGGAAAAAGGCTTCACTGTGCGCACGGACCTGCCCCGCTACAAGGGTGTTCACCCGCGCAACTTCGTTAACATGCCCGTCGAACACGGCGTGCAGTTGGAAATTGCCGGGGACGTTGTGGACAGCTTCTTCAGCACACCTGCAAAGTTTGCCCGAGAAGTGGATTTTGCCCCGGAGACAACCCCGGTCCTGCACAACTTCGTGGCTGCTTGCCGCAAGGCCCTCTGTCAGTGCTCTTGAAATATGAGCTAGCGCTAATTTCACTAGTTGATCTTGAGATTAAACAAGCATTTCTAGTGTCATTAGCGAAGCTCTAGTAGAAATCACATCTTTCAACACCTTGTCTTTTAAGCTTCTTCAAGCTTAGGACAGAGTTATCTCTCATTTTCAAATCAGAATCAGGTCAAAGACTCAAGTACATTGTCGGCGCCTTAGCTTAGCCCATTTCTTCTGACTGCTGGTCAGACGTTGGGACAGTTCTGAATTGTTGTGAGAAGTCGCAGCAGCAATGCTTTCACTGTAATGCAACCTGGAAAGGATGTAACTATGAGCGACTATCGTCGTATCGACCTTTTGCAGTGCCACCTCACCATCAACCACGACATCGCCCACCTGCGCAGCAACATGCGTCTGGCGGCGAACCTGGAGATGGAACTGGTGGACTTCGAGAAGCAAATCGATGAGGCCCTGGGCACCCTCGAGCCCATGGTCCAGCGACTGGCTTCCATGGCCTGCCTGCCCCTCGACGGTGCTCCTGTCACCGATGAGGAATTCGACCTGATTCTGGCGGCTGCGGGCACCATCGGCGGTCTCAGTCATTGCCTCGAAACCACCTTCGGTGTCTACCGGCAGGTGCAGCAGGCAATCGGGCAGCTCGACCACCTGGTTGGCGAGGGCAAAGGTGTGGACCGCCTCTTCGTGGTGGCCGACCCCGCCCTGGCCGACAATCCCGTGGCTCGAAACCTCATCGCTCATGCTGCGGCATCGACCGGTGGGGTGCATGCGGCACGTCAGTGCTTCGCGCTCTGCTCCACGGCCCTGAAGCGACTGGATTACCAGGCTGCTGCTCGCCACCTCTCCGAGGCGCGCCGTTTTGCGTCCAACGAGAGTCTCCTCGCTTCCCTGGTGAAGCGCGGCGGTTTGCGTGCGGCGGAAGGGCTGCCGGCCTGTGCCTGAGCCTACTTTCAACCAGCTACCACCTGTGTCTTAGCGGAAGAGACTTTTCGAGAATCGGAGCGGAGGGTGCCTGAGGTGCCCCCCTCTTCGCCGAGAACAAGCGCTCTTTCCCCATTTTATGAACCATCAACTGATAGGGGAAAGCCTATGAACAAAATTCGTATCGGCCTCCTGGGCGGCACGTTCGATCCCGTGCACAACGGGCATCTGCACGTAGCACGCCACATGCGCCGCAAACTCTCTCTCGACCAGGTTCACCTGGTCACAGCCTACAAGCCGCCGCACAAGGTCTCCGGGGTGCTTGGTGCCGAGCATCGCCATGAGATGGTGCAGGCTGCCTGTGCTTCGGAGGAAGGTCTGTTTGCCAGCGCCATCGAGCTGGAGCAGGGCTTCTCATTCACCATCGATACGGTGCGCTACCTGCGTACCAATCATCCGGCCGGTGCCGACAACCTCGAGCTCTACTTCATCACGAGCGCCGAGTACGTCGACCCCAACAATCCGCACAATCTGCTCACCTGGATGGACGCCCGGGAACTCTTTTCCCTGGTCAAGTTCGTGGTGACGCCGCGTGGCGGTACCGACGTTGCCGGTACGCAGGCCTGGGTGGACAGCCTGGGGCTGACCGATGTGGCCATGGTGGAAGATGTTCCGCCGTTGCATGTCACCAGCGGTGTGGTGAAGCGAGCCCTGGCCGGTGGTCAGTCCGTGGATGCGATGTTGCCGGCCCGGGTGGCTGAGCTGATTCGCGCGCGCGGTTACTACCGCTGAAAGGTGCTGTAGCACTCATGCCTGTTCACTGGGATTCAGGGAAGGGGGAGGCGCAAGCCTCCTTCTTCCCTCGAATCTTTTTGTTTGCATCTAGTAAAACATATAGTATAAAATTTGATTTTTTTTGAGACTGAGGCCTGGGTGCACCCTGGCAAACAGCACTAAATGGCCTGGCACTTCTGCTCTCAGGTGGTGGCCGCCTCAACCACAAGATAGGCTTGAATTGAGGCGGGTCGAGGCAGAAAGCCTACTGAGTCAAGGGGCGGCCATTTCTATTGAAGTAAACAGCCGTCCCCTGGGAGTAGTTTCGAACTTTAGTTGTGCAAGCGGTCCGGCATGCTCGCAGCCGCATTGTCCCACATGCAGTAGGGTAGGAAGTCTTTTGCTTCCGGCAGAGGCTGACCGAGGTCGAGGGCGATAATGCCGACGAAGCGGCTGCGTGGTATGGGACCAAGATGCGCCAGTCTGGTGTCGTCGAGGTCGATTAGCTCGCAATCGAAGATGGTGCGCTGCTGGCGGTTCAGTCGCAGATACTTGATGTCGGCGGCACCGCCGTCGATGCCGTAATATCCACGTGCATTGCGATTCGCCGAATAGTTGTTACGGTCGAGCATCGGTTCAAGCTTGCTCATGTCCATGCCTTGCGGCTCGAAGATGTAGTCGATGTCGTTGGGGTTTTCTTTGGCTGTGACGAAGCTGCCGCCAACGTAAGCCCTTTTGCAGCCGGCGTTTTGCAGACTGATTAGAGCAGCGAGCAGACCTTGCGTCTGGCGATGGCGGCGGTCTGTCTGTCCGAAGCGGGCCGTGAATTCGGACCAACCGGCATGGTGCATGCCCCTGGGCAGAAGCCCGTCTTCATCAAGGGGCAGAATGCCCTGGAAGTGTTCGCAGTCCTGGTCAATGGAAGCCTGGTCGAAAGCCGCAAGCTGTTGCCGTTCGACAAAGGCGAGCAAGCAAGGCATGAGCTGGTCCCAGGCTTCGTCCAGTAAGAGCGAAAGTTTCTTTATCTCGTCGTCGTCTTCGGAAATGCGGCTCAGGAAGCCGTTAATTGTGCTGCGCGCTTGTGCTGTCGCCAGAAGCAAGGGACTGTCGGTTATGACCGGGTCTCTGATATTGTTCACCAGGCAAAGTGATGCTTGCAGTTTCTCGTATTTGCTAAACAGAAGGTCGAGCTTTTGCTCTAAGCTATTGGTCATTTGTACTCCTCTTTTTAGAAAACTTTGACGGCTCTGAATTGAGCAGACCGCCGGGTTCGCCCTTGCAAGACTCAGGGTTTGACTCCCCAGGAGCTATTTCCTTGGCCTACGCGAGCAGCCACAGCCGAGTCTAGTTTCAAGAGCACATGGTATTTCGCCAGCGGTGTGCCCATGATGATCACTTCGGAGGCACCGAAGATGCACAGGAGAAAGACAGCCTTGTCCAGACCGAAGACTAGGTAAAGCATGGCTGCCGCCAGAAGCAGTACGATTCCTGCTGCGGCTATGGCGGGAGCGGGGGCAAGTTTGCAAAAACGGCGCAGGGCCAGGTAAAGGGTTCTAGCTGTGACAACCAGACCAACAGGTCCGACCACCATGAGAATTACCGGAGAGAGCATTGCGATTTGTTCGTTCATAAGAAGTCCTCGATTGTTAATGAATTGTCAGAGCCGTGAGCATCAGCAGGAGCGCTTCCGGCAATATGAAAATGCCCCGATGTAAGTTTCGAGACGGTTGTAACCGCAGTTCAATCCCGTTGTGAATAGCAAAACCGCACAGCAGGCTGACTCTGAAGCAAACTAGTTGCATAGAGAAAAAACATGTTGCCGTTCTGGCTGGTGTTTGTGTGTGGTTTAAAACCTTGAGTCTGGAAAGAGATGTGAAAAGCGGGATAACTTGACCTTACTGAGACTTTTCTGAGGCTGCAAGAAAGGCCAAAGCTTCGGAGACGCCCGGGCTTTCAGCCTGAAAAGCTAATGCAGCGGTGTTTTCGGGCACCGCTGTAAGCAACTTTTTGAAAGTCTGTCATGGATGCCGTGGTGGTACTACGAGTCAATAACAGTTAGCGTGTGCTAAGGCTGATCCGGTTCTTCAAGACGCTTATTCAGTGAGCGTTTTGAGCACTTCCTTGCCAGGCGGCGCTGACGGCGTCTCTCTCTGGAGCCGTCCAAGTGGACTGATTTGCCCGGTGCCGCGAGCGGCTCAATTTACTTGAGGGGGCTGCCGGTGAACCAGGCGCAGAATCTTACCCAGCTGCTGTTTTCCAGGCGGCTGAGATCTGCTTCCACCATGCTCAGGTGCTTTTTGTAAGCGGCAAGAATTTTTTCCAGGATGCTCAACTGCTGATTGCGCTCATCGAGCAAGCGCTCTCTTTTGAGAAGTTGTAGATTGCGGTGTTCGATGACTGCTTTCAGTTCCTGGTTTTCTTTCTCAAGGACGATGCATCTGGCTGCCTTGGCTCTGAAATCGGGCAGGAAGGACAGCTGCCCTTCCATGGACTCAATCTGGCTCTCAAGAAAGCCGATGCGGTGCATGGCGCCCTGCAAGCGGTCGGAGCTCAAGGTGAGCTGCTCGATCAATTTTCCGACGCTCTCTTCCGTGATGGCTTCACGTGTATCAGTATTGAGAGCTCTTTCGTGCAGAGTAAGATCGGCGGTTTTTCTTCTGGTGCCGATCTCGGCGATGGCATCACAATTGGTGGCGTTGGTGAGGCGGCTTAGCAGGCTGCCATCTTGAGTAGCTGTCATAAGGGAGACCTCTTACGGCGGGAACAATTAAAGACTGGGAAGTTTAGCTCGTGTGCCGGATTTGCTTGCATCCGGATTTACTTGGATTTGGATAAGGTTTACGCACATTTGGTGCTCTACTGAGCAGTCAGTTAATTATGGTGGTAAGAGGGCAGACTGTCCAGAGATTGGCGCTTGTCAAGCGGATTTGCCTTTGGTACTCGCGCGGTTGCGCTAAAGGTCAAAGGCGATTTCCTGCCGCTTGACAACGCATTGCTCGGTCTCTCTTAGCAAGAGATCACTAAAAACCAAGCTGAAACGCTAACTTCTGAATTCAAAACCTATTACGGTCGAGTAATACACGTCTCTTCTCAATTTCTTCTGTCAGGGCTTTTCCACTGCTCTACCCAACCCCCTAAAACTCTCTCTTTTCTCAATCTCCAGGCCGCTCCGAATTAGATCGCAGCGCCGGAATTTTGCTGGAGGAAAATATGTCTTCGAACCCCCTATCCGTCTTGAAACGGCTGCGGGACAAGGTGGCGAAAAATCTGTCACAGACTTTCAAGTCTATGGCGGATCCCAATTTTCGCAACTACAGTCTCGGCATGTTTGTTTCAAGCTGCGGCACCTGGATGCAGAGTGTGGCACTGAGCTGGTTGGTTTATCGCCTTACCGGTTCGGCTGCTGCCCTCGGCCTTGTCACTTTCGCCAACAGTTTGCCTCTGCTCCTGCTCACTTTTGTGGGCGGCATGGCGGCGGACAAATTCGACAAGCGCAAGATTCTGTTTACGACCAACTCCATCGCCATGGTGCAGGCTCTCATCCTGACCGTCATGGTTGCTACCGGCACGGCCACAATCGGATGGGTGATTGCACTCTCCGTGGTGCTCGGTATCGTCACTGCCTTCGAGGTGCCCACCCGGCAGTCCCTTGTGCCCCTGCTCATCCAGGACGAAAAGGACACTCACAACGCCATCGGGCTCTCTTCCGCCACCTTTCATGTCTCGCGCATGATTGGTCCGGCTCTGGCTGGTCTGGCCATTGCTCGCTTCGGTGAGCTCGTCTGCTTCGCTCTCAACACCGTCAGCTTCCTGGCGGCGCTCTTTGCCATCTGGTCCGTCAAGCCGCGCGATCCCATGGCCAAGGCGAAGGAGGGTGAAAGCGGTTCAGCATCACCTGCGGGCGGTGCGAACAAGGACAAGCAGGGGAGTGCAGCCGGTTTCTGGGCTGTCTTTCGCAGCCCCGGCGTCATGACCCTGATCATTCTGGCGGCTTTCTTCAGCACCTTCGGTATGCAGTACTCAGTGCTCATGCCGGTCATCGTGGACAAGATCTTGCACGGGTCTTCCGAGCAATTCGGCTTCCTCTCCGCTGCCGGTGGTCTTGGCTCTTTGATGGGGGCGCTCTTGATTGCTTCCTTCGGCTCCCGCACCGGCCTGCGTCGGCGTCTGGGTCTGGCTGCGGTCGTGCTTTCTGCGGCGGTGCTGCTGCTTGCCTTCTCGCAAGTCTTCGCCCTGTCCGTGGTGGCAATCATGATCTGTGGTGCCTGTCTTTCCATGCACTGGAGCGGCGGTAATTCGCTGATTCAGCAGTGCGCCGAACCAGGCAAACGCGGTCGACTGATGGGGGCTTATTCCACCTTCACCCTTGGCCTGGCGCCCTTCACGGCTCTGATTGCCGGTTGGACCGCCGAGCATTTTGGTGTGGGCAGTGCCCTCATGTTTGCCAGTGCCGGAATGTTCGTAGGTGCTTGCATCTACCTGTTCAAGTCGCGCAAGCTGGACGACACCTGCGAAGGTGATTGATGTCTACAGGCGCTACCGGTTGAATACTTGAGGGAGACCGGAAAGGAATAAAACACTTTTCCGGTCTCCTTCTTGCTTTCACGATGCCGCTTGCATTTCTCTTTGCCGTTTGATACTAAGGAATATCGTATAATTGACAAATGTGTTTTCTGGTCTTTTTCTGGGCAAATAGAGGGCAAGCGTATAATTGCCGCTAAGATTGAAAAGTACGCTTGGAATACCCGGAATACCGACCCTGGCTTGATGTGATCGATTGAAAATATCGCCCGGCGGAAAGAGGAAGGAGTGAATCTGGGTCATGGCAGATAATAGTGCAAGTGGAACTGAGGGCAAGAAAGCTTCGACTGATGTGCTCAGCGCCGCATTTACCATTTACATGGAGGCTGAAAAGCCCACCAAGAGAGATTTCGTCAAGAAGTTAGGGGCTGCCGTGCCCGGTCTTGATGCTAAAGAGTATGAACAGGCCTGGACCCGGGTCAGCAACCTATTTGAGCAGTCCTGTAAGTTGGCTTTTCGCTGGGCTAATGAAAACAGTCCCGGCTCGGAGATTGATATTTCCCTGATCGAAAACGTCTTCATCAATGAAATCGCCAGAAAGTGCCAGGGCTTCACTTATGCCGAGTACTCCAAGGCTCTCACCTACGGTTTTGACCGGGGCATTTTCTAAGCAAGATGCAAACCAAGCAGCAAACCAAGCAGCAAACTAATTAGCCGAATTTGATGCGCTTTTCCAGCGCTTCAAGAGCCAGGGACAGCTCTTCCATCAGGTAAGCATCGGTAGTCTCGGCCAGGGGCAGGTAGAAACTCTTGCCCTCATCGAGCATTTTTTGTTGGAAGGACTTATCGAGCAGTTCGGCTGCCTCTCTTGTGTTGTCCAGGCGGTCGGCAAGCTTGACCAGTTTGGTTTCCACACTGGCGTTGAAAATACGGTCCTGATAAATCTTGAGAATCCGGTCGCGCTCTTGTTTGGAAGCGTTAGCCGCCAGGGGCGGCATGCTCAATATTGAGACCATCATGGCTATGGGGCGCCCGAAGGCTTCTTCGATAGAGCCGATAGTGACCTTACCGGCGCTCATTTCCACAGTGTCGTGTAGGAGGGCGGCGGCCACGGCCAGGGGTTCTTTCAACTCCAGTTCTTCCAGAATGATCAAGGCCACGCGCATGGGGTGCACGATGAAGGGAGAGGCATGTTTTGGATTACTGACGTTTCTGGCCGGCCTTCTAGTCTGACCGGAGTGCACCTGTTCGGCCAGGCTCAGGGCTTTGCCCAGCATTACCTTATCTACCACCCGTAGCGTCTCGATGGCTAGCAGAAGCCTGTGTCTTAAGGTGCCTGCCAGTTTGTCCGTCGGTTGGGGAGAAGTGGGGCTCATCTTGGGATATCCGATTGGTGGTCTATTAGTGTAGCTGTTCTCTCATTGCATATGCCCGATTATCAGTCTTAACCATCCGGCAGTTTGTATTTTTTCAAACCGGCTTCTTGAAAGAAACTATAGGAAATAATAGAAAATGAAAAAAAGAGAGAGCCCGGTTGAGGGGCTCTCTCTCGATTTGCGACAGGTGAGGGGCTTTGTCGGCAATCTTTGAAGCAAGGGCTGGACCTGGACGGCGCCCTTACTTGTTCTTCTTGCCGCGCTTCTTTTTCTTGCCCTTCTTTTCCTTCTTGTTCTTCTTCTTCGTCTTCTTGTCCTCTTTG
>Ga0268298_10002439_pt1 | contig 20358 bp, 21 predicted proteins | sample WWTPWeurt_MetaG_FD_194462 | JGI IMG/M metagenome (GOLD analysis project Ga0268298, IMG submission 194462) | Activated sludge microbial communities from WWTP in Nijmegen, Gelderland, Netherland - WWTP Weurt | ecosystem: Engineered > WWTP > Aerobic digester > Activated sludge | place... | reverse complement strand
CATCTTGAGTGAAAGGTATCGCAATCGCAGGAAGAGATTTGCCTTACGCTTCAATCTGATTGCTGCCATTTACAATCTTGAACTCAACTCAAACTGACTTTTGCAAGAGGTCTATTCAAAAGAACCTGGTCAAAAAATGCAAAGACCGATGCGGGCAGTATCTTACGTTGGGAAGATGATGGTGGTGAGGCTTAGGACATTGATTCGCCCTCCCCCAAGTGGCGGGGAGCGAAATTCCCCAGCCGATGGATGTGTTTGGGGAATTTTACTTGTATGATGAGTTTGTAATACAAATCAATTAATAAGGAGAATCTCATGCTTACTTGGATCATCGTAATTCTTCTCGTCTTGTGGCTGCTCGGCTATTTTGGACCAAATGTCTTCGCAGGTTTCCCCCGCTTGGGTAATATCATTCATATATTGCTTGCCATCGCGGTCATCCTCTTTCTCTTGAACCTGCTGGGCATCGTTTAGTTTGATGCTCTGCTGAAATCCGGGGGCAGTGGGGCTGCCCCCGGATACATATGTCAAGAAAGGAGTTATTAACTGCGTACACCGTTGTTCTGTTCTTAATTGGCTATTTTCGAGAAAGCCAGAACCTGAACATCACAGGAAATTCTTCAGCGACTGGATTGGAAAAATAACATGAATACCATGCGCCACGGTTTGTTCGTTACTTTAATTTGGGCATTGATATTCATATTGCCAACTCTCGCCGCATGTGATGCTGCGACAATAACCCCTTACGCTGTTGGTGACAGCGCATTAATGGTTACACCGCAACTAATGACCGAGACCTGTGCGTCGTGTGCCCAGGCGACTCTGGCGGCGCTTCTCACACAGGAGAAGGGGAATGCTGATTTTCAAGCGGCAGCTACTGCCGAAATTTTGCGTGCCAATGCACAGGCGACTGTAAATTCTGCGAATGCTACATTTAGCGCAGCGCAAACTCAGCAGCAAAACAATACAAATATTATCGCCGCCCAGTTGGCGGCTACTGCGGAGATCGTCCGCGCCAATGCGCAGGCAACGTTGAACTCGGCAGGTTCAACCCAGATTGCTGCAATGACCCAGGCGCAATATAACCTGCTAGTTACGGAATCGGTACGGACGCAGGAAGCAGTTTCCCTGCAGACTCAACAAAATAAAGATGATCTAGCAGCCAACACTCAGACAGCCATTGCCAATACGATTGCCACACAAACCCAGTCTGCTGCTGCCACATCACAATGGTATGCGGACCAGGAACGCCAGCGCGATGAAGAAAGACGGGGACCCATCGATTTCCTGTGGATGTGGTGCCTTCCAATTTTTCTTGTACTACTCGCGGGTCTGATCCTTTGGGGATTCAAACGCTGGCTCAGTATTCAGCAATCCAACCAGCGTATTCTGGACAAACCTGTTGAGAAACTCCCGGAACCGGCGGCAGTAGTTAGACAACACCGACATGATGACCCATCACCATATATTGAAAGTGACGTGATCGAAGACAACTATCAGGTCACAACACCGGACGATCAGGTATCCCAATGGCTGGATGAAGTGAAGGATGAGTTGCAGAGTAACGATGAGAAGGATAAAGACGATGATCATGGGAATTGACCCGCGCGATTTTGATCAACAAGCCCGGCAAATTAAAGTCCAGGTGTTGAGTGTCATTACACGATGGGGTTTGATACCGAGATTTAAACGCTGGCGCTTGACCCAGGATCGAGAGACCGGGATGGTTGTTCTGTTTGGAGTTCTTAATAACAAATATATTGCCACACAGACCTCGATCCCTTTCAGTGACTATTTCGATCCGCGCTTGTTACGTGATCTTGCAAATGCGCTGAATGTGCAGGTGGTGTCTTGTAATAGTGAAGAAGATCTCCGCTACGCCTTTATTCTGGATCGCGGCAGTTTTGGGAAATTACCCACCCATGTAGACTATCCCTTCGTTGACAAAGGTAAACTTTTGGTTAGGGTTGTTTTCAACCATGACCCGGAACCCACACCTGTTGAAGCTGTCACAATGGACAATAACAGATTTATGCGTCAGGTAGCGGGAGCTTTCTTGAAGGTTTTTGACGACATTAAGCTTAGGGATGATGCCACTCTGTCACTTTCTGCTCAAGACCCGCCTAATATCGTGATCATCAATGAGGATGAATTCAATAAGCGGGTGAAGGAACACGAAACCAACCGTTTGAAAGTTAAACGCATCAAGGAATTCTTTGATGCAGCAGAGGAAAAATGACACTTAAACTGAATTTATTCTTTATCGCAATGGACCTGCTTACCCTGCTGGTTTATCCGGTCATATTTGTGTATGGAAAAATATACCGGTTCGTAAAAACAAAGAAAAATATTGTTCCGCCGAATTCGTTGGTTCCCGTTTTTATCACATCGGTTGAATAACAAGTCCGAAGAAATGAGTCTGTAAAAGAAAGAAGGATAATTATGCGTACTCAAACGATCGAATTCCCTGATAGAGAAACGCTGTGTATCTTCCCAGATGAGCGTTTACAGCTATCCGAGGCTTTGACTGAACTGAATCTCGAAGGCGGCTATCCGGTTATTGTGTTGATTGGCGGGGCAATAGATAAACTGCAAGCCAAGGCGACTCTGCGGGCAATCCATACCATTGCCAAACTGGCAGATGAGATGAAAATCCTGGTTATTTGCGGGGGGACAGATATGGGTGTCATGGCAAAGATCGGGCAGGTGCGTTCGCAAAATAATTACACCTTTCCGTTGGTGGGGATCACCCTTGAAGACCTGGTTGCCTGGCCCGGCGGACCGCAGAGCACAAAGTTTTTGTGGTGGGGCAGGGAGCACTGGCAATTGGAACCGCATTATCCATACTTCATTCTTGTCCCTGGCAGCCATTTTGGAGATGAGTCTCCGTGGATCGTCGATGCGGCGCGTATCTTCTCGAAAGGCAGCCGATCTGTCACGATCTTGATCAACGGAGGTGAGATTTCCAGAAAAGATGTTCAATTGAGTCTGGAAGAGGGGCGTCAGGTCATTGCATTGAGCCATACAGGACGCCTCGCGGACGAAATATCGCATGATTTTGAACGGAACGGATTAATTACCGTTGTATCGGCAAATATGGAAGCACAGATTATCAAAGTCATCCATTCCATTTTGCAAATCGATCCAACCCTTGTGACGACATAATCTATCACGGGCAATATTCATCCTCAGCAATACCAAAGAAAGAAAAAGGAGCAAATCATGGGACGCAAAGGTACAAGCAAACGCAAGCCGAAACAAATAAAACAAATCTCCACTGGCAATATCAGTGGTAACTCACCGGTGCAAGCTTTGGTGAAGGAAAAAGGCGCGCCGGTACAGAATGACAATGCAAAGACATCCGGCGGATGGAATAAAAAGAAAAAGAAACATTGATTCGCATCGGGTTTGTTTTGTGGCAATGAATTGGAGTTCGAAATGAGAACAATTTATGGATTCATCTATACCCTGCGTCCTTTTGAGCGGGGTATTAAGGAGACTCTGGGCAAGTATAGTGGTTTTGTACTACCGGGTCTTGGGATTCAAATCCCATTCGTGCACATCACTCGCGTCCGTGACGTTCGTGAACATACAATGGATATTGAACCCCAGCCGGTTATTACCAAAGACAACGTTGAAATTACTGTGGATGGCGTGATGTGGGTTCGTCCCACGGGAGACGAAGAGAGCATCAAGCGTACTTTTTATAGTATTGATAATTGGAAACGGGCAATTATCCAACTGGCAATGACCAATCTACGTCAGGAATTCGGTGAATTGTCGCTGGATGAGAGTCTTGTGGCTCGTGAGAAAATCGCCAGTAATTTGCAAAGAATTCTAAATACTTTTGCGGTGGAGTGGGGATTAACGGTCAGCAAGGTCGAAATCCGTCTGATCGACCCTCCCGATGATATTAAGAAAGCGATGCACAAACAAAAGACTGCGGAGCAGGAACGCCGTTCCATGAAATTATTGGCAACGGGCGAGTTCGAAGCGGCTGAACAACAAAAACTGGCAATTGTACAACGCGCCGAGGGTGAACGCGAAGCGGTTATTCAGGTCGCTCAGGGCAAAGCTGAAGCGATCCGGCTGGTCAATGAAGCAGCCGAAAAATATTTTGTCGGCAATGCCCAGGAGCTAAAAAAACTGGAGATGATCGAAAACTCTTTGCGTGATAACGCAAAGATTGTGATTACAGAACACGGGATTAACCCTACTCTGTTGCTTGGAAGTTTGCCGGTCAGTATGACGAATGAAAAAGACATCAACAAGTAGCCATCCGGCAAAAGAGCCTCAAAATTTGGTGGAAAGTATCAATACTATATCCGTCCACCACAAAGAAGAGGAGCGAATTATGGAAAACCAAATCACATGTCCATCCTGCCATATAAAAATATCAGATAAACCGATCATTGATGATGCGGCAAAAGGTATAGGCTCTGATACGCAATTTCTGATTTGTGAATGTGGGGAAAGAATTACGTATTGGCAAATTACAGCTCAGTTAAGAGAACAGAAGACGTTTTGGACAAAAATTCTGAAATGGTTTCGAGGATCATCAAAAGATTGAAGGATGAGTGCAATGAATATCCTGCTTGTTTACCCTGAATTCCCCGATACCTTTTGGAGTTTCAAACACGTGCTCAAGTTTGTACGAAAGAAGGCTGGGGCGCCTCCGCTTGGACTGTTGACCGTTGCAGCCATGCTGCCCGGCGAATGGGACAAGCGCCTGATCGATCTCAATATCACTGATCTCAAAGGTGAGGATCTGAGATGGGCAGATTATGTTTTCATCAGCGCCATGACTGTGCAGCGTGAATCGGCACAAACTGTTATCAAACGTTGTAAAACCATTGGGGTAAAGATGGTGGCTGGTGGTCCACTTTTCACGATGGAGCATGAGCAATTCCCGGATGTGGATCATTTTGTTTTGAACGAGGCGGAGGAGACGCTAAAACCGTTCTTGCTGGACCTGGCACAGGGTCAGGCTCGACGCGTTTACTCGTCTAGTGAATTTCTAGATATCCATCAAACCCCAGTCCCGTTGTGGCATTTGGCGGATCTAAAAATGTATGACACAGTTGGAATTCAGTTCTCGCGTGGTTGTCCGTTTGATTGCGACTTTTGCAATGTGACCGCGCTGCTGGGGCATCGTCCGCGCACCAAGACTGCTGCACAAGTCGTTGCTGAACTTGATAGTCTGTATGCATTAGGTTGGCGCAAGAGCATTTTTTTTGTGGATGATAACTTTATCGGAAACAAGAAACAGATCAAGTCTGAAGTGTTGCCAGCTCTGGTCGAATGGCGCAAGGGAAAGACCGGCATGTCATTTAACACAGAAGCATCCATCAATCTTGCCGATGATCCCGAATTATTAAGGCTGATGGTGGAAGCTGGGTTCGACACCGTGTTCGTTGGTATCGAGACACCCAATGAAGCCAGCCTGACAGAATGTAGCAAGAGTCAAAACAAAGGGCGTGATCTGGTCGAGAGTGTTAAGAAACTTCAACGCGCAGGTCTTCAAGTGCAGGGTGGTTTCATCGTTGGGTTCGATCATGATTCCCCTTCGATCTTTCAACAGCAGATCGACTTCATTCAAAAGAGCGGTATTGTGACTGCCATGGTCGGTCTTTTGCAGGCTCCTTTAGGGACCCGCTTGTATGAACGTATGCAAAAAGAAGACCGCTTGATAAATCAATTTTCAGGCGATAACGTAGATGGTTCCACGAATATCATTCCCCGAATGGGACTCGAAGCGCTTAAAGAGGGCTATCGCAAGGTCCTTGGCTATATTTATGCGTCGAAACCTTATTACGAGCGCGTTCAAACTTTTCTTCGCGAATATCAGCCGCCCAGGATTAGGATTCAATTGGAGCCTCAATATATCCTGGCGTTTTGGCGTTCCATCTACCAATTGGGGATTCGTGGTACCGAGCGGTTTCACTACTGGCGGCTGTTTTTTTGGACCTTGTTCCGCCGTCCACGTTTATTTCCGCTGGCGATCACGTTCGCAATTTATGGGTTCCACTTCCGTCAGGTGATCGAATTGCACGTTGATTGAAGCTGTAGTTTACCTGCTATACCTATGAAGGAAATCGCATGGAACAAAATAAAATAAAGATCGAACGCGATAAGAAAATTGCTCTTGTGGCGCATGATAACAAAAAGCGTGACCTGGTCGAGTGGGCGAAATACAACAGGGATATTCTGGCGCATCACACGATCTATGCAACAGGAACGACGGGGGCATTATTGGAACAGGTGCTGGGCTTTCCAATTCACAAACTTGAGAGCGGACCGCTGGGCGGAGACCAACAGATCGGAGCCAAGATCGTTGACGGCGACATTGAATTCCTGATCTTCTTTTGGGATCCGCTTGAGTCCATGTCGCATGACCCGGATGTCAAAGCACTATTGCGGATGGCTGTTGTTTGGAACATTCCCATCGCCTGTAATCGAGCCACTGCAGACTTCATGATCTCGTCACCACTAATGGATGAAGAATACGACCGCCTATTGCCGGAATATGACGAATATAGGAATCGCACGACCATGGTTGTTGAGTCCGATTGACTTTTGAACGTGCCCTGGCTTTAAGAAGGAGCCCTGTGAATACAAATCAAAAACATCATCGTGTCATTCTGCAAGATATTGCGTATAAGGTGATGATCGAACGGGGGCTGCTCCCTGATTTTTCAAACGAGGCGCGTACAGAGCTCGAAAAACTCCAAACCTCGATTAACAAGCCAGATCAGAATACTCCTGACATTCGTGACATGCGAAACCTTTTGTGGGCTTCCATTGACAACGATGATTCGCTTGACCTGGACCAATTGACCGTTGCCGAAGCAATGCCCAGAGACAAGGTTAGGGTCATGGTTGCCATTGCGGATGTGGATGCGCTCGTCCGGAAGGGGACTGCTTTAGATAAACACGCCCAGCACAATACTACATCCGTGTATACAACTGCCAGAATTTTCCCAATGATCCCAGACCTGCTTTCCACAAATCTAACCTCACTTAATCTCAATGAGGATCGCCTTGCCCTTGTGGTTGAAATGGAACTTGGCGCGGATGGAGCTCTTCTTAATTCCAATATCTATCGGGCGAGGGTTTGTAACCACGCCAAGCTGGCGTATAACAATCTTGCACCGTGGTTGGAAGGGAATGGCAAGGTGCCTAAAGCGGTTTCCTCTATCGCCGGGCTGGATGAAAATTTGCGATTGCAAGACAAAGCCGCTCAAAGTTTGAAGAAACTCAGGCATGTTAATGGTGCACTTACGTTGGAAACCATTGCGGCGAAACCAGTTTTTGACGGGGATCAGATCAAAGCGCTTGAAATCGATGAAAAGAATCGTGCCAAAGAGATCATTGAAGATTTCATGATCGCAGCGAATGGCATAACAGCACGTTATCTTTCCGCCAAAGGATTTCCTTCCATCCGGCGTGTAGTGCGCACACCGAAACGCTGGGATCGTATCGTTGAGATTGCTGCGAATCATCAGTACGAGCTTCCCTATGAACCGAATTCAAAAGCCCTGGAGGAATTTCTCGTCCATGCCAAAGCAGCGGACCAAATGCGCTTCTCTGACTTGTCCCTGGCTGTGATCAAACTGCTAGGCTCTGGTGAATATGTTGCCGAGTCTTCTGATGAAACCGCACCAGGACACTTTGGTCTTGCAGTCAAAGATTATGCTCATTCCACGGCTCCGAATCGCCGCTATCCAGACTTGCTGACACAACGCCTATTGAAAGCCGCCCTTGCTGGAAAACCGGTTCCTTATAGTAAAAAGGAACTGGATGAGTTGGCATTGCATTGCACCGAAGCGGAAGATATCGCCACGAAAGTGGAACGACGCGTTGAAAAATCCGCCGCTGCTCTCATGCTTGAATCCAGGATCGGAGAAACATTTGACGCGATCGTTACTGGCGCTTCTGAAAAAGGGACCTGGGTTCGGCTGCTTACCATCCCTGTTGAAGGCAAGCTTGAACAAGGCTTTGAGGGACTGGATGTCGGCGACCAGGTCAGCGTTCAATTGATATTGGTGGATGTGCAAAAGGGATTTATCGATTTCAGACATGTTAATTCACAAAGACGCAGATAGGAGAACTTCATGAAGAAGAATGTTGGTTTATGGATTGACTACCGGGAAGCCATTATCGTAGAACTTTCGGATGTTGGGGAAAAAATCACTCTCATAAAATCAGACGCCGAAAAACAGATCCGTTTTGCAGGCGGCTCGCGAAAGGATGGGCTACAAACGACAGAGTCGATTCGTGAGAAAAAACATGACGCAAATCTTGGTACATATTTCGATAAAATTCTCTCTCTTATTCGTGACGCAGAACTGATTCAGATATTTGGACCCGGTGAAGCCAAGAATAAACTTGCGAAACGCCTGGAGCAGGATGGGCTAAAGGATAATGTTACTGAAGTGGAGACCGTAGACAATATGACCGATAATCAGATCGCGGCAAAAGTCCGTGAACGTTTTTCAGCTTAAAGTAGGATATTCAGTAGGGTTTCCTGGAAAATCCTGGTGCGAAATTAATACTTGCCTCGCACCAAAAGAAAGGCTAACTTTGAGACAAGGAGTGATTATCTGTAGATTCTATAGCTCAGTAGATTGCATTTCAAAAAATATAGGGCTTCACAATATCATATTCGTATTCCATCACAAAAATATTTCCCCCAAAAGAAAAGGTGAGCTTAAGTTTGTCAAGGAGATTTCAATGCAAGATCAAAAATGTTCAAAATGCGGTTCGCGAAATGTGTACAAGAACACAGGCAAAAATTGGTGCCAAGACGGTATTGTGCTTCAAATGATTGCCGTGGATAGATTCACCTATCAATTTAAGACAGAAGCTTTTCTCTGTCTTGACTGCCGTTATCTAGAAATTCGGGCTGCAGAAACCAATACAGTATATGGAGATCATAAGACACTTATCGAAGCCGTTGAAGCCAGTAATAATTGGGCGAAAGTTTCAGTTTGATACCAACGAATTATTTAGTTGTTTGGTATCAAAACTAGTGGGAGAAAAGTCCAGTCCAAAGGGTGCTTTCAAGGTGATATTTCTTTGCAGTCAGACCGCTGTGTTGTAGTAGCACCGTAATGTCAATCGTGCTGATGGGGTAAGTCCATTTACAACATCACGGACATGAGATGCGTATTCGGGATATTCAAGGAATAGGTGTGTTAGGGAGAGACGTATCACTTTGTGTCAACGAAGTTATTAAGCACGCAGGGTGTATGCGGGGACTCATTGAGATCCTTACCGCCTAGGATGAAATATACTCCCATTATGCGGAGCGCATATGTCAATTGATCGCCAGTGTTTGTGGAAACATGCTTCATATCGATAATTATATCTTGTATATTATGTGATTTTGGAGGAACTGATTTTGATCAGATCTTACAAACCTGTATTGCTTTATTTTGCTTTTGTGCTATAACATGGATGACAATTATTTGATTGTCATCAAACTTCAGGCTCTTTAAAATCGAAAACTGCAGGGTAGACAAGAATTAGCAACCCGATGCTTGTCAGTCTGCGGTCGAAAATTGACCCTCATAACCCGAAGGTCGCAAGTTGAACACTCGAATCTAAAACGCACCAGTGATGGCGCGTTTTTTTTATTGTATTGCCGCCTACGTGCTTTTACAGTTTTTCCCCTCTTCTGTATACTGTAAATGTATTCATATAAGTTCCGCTTAGCGACAGCATTTGACCACCCTCTGGAAGTGGACAATAAAATCGAACCAAATTAGCAAGTTAGAACCTTACCAAATCAGGAGAAATCTAAGAATTGTCCTACATAGCAGATGAACGCATTGATGAATTTGCAAAAGCCTTTGTAGCTTATCTTCGACGGATACTTGTCGAAAGCAAAAAAACAGAAAAACAGGAAAAGAACGGAAATGCAAAGAAGCCTACCCGCAGATAGACAACACTTCCCGGTTACCTTTGAGGAGCTGGATGAATATATCAAGCAGGAATATGAATACCTGGATGAAATCAAGGGTAATGCCACCTGGGCTATTTACTCAAGGGTGTCACGGGTGGATCCCAAGTTTCATGGGTATTCCCTGGAGATCCAACCGGATCGGGCGGAGGAGTATGCACGAGCTCATGGCGCCACAAAAGTGGAGATCTATAGCGATCCGAACAAGACCGGTCGCAATAGCCGACGGAAAGAACTCCAACGTCTGGTTCGGGATGTTCGCTCGGGTCGCATCAAAGTTGTCGTGGTTCATCGTTTGGATCGTCTGTACCGTAATCTTGAGTCTATTTTGGGCTTTGTTCGTTTTTTGAAACGGCACAAAGTCGGATTAATAAGTGTCACTGAGAATATTGATACCAAGACGCGGCAGGGACTTCAAATGCTGGCGTTGCTGGGAATGATGGCAGAGAGTTATGTGCATCAGACCAGCGAACGCACCCGTGAAGCCAAGGCACATCGGGCAAGAAGCGGCTTGCCAAACGGCTATTTACCATTAGGATATTGCAATGGTCTTTGCACCACTTGCAACGATGCTCACGGGAAAGGAATTTGTCCCTCGGTGGGGATGGAGGATCGAGCGGAAAGCCAGCGGGGGCGTATTGCTGTTCCTCATCCTGTAACGCGCTTTGCCATTCCGTGGATATTCAATTTATTCCTGAAAGGGTATAGTTACCGCGAAATCGCCGAATGGCTAAATTCCCATGACTTCACATTGCCAAATGGACAGTCCATTCGGTATCGCACAAAAGGACAGACCCTAAGTAATACATTGGGATTGTTTTCCAGAGATAGCATTCGGGCAATTGTGGAGAATCCGTTCTTTGCCGGTTTGGTTGCGCGCTATGAACGACCTGAACTGGATATGGACGATGACCCGGAGGACCCGGAGAGGAAGATCAAGAAAGGGAAGAAGATCAACAGCCGGCGTATCATCGAATTGCAACCGGGCAAACATCAGGCATTGATCAGTATGGAGGATTGGAAAGCGTCTCAACACATGCGGAAAATGAAGGGACGCACACCAACTTCTGTATCCAATTCCAAGCAGATCTACCCATTGACCGGTGTCAGCCGGTGCTGGGTATGTTTTGAACAGAATGGCAGCATTGTCACGCTCAGAGGCGGAACAATGCGAAACAACAAACGGACCTATCGTTGTGCAGCGTTACAGGATCGGTGTGTGACGAAAAAGGGCAGGCAGAATCTTGTCATCGATGACAAGTCTTTTAGTGAAATCAAGGTTCGTTCCAATTCCATCAGCCAGGCTATCGTGGATCTGCACACCACCCGGTATTTATCTGGTGATCAGCTGGAATCTGAGGTGGATCGGCTGGTGGCAAACCTAGAATTGACTGACGAAATCAAGGAAAAGATACTGGCTTACTTTGTCTCGGATGAGGGTCTTCCCGCGTTTGAAAGGGAAAATTTCAATTTGCGTCAATCTCTGAAACGATATCAGGATCTATATAAGCAGGGCGATATAAGCAAAGCAGAATATGAGGAACAAGCACACTTTATCCTGCAGCGATTACTATCATTAAAACCTTCCGCTAATCCCGCTGTTCAGGAAATATTGCCGTTGTTGGAAGATTTTCCTGGAAATTGGTCCCGTATGTTGCCTGGCGAAAAAAGAATTCTTCTCAATATTATGTTCAAGGGCTTGTACTTTGATGCACAAGGAAAATTGCGGAAGATCCTTGCTTATCCACCCTTTGATACGTTACTAGGCTTGGAAGAATAAGGTCAGTTTCGTTTTCTGAATTCACTCACAATGGTGCGGAACGCGCTGACGAGACTGCGGCGTGAATCCGCACTGTTTATTTCTGTAAGATCCAGAGCCAAATCCACAGCTTCAGGGGAGATTTGTTTTGTACTATTACCATGAGCGATATCAAAGATTTTCAACGTGGGCCATTGGGCAAGTTCAAGCAGTTCATTTGGGTTGATGCCAAAGTAATCCGCCAACATGATGCAGGCGATCATATTGGGACGTTCTCCGTTGACGATCCTTCGAACGAATTGATGGTCCAGCCCTGCCTTCAATCCAGCAGCTCGTAAAGACTCGTTCCTCTGTTCGAGTAATTCCCTGATTCTGTTTGATAATTGAGCCAGATCGATCTCTCCTTTTCGAGCATTTCTTAGGCGTTTTGCAATTGGTTCTTCCATTCGATTCTCCTCGATGCGATAGAATGCACGAATGCGATTATATATCTTCACTGAGAGGAGAAAAATTATATGACGTCTTTTTCAATGCGAGCTGTCGGCTATCGAAGGGTCTCGATGCGCGAGCAGGTGGATGGTTTTAGCCTGGATGCGCAGGAAAACAACATCCGTAAACTTGCTGCCGAACGTGGTTGGGATCTGATCAAGATCTATACGGATGCAGGTATCTCTGCCAAGAAAAATAGCCGGCGTCCAGAATTGGCGAAGTTGATGCAGGATGCAGAGGATGGGCACTTTGATGTGATCATTGTGGATAAGATCGATCGCTTCTATCGCCACCTGAACGGACTTCTCAATGCGTTAGATCAGCTGAATAGCCATAACGTTACATTCATTTCTGTTCAAGAGCGTCTTGATTTCACCACGCCTTGGGGTAAGTTAACCCTAACCATGTTGGGAATGCTGGCTGAGATCTATATTGATAATTTGCGGCAGGAAACTCGAAAGGGGAAGATGCAGCGTGCTCGAGAGGGACTGTGGAATGGCAATATTTCCTACGGATATTGCCGTGGGTTATGCTCAAAATGTACCGACCCCAATGGTCCAGGATACTGTCCAGATGTTGGTATGCCAGACAAGGGGAATGGCAAAACAATGATCGAACATCCCATTGATGGGAATGGCGTCCGCATGATGTTCGATTTCTATTTGAATGGGATCAAGAGTGATATTGGTGTTGCCGAGAAAATGAACCAAATGACCTTCACTTTGCCAGATGGTACTGTGCGTAATTACCGGCAGAAGGGAATCCACGGAAGGAAAGGTCCAGGTGTATTTACAAAAGACTTTGTACGTGGAGTTTTGACCAGGATTTTATATACCGGGAAGGTCGCCTACTATGGCAGAGGCAGGAAAAGAAAAATTGAATCAGTGCATCCAGGTAAACACCCTGCCTTGATATCTGACGAAACATACCGGGCTTTACTGGATTTGAGGAAAACAGTGGGTAAGGGTCCGGTAAAAATGCATGGGAAAGATGCGCGAGTTTATCCATTGACCGGGATGCTGTTTTGTGCAGCTTGTGGCTGGCCCATGCGAGGATCAACATGGCGGAAGATGGGTTTTGTTTATAAAGACTCCAGTCGAATAGAGCTTGATAATGGACATTGCGGACAGAAAGTGATGAAAGCCATCCCGTTGGAGAAGCAAGTGATCAAGCTTCTTTATCAAGCAACAAAAGCTTGGGAGAAATCTGCAAAGCCTGACGCAATCAATAAGCATGCGAATGATGCACAGACTGAATTACAAAGAGCGCAGGAGCTTTATATTCGTGGTGAAATCGCGAAAGAAACTCTTGAAAGAGAGAAGGAACGCGTTGAAAAAATCATTAATCCCTTGCAGGAAAATAATTTCACTGCTACACTAACATTAAGCAAGAAAGTCCAGGAAGCATATGCCAACTGGACTAAACTAAGTACAATCGAACAAAAAAGATTGCTTCGAGGTTCAGTCGAAGCAATCTTTGTGCGAGAAAACGCGCTAGTGGCTGTTCAACCGACTTTTGCGTTTCTTCCTCTTTTTACAACCCTTTTTGAAGGTTGCAGTAAGAGCGGTCCCGACGGGATTCGAACCCGCGATCTCGGCCTTGACAGGGCCGCATGTTAGGCCGCTACACCACGGGACCAACTAACGAGCGGGCGATAGTTTACCATGAGGGTATGTTCGTGTCAATAACGAATGTTGGGAATTTTCGAATTTCGTGTTCTCTGATTTTTTATCCCATACTTACAACTGTTTCCTGAAGAAACAACTTCACATTGAAATCATCGAACTTGACACATTGCAAGCCCTGTTCTAAAATTACCTTGCAACCTTGAAATTGACGCTCTATACTCGTGGGGCGTTTATATTTTCCCCAGGAGGGCTGGCTTGACTAAGAACCGTACGCAACAAATGGTAGACCGCCTGCGCGAATTACAGGCGTCTTCACCGGATATAGAAGCCTCAGCGGTGGTGAGTGTTGATGGGTTAAGCATCGCTTCTGCTCTTCCGCAGGGAGTTGAGGAAGATCGTGTCTCAGCCATGTCTGCGGCAATGCTATCACTGGGTGAACGCATTGCCGGTGAATTGGGGCGTGGGTCTCTTGAGCAGGTGTATATTAAAGGCGTTAAGGGATATGTGGTCCTGATGTCGGTCGGTGAAGAAGCTGTTCTCACGGCCCTTGCGCGCGAACAGGCCAAGCTTGGTTTGATTTTTCTTGATATGCGCCGTGCTGCCGAAGATCTGGCAAAAATGATTTAGTGGAGTCTAATGATGAGCCCCATTCAGAAGTCTGGTCTGTATTATCCCAACAAATTCGGTTTGATCACCATCAAGTCATTGGAAGAGGTGATGGGTAAGAATGGCTTGAATGCCATTCTCAATCTTGGTGGATTAAGCCATTACATTGAAAACTATCCACCTGATAACCTTGATAAGGGCTTTGATTTTGCCGAACTTTCGGCCATCGGTTCTGCGCTGGAGGAAATGTATGGTCCTCGTGGCGGGCGCGGTCTGGCGCTGAGGGCGGGACGTGCCACTTTTGCCGACGCCTTAAGGAATTTTGGTGCCTTGGCCGGTGCTGCAGATCTGGCTTTTGTGGTTCTTCCACTTCAATCCAAACTCAGGATTGGCCTGCCTGCTTTTGCAAAAATATTCTCACAGTTAAGCGACCAGCAAACAACGGTCGAAGAAAAAGATAATGAGTGGGTATGGACCATTCATAAGTGTCCCTGCTGTTGGGGGCGTTCCGGTGTGGATAAACCTGTGTGCTTTGTTTCCACCGGCCTGCTTCAGGAAAGCCTCAAGTGGGTCTCGGGTGGCAACGAATTCCGTGTGAACGAATCCAAATGTGTTGCTATGGGTGAGAGTGTTTGCGAGTTCATCATCCAAAAGGAACCGATTTCCTGACATTAAGGCTGGCATGACAGACACCAAGTCGAAGATCCTCATTGTCGAAGACGACCCGGACGTGGCTGAAATGTTAACGGCCTATTTTCGCTCCCAGGAATATGAAGTGTTCACCGTCAACTGGGGTGAAGATGGGGTGCGCTCCGCCCAACAAGTGAATCCTGACCTTGTGATCCTGGATATTCGTTTGCCGGATATTGATGGATATGAAGTGGCTCATCGCCTCCGCAATGACCGTCGGACTTCCACCATTCCCATCATTTTTCTCACCGAAAAACGCGACCGTGCCGACCGCTTGCAAGGATTGGAAATTGGTGCGGACGATTACATCACCAAGCCATTCGATATTCAGGAACTTCGCCTGCGGGTTAGGAACGCTTTAAAACGAGTTGGTCAAGGTTCGTTGACAAACCCGGTGACTGCGCTTCCCGAGGGCGCTCTTGTCGATGAAAAATTATCGGAAGTGCTGGGGAAGGAAGGTTCTGCCCTTTTGTTCGTTTCCCTGCAAAATATGGACCATTTCCGTGAAGTGTACGGTTTTGTCGCCGCGGATGATGTCCTGCGGGCAGTGAGTTTGATGATCGTCAATACCATGCGCGAGGTCAGCCGTCCGGATGATTTCCTCGGACATCTGGATGCCACAGATTTTATTCTGGTGGTCCCGCCGTCCAACCTGGTTGCGTTGAGTGAAAAACTTCGCTTGCGATTAGAGCAGGCTGTAGAATATTTTTATCCGATCAAAGATCGTGAGCAAATGTCAAAAAGCAGCGATCGCCTGACTGCGCATCTGGTTGAAGTGGCTTCTCTTCGGAATCGCGAGGTTGATGCTGAAAAGATCAAGGCAGAGTTGCTGGCCTCAAAGAATAGGTGATCAGTTTTGCGAATCACAATTGTCATTCCAACATATAACGAAGCGGAGAACCTTCCCAAATTGGTCTCCGCTTTATTTTCGCTTCCACTTGACTTGAGTCTTTTGATCGTTGACGATAATAGCCCGGATGGTACGGGCGAAATAGCCGATGGACTGGCTTTGTCCAACCCGAGCCGGGTGGAGATCTTGCATAGGCCTGGCAAGATGGGATTGCGCTCTGCTTATTTGAATGGGTTCCAGAAAATTCTCGATGGGAATGCTCAGGCCATCGTCCAGATGGATGCGGATTTTTCGCATGACCCTGCTAGTCTGGTGGATATGGCTCGCATCCTCGAATCTTCCGATATTGTGTTGGGTTCCCGCTACGTGCAAGGCGGCTCGGTGGACAAGCAGTGGCCGGTCTGGCGTAAATGGCTTTCCGCTTTTGGGAATTTTTATGCGCGTACTATTTTAGGGTTGCCCCTGCATGATGTGACCACGGGTTTTCGCATGTGGCGGGCAGAGGTCTTAAAGCAAATGCCGTTCGAGCGCATCCATTCCAGCGGCTATATTTTCCTGGTGGAGATGATCTATCTGGCTCATTGTCTGGAGTTCAAGATCGGTGAGTCGCCAATTTACTTTGCTGATCGGCGCTGGGGCAAGTCCAAGATGTCGTTCAAGATCCAGATGGAGGCGGCTGTTCGTGTGTGGCAGGTGTGGTGGAATTATCGTGACCTGAAGCGTGCAGGCAGGCGGGCGCGTTTGTAGAAATCTTCATTATCCCTACCCAAAATCACCACTCTCTGATAAGATACCGCCCGCAAGCCGAACGAAAAAATCCAGCCCTCGGCGAACTGTCGAGGGTTTTTATGTGCCTGTACTAGAATATGAAAAGAGTTAAATCATGATCGAAAGAACCGACCTTCGTAATATCGCCATCATCGCCCACGTTGACCACGGCAAGACCACCCTTGTGGATGGTTTGCTGCGCCAGTCTCACACCTTCCGGGATAACCAGCAGGTGGCCGAGCGTGTGATGGACTCGAACGACCTTGAGCGGGAACGCGGCATCACCATCCTTGCCAAAAACACCGCCATTTCCCTGGATGATCCTGCTACCGGCAAAACGGTTAAGATCAATATTGTGGATACTCCCGGCCACGCCGATTTCGGTGGTGAGGTGGAGCGCGTCATGAACATGGTGGATGGTGTGCTGCTGCTTGTAGACGCCGCCGAAGGCCCCATGCCGCAAACCCGCTTCGTGTTGAAGAAGGCGCTCGAGATGGGACATAAAGCCATTGTGGTCATCAACAAAGTGGACCGCAAGGATGCCGAACCTTCCCGTGTTTTGAACGAGACCTTTGACCTGTTCATCGAACTTGGCGCAACGGAAGAGCAGGCCGATTTTCCCGTTATCTACGCTCAAGCGACCGCTGGACGCGCGGGTCTTTCCCCGGAACCTGGGCCGGATCTACAACCCATGTTCGATGCCATCCTGAAGCATATCCCCGCTCCCAAGGTGGACCTGGACGCCCCTCTTCAAATGCTGGTAACGTCTCTTGGCTATGACGATTATCGCGGCGTGACGGCTGTGGGCCGTCTGTTTGCAGGGAAGATCAGGGCTGGGCAGAAACTGGCTCGCATCAAAATGGATGGAACGATCCTGCCTGAAGCCGCGCGCTATCTTTACACTTTCAAGGGCTTGAACAAGGTCGAGATCAACGAAGTGGACGCTGGAGATGTCATCTCGCTGGCCGGTTTGGAAGAGATATCCATCGGTGAGACGCTGGCAGACCCTGCCAATCCGGTGGCACTTCCCACTATCAGAGTCGAAGAGCCTACCGTTCGTATGACCTTCGGCGTGAACACCTCTCCCTTTACAGGCCGCGAAGGCAAGTGGAGCACCTCTCGTAAACTGCGCGAACGTCTTTATGAGGAATTGCGCACCAATGTTGCTCTGCGTGTGGAAGATACCGACTCTGCTGAAAATTTCCTTGTTTCCGGACGTGGTGAATTGCATCTCGGGATTTTGATCGAGACTATGCGCCGTGAAGGTTTTGAATTCCAAGTCTCTCGCCCAGAGGTGATCTACCACAAAGCGGAAGACGGCGCGCTGCTCGAACCCTATGAAGAAGTTCATATTGAAACCAGCAATGAGACTGTCGGAGCGGTGGTGGAAATGCTCGGCGCACGCAGAGGCCGGATGATGGATATGCAGGATTCGGGTCAGGGTATGACGCGCATTGTGTACATTGTCCCGACCCGCGGCCTGCTCGGCTTCCGTTATCAATTCCTGACCTCCACCCGTGGTGCTGGCATTATGCATACCATCTTCCACGGCTACGATGAATCAGCGGGGGCGATCGCTTCACGCAACAACGGTTCCCTGGTGGCCTGGGAAGCTGGTTCAACCACGGCTTACGCGCTCAAATCTGCCGAGGAACGCGGCGTGTTGTTTGTCGGCCCGGGCGTGGATGTTTACGAAGGCATGGTGGTCGGTGAAAACGCCCGTGGACAGGACATTGCGGTGAATGTATGCAAGAAGAAGCACCTGACGAACATGCGCGCTTCCCGTGGCGACATGGAGATCCGCCTCACACCGCCCCGACAAATGTCCCTCGACGAGGCAATTGAATACCTCGCCGACGACGAACTGCTGGAGATCACACCTGAAAACTTCCGCATCCGCAAACGCATCTTAAATACAGAAGAGCGCGGCAAGCAGACCAAGAAGGTCAAAGAACAGTTGGGCGAAGCGTAAGAAAAGTTCTTTTGAGTTTAAATAAAAACATCTCTCGGGACATACCCGGGAGATGTTTTTAGATAGTTTGTTTAAAGAGTGCCTGGCTTTTTCTTTTCTGGCAGGGCATTCTTCATGGATTTGGCTGGTGAGGATTTCAGGCTCGCCGCATCGAACATCAGCCGTTCAAGAGCGTTGTCGATCACGTTGTAAATGAACTTGGACGGGTTGATGAATTCCACCTGGCCGCCTTCCTCGCGCATCAGGTCGATCATGTGGCGGGTAAGGTGGATATCTTTGTCTGTCGAAGAGATACCTTCGTTGGCAACTGCCAGCAGGCGAACATTGCGGATGCTGTCGCGCCCAATGGCGGAGTATACAGCCCATCGGTTGTTTCGTTCGAAAAGATCATCGCCTTCTTTCGGATCCCCTAAAGCCTCATATTGATTGATGACATCCACAAGAGAATGGTTGCGGACCTTGTAAAAGCGCTCTGTCCAGGTTTCTCCTGCAGGTGAGACAAAATCGCGGATATAAGCTGCATCGGTCATCGGCAGATAGACTTTGATCTTGAAGTTCATCTCGATGCACAATTCGGCAAATATGATCTCACTTCCAGCAGAGAGGCCCGGAAGAAAGGCGCGGTCATTACCGTCCGGTTTGTAATGCTCCAACTTCTTGCGGATCTCCTGCCTGATCTCGGCTTCCTTTTCCGGCGGGAAGTTTTTCTTCTCTTTGCCGGAGTAATCCACCATGTAACCAGTAAAGAGCAGCGAACGGCTGTCGCCGAGATGCGCAGTTGAGGAACTTGCTTTATTGGCGGGGGCGTCTCCAGTCTCATTGTTGCTGACGCGCGCGATCTCCTCCTGGATGAGGTTGATCGCAATCTTTACGAAAGCGGTTCGTAGGCCGACTACTTTTAGAATTTCCAATTGGGAAAGCGATGAATTCAGGAAGAACAGGTTACGCCGGGAGGCGATAAGAGCCTTCCTGTAAGTGCGGGCAACCTCATCTGGATCTTCGCTGGTGAGTAATTTGAGTTCTGCCATCGAGATCAAGGTCCAATAATCGGCCTTGTCGCCTTCTAATGAGATCTTGCAGTCTAACCCGAAAAGAAGCGTATTCTGCAGAGCGGGCAGCATATTGCGAATGCGGGTAATATCCGGATCGGGAGTTTTCTTACCGTCGAACTTATCCGCCAGATGGACGGCAATGATCGACAGGGTAAAAGCATTGATGCCAGGGTAATAATCGTTCAGGTCGATCTTGAAGCCCTTTAGGTAGATATCCACGGCTTTGATCAGCCAGTGATAAGATTCGAACGCCTGCTTCAAACGTTTTTTCTCATCACGTATATTCTTCCATGAGGCCGTCCACATTTCCTTGTAGATACGTCCCAGGTAGGTGATTGAATTACTGTCGTTGGGATGTTCGTTTAGCAAGCCTTCGATCTTTACAATCGCCTCATCCACCCGGCCGATGCGGTTGAGGTGAAAGGCTTCTTCACGGCGAAATTCCAGGTTCGCGGAATTGACTTCCAAGCCTTTACGATATTGAGCGAGCGCAAGCCCATAACGGCCAAGATTGGCGAGCGCTTTTCCAACTTCACTGATGGCCTCTTCGCGAATTAGGGGGTTCTGAATTTCCTCTGTC
>Ga0268298_10002438_pt1 | contig 20364 bp, 12 predicted proteins | sample WWTPWeurt_MetaG_FD_194462 | JGI IMG/M metagenome (GOLD analysis project Ga0268298, IMG submission 194462) | Activated sludge microbial communities from WWTP in Nijmegen, Gelderland, Netherland - WWTP Weurt | ecosystem: Engineered > WWTP > Aerobic digester > Activated sludge | place... | reverse complement strand
TCGCCGCGTCATCGCGGGTGGTCATGTCGATCGTGTAGCTGATCGTCACGGTCGCGCCGTTGTCCACCGCGGTGCCCGTGTACTGATAGAACGCCGGCGGAGCCACGCAGGGGACGGTGAAGTTGACGGTCTGGCTGCCCCCGTTGGTGAGGCCGGTGTACGAGCCCGCCGGGACCGCGGTGCAGCCGGCCGGCAGGTTGCCGAGGGCGACGGCGCCGTTGGCCGAGAGATTGATCGGCACGCCGCTGACGGTGATGGCGCCGGTGTTGGACACGTTGCCGGAGACCGCGCTGCCGCCCGTCGGGGTGGCGCTCACGGTGATCAGGTCGATCGCCGAGGCGGCCGGGGTGAAGCCGCTGAAGGTGATCTGGCCCAGGATGCTGCCGTTCGGCACCGGGCAGGTGACGGTGAAGTTCACCGTCGCGGTGCCGCCGTTGGTGACGGTGGCCGCCTGGCTGCCGGGGTTGGTGCAGCCGGCCGGCAGGCCGCCGGTGATGGCCACCGACGCCGGGCCGGTCGGGACGCTGGCGATCGCATACGCGCCCGCGCCGGCGGTGGTGCCCGGGAGGCTGGTGATGCCGCTGGTGGCAGTCACGGTCACGCCGTTGAGCGCGCCCAGCTGGGGCGAGGTCACGGTGCCGTCGATGGTGCCGGTCGGGGCCGGGCCGCTGTTCTGCAGGTCCGCCGCCACGATCAGGCGGGCGGTGAACTGGCCGACGGTCGGGTCGAGGTCAAAGCCGACGCCGCTCGCCGCCGTGGTCGAGCCCGGGAAGATCGGGCCCGCGAACTCCTCCCAGCGGAAGCAGTCCGAGCCGTTGCTCTGGCCGAACCCGCCGCCGCTGCCCTGCCCGCCGCTCCCGCCGCCGCCGTTGTTCGGCGGGGTGCAGGAGACGTCGTTGAAAAAGCTGTGGGGGGCGCCGTTCCAGTCGGTGCTCGGCGCCACCAGGCCGTAGCTCGGCAGGGTGACGATCACGTCGTTGCCCTGGCCGCCGGTGGCGGTGCCACCCGCGGTGACGGCCACCGCGATGTCGTAGGGGAACAGGATGGGGCCGGTGGTGCCGGCCGGGGGCGCCGGGAAGACGGTCGGGCCCACGAGCTGCACGCCGGAGAGCTTGTTGGTGATGTTCACGTCGAACGTCACCCGCACCTTGCCGGGCGCGAAGGCGCCGACGGCGGAGGCCACGAAGTTCGAGGTGGTGATGTTGACCACGTCACCACCGACCAGCGACAGATCCACGCCACGCAGGCTCGCGTCGATGTCCTCGCCGCGCAGGGCGCCGAGACCATTCTGGGTCCCGGTGAGCTGCGGGGCGCGGATCTTCACTTCGCCGGTGCGCACATTGACGTCGGCGAGGAAGGCGGCGCGGGTGATCTGCGGGTTGGGCTGCGGGGTGCCGGGGAGCACCGGGCCAGCGCCCGTGTTGTCGGACGAGCACGCGCCGGCGACGACGGCGGTGGCGACGATCGCGCCGACCGACATCACACGCCGGGCCTGCCCACCGAGACGGCGGACCAACTGCATGGAACCTCCAGAGGAACTGATGGTGGAAGGACAGCGGCCCCGAACGGCCTCGGGACGGCCGGGCTCTCAAGCCGCGGGTAAAGTCGGCCGATAACAGCAAGGCCTCGCCGCGTCGCGGTATCGGTTGCGGCCACGAGCGGTCACGGGCGAGCGGGCCAAAGTCTGTGGGGAAGAAACGGGACCGTGATGTGGACTTGTGACATTCGTGAAGTGCCGGGGCGCCGCCACACCAACGGGGAGCGCCGCCCCCGGGACGCCACAGCGGCTGCCCGAACGCGGCGCGGATACGACACTCTGTCACGGCTCAGGGCAGCGTGAGGCTGCCCTCCACCCTCTGCAGGACACCGAGGTAGTTGAACGAGCCGAGCGCGGCGGTGCTGAGCACGCTGCTCAGGTAGAAGCGTGGCGTCGCGGTGTTGCCGCTGGCGCCCTTGGGCCGGAAGTTGATCGTCGCCACCGGCACGAGCCCGGTGTTCGGCGAGAGCGCCACCCCGGTGAAGCTCAGCTTGCACTTGCAGCCCCCGGTGGCGTTCGTGATGTTCGACGACCCGCCGCCACTGGCGAAGACCAGCGAGTGATATTCCAGGACCGCCGGGTCCCACACCAGTGAATCCACCACGTAGCTCCCCAGCGCCTCGGGCCCCGAGGTCTGCGGGATGTCCTGGCTCAGGTTGAGGGTCACCACGAGCGGGTAGGCGGCCAGGCCGGCGTTGAAACCGCCGAAGGCGCTGGTCCAGGTGATCGGCGTGACCGCCGCGCTGACCGTCACCGGGGCCTGGTCGGTGGCCGTGGCACCCTGATTGTCGGTGATGGTCAGCGTGGCCGTGTAGCTCCCCGCCGCGGCATAGCTCTTCGATGGGTTGGCCTGCGTGCTCGTGGTGCCGTCGCCGAAGGTCCAGCCGTAGCTGGCGATGCTGCCATCAGGATCCGACGAACCGGCGGAACTGAAGCTGATCGCCTGGCCCGCCGTGCCGGTGTACGGGCCGCCCGCCTGGGCCACCGGGCCCTGGTTGCCGCCGCCGGCCCCGGTGGCGAAGGTGTCCTCCACCACCCGGAACAGGGTGTCCAGGGTGACGCTGCCCGCCGCGTCCGCGATCGCCGCGATGCTGGTCCCGGTGATCGAGGAGCCGTTCCCGATCACGGTGAACGTGAAGCGCGCCGCGGACACCAGGCCCGTCGGCGGGGTGGCGGAGGTGGTGAAGTTGAGCCAAGAGATCTGGCCCGGCGTCCCCGTGCTCACCGTCAGGTTGTTCATCTGGGTCGGGGCGGGGGCGGTGCTGCTCACGTACTGCAGCACCGAGGGATTGAAGGTGGTGATCGCCTGCACCGCGCCGACGTTCTGGGAGGGCTGGGCCGAGGCGTCGAGGGTGATGTCGAGCGTGACGGTCTGGCCGCTGGAGGCGGTCTGCGGGGTGAATACGTTGCGGTAGGTGAACGGCTGCGCCCCGCCCCCCCCGCCCCCGGTGACGGTCACGGTGGCCTGGTCCGTCGCCGTGGCGCCCTGGTTGTCGGTCACCGTCAGGGTGGCGGTGTAGGTCCCCGCGGTGGCGTACACCTTGGAGGGGTTGGCCTGGGTGCTGGTCGTGCCGTCGCCGAAGGCCCACCCGTAGCTGACGATACTCCCGTCGGGGTCGCTGGATCCGGCCGAGCTGAAGCTGATGGGGCTACCGGCACTGCCGGTGTACGGGCCGCCCGCCTGCGCCACCGGGTTCTGGTTGCCGCCGCCGGAGCCGGCCCCGACCGTGAAGGTGTCCTCCACCACGCGGAACTGGGTTTCGAGGGTCTGACTGCCATCGAAGTTGCCGATGGTCGCGATGCTGGATTGGGTGCGGGCGGTCTGTCCCGTGCTTCCCGCCACGGTGAAGGTGAACCGCGCCACCGGCACCACGCCCGTCGGCGGCGTGCTGCCGGTGCTGAAGTTGAGCCAGGTGATGGTGCCGGGGGTCCCGGTGTTCACCGTGAGGTTGTTCATCAGTGCGGGGGCCGGGGCGGTCGCGCTCACGTAGGTGAGCACCGCCGCGTCGTATTGCAGGCTCGCCTGCACCGCGCCCACATCCTGCCCGCTCACCGCCGACAGGTCCAGGCTCACGTCGAGCGTCACGGTCTGCCCCGCCCCGGCCTGCGGCGGCGTCCAGACGTTCCGCAGGATGAACGGCGCGTTCGGATTGCCGCCGCCCTTGGTGGGACAGGTCACCGCGAAGCTCACCGTGTCGGCGGAGAGCGGGGCCACCTGGACGCTCCGGCTCGCTGCGCCCGACAGCAGGCACGGCGCCTCCACGTCGCTGATCGTGACCTCGTAGTCGCCCGGGCGCAGGTTGGCGAAGCCCTGCAGGCCCCCGAAGCCGCTGACGGTGGTCCCGCCCAGGGCTGGCAGGGTGTCCCCGCTCACGATGCCCACGTAGTCCACCCGGTACCCGTCGGTGTCCACGCTGTCGCCGGTGACGGCCACGCGCGCGGCGAAGCGCCCGCGGGTGGGATCCACGCACGACAGCGAGAACCCGACGCTGGTCCGGGTATTGAGGCCGGTATCCGCCACCACGGCGGTGCGCACGGAATCCCCGGCGGTGAAGGAGCAGGTGGGAAGCACGTCGCGCAGGGTCACCGTGTAGGTGCCCGCCGGCAGCGGGGAGAGCGTCTGCTGCGCCACCGATCCGAGTGCAATCGAGGTATCCAGGGGGCCGCTGATGTCCACCCGGTAGCCGTTGGGATCCTCGGCCCCCTGGGCCGTGCCCTGGAGCGCGGTGGACAGGACGAGGCCCGGAAGCGGGGGCGTGAGGGCGCCGGCCACGGTGCTGGGGCGGGATCGGTCGCCCACCTGGTCCACGGTGAGGATCCGGTAGCCGTAGTAGGTCTCCGGCGAGAGGCTCCCGTCGAAGTAGCTGGTGGCGCTCGGCGCCACCTCGGCCAGGAGCCTGAACTCGCCGTGCAGGTCCACCCGCCGTTCGATCCGCAGCAGCTGCAGGTCGGTCACCCCCGACGGGAGCGTCCATTCCAGCCGGATCGTACTGAGGTTGAGTGCCGTCGCACGCACCTCGGTCGGGGCATTGGCGCCGCCGAGGCCGAGTGATTCGCCGGCGCCACAGGCCCAGGCCACCAGGGCCAGGCCGAGGAGGGCCCACGGGCGGCGCCAGGACTTAGAAGACATCATAGGTCACTCCGACCGACCAGGAGGTGCCGATGGGCGCCCGGCGGGTCTGCACCCGGTTGCCGGAGCCCTCGAGGACCCAGCGGACCTGCTGGCCCGTCAGGTTGGTGCCGGAGACCGAGATCTTCATCGGCCCGAACCCCTGCTGCACCTTGGCGTCCAGGCTGTACCGGGCGCGCTCCAGGACGTTGGCCGGCCGGACATCGGGCTGCGACGGCTGGGCCCCGCCGTACCGGGCAATCCGCGTATCGAAGAAGTTGTACAGCAGCGAGATCGACGTGCGGGACGCCTCGTTGGCCCACGACAGCGAGCCGTTGAGCAGCAGCGGCGACTGTCCCTGCAGCCCCAGGCCCTTGGAGCCGCCGAAGCGGATCGGGTCGAGCGTGACCTCCGACTGCAGCATCGTGGCGTTGACGCCCACCGCAAGCCCACCCAGGAATCCGGGGAGGAAGTCGAGCGCGCGACGGCCCTCGAGCTCCACCCCGTAGTTGCGGGCGGTGCCGCCGTTGGCCGTGAAGGAGGTGCACACGTTGGCCGACTCCTGGATGACCTCGACCAGCGGGTCATCGAACCTCTTGTAGAAGCCGCTGATCGCGAAGAGCTCCGCGGGCCGGGGATAGAACTCCCAGCGGGCGTCGAGATTGAGGATCCGGGCGGGCCGGAGCCCGGGATCACCCGTGATGTCGCACTCGGAGCCGATCGGCACGTAGCGGTCGTTGACCAGCTCCCGCGGGTCGGGGCGCACCACCGAGCGGAAGCCGGCCAGGCGGATGTTGATCCGGTCGCTGAGGGACCAGGTCAGGTTCGCCGACCAGAGGTAGTCCCAGGGGCGGAGCCAGGTCACCGAGTCGGGGGCCTGCCGGCCGCCCTCGAAGACGTTGAGCCGCCAGTGCTCCACCCGCAGCCCCCCCACCACCCGCACCGACGGCAGCAGGGCCAGGTCGGCCATGCCGTAGAAGGCGGTGAGGTCGTCGTCCGAGGCGTAGGCCCCGCCGAAGTCGAGCGCCTGCCCCGTGAGGACGCTCCCCATGTTCTCCGGCGCGAAGAGCCGCTCCGGGGGGAGGCTCAGGATCGCCTCGTCGGTGGTCTGGGTGCGGATCTGCGTGTAGGACGACGTGAAGGTCCGGGGCTTGTCCCGCAGCAGGCCGCCGAACTTGAGGATCGCGTCCGATTCATGGCGCAGCGAGAAGGGCACCGTCAGGTCCGCCTGACCGGTGCGGATCTGGTCCTCGAGGTCGCGGGTCTGGAAGACGCTGAACTGGGACAGCGTCGGCAGCCCGGTATTCTTGATGTAGTTGGCCCGCCGCTGATCAGGCTCCCGCCGCCGCGCCAGGGCCAGGGTGCCCTTCCACTCCAGCCGGGAGCCGGCCAGGAACCCCAGCACGTGCTCGCCGGAGAGCTGCGACTGCATCAGTTCCCGCTCGACATACTGCACGCCATAGGTGTCGAAGATCGTGCTGTTCTCGGTGTTGTAGCCGGAGCCGTTGCTGAGGATCTCCTCGGCGTTCCGGGTGTAGAGGTTCTTCCAGCCCAGCTTGCTGCTGCTCCCCAGCCGGATGGAGAGGTTGGCCAGGGCGCCGACCTCGACCTCCGCGGCGCTCTCGTCGAGCACCCGGCCGTTGCCGCCCTGGCCATCCTTGTTGGGGATGTAGGCGAGCAGCTTGCCAGGCGTGTAGCTGCGCTTGTTGCCGTAGGTGAGCGCGGCCGAGAAGCCGATCGGGAGGGCCTCACCGAACTGGCCGCCGATGTTCAGCGACACGCCGAGGTTGGGCGCCGCGTCCACCCGCCGCCCCGTCCACACGTTGCGGTAGGACTCGAGCGCGCGCTCGTTGAGGCGGCCGGCGATCGCGTCCGCGTTGGGGCGCCGCCGGGCATCGCCGAACCCGAAGAAGTCGCTGGTGGTCCGCGGCGCCTGGGCCATCGGCTGGAACGTGGTCAGGCTGTTGAACCCCTGGGACACCCCGACCTGCATCACCCAGTTCTCGGGGAAGTCCTTGGTGCGGATCTCCACCGACCCGCCCGCGAAGTCGCCCGGCTTGTCGGGCGTGGCGGTCTTGGCGGTGACGATCGACTCCAGCAGGCTGGCGGGGAAGATGTCGAGTGGCGCCACCTTCTTGAGGGGCTCCGGGCTCGGCAGGTCGGCGCCGTTGAGCGTGGTGTTGCTGTAGCGTTCGTTGAGGCCGCGGACCAGCACGAACTTCTTGTCGAACACCGTCACCCCGGTGACCCGCCGGATGACGTCGCTGCCGTCGGAGTCGGGACTGCGACTGATCGCCTCGGCGCTGATCCCGTCGCTCACGCCGGGAGCGGCCTGCTGCGCCGCGAGCAGCCCCGCGTCGGTCTTGGGGGCGGAGGGCACCGCGCCCTCGACCGCGAGTTCCTCGAGCTCCACGGCCTTCACCGAGAGCGCGAAATCCACCGTGATCGTCTGGCCGGCGATCACCTTCACGCTGTCCCGCCGCGTGGGGGAGTAGCCGATATAGGCCGCCAGCACGGACTGCAGGGTGGCCGGCACGGCCGCCGTCCGGTAGCGCCCGTCCAGGTCGGTCTCGACCACGCCCGGGATCCCCACCACCGAGACCCGCACCCCCTGGATGGGCCGGCCCGTCTCCCGGTCGATGATCCGTCCCGTGACACGACCGGTGGGCACCGGGGCCTGGGCGGCGGGCGCAGGGGTCGGCGCGGGCGCCGGCTCCTGGCCTTCCGCCGGCACGGCGGAGAAGAGCAGGAACAGCGCGGTGGTCGCGGGGAGGACAATCCGCATGGGGATTCGCTCGGGGCAGCGTGACGGGTGCGCCAGCATGATGCCGGAACCGGCGCGTGACGCCGGCCGGCGGAAGGCGAGGTAGTATCGCGCCCCCATGCGGGACTTCCAGCCCGATGCCGTCACGAGCTGGTCACGAGGAAGCGATGAGGTTCGTGACCCGCCGCCGCGTCACTCATGCTGGGCCAGGAGCGTGTCGGGCGGCGCATCCACCCGCCTCGCGTCGACGGGAACCCGTCCGGCGAGGAACCCGCGGACCGCCTCCTCGACCACCGCCGGCGAGCGCACCCACGGGAACAGCGCGCTGCCCGGCACCACCAGCAGGTGGCTCCCCGGCAGGCGCCCCGCCCAGCCGCGGGCGCCCCAGGCGAGGATCGGGGAGCCATCGCCGAGCAGCACCAGCGCCTCGCCCCCGAGGCGGGGGATCGAGTCCCACCAGTTCCAGGTGCCGATCGCCTGGTAGAACCGGCGCTGCTCGCCTTCGCGCGCGAGCAGCCGTGCGGGATCGCCGGCGCAGACCGCCGGGGCGAGCGCACGGACCACGGCGGGGTCGGTCTCCTCACTGGGTGACAGCGCGAAGCCCCAGTAGGCCCGGCAGTACCCTGCCGGGTCGGTCGTGTCGGCGCGCGCCGCGCGCGCCAGGCCGTGCCGTCGCTGGGCGGCGGTGTCGTGGGGCTGCCGGATCAGCTCGAAGACGAAGTTGGCCCGCTGGGGAAAGGGGGCCAGGAGGACACTGCGCGTCAGGTGCCCGGGAAAGCGCAACGCATGCTTGAGCAGCACCGCCGTGCCCCAGTGATGGCCCACCGCCGCGAAGCGTTCCAGCTGGAAGTGCTGACGCACCGCCTCGAGGTCGGTGGCGTCGGTCTCCAGCCGGAGCGCATCGGCGGAGCGCACCGCCGGCGACTCCCCCCGCCCGCGCAGGTCGAGGAACAGCAGCGCGTGCCGGTCGCCGAGCCGGCCGAAGGCCTGCTGCAGGTAGCCGACGCCAAGCATCGGGCCCCCCGCCAGGAAGAGCACCGTGTCGGGCCCCGCACCGACCATCCGGTAGTGCAGGGAATCCCCGCCAGGCACTGCGATCATCCCCTCCGCCGCCAGCGGCGGGGCCGGGGCGCGACAGGCAAGCAGGGCGAGGGCCAGGAAAGTGAGCAGGGCGCGGAGGCGTCCGCGGTCCGGCGGCAGGCGGCGTGACATGCGAGAAGGGTACGCGCCGCCGTCACGTGCCCGTCACGCCGGGAGACAGGATGCGGTAACGGCCGCTAGTAGCGGTAGCGGAACCCGGCCAGGGCCCGCGGCCCGGTCGGCCACCAGAGGATGCCGGCACGCAGGTCGAGCGCCGAGGCCAGGGGAATCGTCACCAGGCGGCCGGCACGATCCGGAATCCGGAGCGGCATGGCGGCACGGGGATCGACCACGAGGGCCGCGGCGGGGGGGCGGGCGGTGCCCTGCCCCGCCAGCATGGCCCGCAGCCGGATCGCGGCCACTCCGCGCTGGAGGGTGCTGCGCGCGACGGAGTGCTGCGCGGCGGCCGGGATGGCCAGGAGCAGCAGGAGCAGGGAGAGGAGGAAAGGACGCACCATGCGAGCAGCATGGGCCCGGCGCATCACGTCCCGATGACGGCCGCGTCAGGGGCCGATGACGCCACCGGCCCGGTCAGCCGCCGGAGAGAATGCGATAGACCCACTCGACCGCGCGCCGGTAGGCCTCGGGCACGCGGGACTCCGGGAAGGCGATCTTCCGCGCGAGGAGCTCGACCCGCTCCCAGTCGGCACGGTCATACGCCACCGCCAGGCCGAGGGTGTCCGCCAGGTGATTGTCCCCGCCCAGGAGGGCGTGGCGGATGTCGTCGCTCACGGCCATCTGTTCCAGCACCTGCTCCAGCGGCCGGTCGAGCAGCGCGTCGAGGGTGGAGAGGAGTCCGGTCAGGAACAGGTCGGCCACGGTCTCGGGCAGCGCCCCCTCGGCGCCAAGCTCCTCGCAGAACTGGGCCCGGACCAGGCTGGTCACCACCAGCTCCACCGGCTTGTCCTCGCCGATGAGGGTGAGCGCCACCAGCGAGGCCCACTTCCGGGTGGGCCGCTCCCCCAGGACCCGCAGCGCCTGGCTGATGGTGCTCACCTCGTGCCGCCAGCCGAAGCCGGCGGAGTGGAGGTAGCGCAGCAGCTTCACCGAGAGCGCCACCTCCCGCTTGATGAGCGCCTCGAGTGCGTCGAAGTCAAGCTCGGGGCGGTTCACCTCCTGGATCAGGCGGACCAGGTTGGCCTTGACCGGGGTGACGTCCTTCCCGGTGACCATCTCCGGCTTGCAGAAGAAGTAGCCCTGGAACAGCTCGTAGCCGGCCTGCAGCCCCTCGTGGAACTCCTCGTAGGTCTCCACCTTCTCGGCCAGCATCTGGATGCCGCGCGGCGCGAAGCGGCGCACCAGCTCCGCCCGCTCGGCCCCCCGGGTGATCAGGAAGTCGATCTTGATCACGCTGGCATAGGGGAGCAGCGCCTCGTACTCCGGGCGGAAGACGAAGTCGTCCAGCGCCAGCCGGTACCCCGCCCGGCGCGCGGCCCCACAGGCCGCGGCCACCTCCGCGTCGGGCTCGATCGTCTCCAGCACCTCGATCACCGCCTTGGCCGGCGGCAGCACCGCCCAGTGCTCCTTCACCAGCACGTCGCGGGAGGCGTTGAAGAACGCGGGCTTGTCGCCCACCAGCGCATCGAGCCCGAACCCCAGCAAGGTCGTGTCCATCATCTGGAGCGACGCCTTGTTGGGGTCGTGCTTGCCGAAGACGTTCTGCAGGCTCGAGCGGAACAGCAGCTCGTAGCCCACCACGTTCCGCCGCCGATCGAAGATTGGCTGCCGGGCGACGAAGATGTCCACGGGCGGTCAGATATGGGCGAGGGAAGGCAGCGCCGCGGCCATCTCGGCGGCGCCGGCCCAGCGGTCGGCCCGGTCCTTGGCCAGCGCGCGCTCCACGACGGCGGCGAGGGACTCGGGGGTGTCCGGCCGCAACGGACGGATGTCGGGGACCGGCGCGGTCTGGTGCCTGGTGAGCACCAGGTCCTCGAAGGGATCGTCGTAGGGCGGGTGGCCCGCCAGGCACTCGAAGAGCACGCAGGCCAGGGAATAGAGGTCCGACCGCGGGTCGATGCCGTCGAAGCCGGTGATCTGCTCGGGGCTCATGTAGGTGGAGGTCCCCACGGCAAAGCCGCTGCGGGTCAGCCGGTCGGAGCCCGCCGCGGCCACCGCCTTGGCGATCCCGAAGTCCACCAGCACCGCGCCTTCCGGGGAGACCACGATGTTCTCCGGCTTGACGTCGCGGTGGACAATGCCCCTGGCGTGGGCAGCGCCCAGGGCGCCGCAGAGGTCGTGGGCCAGCCGGACCGTGTCCGCGACCGGCACCCGGCGCACCCGTTCCAGGTGCTGGCGCAGCGAGGGTCCCGGCACGTACTCCATGACGTACCACAGCAGCCAGTCCCCCTCGCCGTAGTCGAGCAGCCGGGCGATCCGGGGGTGACTGAGCTGGGAGGCAAGCTCGATCTCGCGCAGGAAGCGGTCGGCGGTGATGCTGGCGGCGAGCTGCGGGTGCAGCACCTTGAGCGCCACCGGGGCGCCCCCCGGCGTGTGCGCCAGGAAGACCCGGGCCGCGCCGCCCCGGCCGACCTCGCGCTCGATACTGTAGCGCCCGGTCAGGGCCTGCCGCACCAGCGGGAGTAGATCGCGGGCCATGCCTGCTCCGCGGTGAATCCTGAGGGGGAATGGGTAAGTAGGGGGAGGTGACACGGGGCCGCAAGGGGCCCTTCCAACCCCTGACCTCCCGACGCGGTCCAACCCGCATACCCCGACCCGGAGTCTCCGCATGCGTGCCGCCTTTCCCGCCCTGTTGCTCCTGGCCCTGCCCCTCGCCGGCCAGGGGGCCAGGAGCTATGCCCTGTCCGGCGAGTCGGTGGCCGTCTACAACATCGCCGGCGTGGTCCGCGTGGAAGGGGGCCGTGGCGGGGCGGTCACGGTGGCGGTGACCCCCACCGGCGCCGATGCCGGCCGGCTCTCGGTCGAGACCGGCGACCTCCGCGGCCGCACCACCCTGCGGGTCGTCTACCCCGGGGACCGGATCGTGTACCCGGCGCTCGGTCACGGCTCCAACTCCAACTTCACCATCCGCCCCGACGGCACCTGGGGCGACGGCGACCACCGCTGGGGCCGCGGCGAAGGCCGCAAGGTCACCATCCGGGGGTCCGGCGACGGCCTCGAGGCGGCGGCCGACCTCACCGTGAGCGTGCCGGAGGGGCGCCGGGTGGCGATCTACCTCGGCGTGGGGCGCATCGAGGCCACCAACGTCAACGGTACCCTGCACCTCGACGCCATGAGCGGCGACGTCATCGCCCGTGGCACCCGGGGCAGCCTGAGCATCGACACCGGCTCGGGCGACGTGACGGTGACCGGCGCCAGCGGCTCGCTGTCCCTCGACACCGGCTCGGGCGACGTCGAGGTCTCGGACATGAGGGAAGGGGACCTCACGGTCGACACGGGGAGCGGGGAGGTACGGGCCCGCGACATCGCCGCGCGCACCCTCGCCATCGACACCGGGTCGGGCGACATCCGCGTGGAAGGGACCCAGGTCCCCGACGCCACCCTCGAGGCGGGCAGCGGCTCGATCTGGATCTCGCTCACCGGGACGCTGGCGCGCCTGCATGTGGAGACCGGGTCGGGCGACGTCACCGTGCGGCTGCCCGAGTCGGTGAACGCCACCGTGGACCTCGAAACCGGCAGCGGCGACCTGGACCTGGCCCTCCCGCTCCAGCTGGTCCGCAAGTCGGAGGGAGAGATCCGCGGCACGCTCGGCGATGGTCGCGGCCGGATCGAGATCGAGACCGGTTCGGGCGACATCAGCCTCACCCGCTAGCCCGGCTCAGGGGGCGGCGAGCACCCGGCACTGCACCGTGGCCTCCACCCGCACGCCGGTCTCGGTCGTCCCCACCAGCCGAAGCACCGCCCCCGCCCCGCGTCGTTCCACCACGGCGCTGGGCGGGGTGTCTTCCCGGACCGAGCGACCGTCCACCACGTAGCTGCGGCCCGTGGGCAGGTTGCCCACGTTCACGCTCAGCTGGAAGGCGCGAGTGGTGCCGGTGTCGGCGTCGACCTGGAGCTGGACCGCCGTGATCCCCAGGGAGTCGGACGGGTCGGTGTAGAGGTTGGCCCAGCTCGGGGCGGCGCCTCCCCGGTAGGTGCAGGACGGCGGGGTGGAGAACACGTCGTACACGCCGCCATCGGGCCCCCCGACCAGCACCAGGTGGATCACCGTGGCCGCGTCGCGGGCCAGCACCTCGGGATCGGGCGGGGTGGCGATCTCCAGGTTGGGAATCTCCACCATCGAATCCGCGACCGCCGTCCCGCGCTGGCGCGCGCTGGCCCGCAGCGCCTCCACCCGCGCGCCCCACGCGGCCACCTGCTCCGGCGTGCGGATGCCGTTGCGGGCCAGCAGCCAGCGCAGCACGCCATCGGTGGTCGCCACCGGGAACACCACGTACACGAACACCAGCAACCCGGCATACACGAGGCCGCGGTTGTAGGGGCGCAGCTCGTATTCGGGCCGGTCGAGCGCGGTGAACACCGCCAGCACCACCGACCCGATCCAGCCCATGGTGAACACGCCCACCGGCACCAGCACCCCGGTGATGAGCGGCCGCGGGTCAGTGGCGCCGAGCAGCGCGATCACCCGCGAGAGCCCCAGGAGCGCGGAGCCATACACCACGAGGCAGACCCCCAGCGCCAGCCCGGGCTGCCCATTGTACAGCTGGCCCAGCCCGGGCAGCAGCAGCGACAGCACGCCCGCAATCGCGGGATTGCGCGCCCGGATCTCCCCCTCGCTCATGGGCTCCTCCTTCAGGTCCCGGGGTCGCCGGGGACCGCCGCGGGGGCCAGGGCCGCGGCCAGACGCGCAAAGGCGCTGTCCCCCTCCACCCCCTGCATCAGGGAATCGAGCGCGGCCACCGAGGCCCGGATGTCCGCGCCGTGGCGCTGGTACCACTCCTCGAACAGCTCCAGCCGGGTGCGGTAGATCCGCGCCGCCACCAGCCGCGCGTTGTTGACCGGCCGATCGGCCATCGGGCCGATGGTGTAGGTGCGGAGCTGCCGGCCGACCGTCCCCTCCAGCTGCTCCCGCGCCCAGCGGCCGAGCGCGGCCCGGCCGCTGTCGACCGCGGCGGAATCGGGCGCCACCCGGTAGAGGGCATCGAGCCGGTCGGCGAGGGTGGTGTAGTAGCCGCTGAGCACCACCTCGTCGAGCCAGCGATCGGCCGCCTGCTGGGCCGCCGCCTCCGAGCCCCGCCGCCGGAAGAACGCCTCCGCGGCCCGGTACCCCGCCAGCTGGGCAAAGCTCTCGTTGAACGGCGTGGCGCTCTTGAGGTAGAGCGTGTTGTGCGCGATCTCGTGCAGCACCGTGGCGGCCAGCTCCACCGAGTCACGGCTCATCGCGGTGGAGTACAGCGGGTCGTTGAACCACCCGAGCGTGGAGAAGGCGCCCGCCGGCCGCAGGTAGATGTCGTAGCCCCGCTGCTCCAGGCGGCCGGCCTCCCGCCGCGCCATCGCGGGGTCGAAGAACCCCTTGTACGGGATGCGCCCGACGATCGGGTACTTCCAGAGGTAGGGGCAGAGGCAGTTGCGCGGGCTGGCGGAGAGCACCAGCAGCAGCGTGTCACGACCCACGTCGGCGTAGGTGGTGTACGTCTCCCTGGCCTCGTAGCCGATCTCGGCGGCGAAGTTCCGGGCGTCGAGCACCAGCTGGAGCTGGGCCCGGGTCTCCGCCGGGGTGTCGGCGCGACCCAGGATCTCGGCGATCGGGGTCCGCGCCTCGAGGATCTTGGTCTGCTCCAGCCCGGCGCGGGTGAGGTAGCGGACGTCCTCGCTCGCCACGTAGGCGGTGCCATAGCCGGCGATGAGCGCCCCGGCGAGGATCAGGAGGATCATGCAGCCCTTTCGGCGCATCAGAGGGTGAAGCGCAGCCCCAGGCGGTGGACCTCGCGGCCCAGCCGGGTCCGCCGCTGCCAGGCATAGTCGATGTTGAACCGGCTGAGCACCAGCCCGGCCCCGAGGGAGATCTCCTTCTGCCCCGAGCCCTCGGGCGGGGCGCCGTATCCCACCCGCCCCACCAGCCCCACCCCGCTCAGCACCGCCCCCGCCTCGACCCCGATGACGGTACGCCGCGCCGCCCGCGCCTGCCACACCACCTCGACGGTGCCGAGCACCCGGGCGGTGAGCTGCGGATCGGTGAAGTTGAAGGCGAATGCCGCATGCTTGCTCACCGGCAGCAGGAGCGGCCCGCCGGTCACCCGCCAGCTCTCGAGGTTCCGCACCGAGAAGGCCAGCGTCATCAGGTCGAAGACGTGGATCCCGAGCCCGGCATCGAGCGCGGCGGTGCGGCGGGTGTCGCCGGTGGAATCCTCCAGCGACACGTAGCGGAGGGTGCTGCCGGCGGCGATGAGGCCCACCCGGTACACCGCCGAGGCGGTCCACTGCAGGTTGTCCACCACGGCGGAGGAATCACTGAAGCGGAGGTAGTGGATGCCCCCGCCGAAATCGAACTGCAGGAACCGGAACCCCGCCGCCGCGAAGCCCTCGAGCGAGCCATCAGGATAGCGCTGGGCCGCGCCCTCGATGGCGATGTTGCGGATCGTGGCGAGTCCGGCCGGGTTGAGGAACGTGGCGCTGGCATCGCCGTTGAGCGCCACGCTCGCGCCCCCGAGGCCGGCGGAACGGACCGAGATGGGCAGGGTGAGGATGAGCGGTGCCAGCGGCGCCTGGGTCTGGCCCGCCAGGCCGGCGGGCAGCAGCAGCGCAAGCAGCGCCCGCCGCGCCGCCCCGCCGATCAACGAATCCTCAGCACCGCGTAGTGCGGCTGCACCGCCACGGCATTCTCCACCGACAGGCTGAGCGCCACCGCGTCCGCGTCGCCGGGCTGGACCACCCGGACGTATGTCCCGGAGCCACCGCGCAGGGTGCCCGCGCTGGCATACCCCGGCCCGTCGGTGGAGTCGGGGAAGAGCGGATAGGGGCCCGGGAACACCTGGTCGAACGCCACCGCGAGGTTCCAGCTCTTGAAGCGGAGCCGCCCGCTCGGCTCGGTGAATCCGGTGGCGGCCTCACCCCCGTTGGCCAGGTGGAACTGGCCGGCCAGCGTGGTGAAGGTGATGCCGGGCTGGAAGAGCTGGGCCGCCGCAACCACCGCGGCCCCGCCGGTTGCGCTGAGCCCGCCGGCCTGGTCGGCGCCGAGCAGCCGGCGGGTGATGTCGGTGCCGAGCAGCGTGTCGGTGGGCGACTGGTCGGCCAGCCAGCGCACGAAGAGCCAGTTGGCGCCCCGCTCGCGGAGGGTGCCGCCGGACGTCCCCGGCTCCACCAGGTAGGTGACCTCGGGCGCGGTCAGGTAGTCGTAGGCGTTGAGCAGGTTGCCGGCCGCGAACTGGTCCAGGCAGTTGTTGGCGGTGCAGCTGGCGTTGTTGGCCTGGCGCCCCCCCAGCTCCTCCGCGTAGTGCGACAGCCCCTCGTTGAGCCAGGTCTCCTCCGCGGCGCCGCCCCCGAGCAGGACGTGGCGGTTGAAGCTGATCATGTGCTGGAACTCGTGGATCAGCGTCGGCGGCAGCAGGTCGAGCACCCGCGCCTTCGCGGCGCAGATGGGCTTCGAGGGGTCGGGCACCAGGCCGTAGAACACTTCGCCATCATTCGAGTGCGCCTGGCCGGGCAGCAGGTCCAGGCCGAAGAAATATCCGACGATGATCTGCCCGGTGGTCTCGCAGTTGGGCGAGAGCGCGTTGACCTGGTCGGTCAGCAGCACGGCCACGATCCCGTTCCCGTCCACGTCCGACTCGCGGCCGAAGGCGGTGGTGTCGAAACCATAGAGCTGCTGGTCGAAGAGGTCACCGAAGCCGGTGATGTCGGCGCCGCTCAGGCCCCCCGAGGGAACGGAATCATCGAGGTAGAGCGCCACCCGGCCCCCCACGTACTGCGCGGTGGCCGCCACCGTCACGAACGAGGTGCAGCTGGTGGTCTTGCAGACCTCGAAATCGCGAGTGGAGCCCACGGTGGGGGGCACCAGCGCGCGCGGGGCGCGGTATCGCCCCAGCTGTGCCGCCGGGCTCCGCGACAGCGCCCGGTCCCGGGCCCGCAGCATCTGGTGGAACGACTCCGGCTCCGCCGGCGGTTGGAAGGCGGCCAGCCGCGGTGAAGGTTCCGTGGTGCCGCGCAGCGCCGCGAAGTCATCGGTCACCCCGCGGAGGCTGAACGACCCCTTCACGCCGTTGGTCGTCTCCTGCCCGTTGGCCGAATAGGCCACCACCAGGTACTCGGCCCCCGCCGGATCGGCGGCCGGGAGCCGCAGGCAGCCGTTGGACGCGGTCGGGTCCACGATGGCATGCCCCCCCACCGCGAGGGTGGTGACGGTCACCCCGTCGCAATCGACCGTGGGGGTCACCGGATCGGACCCGCCGCCGCACGCGGCCAGCGCGAGGGCCGACAGGGACAGGGACAGCAGCAGCGGTGGGCGAGCGGAGCGTCGGGTCATGGAAGGTGGGGGTAGAGTGAAGGCAAGATAAGGCGCCACAACGGCTTTTGACAATCATATCACCCGCCGATACCTTGTGGCCGTGACCCGTGACCATTGGCTCGAACAGGTGCGGTTTTCCGCGGATGGACTGGTCCCGGTCGTGGCCCAGGACCGGCGGAACGGGACCCTGCTGATGCTGGCCTGGGCCGATCGGAACGCCCTCTCCCGGACCCTCGAGACCGGCCAGGCGCACTACTGGAGCCGCAGCCGCCAGGCGCCGTGGCGGAAGGGCGAGAGCTCCGGCCACACCCAGCGGGTGGTGGAGATCCGGCTCGACTGCGACGCCGACACCGTCCTCTACCGGGTGGAGCAGGAAGGACCGGCCTGCCACACCGGGGCCCCGACCTGCTTTTCCACCGTAGTCCGCCCGGATGGCAGCACCGCCGCCGGCGCCGATCCCGGCGGGCACCTGCTGGGCCGCCTGGTCACCACCATCGCCGCCCGCGCCGCCGAACGGCCCGCCGGGTCGTACACGGTGCAACTGCTCGATCACGGTGTGGCGAAGGTCTCGCAAAAGGTCGGTGAGGAAGCCATCGAGGTCGTGGTGGCCGCCAACGCGGAGGGCGGTCCCCGCCTGGCCTCCGAGGCCGCCGACCTGCTGTTCCACCTCCTGGTCCTGCTGCAGGCCCGGGGTGTCGCGCTGGATGACGTCCTGAAGGTGCTCGAAGCAAGGGAGAAATAGGCCGCCAGGCAGCGCGTGGCCCGCCCCCTCGACCCCCGATCGAGTCGCCGAGTCGCCGCGCCGCCGAGCCGCCGAGCCGCCATGGCCTTCGTCCACCTCCACACCCACTCCGAGTACTCCCTCCTCGACGGCGCCAACCGCATCCCGGAGCTGGTCCAGCACGTCCAGTCACTCGGCATGGACAGCCTGGCCGTCACCGACCACGGCAACATGCACTGCGCCTGGTCGTTCTACGAGGAGGCGAAGGCCAAGGGCCTGCGCCCCATCCTGGGATTCGAGGCCTACCTGGCGTTCGGGCCGCGCACCTCGATGCAGAAGCCGTCGTGGGCCCCCGCCCAGTACAGCCACCTGGTGCTGCTGGCCCACTCGCGCACGGGGTACAGGAACCTCATCAAGCTTTCCTCGATCGGGTACCTCGAGGGCTTCTACCGGCGGCCCCGGATCGACAAGGAAGTGCTCGCCGCGCACAGCGAGGGCATCACCGGCCTCGCCGCCTGCCTGTCGGGCGAGATCGCGCTGTTCCTGCGCCAGGGCAACTACGAGGAGGCGAAGAAGTCGGCCGAGTGGTTCGCCCGCACCTTCGGTGACCGGCACTTCTGGCTCGAGGTGCAGCTGCACGGCATCCCCGAGGAGCAGGGCGTCAACGAGGGGATGTTCCGCCTGGGGCAGGAGCTCGGGCTCGGGGTGGTGGCCACCAACGACGCGCACTACCTGCGCCGCGAGGACGCCGAGGCGCACGACGTGCTGCTCGCCATCGGCACCGGCGCGGAGCTCGACGACCCCAAGCGCTTCCGGTTCACCGGCGAGGAATCGTACGTCAAGTCCGAAGCCGAGATGCGGACGCTGTTCAGGGACCACCCCGAGGCGCTGGAGAACACCCAGGCGGTCGCCAACGCCTGCGAGTTCAGCTTCGAGAAGAAGTACTACGTCCCCGCCTTCCCCCGCCCCGAGGGGCTGACCGAGGAGGCGCTGCTCGAGACCCTCGCGACGCAGGGCGCCGCCACGCGGTACGGCACGCCGCTGCCGCCGCCGGTGCAGGAACGGCTGGCCTACGAGCTCGGCGTGATCAACAAGGCCGGCTACGCGGGCTACTTCCTGATCGTGCAGGACTTCATCCAGGCGGCGCGCGACCGCGGCATCCCCGTGGGTCCGGGCCGCGGCTCGGCCGCCGGCTCCCTGGTGGCCTACGGGCTCGGCATCACCAACGTGGACCCGCTCAAGTTCGACCTGCTGTTCGAGCGCTTCCTCAACCCCGAGCGGGTGTCGATGCCCGACATCGACGTGGACTTCTGCTTCGAGCGCCGGGGCGAGGTGATCGAGTACGTCCGGCAGCGCTACGGCAAGGCCAGCGTCGGGCAGATCATCACCTTCGGGACCCTCAAGGCGCGCGCCGCGGTGAAGGACGTGGCCCGCCTGCTGCGGATCCCCCCCGGCGACGCCGACAAGCTCACCAAGCTCATCCCCTCGGGCCCGGCGTTCGCGCTCGGCGTCGAGGAGGCGATGGACAAGGTCAAGGAGTTCCGCGAGCTGGTGGAGACCAGCCCGCAGTACGAGCGCTGCGTGCAGCTGGCCAGCCGCATCGAGGGGATCAGCCGGCACGCCTCGGTGCACGCCGCCGGCGTGGTGATCGCCCCGGGCCCGCTCGCCGACTACGTGCCGGTGTGCACCGCCCCCACCAAGGGCGCCGGCCAGTCGGCCGAGGGCGAGGACTCCATCATCACCCAGTTCGAGATGGGGCCGCTCGAGAAGGTCGGCATGCTCAAGATGGACATGCTCGGCCTCAAGACCCTCACCGTGATCCACGACGCGGTAGCCATGGTGCGGGAGCGGCACGGCGTCGCCCTCGACATGGACACGCTCGACCTCGAGGACGCGGGGGTCTACAAGCTGCTCCGCCAGGGCCGCACCGCCGGCGTCTTCCAGTTCGAGTCGCCGCTGGCCACCGAGACCCTGCGCAACATGAAGTGCGACCGGTTCGACGACCTGGTCGCCTCCAACGCCCTGCTCCGCCCCGGCCCGCTCGACACCGGGATGCACCTGGTGTTCATCAAGCGGAAGCTCGGGCAGGAACCGGTGAGCTACCCGCACCCGAGCCTCAAGGACGTCCTCGAGCCCACCTACGGCGTCATCACCTACCAGGAACAGGTGATGCGGATCGCGAACGTGCTGGCGGGCTTCAGCCTGGCCGAGGCCGACGTGCTCCGGAAGGCGGTGGGCAAGAAGGACGCGGAGCTGATCCGCAAGGAGCTGGGCACCTTCGTGGAACGGGCGGTGGGCCTCGGGCACCCCCGCAAGCTGGCCGAGGACCTGGCCCACCAGATCGAGACCTTCGGCCGGTACGGCTTCAACAAGTCGCACTCGGTGGCGTACTCGGTGCTGAGCTACCAGACGGCCTGGCTCAAGACCTACTACCCCGCCGAGTTCATGGCCGCGCTGCTGTCGTCGGAAATCGGCAGCACCGACAAGGTGGTGCAGTACATCAACGAGGCCCGCGAGCTCGGCCTCGAGGTGCTGCCGCCGGACGTCAACGAGTCGGGGTTCAAGTTCACCGTCATCGGCGAGCGGCGCATCCGCTTCGGGCTCGGGGCGGTGCGGAACGTGGGGCGCGGCGCCATCGAGTCCATCATCGCCGGCCGGCAGGCGGCGCCCTACACCACGCTGCCCGACTTCG
>Ga0268298_10002437_pt1 | contig 20368 bp, 17 predicted proteins | sample WWTPWeurt_MetaG_FD_194462 | JGI IMG/M metagenome (GOLD analysis project Ga0268298, IMG submission 194462) | Activated sludge microbial communities from WWTP in Nijmegen, Gelderland, Netherland - WWTP Weurt | ecosystem: Engineered > WWTP > Aerobic digester > Activated sludge | place... | reverse complement strand
GGTGAATAGCCGTAAAAATTATAGACCAATGGATTATTGAAGCTGTTTTGCCAAGTGCTTCCACCATCGGTCGAAAACTCAATTGTAGCGCCATCGGTAATAGTGTCCATATCCAACTTTTGCATCCAGGTTACAGCTAAAATTCCCCACATGAGCTGATTCAACGATTTAATTTCAAAGCTCGAATGATTGTTGGGGGGGTAATTGTGCAAGGTGTCGGTAACAATTGCATTTGGTAAGGTTGACGCAGCCGAAAAAAATATTTTTTGCGGTTTTCCTATTTGCCAAATGTTCGCAGGGTTTGTTGTATCAATTTTTACGATAATCGAATTTTGATAGGAAGTATCTGCTCCATCAAAAAATTGATTGTACTGAAATTGAGCTGTAACGCCCAAAACAGAACAAAAAAATAAACAAAAAAGTGTGTAGAGTTTTTTCATAGGCAATCAGTTTTAAATTGAATGAATTAAAAAATTATGAGTTTCGAGAAATTCGTTGAAAAAGAGATCGGGTATTTTTCATTGATTTTCGTATTTGTAAAACTAACTTAATTATATCAAACGACAGTGAAAAAAAGCTATGGATAGGGGCTTTTTATAGCTAATGGTGCTAATTTTTCTTGAGAAATTGCCACCTAAAATTGAGCTTGTTAATTCTAAGCGATTAATCCTATTTCCTAATTCAAAATTCCTACTTTTGCACCTCGAAAATTTAATACAATTTTATGTCTACAGGATTTTTTAAGGTTCCTCAAGGAATAAACGAACCGGTTAAAAGTTATGCTCCCGGAAGTGCTGAGCGTAAAGAATTACAAGCCATGTTAGCACACTTGCGTGCACAACAAGTGGATGTTCCCATGTACATTGGAGGCAAAGAAATTCGTACCAACAATACCGCCGATCTTCGTCCTCCGCACGATCATCAGCATTTGTTAGGAAAATACCATAAGGGTGATAAAACTCACGTTACACAAGCTATCGATGCAGCACTTGCTGCAAAAGCGCAATGGAGTGCAACAAGTTGGGAGCAGCGTGCATCTATATTTATGAAAGCTGCCGAATTGTTGGCAGGTCCCTACCGAGCTAAGCTAAATGCAGCTACCATGTTGGGTCAATCAAAAAATGCCTTTCAGGCCGAAATTGATGCTGCTTGCGAGCTAATCGATTTTCTGCGTTTCAATGTGCAGTACATGAGCGAAATTTATAGCCAGCAACCAATTTCCTCTCCGGGTATTTGGAACCGTGTTGAGCAACGACCGCTCGAAGGTTTTGTGTTTGCTTTAACACCGTTTAATTTTACCGCAATTGCTGGAAATTTACCTTCTTCAGCTGCCATGATGGGCAATACTGTTGTTTGGAAACCATCCAATACACAAATCTATGCCGCTAATGTTATTATGGAAATATTTAAGGAAGCAGGATTGCCTGATGGTGTAATAAACTTGATTTATGTTTCTGGTCCTGAAGCCGGCGATGTAATTTTTTCGCACCGCGATTTTGCAGGAATACATTTTACAGGCTCAACCGAAATTTTCCAAAATATTTGGAAAACGATAGGAAACAATATTCATCTTTATAAATCCTATCCGCGCATTGTGGGCGAAACAGGAGGGAAGGATTTTATTGTAGCTCATAAATCAGCAAAGGCATCCATTGTTGCAACTGCAATTTCACGTGGGGCATTTGAATACCAAGGACAAAAATGTTCAGCGGCAAGTCGTGCTTACATTCCATCCAACCTTTGGGATGAAGTGAAAAAGCTGGTTTTAGCTGATTTGAAAAGCTTTAAAATGGGGCCTACCGAAGATTTTAGCAATTTTATAAATGCAGTTATCGATGAAAAATCTTTTGACAAACTAGCTTCTTATATTGATCAGGCGAAGAAAGATAAAAACGTTGAAATTATTGCCGGAGGTAATTACGATAAGAGCAAAGGTTATTTTATTGAACCTACTATCATTCATACCAAAGACCCTATGTACACAACCATGTGCGAGGAGTTATTCGGACCGGTGCTTACGGTGTATGTATACGATGAAAATAAGTTTGAAGAAACACTTAGCTTAATTGATACTACTTCCAATTATGCATTAACAGGTGCAATCATTTCACAAGATCGTTATGCCATAGAATTTGCTTCAAAAAAATTGCAAAATTCAGCTGGTAATTTTTACATCAACGATAAACCAACCGGTGCTGTTGTTGGCCAACAGCCATTCGGCGGAGCAAGAGGTTCAGGAACCAATGATAAAGCAGGAAGTATGATCAATTTACTTCGATGGGTTTCTCCACGTACAATTAAGGAAACCTTTGTTCCACCTACAGATTATCGTTATCCATTTTTGAAAGAGTAGTTTGTTGAATTTTAAATTTATACTAGTATGAAAGAAATTTCGGTTACTGAATTAAAGTCGATGAAAGATGAAAACAAAGATTTTCAACTCATTGATGTGCGCGAACCACACGAAGCGGATATTGCAAGCATTGGTGGAGAATTGATTCCAATGGGGGATGTAATGGACAATGCCGATAAAATTTCGAAAAGCAAAATGGTAGTTGTTCATTGCCGCAGTGGAGCCCGTTCGGCAGCTATTATTAATGCACTCGAAAGTCAATTAGGTTATACTAATTTGTACAATTTAAAAGGTGGAATTCTAGCTTGGGCAACCGAAATTGACACTACTATGAGTAAATACTAATAAAGGATTTTTTAATAGAATATACTATTTTAAAATAGAAATAAAAGGACTGGCCTATGAGAAATTGACGTTAAGAAATTTGAATTCATTTTTATGCGCTGGCCAGTGAAAGCAATCCTCGAGCGAGTGATAAAATAGTAATATCCAAACGCAGTCTATCGAGCGCTTGGGTTGCGTGGAAAAATTAATTTAAATTTTAGTCAATTTATCGTAAGCCTTGATTTTTTGTTTCTTTTTGATCAAGCAAAAAGAAAGTAAACACGATAAGGACAACAGATTTGTGATAGCTAAATAAGTTATTTTGAACGATAAATAGAAAAATTATTTTAATTGAGTTTGATAATCAATGTAACATCATCAAAAATAATTGTCACTTTTTAATCAATTTAAGTACAGGTTCAATTACTGAGAAGTATATAAAGAATAGAATTATTTTAAGCAAAACTAAATTTCAATGATTTTTTTATAGGTATGATCGAACTCTTCAAACACATATTACACCTCGATTTTGAATGGCTATTTGCCAATTACGGAACCTTGGTTTATTTGATTTTATTTTTGGTAATTTTTATCGAAACAGGTATGGTGATTATGCCCTTTTTACCGGGCGATTCACTCTTGTTTACAGCCGGATTGTTTGCCCGTTTGGGATATTTGAATATATCCTTGTTGGTGTTTTTGTTGTTTGTTGCAGCTGTTGTTGGTGATAATACCAATTATTGGGTGGGACGTAAAATTGGCTTAAGAGCCCTGCAAATAAAGTTCCGCGGTAAAGCAATTGTAAAGCAAGAATACCTTGATAAAACACATTCGTTTTACGAAAAATACGGACCTAAAACCATTATCTTGGCGCGCTTTGTACCGATAGTACGCACCTTTGCACCTTTTGTTGCAGGAGTTGCTGAAATGAAGTATAAAAAGTTTTTAAGTTTTGATTTACTGGGTGGTGCAATTTGGATATTGAGTTTGCTTTTTGCAGGATACTTCCTTGGCGAAATTCCTTGGATTCGTAAAAATATAGAATTGGTAGCTTTAGGAATTATTTTTATTTCAATTTTACCTATCTTGATAGAAGTATTGAAAGCGAAGTTTTTTAAGGATAAAGCTTTTTAGTATTCAACAACAAAAGCACTATGCAAAAGGTTTTTGGAATAATTGGATATCCTATTTCTCATTCCTTTTCCAATAACTATTTTACCGAAAAATTTAAACGTGAAGCAATTCAAAATGCGGTTCACAAAGTTTTTCCTATACAATCAATTTCCGAATTTCCTCAGTTACTAAACAATGAGCCGCAACTAATTGGATTAAACGTAACCATTCCTTACAAGGAAACAGTGATTCCTTACCTGCATGAATTAGACGAAACTGCAAAGCTAGTTGGTGCAGTTAATACCATTCTCATTAAAAGAATTTCAAACGGAACTGAACCTATTTTAAAAGGCTACAATACCGATGTGTTTGGTTTTTCAAATGCATTGAAGCCCTTTTTAAAAAATAACCATCAACGCGCTTTAATACTTGGAACCGGTGGCGCAGCAAAGGCTGTAGCCTATGTGCTAAATCAATTGGGTATTGATTATTTTTTTGTAAGCCGAAATAAAGACACTAGCAATTTAGCACAACAAGCAATAATTTTTAATTACGAAGAATTAACCGAACATCATTTTGCTTCCTGTAATTTAGTAGTGAATTGCAGTCCGGTTGGCATGTCACCTAAGGTAGAAGAATACCCCAATTTGCCCTACGAACACATTGGTCCTGAACATTTATTAATGGATTTAATTTACAATCCTGAAGAAACAATTTTTTTAAAAAAAGGGAAGGAGCAAGGTGCACTAACTCAAAATGGCCTAACAATGCTTTATTTGCAAGCAGAAGCATCTTGGAAAATTTGGACAGAATCTTAGTGGGATATATTAGTTATCTTTATTATAAAGTAGGCTCCAATTCTTATTTCTCCAATATCGCTTTAATATCCGGCTTAAAATACAATTGGCTTTTTAGTATTTTTCCATCTTCACGATAAATAGGTTTACCATTTTCGTCAAGTTTGCTCATGTTGCTGCGTTGAATTTCTTCAAATACTTCTTCAATTTTATGGTGCAAACCGTGCTTGATAATAGTGCCAAATAATATATACATTTTGTCACCTAAGGCATCAGCTATTTCAGTTAGATCGCCGCGTTTGCAAGCATCCAGGTATTCTTCGTTTTCTTCCTTCATTAAGTTGTAACGTAGCATATACTCCTGTTCGCTAAGGTTGGCGGTAGGTTCGTTGTGGTAAGATATATTAAAGGTTTCGTGAAACACTTTTACTTTGTTGATGTTTTCGATAAGCTCAGCCATGGGTATGAATTTTATTTCAAAAATACACCACAACGAAAGCCGATACTAAAAAACTTATTCAACTTTTTCAACAAAGAGGATGTGCGACTTCAGTGAAACTTATTCTAAAAATAATTTTTTACAAAAGCTTCCTTTTGCATTCCTAAGTTGCACCAAATACATTCCTGTCGGTAAATTGCTTACATCCACTTGATGTTGGTTTGCTGGTGAGCTCACAGATAATTTCTTTGTAAAGACAGCTTTTCCATTAGCTGAATAAATACTTAAATAATGTTCAGTGTTTTGGGTAGTTGCAAAATTAATTTGAATTGTCTCGTTTGCCGGATTGGGTGATAGTTCAAATTCTAAAGATGTGTTAGCTGTAGATTCCTTTATTGCAGTAAATGGGGTATAACCAATTTTAATTTGTGGACGTACAGTTCTTAAATTTGGTAAAACTGCACCAGGTACAGTGTTTCCGCAATAGGAAAGAGTTACATTTGTCATAGGATCTTTTTTCCATGAAAATCCTGCTGTAGTCCAAGGCGAACTTCCTTGTGATATGTCAAAATTGGTAGCAATTTCAAGCGCTCCACCACTATATAAAAATGGAGCGTTAAAAATTACCTGGTGCCAACCAATTGTACTATCCACCATGTGTGAAGTATTGCTGTAAACTTGTGTTGATCCTGAAATTACATTGGTCCATCCTTGTCCAGCTGCACCAATGGTTGTTAACGTAGAATTTTTAATCCACACTTCAAATACACACGGTGAATTTCCCATTGCACTATTCGCTTTAAACCATGCTACATCTGTTATCATATCACCACTTACTAGACCAGCCGTGGCTAACTCGGTGGCAGTATACAAATAACTGTAACGCGAATACACAAAGTTACTACTTGCAGTAGATTTGTACATTGGACCCGGATCACCAGTGGCAGAATTAACAGATGTTCCCATTTGTGAACCCGCTCCAAAAATAACATTGCTTTGTGCTCTAACACTTTGTATAGTGATTGCTATTAACCCTGTTAGTGCAACAATTATAGAGAGTGCAGAGTTGCGTAAATTTTTTTTCTTACTTGTCTAATTTAAATGTTGATGAGTAAAAATACTAAATCATTGGAAATTAACTGATTTTATTTGTTCAAATAATCATTCAAATTTTGCCAAACAGACTAAAGGTCATTGTCTTTAATAATATGGAATCAACTAAATTAATAGTTTTGAAAGCAGTTTTAACAGTTGCTTTTTATACTAAAGCAAGCTTTATCAATAACAAATACTTCATATGTTTTTTACTCATTTACGAAAAACACAAGTAAGTAGCTTAAGTCTGTATCACACCTACATTATACGCTTTAGTAATTGGTGCATGATTGGCCATTTCAATACCCATCGAAATCCATTTTCGGGTATCTAAAGGATGTATAATTGCATCCAACCATAAACGCGAAGCTGCATAGTAAGGCGTGGTTTGAGAGGTATAGCGTTCAGTAATTTTGTCGAGTAAGGCTTTTTCTTCTTCGGCACTTACCACTTTACCTTGTGCCTTCATTGAGGCTACCTGAATTTGCAACAAAACTTTTGCTGCTTGTGCACCACCCATTACCGCTACTTGTGCAGTTGGCCAACCAACAATCAATCGTGGGTCGTAGGCTTTTCCACACATGGCATAGTTTCCTGCACCATACGAATTACCCGTAACTATTGTAAACTTGGGTACGACCGAATTGCTCATCGCATTCACTAGTTTCGCTCCATCTTTAATTATTCCTCCCTGCTCTGAACGAGAGCCTACCATAAATCCGGTTACATCTTGTATAAAAACCAAAGGAATTTTTTTCTGGTTGCAATTCATGATAAAACGTGCAGCTTTATCGGCACTGTCTGAATAAATTACCCCACCAAATTGCATTTCACCCTTTTTCGATTTCACCACTTTGCGCTGGTTGGCAACTATTCCAACAGCCCAACCGTCAATTCGTCCAAGCCCACAAAGTATGCTTTGACCATACAATTCTTTGTATTCTTCAAATTCAGAATTATCGAGTAAGCGTTCTAAAATTTCTCGAACATCGTATTGTTTATCTCTGGTTTCCGGAAATATTCCTAAAATTTCTTTTTCATCTTTTTTAGGTAGGGCAGGGCTTTCTCGGTTAAATCCGGCTTTTTCATAATCGCCCATTTTATCAAATATTGCACGTATTGAAGCAATGCATTCTTGATCGTTTTCCGATTTATAATCAGTCACTCCCGATATTTCACAATGCGTTGTAGCACCACCTAAAGTTTCATTGTCTATGTCTTCTCCAATAGCTGCTTTTACTAAATACGAACCTGCCAAAAATATGGAACCGGTTTTATTTACAATTAAAGCTTCATCACTCATAATTGGAAGGTAAGCACCACCGGCAACACAACTGCCCATAATTGCTGAAACCTGCACTATACCCATCGACGACATAATTGCATTGTTTCGGAAAATACGACCAAAGTGTTCTTTATCCGGAAATATTTCATCCTGTAAAGGAAGATAAACCCCTGCGCTGTCTACTAAGTAAATAATAGGAAGCCGGTTTTCCATCGCTATTTCTTGTGCACGTAAGTTCTTTTTAGCAGTTATAGGAAACCAAGCTCCTGCTTTCACAGTGGCATCGTTAGCAACAATTATGCATTGCCTTTTACTTACATATCCAATAACAATTACCACTCCACCACTAGGACAACCTCCATGTTCTTCATACATTCCTTCACCTACAAAAGCACCTATTTCAATTTGTGGAGAATTTTTATCGAGCAATAAAGCAATGCGTTCGCGTGCTGTTAATTTTCCTTTGGCATGTTCTGAATCAATTTTTTTTTGCCCGCCGCCCAAACGTATTTTTTCTAACTTACGTTCCATCTCTCCAATCAAGAGTTTCATTACATCTTCGTTGCGGTTATATTCTAAGTTCATTTGAAATAGTTCGTTTTTAAATTCAATATTAGTTATACTTTTTTGAGCAACAGTTTGTAGGTTTATGAGCCTGTGTAAACTTAACTACTTATTTACGATTACAAAAATTTTGCGATTAATTTTGGATGAGTTATAGGCAAAAAAAATGGCGCTAAGTACTACAGTTTGCGCATTACCATCAAACCATCTCGTATCGGAAAAAGCACATTTTCAACCCGTTTATCCTCCTGTATTTTTTTATTGAATTTATGGATTAACAAGGTGTCTTTATCCATTTTTTCGAGAGGCATTAAAATTTTTCCACTCCAAAGCACATTATCGGCTATTAAATAACCTCCCTTACGCACTTTATCAATACACAAATCAAAATAGTTTGAATAGTTGCTCTTATCGGCATCAATAAAAACCAAATCAAAACTTTCATTAAGCGTTGGAATTATCTCCAGTGCATTTCCAATTCGGTACTCAATTTTTTGTTTCACTGAAGATTCAGCAAAATAGCCTCTAACGCGCTCTTCAAGTTCAGCATTAATATCAATCGTAATTAATTTTCCGGTTTCAGTTAATCCTTCTGCAAGGCAAAGGGCCGAATAACCAGTATATGTACCTATTTCTAAAACTTTAGCCGGTTGAATCATTAAGCTAAGCATGCGTAATACCTGTCCTTGTAAATGCCCGCTGAGCATTCGAGGCATAAGCACATTTACATGTGTATCGCGGTTTATTTTTTTTAATAATTTCGACTCGGATTGTGTATGTTCTTCGACATAAGCTGCCAATTGTTCGTCAATAAATTCCATCGTAATTTTTATGTATTCTTATTTTGATAAATAGGTCAAGCGACTCAATTGTTTGGTTTCAAAAACCTGGTTCGAAATATCCAGTATTTTTTGAGCACTAATAGATTCTATCTTCTTATATATATCACTCAGCTTATCTACTTTGTTAAAAAGCAAAATACTTTTTCCAAGCGACAGCATTAAATTTACTTTGCTTTCCTGCGCCAGTGCTATGTTTCCAATAAGTTGTTGTTTGGCAGTTTGCAGTTGCATACTACCTAAGCTTTTATTTTTAAGCAAGGTTAATTCCTTTTGAACCAATTCAACACAACGCTCTAAATACTTACTATCGGTGCCCATGTATACACTAAACAATCCTGTATCAGTAAATATGGCATAATTCGATTCAAGGTTATAGGTAAATCCGTATTTCTCACGAATAGCTAAGTTTAATCGGCTATTCATGGCTGGTCCACCTAATAAATTATTTACTAAAACTAACGCAGTGCGGTCTTTGTGATGCACACCATAGGCTATATTGCCAAGTATGCAATGGGATTGATTGGTGTCTTTTTTTAGCTCAACTTCGCTCGCTTTGTAGTTTTTAAATACTGCACGATTTTGTTCCGATTGTTTTAATTTAACTCCTCCTAAATGTTCTTCTAAAATTCTTTTTAAAGCATCTTCCTCAACATTTCCAATTGAACAAAATACGAGTTGATTGGCAGAGTAATTTCGTTGAACAAAATTCAGAATGTCTTTACGTGAAATTGATTTAAGACTTTGCGGCGTTCCTAATATGTTTTTTCCTAACGGATGTTTGGCAAAAATTTGTTCATCAAAATCATCAAATATTTGCTCCGAAGGATTATCGAGGTAAGAATTAATTTCATCCACAATTACTGCCTTTTCCTTTTTAATTTCCTTGTCGGGAAAAGTTGAATGAAAGGCGATATCTGAAATTAGTTCAACTGAACGTTCAAAATACCTGGCTAAAAAGGAAGCATAGATACAAGTTTCTTCTTTGGTAGTATAAGCATTCAACTCACCGCCAACACTGTCGATACGGTTCAAAATATGAAATGCTTTGCGCTTTTTTGTACCCTTAAATAATACATGTTCAATTAAATGAGCAATTCCTTGTTCATTTTCTCCTTCATCGCGAGAGCCGGCGTTTATAATAATCCCACAATGCGCCACCTCATCGGTAGTTTGCTTATGTATTACACGGATACCGTTCTTTAAGGTAAGTTGAATAAATTCTTTTTGCATAAATTAATAACAGTTTTTACCAGCTGGTTTACATGAACCCATTAAAAATAGTTATTTCTTTTTCTTATAAAACTTACGCTTCCCATTAAAAACAGGCTTTGCGTTTTGTTCGGGCTGATACAATGGACTAATTCCTATACTCTCGGGTATTGTTAATTTATTTAATTCCTTTTCAATTAACTTTTCAATACGGGGAATTAAATACTGCTCTTTTTCATTTATAAATGTAATGGCAACTCCATTTGAAGAAGCCCTTGCAGTGCGCCCTACACGATGCACATAATCTTCAGCATCTTGCGGTACATCGTAATTTACCACATGACTTAAATTCTCAATATCTATACCTCTGGATAATATATCGGTAGCAACCAAAATTGTAATTCTACGACTTTTAAAATCCTGTAATATGCTTTCACGCTCTTGCTGTGTGCGGTCCGAATTAATTCCACCGGCTTTAAAACCCAACTTATTTAACGAGCGTACAATTTCGCCAACATTATTTTTTCGAGAAGTAAATATAATCATGCTCTCAATTTCTTTTTCTTTAAAAAGATATTCAAGCAGGGCTATTTTATGTTTATCTCCAACTAAATAAGTTATCTGTTCAATTTTTTCGGCAGGCTTTGAAATGGATAAACTAATTTGTTCAGGATTACGTAAAATTTGATTCGCTAGTTGTCGAATTTTAGGAGGCATAGTTGCCGAAAACAATAGTGTTTGCCGCTCTTTGGGTACTGTTTGGATAATTTTCACAATGTCTTCAAAAAATCCCATGTCGAGCATTTTATCGGCTTCATCCAAAACCAATACTTCTACTTTGGTTAAATCCACATAGCCCATTGCCATGTGCGAAATCAATCGACCCGGTGTTGCAATAATAATATCGACACCGTTAACCAGCGCATTTTTTTGATTGTCCCAAATATCTCCTTGTCCACCTCCATACACAGCAATTGAAGTCACCGGCAAAAAGTAGGAAAAGCCTTCCAGCTGTTCATCAATTTGCTTAGCCAATTCTCGGGTAGGTACCAAGACTAAACTTTTAATATAATGTGCTTCATTCCCAAGCAATTTATTCAATAAAGGTATTAAGAAAGCTCCCGTTTTACCTGTTCCGGTTTGTGCACAGGCGATTAAATCTTTATTCGCCAAAATCATGGGAATAGCTTGTTGTTGTATGGGTGTAGCTTGTGTGTATCCCATTGAAGCAATACTCTCTTTCAGATTATCGCTTAGGTTAAATTCTTCGAAATTCAAGTTGTATTTTAATTGATAAGGTTGGTAAATATCGCAATTAATAAGTGGTGGAGGTTAATTAAATAAATGCACAGGCTATTTGAGCTCCCAACTTTGCGTTGCTTTTTACAAGCGCAATATTCGCAGTTAAACTTTCACCTTTGGTTTCATTGGCAATATAGCGCAATATAAAAGGCGTAACATTTTTTCCATTTACATTGTTTTTCTTAGCTTCCATCAAAGCGGAGTGAATGTATTTTTCGATAATGGCAAAGGGTACTTCATGCTCTTGGGGAATTGGATTTGCAATTAATACTGAACCATTTAGTCCAAGCTCCCATTTGGTTTTTAATAGGGAAGCTATTTCTGCTGCACTATCGAGTTGTAATGGACTTTGAAAGGCGCTTTCGCGAGAATAAAAACTAGGGAAAGTAGCTTGGCCATAAGTCACAACCGGAACTCCAAGTGTTTCAAGATATTCAAGGGTTAGTCCTATATCTAAAATAGATTTTACACCTGCCGAAACAACCGCTACCGAAGTTTGTTGCATTTCGGTTAAATCGGCCGAAATATCCATTGTGTTTTGCGCTTCTCGGTGCACACCACCAATTCCTCCGGTTACAAAAACAGAAATTCCCGCCATACTTGCTACACGCATAGTTGCCGCTACTGTAGTTGCACCGGCAATTTTTTTGCTAATCACAAAAGGCATATCGCGTAAACTCACTTTCCATACCTCCTTTGCTGTGCCTAAATATTCTAACTGCTCTTTGTTAAGTCCTACACAAAGTTTTCCTTCAAGGAGTGCAATAGTTGCCGGAATAGCACCATTTTCACGAACAATAGATTCAACTTCAACAGCTGTTTGTACATTACGCGGATAAGGCATACCATGCGCAATAATTGTACTTTCAAGCGCAACAACCGGTTTTTTTTGCTTCAATGCTTCAGCTATTTCCGGTTGTATGTTAAGATAGTTTGAAAAATTCATAGGTAAAAAGTTTAATCGGCGAAGTTAACTTCTGTAAGCCTGAAATTAAAATACAATTCTTCGAAATACTTCCAAGCAAGAATAAAAAAATAAATACTATTCTTTAGCTTGAAAAATTGTAAAATATCTGTGTAATTAATTGATAAATAATTATCTTAGCCTTCCGAAAAATAACTTAAAAGAAGATGAAAATAAAAATCTACACTTTGTTGATTGCTTGTGTCACTGTTTTAACAGCGTTTACTTTACAGGCGCAAAATACAACTTGTTTAACACCTACTGCTACAACTACCACCGTAATTACCAGTACAGGAGCAACAGCCGTTTGGGCAGCGAATACTACCGGATCGTATTATAAAATCCAATATCGTCCGGTTGCTTTATCAAGCGCAACATGGACACAATTTTATGCCCAAGTACCCAGCTATACTTTTACGGGTTTATCATGTGGAACAGTGTATGAATGGCAAGTGCAAACAATTTGTGCTGCGGTCGGAGGTGTTGCAAATACAAGTGCTTTTTCTGCAAGCATGTTATTCACTACTTTACCTTGCGCTACAACATGTGCTGATCCAACAAATTTGCAGGCTACTGCAATTGGCCAAAATTCAGCTACTTTCAGTTGGTCGCCTACTTCACCTTTAGCAAGCTATTCAATTCTGCAATATCGCCAAATTAATAGCACTGCTTGGACCTCTGTAACTGTAACAGCTAATTCATCTTATACTGTAAATTCGTTGGTTTGTAATGCGACCTATGAATGGAATGTTAAAAACTTGTGCTCAAATTCGGGTACCTCAGGTGGAAGCAGCAATGTTATAAATGGAAACAATTTTACTACACTTGCTTGTTCAACTGCTACTTGTCCCATTCCCACTGCAACCGCCACTAATTCTATAAGTACGTCTAGTGCTCAGGCAATTTGGGCTCCTTCAAGTGGAGCATTAGCTTATCAGCTCCAATACCGAGCAGCTAACACTACAACATGGAATACTGTTACTACACAAACGACAAGTTATACATTTTCAAATCTAACATGTGCTACAACCTATGAATGGCAGGTGAAATCTGTTTGCAGTACCTCGGCAAGCGGAGGAATGAGTGCATTCACATCCAGTACAACTTTTACAACGTTACCTTGTGCTACAGGATGCCCGGCTCCAGCAGCTTTAACAAGTACTTCAGTTAGCACAAATAGCGCAGTCTTAAGTTGGACAACACTTTCTGGCCCCTCGTATTTTATTATTCATTACCGTCCGGCAGGAACTTCTGCTTGGTTAAATGCTACCGTTCAAGGAAATTCAGTTTATACCTTGTCTAATTTAATTTGCAATACAACCTATGAATGGGAAGTTCAATCTGTTTGCACAAACTCAGGCACAATAGGTGGATCAAGTGCTTTTGTATCAGGTTCAACCTTTACAACTGCAGCATGCCAAGTAAGCTGTCCGCCTCCTACTAATTTATCGGCAGGTTCAATAACCACTAACAGTGCAGTTTTAACATGGATGGCACCGGCTGGTGCTGTATATTACAATGTGCGCTACCGTCCAACTATTCCGGCTAACAGTACTTGGGCGCAACTAACAGTTACGGCTAATACAATTGCAACAGTGAATAATTTAACTTGTGGTACTGCTTACGAATGGCAGGTTCAAACCGTATGTACTGCGGCAAATTCACCTAGTGCTTTTACAGCAAGCGCAACTTTCATAACGGCTCCTTGCACTGTAACTTGTATATCACCGCAAACAACCACTACCTCAAGTATTAGTCAAAATGGTGCGGTTGCAAATTGGATGGCAGTAAGTGGAGTTACCATGTATAATCTGCAATATCGTTTAGTTACCAATGTTGTTACAAATTGGACTCAAACTACTGTTCAAGGTACTAGCTTTACATTTAGTGGATTAATTTGTAATGCTATGTATGAATGGCAGGTTGCTTCAGTTTGTTCCAATTTAAATGGGACAACTACTTTAAGTGCTTTCAGTGCTAGCAAAGTATTTATTACACTCGTTTGTCCAACAACTTGCCCTGTTCCAACCGGATTAACATCAGGAAATGTAACTTCATCAAGTGCTTATTTAGGATGGACTGCGCTTTCAGGAGTAGTTGCTTATAGAATTCAGTATAGAATTATAACTCCAAATGTACCACCAACTTCTGTTTGGACTCAACTTACAGTGCCGGCAAATACAACAACTTTAGCGAATTTAATTTGCAACAGCAATTACGAATGGCAAGTTCAGTCGCTTTGTTCAACAACTGCAACCGGTGCTAGTTCATGGTCAGCTAGCGCATATTTTACAACTTCTGCTTGTGCCACAACTTGTGCTCCACCTACAGGATTATTTGCAACAAATATTACACCTTCAAGTGCGAATGTAAAATGGACCGCTTCAAGTTTTGCATTGACTTCGTACTATGCTGTTCGTTACCGAAAACTAAATACCAATGTATGGACAACTGTTACTTCTTCAACTAATTCAAAAACGTTAACAGGCTTAGCTCAACAAAGCTATTACGAATGGCAAGTTCAGTTAATGTGCCCGGCAAACAGTGGTACAACAACAGGTACCTGGAGTGCTTGGTCGGCTTCAGCATATTTTCATACACATTTTGTGGTAGCTATAACACCTAATCCAGCTGATCGATTGGTGAAGGTAGAAGTGAAAGCAGAAGCAGACGAAACAGAACCGGTACTGATGGAATTACGTAATATTTTAGGTGCAGTAGTTTACCGTTCTGAAGAAAAATTTTATGCAGGAAATAATCAGTTTGAAATTGCTACAGCAAATTTAGCTGAAGGCTTGTATTTTTTAAGTATTAGTTCTTCAACAGAAAAAGAAATAGTTAAAATGTATATAAAACATTAAGAGATACATCTAAGGCAAAAAAGGGAGTCAAAATGCTTGACTCCCTTTTTTTATGGTAATATTTCAACTCCAAACATTATCATCAAGGTCATCCTGAGCGAAGCCGAAGGAGTGCGCAGGCAAATTATTCTATGGAATTTAACAATAGAATACGAGAAAAAATCAAACTAAGAATTAGATAATTTTCAATTTAGCAAACTTTAAAATCAGCAATTTTTCACCGGCTGACTCAAAGTGGATAGTAGCTTTTTGATTTGGAAATACACCTTCCATTTTTTTTACTACTCCTTTACCAAAACGCCCATGTTCAACCATCATTTCGGGTTGTAAATTTTTTGTATCATCTCCGATAATCTCAGTAACTGAATTGTTCTTTGCTAAAGATGTATTCATGCGTACCAAATTTTTTCGTGGAGGTACAAGTGGCGCTGCAGCAGGTTTAGCGACAATCTCTTTTTGACGAGGAACAAATTTATTTTTTACAAAACCTCCGTTGTAGTGGCTACGTTCATCATCAAAGTTAGTGCTGACTTGTTGCGAAGCAGGTTCATTATAATCGAGGTATTTGCTATCTACTTCTTCAATAAAACGACTCGGTTCACAACTTATTAAATTCCCCCATTTATAGCGGCTGGTAGAGTAGGAGAGTGTTACTTTTTTTTCGGCTCGGGTAAGCGCAACATAAAATAATCTACGTTCTTCTTCAAGGTCATCACGTGAACTTAACGAAAGTTGTGAAGGAAATAAATTTTCTTCCAAACCAACAATGTGCACATAGGGAAATTCAAGCCCTTTAGCACTGTGAATGGTCATTAAAGAGACTTTGTTAGTATCGTCTTTATCACTCTCATCACTGTCGGTTAGTAAGGCGATGTCTTGCATAAAAGCAGTTAAACTTACATCCGGCTTTTGGTCAGTTAGCAATTCGGCAGCCAATTCTCGGTCGCTGAATTCTTTCATACCATTTAACAATTCTTGAATGTTCTCGTGTCTTGCAACTCCTTCTGGACTTTTATCGGTATACAATTCACGCAATAATCCTGAAGAAATAGCAATTTGATTTCCTAAAGTAAACGCATTTTGAGTGGTCAACTGTACTTCAAAACTACGAATCATCATCACAAAATCCTGCAATTTTGTATAGGTCGCAGCCGATAAATTTAGTTGTAAACCATTCGGTGATTCAATCACATTCCAAATGCTGGTATTGTTTTCGGCAGCTGCCACTACTAATTTTTCGAGGGTTGAATTTCCAATACCTCTGGCAGGATAATTTATAATTCGTTTTAAAGCTTCTTCGTCGTTATGGTTAATGGTGAGACGATAATAGGCGAGTAAATCTTTAATTTCCTTACGCTTATAAAAACTTAAACCACCATAAATACGATAAGGAATTCCCATTTTACGCAAGGCTTCCTCCATGGCTCTACTTTGTGCATTGGTACGGTAAAGTATAGCAAAGTCATGGTTGTGTGCCTGTTCATTCATTTTGGTTTCAAAAATCAAATGAGCTACTGCATTTCCTTCTTCATTGTCGGAATAGGTCTTAACTACTTTAATTTTATCACCAACATCGTTACTGGTCCATACATCTTTTTGAAGCTGGTCTTTGTTGTTGCGAATTACACTGTTGCTTGCATTTACAATTACTTGAGTAGAACGATAATTTTGTTCAAGTTTAAAAACCTGTAAATCGGGATAGTCTTTTTTAAAATTTAAAATGTTTTGAATATTGGCTCCTCTAAAGGCATAAATCGATTGTGCATCGTCACCTACCACACAAATATTTTCGGAAGCAGCGGCCAGTTTTTTTACTATAACATATTGCGAAAAATTGGTATCCTGATACTCATCAACTAAAATGTATTTAAATTTATGTTGGTACTTGTTCAGCACTTCCGGAAAGTCGCGCAACAATACATTTGTATTAAAGAGTAAATCATCAAAATCCATCGCCCCCGAATTAAAACAACGCTTTTGATACAACTCATATACAAGTCCTAACTTAGGTTTAGCCGCCATTCGGTCTTCTTCCATAATTTCAGCATTTTGCTTGTAAGCTTGCCAACTTATTAGGCTATTTTTTGCTGATGAAATTCGGTTGTAAACAACGCCCGGCTTGTATATTTTATCATCGAGGCCTTGTTCTTTTAATATGGTTTTAATAAGACTCTTTGTATCGTCGGTATCATAAATTGTAAAATTGCTGGGGTATCCAAGTCTTTCGGCTTCAATGCGTAATATTTTTGCAAATACACTGTGAAAGGTACCCATCCATAAATTACGAGCTTCGCTGCTGCCCACAATTTTTTCGATGCGTTCTTTCATCTCTCTAGCAGCCTTATTTGTAAAAGTGAGAGATAAAATATTGAAAGCGTCTACGCCGGTTTTTAATAAATGAGCAATTCTATAAGTAAGCACCCGTGTTTTGCCTGACCCGGCTCCGGCTACAATCATTACGGGGCCTTTGGTATGAACAACAGCTTCCCGTTGAACACCATTCAGCTGTTCTAAATAATTCTCCACTCTATAAAAATTTTGATTTTCAAAGGTAGAATAAATTCACCCACTTTATATAACCAAGTAATAAGATATTGACAATATTTTGCTGTCTAATTCCTTCTTTATTTCTTTATCAAAAGAAAGGTTCCGAATGGTATAAGCGAAGCGAAAAATGTTTTTAGTTATTTTAGATTGGATTAGCCTTTGTTTAATCTCTCTGAGTAAAATTAACGATTCAGTGAAATAAAAAATTGGTGTAATATGGAAATTAAGAATCAGGGAAAATTAAGATTTTTTAAAAATTATCAGCAAAAAAATCTTCAAGCGAAATTTTGTGAATTGCTAAAATTCTAAGTAAACTTTTAATTGTAATATTGGCAATTCCTTTTTCGATTCTCCAATACTGCATTCTCGATAGATCATTGTTAACCGCAAATGATTCATGGCTGGAGTAGCCACCTTTTATTCTTAACTTTTTAACTCATATTCCCAAAAAGCTATTAAACAAGGCTATTATTCTGTAGCTTCTAATTTTAATAACTGGGTAACTGCCAACTCGCAGATTGAGCAAAATCAAAAATTTGTGAACGAGTTGATTTTGAAAAAGGAATTAGGTCAAGCTTTTAATTCAAGTGATACAACCAACTTACTTGATATTGCGATGCAATGTAAATTGGCCGGTGGAAAAGCCGTAATACAAGCTAGAGATATATATTGTGCCATTACACATCAGTTTAGATTATTTAATGACAATTGTGTTAGTTTTTCTGGAGAACGGGCTAAGCATTCTAATATTGATGCAAAAGAAGCATTACTTTTTGACTTATTTCCTAATCCTGCATCAGAAAATATAATTGTAAATTATAAATTACCTTTGGATGGGAATTCTTTTATTAAGATTTTTGATATTACCGGACATGAATTCAAAAGTTACTCTTTGTCAAAAGCTATAGGTAATTTAACAATCACAACTGAAGAAATTCCGCAAGGAGTTTATTTGGTATACTTAACTTGTAATGACCAAAAGTCTAATGTTTCTAAATTGATTATTGTAAAATAATTTAATAATTCAATAGTTGAAAAAAAGTTGTTATAGTTATTTTCTATTGATTGCTTTTCATTTAATTTTTAATGGAAATTTATTTTCACAAATTAATTTTGTTTACAATGGCGACTTTGAAACAAAAACAACTTGCAATATTGGATTGGGAGATTTGAATATTGCTCCACAATGGATGCAACCTACATTTGGTACTTCAGATTACTTTAATTTTTGTGCAGGTTTAGGTTCACTTGTTGGAGTGCCATTGAATCAATTTGGAATTGAGAATGGGCATTCAAATTTAGGATATGCTGGTTTGGGTTGTTTTGGCAGCAACTCTTTTGTGAATAGTGGTAGAGAATACATTCAAACAAAATTAAAATCTAGTCTAACTAGCGGAATTGAGTATTACTTGGAATTTTATGTGAGCCTTGCGGATTTTCCAGCAGTACATAGTAATCAAGTAGCAATTAACAGTTTCGGTTGTTATTTTTCAGACAGTGCTTTTTTTGATTCAATTTATACCAACATTACGCGAACACCGCAAATACAAACTGAAGGTAATTTATTCTATGCCGATACAGCAGGTTGGATGAAAATTCAAGGCATTTACAAAGCAAAAGGCGGTGAGGAGTATATAACTATAGGAAATTTTAAGGATGATGCCTCTACACAAACTCAAATTGTTGCTACTAGCACAGTTTTACCGATATCTGTACAAATTAGTTACTATTACATTGACGATGTAAGTTTGTTTGAAATAACAACACCTAAAACAATACACGATACCACCATCTGCTTAGGCGATAGTTTACTACTTGGAGCTAACGATACTGCCATTAGTTGCACCTGGTATCCTAAAATTGGAATAAATGATAGTACTTTGACTAATCCCACTGCCATTCCAAAGTTAACAACTAAGTATTATGTAAGTCATCAAAATACTTTTGGCTACACAGCAACAGATAGTGTTTTAATAACTGTTATTGATTGTTCTAGTGAGAGCTCACTTTGGGTTCCAAATATTTTCAGCCCAAATCAAGATAATCAGAACGATTTATTTTCGATTACTTCAAAAAATATTGTTCACTTAAATTGTAAAATTGTTAATCGATATGGAGCATTAGTTGCTGAAATTAATGAACTAAATCAAAGTTGGGATGGTCGCAGTAATAGTGGAAAGGAACTTAGTGATGGTGTTTATTATTATTTTTTAAATGCTGTAGGTCGCGATTTAAAGAAATATGAATTAAAAGGTTTTGTTCATTTAGTGCGATAAGTAAATACTGAAGAATCAGTGGTTTTCCAAATCTTTTTTTTGCTTAAATAAATTTAGAATTGTTCTATTTCCTTCTTAATTTCTTTATCAAAAATAAAAGTACCAAATGGTAAAAGGGAAGCTAAAAATGCCCTAAGTGATTTAAGTATGGTCCAATTCATTTTGAATTTAACGAATGCCAGAAACGTACAAAACAAAATAAATAATATGCCGTGCACCCAACCCATATACTTAATTACCAATAAATTACCACTCAGGTATTTTAAGGGCATCGCAATGCCGAGCAAAGCCAAATAGGATACACCTTCGGCAATGGCTATGTATCTAAATATGCGAAGTAGTTTTTGAGCATTCATAAGGTATCGATGATTTATTTTTAGAAGCCGCAAAAGTACTA
>Ga0268298_10002435_pt1 | contig 20372 bp, 11 predicted proteins | sample WWTPWeurt_MetaG_FD_194462 | JGI IMG/M metagenome (GOLD analysis project Ga0268298, IMG submission 194462) | Activated sludge microbial communities from WWTP in Nijmegen, Gelderland, Netherland - WWTP Weurt | ecosystem: Engineered > WWTP > Aerobic digester > Activated sludge | place... | reverse complement strand
CCTCCTATGGGAAGATCCTTAGTTTCGTGCTCGACCCGCTTACTGGGCACCCCCTGGGCCCGGATGCCGATCTTCCGCCGATCCTCGCGGCGTCAGACACCACCGTCCTGGCCGTCTTCGAGGACCCGGAACCCCGCTTCGAAGTGCGCGCGCTGACCCGGCATTGAGGCCAGGCGGTGGCCCGGCGCCCGACCCGCCCGATCGCGACGATCCTGTCACCTTCCCACGCCCATTGTGGACGAGCGGGCGAAACGGACCCGATCGTGACGCGGACCGCGGCTAGGGTTGCAGGACGTCGGCCGCCACCACGAGGTACGCCCGGAACTGCCCGATCGATGGGTCGAGGTCGAACCCCACCCGGCGCGGCGCCGTGGTCCCCAGGACGGGAATGACCGGGTAGGTCTCGTAGCGATAGCAGTCGCCGCCGCCGCTGCTGCCGCCGCTGCACACCGGGTCGTTGAACCAGCTCCAGGGATCCCCGCCCGCGCCCGGCGGAACGGGAGGCGCCGGCTGGTCGGGCGCGCCATTGCCGTTCCAGTCCACGCTGGCCACGATGAGCCCCGTGTTCGGCTGCACCACCACGACCCCGCCGCTGCTGGTCAGGCCGGTGGCGGCGTACGGGAAGACGAAGACGCCGGTCTGCCCCGTCGGCGGCGCCGGGAACGTCGGCGTGCCGAGCGAGACGCCGTTGAGGACGCTGCTGAGGGTGAGGTCGAACCACACCCGGACCTTGCCGGGGGTGAACTGCCCCACCGTGGAGGCGAAGACGTTGCTCACCCCGATCGCGACGGCGTCGCTCCCGAGGAGCGAGTAGGGCCGGAGGCGGCTCCCCGGCCGCTCCACCCGGCGGACCGTGGCGAGGCCCCCGGCCAGGGTGATGTCCACGGCGAACGCGCCGGCCGGCACCGGGCAGGCCAGCGTGAAGCTGGCGGGTACCGCCGCGCCGCCAGGCACCACGACCTGCTGCGGTCCGGTGGCGCTGCAGGTGGCCGGGTAGCCGCTGACGCTCACGGTCGCGACACCCGCCGCCGCCGGCAGGGTGTAGCCGCCGGCCTGGTCGGTCACGGTGCTGGTCCCGGCGCCGGTGACCGTGACGCCCGCCAGCGGACCCGCCTCCGGACTGGTGACGGTCCCTGAAATGGTGCCTGCCGGGACCGGCCCCGTCGCGGCCGGCGTGGTCCAGCCGGAGTACCAGGGAATGCCCGCCGCGGATGTCGGCGGCACCGCACCGATGTACGTCGCGGTCGGATCGAGGAAACCGTCGGCCGGCGGTGTCGCGGCGGGCATCGAGAGCAGCAGGGAGCCTGGCGCGGGCCGGAAGTCGGGGAGGTTCGGGTTGAAGGGATCCAGCATCAGTCCGGCGGTACCGGGCACCGACTGATTGGCATTGACCGGGTCGAGGAACCACTCGGATTCCACTGTCGGTGAGGAATAGCCCCCCGCGCAGGGCGTCGGATCGCTATCCGGATCGCCACCGACGGTCATGCCGGCCCAGAGCGAATGGTGGTAACTCAGGAACGCGCCCGGCCCTCCGATGTCCTGGCAGGACGCGTTATGCCAGATGGACAGCGCCACGCTGCTCAGTGGCACAAGCGGCACCGTGCCGCCCAGCGTCAGCGCATTCACGAACCAGCCGAACGCACCCCCGCGGATGGTGATGCCGTTCCAGCCGTAGGGGTTGGGAATCAGCGCCAGGTTGTAGAGTGTCGGTACCCCGAAGGGGGGCCCTGTCCCACCTGTGTTCTGGGCGTTGATGCCGCCGCTGAGCAGTCCGAACTGCAGGCTGCCGGTCCAGCTCAGATCCCAGTCCAGGCCTACTCCGTTGTTGCCGCTGACCACGAGGTGTTTCAGGCGCGCGCTGCCCCCGTCGAGCTGGAAACCGTAGCTGCCACCGTGGGCCTGGACGAAGTCGACGATGGTGCCGCTGCCGACACCCTGCAGGTGCAGGGCGAACTGGGCTCCCTCGATCCGCAAGTAGCGGAGGATCCCGCTGCTGTCGGCCGGATCGCAGCCACCGAAGGCTCCCGCGCTGGTGACATATTGTGCACAGCCGGCAGAGCCGTTGCCCCGAGCCGGTGGGCTCGAGAAGTCGTCCCCCAGCACGGGCGCGTGTCCCTGCAGCAGCAGGCCGTCCCAGCAGGGGATGCCGGAGAAGCCGGGGCAGGACATCACGATCGGTTCGAGGGGCGTCCCCCGGGCGTCGATCCGCCCGTCCCGGGTGATCGCCAGCTGGCTGAAGCTGGTGCCCTCGATGCGCGTACCGGCCTCGATCGTGAGGGTGGCGCCGTTCAGCACCCGGACCAGGCCGCTGAGCTGGTAGACGGTATCCTGCCGCAGAGTACGACTCGCCGTCAGGTCGCCGGTCAGCACCGCCGATGCCGTCGGCACCGCCCCACGTCCGGGGATCAGCTCCCCCACGATCGCCTGGTCAATGCCAACCGCCTCGTTGGCCACCGCAAGCGCGTCGAGCACGTTCACCACCCGGCTGCCATCGCCCTCGACCCCGGGCGGCAGCAGATCACTCGCCTCGCCGAGGCCGGCGCCGTTGGTGGGACGGACGTTGCCGGCGACCACGGCGTCACGCCCCGGGGCGTCGGTGCCCGCGATGAGCGGGTTGTTGCCCACCGCGACGTTGGCGAGGTAGCTCGCGTCGAGCACGTTGATGGCGCCCGAGAGCGTGGCGTCCCCGTAGCGGAGATTCGGGACATAGGCGCCGGGGGCCAGCGCGCCGGGGCCGCCGGCATCGTCTGCCAGGCCGGGGGCGTGGCGCCGGTTCCACCCCGCGAGGTCGAGGCGGGTGAAGGCGGTGCCCGGCGTGGCGGGCCCGGTGTCGCGCGCGGTGAGCGCCGGTCCCGGCCGGAGCGTGGCGCCGTCGGCGGCGGCCAGGACCTCCGGCTCGAAGCGGAGCTCCCCGGCGTACCGCTCGGCCAGTACCTCGAACCCCAGCACCACGGGGCGGGGGGAGAGCCCGCCCGGCTGCAGCGAGACCACCACCAGCCGCCCCGGCGCCTCCTCACGCAGCAGGGTGATCTCCGGCCGGGCGGCATCCTGGCCGAGGTACCGCAGGCGTGCCGCGGGATAGGCCAGTCGGCCCTGGAGCGCCGCGAGGGTTCCCGGTGCGATCGCGAGCGTCAGGGTGACGGTGTCGCCGGGAACCGCCCGCGCGGTGGAGAGCTCGAGGGCCAGGGGTCCAGCCCCCTCGGGCCGCGTGTCCACCAGGCGCTCGGAGGCGCACGCCGCCAGGGCGAGCCACGCCAGCGGCGCGGCGGCGGCCGCCCGCGAACGGGACCGGGGATTCCGGCTCATGGCGTCGGCGCCGCGTTGGTGGTCCAGGTGGGGTCGGCCACGTCAGGCAGGGGCAGCTGGCCGAGGATGCCATCGCTGGCGTGGATCGAGGCGTCGTGCGCGGCCTGCCCGGTCCCGTCATCGAACCGCCAGTAGCCCACCAGCCCGGGCTGGGCGCCGCTCAGGCGCTGGTGCATCGCCCCCAGCAGCTCCGCGCCGCTCCGGGCCACGTGCCAGGCCCGGGCCTCGTCGAGCAGCCCGTCGTACACCCGCGCGCCGGATTCCTGGCCCCAGCTCAGCGGTCGGCTGCTGTTCTGCGGCTGGACCGCGCCGCTCAGCGTGCCGTCCAGCACGCCATTGATGTAGAGCGAGAGGGTGCCCCCCGAGTAGCTCGCGGCCACGTGGGTCCACTGGCCGTTCGGCAGCGGCGCCGTCGAGGTGAGCGCGCTCTGGATCATGCCGTTGCCGGTGCGGGCCACCGCGTGGCCGGCGGGGTCCAGCTGCAGCACGTACGCGGCGTTGGGAAGGCTGTTCCACTTGCCCATGAGTTCCTGCGTGCCGAGGATCCCGGCCCCCCGCGGGTGCACCCAGAGCTCGATGGTCCAGCTGGCCGAGAGGTCAAGGTGCGCCGTGTCCGCCACCTCCAGCACGGCGCCGCTGAAGTCGAGGGCCTGGTTCGGCCCGGTCGCGGCGCAGACGAAGCCTCCATTCGCCTTCACCTGGATCTGGCTGCCGTTGTGGAACAGCCGCACCGTGCCGGTGGCCGTGGTGGAGAAGAACGTCTCGATATACGGCACCGCCCCGGTGCGCGCCGGGAGCACCAGGCTCCCGGACTCGGCCGTCCCGAAGACGTCCCAGGTCACCGGCATGGCCACGTAGTTCGGGTTGCGCACCCGGAAGGTGTTCTCGCAGATGTAGGTGAGGAGGAGCAGGGCGGGGTCGCCGGCGGGCGGTGGGCAGCTCACCGAGAAGTCCACGGTGACCGTGCCGCCGCCCGGCACGGTGATGCCCTGGCTCGCCGGAGCACAGAAGGTCGGCAGCCCGCTCAGGGTGACCGTCACGGGGCCGGCCGGTACGCCGCCGATGCTGTACGCGCCAGTGGCCCCGGTGGCCCCGCCGCCCCCCGGCGTGAGGGTCACCGTCACGCCCGCGAGGGGCCCGAGCTCGGGGGAGGTCACGAGGCCAACGACGGTCCCCACCGACGCCACGCAGGTGACGGTGATGTCCACCAGTGTGCTGTCGCCCGGGGTCGTCGTGGCCGGCTGCGGCCCCGGGTCGGTGCAGTGGGCCGGCAGGGAGCCGAGCGCGACGCTGACCGGGCCGGCGGTGAATCCGAAGATCGTGTAGCCGCCGCTGGAGTCGGTCACCGCGCTGATGCCACCGGCCGTGACCGTCACCCCCGCGAGCGGCCCCGCGAGGGGGGAGCTGACGGTGCCATACACCCCCGCGGGGAGCGCGGGCGAGGCCCCCGCCGCGTGCGCCAGGATCCAGCCGGCATACCACGGGACCTCGGCGCCCGAGCCGGTGGCCAGCGCGGGGGCCACCGCCCCCACGTAGGTGGCGGCGGGGTCGAAGAAGCCGTCGTTCGGGGGGGTGGCGCCACCGGTCGTGGCGAGCGACCCGGGTATCGGCCGCAGGTCCCACAGGGTCGGTTCGTCAGGCGCCGTCAGCTCGGCGGCGGCGGACGCCGCATTCGAGAGGTAGCGATTGCCCCGGGCCGCCTCCTGGAGGAACTGCGCCTCGACGTCGGGCGAGAGGTAGCTGCCGCACGGCGCGGGATCGATGTCGGGGTTCCCCGGGCTGGTGAGGGCGAGGAACAGCGAGTGGGTGATGTCCAGCCGGCCCGCGAGGATCTCGTCGCAGGTGGCGGCGTCCTGCAGCTGCAGCGCGTTGCCGGTCTGGTAGAACAGGGCGTTGCGCATCACCCCGTTGCCCCCGGCGGAGAACTGGGGAAACCCCGCCGCCGCGCTGCCAGGCTGGGACGCGACCGTCACGTTGTAGAGCTGGGGCGGCGTGGCGCTTGGCAGGATGGCGTGCAGCAGCCAGCCCCCCGCCACCACCCGCGGCCGCATCAGGAGGAACTGCCCCTTGCCGCTCCAGCCGGTGTAGGTGATGGCCGGCCCGGCGATCTCGGGGCCAAGGACCAGGTGCCGCAGCCCGAGCCCGCCGCCCACGATGCCGAGCGCCGCGCTGATCGGCTGGCCCGGGCGCCCCGCCACCTGCACGTAGTCGAGCAGGGTGCCGCTGCCGACGTCGGTGACGCTGAACCCGACCCCGAATCCCTCGATGCGGAGGTAGCGCACCAGGCCGGCGTCCTCGCCGGGCACGGTGGCCGCGTTCCCCCGCCAGCTGATCGCGAACCCCGCGCAGCCGGTGGGGGCCACGCACGCGAGCGTCACCGGGTCGAGGGCCGTCCCGCGCACCTCCAGCCGCGCCCCCGGCTCGATCACCAGGCCACTCGCGTCGGAAGGGCCCTCGATCCGGACCCCGGGCTCGACCGTCAGTGTGGCCCCGCTGGGCACGGTCACCGCCCCCTGCAGGGAGTAGATCGCGCCCTTCTGCCAGGTCACCGCGCCGCTCAGCGTGCCGGTGACCTGCACCCGGGTGCCCGGGGCCGCATCACGCCCGGGGATCAGCTCACCCACCACCTGCTGGTCGAGCCCCACCGCCTCGCGGGCCACCGCCGCCACGTCCAGCACCGACAGGGACCGCCGCTCCCCCGCCTCGATGCCAGGCGCCAGGCCGTCGCCGAGTCCCCCGAGGCCCGGGAGGTTGAAGGGCCAGACGTTCCCCGCCACCACCGCGTCGCGACTGGGCGCGTCGGTGCCCGCGATGAGCGGGTTGTTCCCCACCGCCACGTTGGCCAGGTAGCTGGCGTCGAAGACGTTGAGGGTGCCGTCGAGGGTCACGTCGCCGAAACGGAGGTCCTGGACATACTGGCCGGGGGAGAAGGTCCCCACGGGCAGCCCGGCGTCGGCGGCCAGGAGCTGGTTCCAGCCGTCGAGGGAGAGCCGCCGCGCCAGCCCCGCCGACGGCAGTGCGCGGTCTTCGGAGATGCCGGCAACGCTGCCCCGGGTCACCGCCTGCAGGTCGCGGGTGGCGGCGACGTCGAGCTGGTACCGGAGGCCTTCAGCGAAGCCGGGGTGCCGCACGGCGAAGACGAGCACCGCAGTCTGCGCCGGGAGTGTCGTCCCGTGGTAGCTCACGATCCCGATGCGCCCCCGCGCGGCGTCCTGCAGGTTGAGCAGGTCCACCGATGTCGCGGGGGTGGCCACCTGTCCGAGATACTCGAGGCGCGCGGGGTTGAATTCCAGCCGCCCCTGGAGACCGGCCAGGGGCCCGCTCATGGTGTCGGCGCGCACCGCCACCACGACGCTGTCGCCGGGGCGGGCATCGAGGCGGCTCACCACCAGTCCCGTCCGTACTCCGGGGTCCCGGCCGGGGTGGGTGACCGGATCGGTGGCGGTGCACGCCGCGGCGAGCAGCGCCAGGGGCAGGAGTCGAGGCGACGCGGCACGCACCAGCTGGAGGCGGTACGCGCGGATCAGGCGAGTGGCGGTCATGGGTATGCGGAGGATGGGAGCCTGGGAGCTGGTACGGGCACCCGATAGTCTCACAGGCGGCGGCCCGCCCCGCGCCATCGTTGTGTCAGGACTACGTCACAGTTCACCCCGGGCTGACCACCCGCAGAAACGCCGCAGGGCGGCGGGGATGGCCCCCGCCGCCCTGCGACCGCACCAGGCTCACCCGCGCCCGGGTCGCCGCCCTCAGTTATCCACTTCCACCTTGAGCGTCGTCGCCGTGATCGCGCTGCCGCCGGTCGCGGTGCCGGTGCCCTCGGCCCGCACCGCCTGGCCCGCCGCCACCGCGCTCGCCACCGCATCCATGCTGAACAGGTCGCCGAGCGGGTCGAAGGTGATGCTGCCGACGGTGATCACCGTGCCGCCCGCCAGGGTGATCGTCCCCGCGCCGGCGTCGGCCGCGGTCACGCTGCCCTCGAACTCCACGCTGCCGCTGGGCACGCCGCCGCCCGGGGTGGTGAGCGAGATCTCGGTGCCGCTGGTGATCTCGATGGGCAGGTTGAAGACGGTCAGGATCGCGAGCGGCGGCGGCGACGCCACGTCCTGGAAGTTGTCGGCGTCCACGTACACCTCGATCTTGGGCTCGTCGGTCTTGTCCTCGAGCCGCAGGTCGTTCGCGGTGAACGATGCATCGGTCGGGGCCTGGGGCTGGCCCGGCTGGTTGCGGCGGGCCTCGATCGGGGGCTGCTGGCCGCTGCCCAGGGCGCCGCCGATGGCCGCTTCCCACTCCGCCCGGGTCACGCGGCTGTCGCTCGGGGTCCGGAACCGGGTGCCGCTGCCGTAGCTCACCTGCATCCCGCCGAGGGCCAGGGTCACCGTCCCGGCCACGGTGTCGATCGCCGTCACCTGGCTCACGATCTTCTCTTCCGCGTCATCCGCCTCGACGTGAACCTCGCGCGCCTCGAGCCCACCGGCGAGGAGCTTGATCTCGATCCGCGTGCTGCCGGCGCCGAGGGTGCTGTCGAACTGGCTCACGCTCATGGGGGAGCCGAACTGGCTGCCGCCGTTGCCGGCGCCGGGGCCGGTGGCGTCGGAGCCGCAGGCGGCGAGCAGCGCGCTGCCCGCCAGGGCGAGTCCGCTCAGCGAGCGGGTGAAGTACTTGGACATCGTTTCCTCCGGAGTATGTTGTTCGTGGCGTACCGTGGTTCGTTGCCATGTCATTAGGCAGGGCCGGTGCCGCGGCGCCACGTGGCTAAGTCGTTGTGGGACAACACCAAGTGATTTTCGCTCCTATCCCGAAACGCTACGCATGCAATGCGATGCGTGGTCCCGGCGATTCAACATTCCTTCAGGCACAGCCGTACTTGGGCGGTATGTTCAAGGCTCTGTCCTCCCTGCGCCTCCTCCCGTTGCTGGCCATCGCGGCCTGCGCCCCGGCCCTTCCCGGGGCCCGCGGGGCGCGTCCGGTCGCCGCCCGGCCCGACACTCTCTGGGTTCCGGGCCGCGAGGCGCCTCCCCGCCTGGCCGCCGCCGAGCTCGCCTTGCCCCCCGACCTCGTGGCCCGGCGGGAGGCGCTGACGCTGGAAGACGTCGTGGCCCTGGCGCTGGAAGGCAATCCGGAGGTGCGGGCGGCGTGGGCCACGGCGCGGTCCCGCGCGGCGGCCTACGGGGCGGCCCGCGCCGGCTGGTTCCCTACTATTAGTGGAGAGGCCAGCGCCACCCGGCTGCAGACCTCGGCCACCCAGGGACGTTCCGCGGTGGAGCAGACGGTCTACGAGCCCAGTGTCTCGTTCACCTGGCTGCTGCTGGATGCCGGGGGGCGCGGCGGGGCCATCTCGGCGGCGCGGGAAGGGCTGGTGGCGGCGAACTGGACCCACAACGCCACCCTGCAGGCGGTGGTGGCGCGGACCGCGGGGGCCTTCTTCGAGCATGCCGCGGCCAAGGCGCTGCTGACCGCCCAGCGGGTCACGGTGAGCGAGGCTACCACCAACCTCGCGGCGGCGGAGGAGCGGCGGCGGGTCGGGGTGGCCACCATCGCGGACGTGCTGCAGGCCCGCACGGCGCTGGCCCAGGCCCGGCTCGACCTCCAGAGCATCGAGGGCAACCTCTACACCACGCGCGGTGCGCTCGCCGCCGCCACCGGCTATCCCGCCACCCTCGCCTACGACATCGACACCGCCGCGGTGGAGCGGCCGGTGCAGCCGGTGGCGGAAGCGGTGGATTCGCTGATCGCGCGGGCGCTCGCGCTGCGCCCCGACCTCGCCGCCTCCCGCGCGCTGTACGAGCAGGCCCGGGCCCGGGTGCGGGTGGCGGGCGCCGCGCGGCTTCCCTCGCTGGTGGGCGGCGGCAACGCGGGGGTGACCTGGCAGCCGGGGCAGAGCGGCGGCCGCCAGTCGTACACCCTGCAGCTCGGCCTCCGCATCCCGCTCTTCAACGGCTTTGCGTGGGAGTACCAGCGGGTGCAGGCCGCCGCCGACGCCGACGCCGCGCGGGCCCGCGCCGATGGCCTGGCCCAGCAGGTGATCTTCCAGGTGTTCAGCGCGTACTACGCGCTGCAGACCGCGGCGCTGCGGGTGGCCACCGCGGATGAGCTGCTGGCCAGCGCCACCGAGTCGGCGGCCGCGGCGCGCGGTCGCTACCAGTCCGGGGTGGGCTCGCTGCTCGAGCTGCTTACCGCCGAGAATGCCCTGGCCGGGGCCCGCGCGCAGCGGATCCAGGCGCGGCTCGGCTGGCAGGCCTCGCTGGTGGCGCTGGCCCAGAACGCCGGCGTGCTCGATCTTCGCGGAGGGAGCCCGCTCCGGCTCCAGGCTCCGCCCGCCTCAACCGACAGCCTGCCATGATCCCGCGTTCCCCGGTGTGCCGCCTCCTGCCGCTGCTCCTCCTCGCGCTCGCCGCCTGCAAGGACCCGGCGCCGCCCGCGCCCCCGCCGGCCTCGGTGGGCGTTGGGGTGGTGCGCCGGCAGGATGTCCCCGTGGTGCTCCCCGCCACGGGCACCGTGGAGCCGATCCAGACCGCGGCCGTGGCCGCGCAGGTGGACGGGATCGTGGAGCGCCTGGCGTTCCAGGAAGGCGATGAGGTCCGGCAGGGTGAGGTGCTGTTCCGGATCGACCCGCGGCCCTACGCGGCGGAGCTGGCGCAGCAGGAGGCGGTGCTGGCCCGCGACCTGGTGCAGCTGGCCAACGCGCTGCGCGACCAGCAGCGCATGGAGGACCTGGCCGGCAAGGAGTACGTCACCCAGCAGCAGGTGGACCAGGCCCGTTCCACCGCCGCCGCGCTCGCCGCGACCGTGCGCGCCGACTCGGCCCAGGTGGCGCGGGCCCGGCTCGACCTCGACCGCGCCAGTGTCCGGGCGCCGATCACCGGGCTGGCCGGCGCGGTGCTGGTGCGGGCCGGCAACCTGGTGCGGGCCGGCACCGGCCAGCCGCTGGTGCTGATCAACCAGATGTCGCCGATCCTGGTGCGCTTCGGCGTGCCGGCGAGCGAGCTCCCCGGCATCCGCCGCGCCGGCGCCGGCCTCCGGGTCACCGCCGCGCCGGTGGGCGACAGCGGCCCGCCGCAACAGGGCACGCTCACGTTCGTGGACAACGCGGTGGATTCCCTCACCGGCACGATCCTGCTCAAGGCCAGCTTCCCCAACACCGGCCGTGCGTTGTGGCCCGGGGCGCTGGTGCGGGTGGTGCTCACCGTGACCGTGGAGCGGGGCGCGCTGGTGGCGCCGGTGAGCGCGCTCATCACCGGGCAGCAGGGCACCCAGGTCTTCGTGGTGACCGACAGCAACCGGGTGAAGCTCACCCCGGTGACCGTGCTCCGGACCACCGATACGCTCGCGGTGCTCGCCGGGGGCGTGGCGGAGGGCGCCAGGGTGGTGACCGACGGGCAGGTCAAGGTCACCGATGGGGCGCGGGTGAAGGTGCTGGCGCCGTGAACATCGCGGAGCTCTTCATCCGCCGGCCGGTCATGACCACGCTGGTCATGGCCGGGATCCTGGTCTTCGGGGTCACCGCCTACCGGAACCTCCCGGTGAGCGACCTGCCCACCATTGACTACCCGACCATCTCGGTGAGCGCCAACCTGGCCGGCGCGAGCCCGGAGACCATGGCGAGCTCGGTGGCCACGCCGCTCGAGCGCCAGTTCTCCACCATCGCCGGCCTCGACGCGCTCACCAGCACCAGCGGCCAGGGCAACACCTCGATCACCCTGCAGTTCACCCTCGACCGCGACATCGACGACGCGGCCGCCGACGTGCAGGCCGCCATCGCCCAGACGCTGCGGCAGCTGCCGCAGAACATGGTGCCGCCCAGCTACTCCAAGGTGGACCCGTCGCAGTCGCCGGTGCTGTTCTTCGCGCTGACCTCCGCCACCCTTCCGCTCTCCACCCTCGACGAGTACGGCCAGACGCTGATCAGCCAGCGGCTCTCCACCGTGGAGGGCGTGGCGCAGGTGCAGGTGTACGGCAGCCAGAAGTACGCGGTGCGCATCCAGCTCGACCCGCAGGCCCTGGCGGCCCGGAAGATCGGCCTCGACGAGGTCTCCCGCGCCATCAGCACCGGCAACGTGAACCTCCCCTCGGGGATCCTCTGGGGCACCGACCGGGTCTACGCGGTGGAGGCGGAGGGGCAGCTGGAGAGCGCCGCGGCGTTCCGGCCGCTCATCGTGGCGTGGCGCGACGGCGTGCCGGTGCGGCTCGGCGACCTGGGACGGGTGATCGACAGCGTGCAGGAGACCAAGGCGGCGGGCTGGTTCAACGGCACCCGGTCCATCGTCCTCGCCATCCAGCGGCAGCCCGGCACCAATACCGTGGCGGTCGCCGACCGGGTGAAGGCGGCGATGGCGCAGATCCAGCGCCAGCTCCCCGCCGCCGTGAAGGTGGAGACCCTCTACGACCGCTCGGTGACCATCCAGGAGTCGGTGCACGAGGTGAAGTTCACGCTCTACCTGACGCTGTGCCTCGTCATCCTCACGATCTTCCTCTTCCTGCGCAACCTCTCCGCCACGGTCATCCCGAGCCTGGCGCTGCCGATGTCGCTGGTGGGGACCTTCGCGGTGATGTACGTGCTGGGCTACAGCCTCGACAACCTGTCGCTCATGGCGCTGACGCTGTCGGTCGGGTTCGTGGTGGACGACGCCATCGTGATGCTCGAGAACATCGTCCGCCACATGGAGATGGGAAAGCCGGCGCGGCAGGCGGCCTTCGACGGCGCCCGCGAGATCGGCTTCACCATCCTCTCCATGACGATCTCGCTGGTGGCGGTGTTCATCCCGCTGGTGTTCATGGGCGGGCTGGTGGGGCGGCTGTTCCGCGAGTTCGCGGTCACCATCGCGGTGGCCATCCTGGTCTCGGGCTTCGTCTCGCTCACCCTCACGCCGATGCTGGGCAGTCGCTTCCTCAAGCCGGGGCGCCACGGCGGCGGCGGCGCGCCCGACTCCGCCACCGAGCGGGTGTTTGCCGCGACCCTGCGCTGGTACCTCCGCACCCTCGACTGGGTGATGGCGCGGCGCCGGATGGCGCTGGCGGCCTCGTTCGCGGTGCTGGTGGCCACCATCTGGCTCGCGGTGATCATCCCCAAGGGGTTCCTGCCCAGCGAGGACACCGCCCAGCTGCGCGGCACCACTGAGGCGGCCGAGGGCACCAGCTTCGAGGCCATGCTGCGGCTGCAGCGGCAGGCGGCGGCCATCGTGGGGGCGGACAGCAACGTGGCGAACTTCATGTCCGCGGTCGGGTCCGGCGGCCGTTCCTCGAATATCAACCAGGGGCGGTTCTTCATCCACCTCAAGCCGCGGCGGGAGCGGCGCCAGACCGCCGACGAGGTGGCGCGGAGCCTCTCCGGCCGGATGAGCGCGGTGCCGGGCATGAAGGTGTACTTCCAGAACCCGCCGGCCATCTCCATCGGCGGCCGGAGCACCAAGAGCCTCTACCAGTACACCATCCAGGGCCCCGACATCGCGGAGCTCTACGGCACGGCCGGCGAGCTGGAGCGGGCGCTCCGCGCCCTGCCGCAGCTGCACGACGTCACCACCGACCTCAACATCCGCAACCCGCAGGTGCGGGTGAAGATCGACCGGGAGCGCACCGCGGCGTACGGCCTGACGGTGCAGGCGGTGGAGCAGGCACTCTACGACGCCTACGGCGCGCGCCAGGTCTCGACCATCTATACCGCCACCAACCAGTACTGGGTGGTGCTGGAGCTGCTCCCCGAGTACCAGCGCGACCTCGGCGCCCTGAGCCTGCTCGGCCTGCGGGCCGCCAACGGGGCGCTGGTGCCGCTCACCGCCCTGGCCGAGGTGACGCCCGACGTGGGGCCGCTCACCGTGAACCACTCGGGACAGCTCCCCTCGGTCACGCTCTCGTTCGACGTGGTGCCCGGCACCTCGATCGGCCAGGCGGTCGCCGCCGTCGAGAAGGCGGCCGAACCGATCCTCCCCGGCTCGGTCACCGCCCGCTTTGCCGGCACGGCGCAGGCCTTCCAGGACTCGCAGCAGGGGCTGCTGCTGCTGCTGGTGCTCGCCATCGTGGTGATCTACATCGTGCTCGGCATCCTGTACGAGAGCTTCCTGCACCCGCTCACCATCCTGAGCGGGCTGCCCTTCGCCGGGTTCGGCGCGCTGGTCACCCTGCTCGTCGCCGGGCTCGACCTGAGCGTCTACGCGTTCGTGGGGATCATCATGCTGGTGGGGCTGGTCAAGAAGAACGCCATCATGATGCTGGATTTCGCCATCGAGGCGGAGCGGAAGGAAGGCAAGTCGCCGGAGGCGGCGATCCTCGAGGCCAGCGCGGTGCGGTTCCGGCCCATCATGATGACCACCTTCGCCGCCCTGCTCGGCACCCTGCCGATCGCCTTTGCCACCGGCACCGGCGCCGAGTCCCGCCGCCCGCTTGGCCTGGCGGTGGTGGGCGGCCTGCTCTTCTCGCAGTTCGTGACGCTGTACGTGACGCCGGTGATCTACGTGACCCTGGACCGGCTGGCGGCCCGGCGGCGCGGCGACACGGCGGCTGAACGTGCCGCGCGCCTGGCCGGGTCATCGAGCCACCGGGCCGCCGAGCCGTCCACCTAGTTCCGCGTCAGCAACTCCTCGAACAGCGCCAGCGCCTCGGGGGCCTCGCTCTGCCCCAGCCAGAAGATGGCGGTCTTGCGGAGCTTGGGGTCGGGGCTGGTGCGGGCCACCCGGATCAGGGCGGGGACGCCCTCGTCGTGCGGGCGCTGCGACAGCGCGAACACCGCCGACTCCCGCACCTCGCGGTCACCCCGCGCATCGTTCACGATCGAGTCGAGCCCGCGGGTGGCCGCGACCCCGGCCGCCTGCCCCAGCCAGAAGACCGCGCCCTTCCGCGCCTTCTGCCCACTGCGCTCGTTCCGCGCGATGCGGAGCAGCGCCGGCCAGGTCTCCGCGCTGTCGGCCAGGGTGGCCGGCATGATGGCGTCCTCGGCCGCCGGCTCCCCCCGTTCCGCCACCCCCAGCAGCCAGCGCGAGGCCTCGATGGCGCCCACCGTCCCGAGGTCGGCGGTGGCGGTGCCCCGCCACGCGCCGCCGACGTAGGTCCGGATGTCGGTGGTGCGCCCGCCGTCCCGCTGCACCACCACCCGCACCGGCCCGTGGGCGCAGCTGCCCACCCACTCCCCGCGGCGGCCCGCGCTGGAGGTGATGTTGTGCTCCCCGTCGCCGCAGACCCCCTCCCGCGCGGCGTAGCTCATCCGCACGGTGCCTTCCTTGACTCCCTCGATCCGGCTCGCGAGCGACTGGGCCGCGAGCCCCGGGACTCCGCCCAGCGCGAGGCCGAGCAGCAGCATGGCGCGCATGGGGGCTCCTAGTCGGTGAGCAGCTGTTCGATGAACTGCGAGGCGCGCGGGTCGTCGGACTGGCCCAGCCAGAAGATGGCCTTCTTGCGCATCTCGGGGTCCTTGTCCCTGCGCGCGATCTCCATGAGCTGGTCCACCGCCGCCGGGCCGTCGAGCTGGGAGAGCGCGAAGATCACCTGCTCCTTGAGCTCGGCTTCGGTGAGCGAGCCGTAGAGGCTGGCCAGCTCGGCGCCGCTGCCGCCCGCCTGGCCCAGCCAGAACACCGCCTTCTTGCGCAGCTCCACGTTGCCCTTCGGGTCCTTCGCCACGTCGAGCAGCCAGCGCCGGTCCTCGGCCGAGCCCGACTGGGCCACGCCGAAGATCACCTTGTCCTTGAGCTCGTCGTCGTCGAGCCGCGCGTAGAGCCCGCGCAGGTACTCGCCGCCGCCGCTCTCGGACTGGCCCAGCCAGAAGATGGCCTTCTCGCGGATGCCGCGGGGCATGTCCTTCCGCTCGGCGATGGCGCGCAGCGCCGAGCGCGCCTGGGCCCCGCGCTGCTGCGACAGGGCAAAGACCGCCTTCTCCTGCAGTTCGACGTCGGTGCTCTTCTGCACGATCGAGTCGAGCGCCGCCACCGCCTTGGGGCTTTCCACCTGCGACAGCCAGAACACCGCCTGCTCGCGGACCTCGCCATCGGGGTCGTTCCGCGCCGCGCCGATCAGCACGTCCTCGCCGCCGGCATCCGCCTTCTGTGCCACCAGGAACACCGCCTTGCGCCGCAGGCAGACGGAGCCCGAGTCGCGGCGGGCCAGCACCCGGGTGAGCAGCGGCATGGCGCGCTCGCTGTCCATCTGGAGCACGGCGTTGAGCGCCGCCAGCTTCACGTCGTCGTCGTCATCGCAGGCGTCGCGGCCCCCGGCGCGCCCGCCGGTGCTCCGGCCGGTGGCGCGGGTGGTGGCCACGCCACGTCCGCTGCTGCCCGAGCTGCCGCTGGCGCTGCTCCCCGCGGTGGCGGTGACGGTGGCCGCCGCTTCGGCGTCACCCCGGCGCGCCAGCTCCCCCTGGATCCGGGTGGTGAGGGTCACCGCGTCGCCGCTGGTGCCCGCCTTGGGGAAGCGCGCCTTCTGGGTCTCGAGCCGCCCCAGGGCGGTGCGCAGGTCATTCTCCCCGCCCAGGCGGTAGAGGGCGAACGCCTCCCAGTAGAGGGCGTCGGCGGCATAGCCCGAGCGGGGATAGCGCCGGCCCAGCTCGGCAAAGGTGTCGGCCGCCTTGCGGTACTGGTTCCGGTTGAGCGCCTCGCGCGCCACCCGGTAGAGGGAATCCGCGGGGTCGGCCTGCAGCCACGGGGCGGGGGCCCGCTCCGCGATCGCGACGGTGGTGGCGGCCTGCCCCGCCTGGAACAGCCGGGGCACCGCGATCGAGTTGACGGCCAGCGCCGCCGTGAGGCCCAGCATCCAGGTACGCATCACAGCACTCCTTGGGTGAGAGCGGGCATGCCGCCGGCCGGAACCGCGGACCGCAGCCGACCCAGCGTGCCGCGCTGGTCGAGCCCGTTGGTGATCAGGTCGAGGTCCCGCGGCCGCTCGCCCTGCAGCTGGGCGATCTCGGCGAGGACCAGTTCGAGATCCTCCAGCAGGGCGCGAAGCCGTACGTCTTCGGCCACCGGAGAATCGAGCAGCAGGCGCGCGGTGCCGAGGAGCCGGCGGGCCTCGGTCGTCACGTCCTGGTCGGGCTGCCCCGTGCGGGCGGCCACCCGGAAATCAGTGAGGAACGCCTCGGTGCGCCCGAGGTACTCGGCCGCCACCAGGCGGTGGGCGGGGCTCGTGGGGCGGCGGCCCGGCTCGGTGGCGGGTGCCTGCGCCACCGGGGTGGGCTCGGGCGCCGTGAGGCGTCCGATGCCGAAGGCCAGCGCGAGCAGCGCCGCGATCCCCACCGGCCAGGCCAGCGGCGCCCAGCGCCGCTCGACTGCCGGTACCGCCGTTACCGCCCCGACCGCCTTGCCCTCGCGTGCGGCCTGGATCCGCGCCCACAGCTCTTCCCGGGGGACCGGGGGGGGCTGGAGCTGGTCCTGCGCCAGGCGGCGGATCATGGCATCCCGTTCGTCGTCGTTCATGGTGTCCTCAGGCGAAAGCCGCGAGGGCTTCGCGGAGCCGGGCGCGGGCGCGGGAGAGGCGGGCCTTGGAGGTCCCGGTCTCCACGCCGAGGAGCCCGGCGATCTCCTCGTGGGTATAGCCTTCGACATCGTGCAGCAGGAACACCAGCCGGTAGTGCTCGGCCAGGTCGGCGACGGCCGCCTTGAGGCGGGCGGCCAGGTCCGGGTCGGCGCGCCGCTCGGCGCGGGCCGGGTGATAGTCCTCGAGCGGGGTCTCCCGCTCGCTCCGTCGCTTGACCTGCCGGAGGCCGGTCAGGGCCACCGAGATCGCGATGGAGCCGATCCAGGTGCCGAGGGCGGCCTCGCCGCGGAAGTCGCGGAGCCGGGCGAAGACCCGGACGAAGGTCTCCTGGGTCCAGTCGGCGGCGCGGTCGGTGTCGCCGGCCATCCGGTGGACCATGCCCCACACCCGGTCCACGTGCGCGTCGTACAGCGCGCGCTCCGCCGCCGGGTGGCCGGCCAGCACCCCCTCGATCATCTCGCGTTCGGTCACTCGGGTTCTCCGGGGGCGCCCACGGCGGCGCCGGTTCGGATGCTCTGACGCGGGTCGGGCCGAAAGGGTTGCCGGGGCGTCGGGGCGAGGTCGGGCCGCCCAGCCGCCGGGCCGCGGACCCCCTGCTCTAAGTTGTTGCCCGGGCGCGATTTGCGGCGGCTGCGGGCGATTGCATCCCGGCCCGGGTACGGGCTATATTTGTGCCTTCATCGGCGGCCCGCCGACCCGACCCACCCTGACAAGACGGACCCGCATGACCGGCCCCTCCCAGCACGAGCGTATCCTGCCGCGTCTCATTGAAGAGGAGATGCAGCAGTCGTTCATCAATTATTCGATGAGCGTCATCGTCTCGCGCGCGCTGCCCGACGTGCGCGACGGCCTCAAGCCCGTGCACCGGCGCATCCTCTACTCCATGAGCGAGCTGGGCCTGATCCCGGGCCGGCCGTACAAGAAGTCGGCGACGGTGGTGGGCGACGTGCTGGGCAAGTACCACCCGCACGGCGACAGCTCGGTGTACGACGCGCTGGTGCGCATGGTGCAGGACTTCTCGCTGCGCTACCCGCTGGTGGATGGGCAGGGGAACTTCGGCTCGGTGGACGGTGACCCGGCGGCGGCGTACCGGTACACCGAGGCGCGGCTGACCGACATCGCGGTCACCATGCTGGAGGACATCGACAAGAACACCGTCAACTTCCAGCCCAACTTCGACGACCGGCTGCAGGAGCCGTCGGTGCTGCCGTCGAAGGTGCCGAACCTGCTGATCAACGGCTCGAGCGGCATCGCGGTGGGCATGGCCACGAACATCCCGCCTCACAACCTGCGCGAGGTGGCCAAGGCGGCGCAGGCGCTGATCGACAATCCCGAGCTGACCATCGCGGACCTGGCCCGGCACATCAAGGGCCCCGACTTCCCCACCGGCGCCTTCATCTACGGGCGCCAGGGCATCAAGGAAGCCTACGAGACGGGCCGGGGCCGGATCCAGATGCGGGCCCGGGCCCGCATCGAGGAGAAGGAGTCGAGCGGCCGCAGCCAGATCGTCATCACCGAGATCCCCTACCAGGTGAACAAGGAGAACCTGGTCAAGAACATCGCGGAGCTGGTGATCGACAAGAAGCTGGAGGGGATCAGCGGGGTCAACGACGAGTCCGACAAGGACGGCATGCGGATCGTGGTGGACCTCAAGCGCGACGCGATCCCCAACGTGGTGCTCAACCAGCTGTACAAGCACACCGCGATGCAGTCCACCTTCGGCGTGATCATGCTGGCGCTCGACAACGGCGCCCCGAAGGTGATGGACCTCAAGACCATCCTCTCCCGCTTCATCGACCACCGCCACGAGGTGGTGGTCCGTCGCACCCAGTTCGACCTCGACGCCGCGCAGGCGCGGGAGCACATCCTCGAGGGTCTCAAGATCGCCGTCGACAACATCGACGAGGTGGTCGAGATCATCAAGCAGTCCAAGGACGTGCCCGACGCCGATGCCCGGCTGCGGAAGCGCTTCGGGCTGTCCGAGAAGCAGGCCGACGCCATCCTCAACATGCGGCTGGCCAAGCTCACCGGCCTCGAGATCGAGAAGCTGGAGGCCGAGCTCAAGGAGGTCCGGGCGCTCATCAAGGAGCTCAAGGGCATCCTGGCCAGCAAGCCCCGGCGGATGGAGATCCTCAAGGAGGAGATGGACGAGGTCGTCAAGAAGTTCGGCGATGACCGGCGCACGGAGATCGTGGCCGACCAGGGCGACTTCTCGGTGGAGGACCTGATCGCCGAGGAGGACATGGTCATCACCATCTCCCACACCGGCTACATCAAGCGCATCGCGGTGAGCACCTACCGCCGGCAGCGGCGCGGCGGGCGGGGGCTGCAGGGGGCCACCACCAAGGAAGAGGACTGGATCGAGCACCTCTTCATCGCGAGCACGCACGACTACCTGATGTTCTTCACCAACACCGGCCAGGTGTACTGGCTCAAGGTGCACGAGATCCCGCAGGGCGGGCGGGCCAGCCGGGGCAAGCCGGTGGTGAACTGCATCAGCATCAAGCCCGACGAGCACGTGGCGGCCACGGTGGCGGTGCGCGAGTTCAGCGCCGAGCAGCACCTGATCTTCGCCACCAAGAATGGCACGGTGAAGAAGACCAGCCTGGCGGAGTACGGCAACGTCCGCTCCACCGGCATCCGGGCCATCAACATCGAGGATGGCGACGAGCTGATCGACGTGCAGATCTGCGACGGCGCCAGCGACATCGTGCTGGCCACGGCCGACGGCATGAGCATCCGGTTCCACCACGGCGACGTGCGCGAGATGGGCCGGGTGGCCACCGGGGTCAAGGGCATCGAGCTCGAGGGCCAGGACGCCGTCATCGGCATGGTGGTCATCCGCCGCGACGCCACCCTGCTCGTGGTCTCGGAGAAGGGCTTCGGCAAGCGCTCCGAGCTCTCCGACTACCGGGTGCAGAAGCGCGGCGGCAAGGGGATCATCACCCTCAAGAAGACCGACAAGACCGGCGCGCTGGTCAAGCTGCTCGAGGTGCAGCCGGAAGACGAGCTGATGCTCATCACCAAGCACGGGGTGATCATCCGGCAGCCGGTGGGCGGCCTGCGGGTGATCAGCCGCAACACCCAGGGCGTCAAGGTGATGAACCTCGACGGGGGCGACACGGTGGTGGACGTGGCCCGGGTGGTGAAGGAAGACGAGGAGGGCGCCGAGGAGGCCCCGGCGGCCGAGGCGGAGGAGTAGGCGCGCGGTTGTTGTCCACCACTCTTGGGGGTAGAATAGCGCCGTGACCGTTCCGCCGGCCGCCGTACCCACCGTCTCCCTCCAGGACATCCGGGAGGCTGCGCGCCTCCTCGACGGGGTGGCGCTCCGGACGCCGATGGTCGAGGTGGCCGGCCATCCCCTGTTCCTCAAGTGCGAGCACCTGCAGCCCATCGGGGCCTTCAAGGTGCGCGGCGCCCACACCGCCATCGCGCGGCTGGCGCCCGGGCGCCGTGCCGCCGGGGTGGTCACCTCCTCGAGCGGCAACCACGGCCAGGCGGTGGCCTGGGTGGCGCAGCGCTTCGGGGTGCGCAGCGTGGTGGTCATGCCGGAGTCGGCGCCGGCGGTGAAGGTGGCCGGGGTCCGGCGCCACGGCGGCGAGGTGGTCTTCGCCGGC
>Ga0268298_10002434_pt1 | contig 20384 bp, 21 predicted proteins | sample WWTPWeurt_MetaG_FD_194462 | JGI IMG/M metagenome (GOLD analysis project Ga0268298, IMG submission 194462) | Activated sludge microbial communities from WWTP in Nijmegen, Gelderland, Netherland - WWTP Weurt | ecosystem: Engineered > WWTP > Aerobic digester > Activated sludge | place... | reverse complement strand
TCATCATTGGCGGGTCCGGTGCTTTGGCGCACCGCAGCCCCAGTCCCCTTCTGCAGGAGCCCAACATGAGCCAGTTCAACATCGCGTGGTTGCCCGGTGACGGCGTCGGCGTCGAAGTCATGGAGGCAGCCAAGATCTGCCTCGACGCCCTGAAGTTCGACGCAAAGTACACCCACGGCGACATCGGCTGGGAGTTCTGGTGCCAGGAGGGCGAGTCCTTCCCCCAGCGCACCATCGACCTGCTGAAGAACAGCCACGCAGCCATGTTCGGCGCCATCACCTCCAAGCCCGTGAAGGACGCTGAGGCCGAGCTGGTGCCGGAATTGAAGGGCAAGGGCCTCATCTACCGCAGCCCCATCGTCCGCATGCGCCAGATGTTCGACCTCTACACCTGCCTTCGGCCCTGCAAGGCCTATCCGGGCAACCCCTTGAACTACAAGGAAGGCATCGACATGGTGGTGTTCCGCGAGAACACCGAGGATCTCTATGCCGGCGTGGAGTTCAGCCCCGTGCCAGATGAGCTCAAGGAGAGCCTGAGGAAGCTCAGCAAGCCCTTCGGCCACTTCGCCGATATCCCGGGCGATCAGTTCGCCATCACCTGCAAGGTGAACACCCAGAAGGGCTGCGACCGCATCATCCGCGCCGCCTTTGAATACGCACAGAAGTTCGGCTACCCCAAGGTCACGGTCATCCACAAGGCCAATGTGGTTCGTGCCACCGAAGGCATGTTCCTCGAGACCGGCAAGCGCATCGCGAAGGAATACCCGGGCATCGAGATGGATGATGCGAATGTGGACGCCATCACCATGTGGATGCTCAAGAACCCGAAGAACTACGGCGTGATGGTGGCCACCAACCTCTTCGGCGACATCATCAGCGACCTGGCGGCCCAGATGGTGGGCGGCCTGGGCTTCGGCTGCTCGGGCAACATCGGTGAGAAGCTGGCCGTGTTCGAGCCCAGCCATGGCAGCGCACCGAAGTACGCGGGCCAGTACAAGGTGAACCCCATCGCCACCATCCTGGCCGCCAAGATGATGCTCGACTGGCTGGGTGAGACTGAGAAGGGCGCTCGCCTTGAAGCCGCCACCGCGGCCGTCATCGCCGAGGGCCAGGTCCGCACCTACGACATGGGCGGCAGCGCCACCACGCTCGAGATGGGCGAGGCGATTGCACGGAAGCTCTGAGGCGACCCATGAAGCCGATCCTCATCCATGAAGTCGGTCCCCGCGATGGCCTCCAGGCCGAAAGCTCCGTGGTCCCGACGGAGCTGAAGCTCGACTGGCTCCGCCGCGTGGCGGCCTCGGGTGTGGACATCGTCCAGGTGGGTTCCTTCGTGCGGGGCGACAAGATGCCCCAGATGGCGGACACCGACGACCTGTTCCGCATCCTCGCGAAGGAATCCCACCGGGCCATGTTGTCGGGTCTGGTGCTCAACGAAAAGGGACTGGAACGGGCCCTGGAGGTGGGCGTCCAGCTCATCTGCATGGGCGTCTCGGCTTCAGACACGCACAGCCGCAAGAACACGGGCATGAGCACCGAGGACGCTACCAGGCGCATCCTTGCCACGGCCTTGGAAGCGAAGAAAGCTGGACGTAAGGTGCAGGTGAGCGTGCAGAGCGCCTTCGGGTGTGGCTTTGAAGGGGCCATCGACGAGGCCCGCGTCCTCGCCATCGTGGCCGCCTATCTGGACGCGGGGCTGACCTCCATCAGCTTGGCTGACACGGCGGGCCACGCGCACCCCGCCCAGGTACGGCGCTACGTGCAGAAGGTGCTGGAACTCGATCCTGCTGCCGAGATCACAGCCCACATCCACGACACCTACGGCCTGGGCATGGCGAGTGTCTACGCCGCCATGGAAGCGGGCGCCCGAGCCATCGAAACCAGTTTCGGCGGGCTCGGCGGCTGCCCCTTCACCAAGGTCGCCGCGGGCAACGTGGCCACCGAGGACCTGGTGCATGGCCTCCAGCGCACCGGGCAGCGCCTAGACATCGACCTGGCCGCGCTCGTGGGCGTCACCAAGGACGTGGCCAGGCATTTCGGCCGTGATCTCCCAGGCTGCGTCTACAAGACCGGCCCCATCCAGGCGAAGGTCATGGCATGAGCAAGAAAATCCTCGAAGGCATCAAGGTCCTGGATCTCACGAATGTGCTGTCCGGCCCCTTCACCACCTTGCACCTGGCCCTGCTCGGGGCCGAGGTCATCAAGGTGGAGAACCCCAAGGACGGCGACCTGGCCCGCAAGCTGGGCATCGTGCCGGCATTGAACAAGCAGCTGATGGGCACCAGCTTCCTGGCCCAGAACTGCAACAAGCTGTCGATCACCCTCAACACCAAGTCGCCCGAGGGCAAGGAGATCTTCCGCAAGCTGGTGAAGGATGCAGATGTGGTGGTGGAGAACTTCCGGCCCGGCGTCATGGAGCGGCTGGGCCTGGGTTACAAGAGCCTGGCGGAGATCAACCCCAAGCTCATCTACTGCGCGATCTCCGGCTTCGGTCAGACGGGCCCCGATGCGCTCAAGCCGGCCTATGACCAGATCATCCAGGGGCTGTCGGGCGAGATGGCGGTGAATGGCGACGAGCGGCTGAATCCGCTGCGCACAGGCTTCCCGGTCTGCGACACCGTGGGCGGGCTCAACGCGGCCTTCGCCGTGATGGCGGCCCTCTTCCACCGGGAGCGCACGGGCGAAGGGCAGTTCATCGATGTGGCCCTGCTGGACAGCATCATGCCCCTCATGGGCTGGGTGGTGGCCAACCTGCTCATCGGCGGCGAGCAGCCGGTGCTCATGGGCAACGACAACTTCACCGCCGCGCCCAGCGGCACCTTCCGCACCCAGGACGGCCACATCAACATCGCCGCCAACAAGCAGGAGCAGTGGGAGGCGGTCTGCGAGGTGCTGGGGGTTCCCGAACTGAAGACGGATTCCCGGTTCCAGGAGCGCGACACGCGGAAGAAGAATCGTCGCGAACTCACCCCGATCCTGGAGGCCAAGCTGGCCCAGAAACCTACCGGATTCTGGGTAGAGGCACTGAACGCCAAGGATGTGCCCAGCGGCGATATCCTGAGCCTGGAAGACGCCCTGCGCCAGCCCCAGGTGCAGCACCGTCAGGTGCTCCAGAAGGTGCCAGTGGCGGGTGTGGGCGATGTGGAGGTCTTCGGCCTTACGGCACTTTTCGAAAAGACGCCCGGTTCAGTGGAGGCCCCCCCTCCGACTCTGGGCCAGCACAACCACCAGATCTTTTCTTCTCTCGGCCTCACCGACGCCGAGCAAGCCGAACTGAAAGCCAAAGGCGTTATCTGAGGAGGTCCCCATGGGCATGACGGTTGTTGAAAAGATCCTGGCCCGCGCAGCGGGACAGGCCTCCGTGAAAGTCGGGGATGTGGTCGAGCCCCAGGTTGACCTCGCCATGTCCCATGAGAACGCGGCGCTGGTGATCAACCAGTTCCAGGAGGTGTTCCAGGGGACCGGCATCGAGCCCAAGGTGTGGGATCCCTCCCGCATCGCCATCATCTTCGACCACCGCGTGCCGGCGGAGTCCCCGAAGACTGCGACGAACCACAAGAAGATCCGCGGGTTCGTGGCCGCCAACGGCATCACCAAGTTCCATGACGTGCGCGGTGACGTGGGCGGCATCTGCCACCAGATCCTCCCCGAGTACGGCTATGTGCGGCCCGGCTTCGTGGTGCTGGGCACGGACTCCCACACCACCAGCCACGGCGCGCTGGGTGCCTTCAGCTTCGGCGTGGGCGCCACGGAGATGGCCTCGGCCTGGAGCCTGGGCATCGCCGTGAACATCGAGGTGCCCGCCACCATCAAGGTGGTGGTGAAGGGCGATTTCCCGCCCATGGTGGGCCCCAAGGACCTGATCCTGCACCTCATCGGCAAGCTCACGGCCCAGGGCGCCAACTTCAAGGTGCTGGAGTTCCATGGCGAGACCATCCGCAAGATGAGCACCAGCGGCCGCATCGCCATCTGCAACATGAGCGTGGAGGCGGGCGCCACCTCGGGCATCGTCCCCGGCGACGAGGAGACGGTCCGCTACCTTCGCGAGGAGGCGGGGGTCACCGAGCCGATTCCCTGCGTCACGCCGGATGCCGATGCCACCTACGTGCAGACCGTGGAGATCGACGTCACTGCTCTGGAACCGCAGATCGCCTGCCCGCACATGGTGGACAACGTGAAGCCCATCGGCCAGGTCCTCGGCACCAAAATTCAGCAGATCGTCATCGGCAGCTGCACCAATGGCCGCCTGGACGACCTGGCGGACGCCGCGGCCATCCTTCGCGGCAAGAAGGTGGCGGAAGGCACCCGCATGCTGGTGTTTCCGGCCTCGAGCAAGATCTTCGCGAAGGCCCTGGACCTGGGCTACATCCACGATTTCATGAAGGCCGGCGCCGTGGTGATGAACTCCGGCTGCGGTCCCTGCCTCGGCGTGCACGAGGGCGCCCTGGGCGACAACGAAGTGGCGCTCAGCACCACGAACCGCAATTTCAAGGGCCGCATGGGCAATCCCACGGGCGAGGTCTACCTATGCAGCCCCGTGGTGGCCGCTGCTTCCGCCATCACCGGCGTCATCACCGATCCGCGAAAGGGCTGAACCATGTCCAAGGTCATCATCAAGCTCGAGAACGACATCAGCACCGACGACATCTATCCGGGCCGCTTCATGGCCACGGTGCTGCCCACGGAGACGCCCCAGTTCGCCTTCTTCGACCGCACGGAGTTCAACGCCCAGCTCAAGGCCAAGGCCTTTCCGGCGGGCTCGATCATCGTTGGGGGCGAGAACTTCGGCTGCGGCTCGAGCCGCGAGCAGGCCTGCTCCACGCTGAAGGGCCACGAGGTGGCCATCGTGGCCAAGAGCATTTCGCGCATCTTCCTGCAGAACAGCATCAACCTCGGCCTGCAGGTCGTGATCTGCCCGACCATTGAAGCCAGCGAGGGCGATGAGCTGGAGATCACGGCCGACCAGGTGCTCAACAAGAACACGGGCAAGGCCTTCGAGCAGGTGAAGCTGCCCGCCGCCCGCAAGGGCATCATGGATGCGGGCGGCCTGATCCCCTACACCCGCGCCCGGCTGATAGCGAAGGCCTGACGCGTTCAGGACACGAAGCGGGCCGGTGGGTTCACCGGCCCGCTTCGTCTATTCGGAGCTCTCGAGGGCATCCTCGGGACAGGGGTGGTGGCGGTTCCGGATGGCATGGATGGCCAGGTCGTAGTCCGGCTCCCGAGTGAGGTCCGAGACCAGCTCCGTGTGGACGACGGTCCCGTTCTCATCCAGGGCCACCACGGCCCGCGCGAGGAGACCCCGCATCGGGCCATCGATGATCGTGACGCCGAAGGTCGTGCCGAAGTCGAGGTGACGGAAGGCAGAGGCGGTCACCACCCGCTCCAGCTGCTCGGCGCCGCAGAACTGCGACTGGGCGAAGGGCAGGTCCATGGATACACACAGCATGACCGCGTCCTGGAGATCAGCCGTCAGGTGGTTGAACTTCCGCACACTCTCCGCGCAGGTGGAAGTGTCCAGGCTGGGGAAGATGCTGAGGATCACCCGCTGGCCCACCAGCTCCAGGCTGCTGACCTCGCTCAGGTCCTTGCGGGTGAGGGTGAAGGTGGGGGAGACGTGCCCGACGAGCGGCAGCTCGCCGCAGGTGTGGGTGGGGTTCCCGTTGAGGGTGATGGTGGCCATGAGGACCTCCCGGCGGGGCCATGCTACTCCCAAGACCGCTGAGATGGGAGGCATTCCTGACCCGGGCATCCGTTCGGACTGTCGGTCACCCCCCGAAACCCTCGCCTCGCCCCTGTGGCGCTGGTGGGAACCCCTTCACTCATCTAGGCTTCTGGGTATGGAACGGGTACAGCCGAAGTGGGGTTGGTATTGGGGTATCTGGGCCCTGATGGGGCTCTACATGGCCAGCTGGGATCTGGCCATGTACCCCTCGGCTTCGCTGTTCCGCATGCTGGTGCTGAACCTGCTTCAGAACGGCACCTGGGGCCTTCTGGGCCTCTTCCTGCTCTGGCTGGCCAATCGCAGGCCCATCGAGACTATGGCCTGGTCCCACTGGCGAGTCTGGGCGCTCCACCTGCTGGCCAGCGTGGCCGTGGCGGCCCTGGGCCTGCTGATCGCCTACCTGATCTCCCTGTGGGTGCAGTCCGACGAATGGAAGAAGCCCCTGGACCTGGCCATGGTACTAAAGGGGCTGCCCCGCTTCTACCGGGCCTACTTCCACACGAACCTGCTCTTCATGTGGGCGGTGGTGGCGGCCTTCCACGGGCTGCGGATCTACCGGAAGTACAAGGCCCGGGAGGTGGAGGCCGCCCGCCTGGAGACCCGGTTCGCGGAAGCGCAGAACATGGCGCTCCGGATGCAGCTGCAGCCCCATTTCCTGTTCAACACGCTCAACTCCATCTCGGCCCTGGTCCACTCGAACCCGGATGGCGCGGACGAGATGATCAGCCGGCTCGGCGATTTCCTTCGCACCACCTTGGATGCCCCCCACGAGCAGCTGCTGCCGCTCCGGCGGGAGTTGGCCTTCATCCAGGATTACCTGGCCATCGAGCAGATCCGCTTCCAGGACAGGCTCCGGGTCGAGGTCCAGATCCCCGCCGACCTGCAGGAGCACCGGGTCCCCAGCTTCATCCTCCAGCCCCTGGTGGAGAATGCCCTGAAGCACGGACTGGCGGATCGGCCCCAGGGTGGCACCCTGACGATCCGGGGCCGGAAGGAGTCCGGCAGCCTGGTGCTGGAGATCCAAGATGATGGCGAGGGCTTCACGCCTGGTCGGGAAGGCGTCGGCCTGGCCAACGTGAGATCCCGCCTCGGCCTGCTCTACAAGGGCCGAGGCCAGCTGGACCTCCTCGGCGCCGCGGGCCGCGGCACCCTGGTCATCCTGCGGTTGCCCCTCAATCCCCCGGAGGGTGAAGCGTGAACCTCCGCGCCCTGGTGGTGGATGATGAACCGCTGGCCCGGCAGCGGATCCGGCATCTGCTGCGCCGGGCCACGGACATCGACGTGGCGGGGGAGTGCGCCAACGGCCTCGAGGCAGTCAAGGCCATTGAGGACCAGAAGCCCGATCTGGTGTTCCTGGACATCCAGATGCCCGAGCTCGATGGCTTCGGCGTGGTGGAGGCCGTGGGCGCCGAGGCCATGCCGCCCACCCTCTTCATCACCGCCTACGACCAGCACGCCCTCCGCGCCTTCGAGGTCCATGCCCTCGACTACCTCCTCAAGCCCTTCTCGGTGGAGCGCTTCCACCAGGCCCTGGAGCGGGCCCGACGCTGGTGCATCCACCAGAAGGACGGCACCGGGCCCAACCTCGAGGCCCTCATCGATGGCCTCCGCCAGGAGCGACCCTGGGTGGATCGCCTGCTAGTGAAGCAGGGTGACCGGCACGTCCTGGTGCGGACCGCCGCCATCCAGTGGATCGAGGCCGAGGACAACTACGTGCGCCTGCACGTGGAGGGCACCTCGCACCTGCTCCGCCAGACCATGACCGGGGTCCTGGGTCGTTTGAATCCAGCCCAGTTCCGCCGCATCCACCGCTCCGCCATCGTGAACCTGGACTGCATCAAGGAGTTCCAGCCCTGGTCTGGCGGCGACCACCTGGTGATCATGCGAGACGGCACCAAGCTGACCCTGAGCCGCACCTTCCGGGACCAGTTTGGCGAGTGGCTCTAAACCAAGGAGCCCGGCATCGCCGGGCTCCCGCTCTGGGTCTGCACTGGTCATTCGGCGGTGCGCACCGAGACGGTGGCCATCCCCTCCCGCCGCAAGACTAGGCTGGCTTTCGTGCTGGCCCTGGCGGGATCGGGCAGGATTACATCCACCGTGCCGATGAGCCGATCCGTGACGAGAAGCTGGCCCTCGGTGCCATCACCCACGCTGAAGACCGCGCCCTGCTTCAGGGCCGCCGGTGTGGTGCCGATGGCAGGCACCCCCCGGCTCGCAAGCCGGTTCACGGCCACCGTCGCCGCGAAGGAACCGTCCCGGAAATGGCGATCCCCGGGCATGAGAACAAGGTAGTCGGCCTTCTGGTTGGCCAAGAGGAGAGCCGCGGCGCTCGACTGGTCGGCGGTACGGGTGTCCACCACGGTGATGAGGGCGCCCTCTCCGGCGGCCTTGGCCAGGGCCCACACCTCGGACTGGTTCGTCCGGTAGTTGCAAATCACTCCGATGTGGCGCTTCTCAGGCCAGGTGGCCTGGGTGGTCTTCATCAGCGGCTGGAAGTCCTCAGCGGAGAGGGCGAGGCCGGCCAGCGCAAGGGCGGCCACACTGAGCGAGGTCGAAAAGCGGTTCATGGTGCCTCCGGGGGTGGGCCACCGGCATCCCTTGCGGCGGCTGGATTGGATGGGGCCCGGAGCGGTGATCCGACGGGCGTGGGATGACGTCCACCAGGATGGGAAGGGGTGGCATTCCCGCCAGGATCCAGGGGCGGGGCGACGCAGGACACGGCCAGGGGAGCCTTGGCCGGGGCGAACCGTCCAGGGCATTCGGACCCCGACGGCGTCCGGGCTGGGCGATACTGGGAGCTCCGGGAGGTCCCATGAAGATCCTGCTCCTCGGCTCCGGCGGCCGGGAATACGCGCTGGCCCTGAAGCTCCAGGCCTCGGCCGCGCCTGTGGAGCTGGTCTCCGCGCCGGGCAGCGATGCCCTGGCCGAGCTGGGTGCCTGCCTGAAGCTGGACCTCGAGCGGCCGATCGAGGTGGCCCAGTGGTGCGCGGCCCATCGCCCGGACCTGGTGGTGGCCGGACCCGAGGTGCCCCTCGTGGCCGGGGTTGGGGACGCGGTCCGGGCCTTGGGGATTCCCTGCTTCGGCCACGGCGCGGCCACGGCGAGGCTGGAGGGCAGCAAGGCCTTCGCCAAGGATTTCATGACGCGGCATGGCATCCCCTGTGCCGCCAGCCACACCGTATCCGACCTGGCCACCGGCGAGGCACTGATCGGCTCCTGGTCCCACGGCTTCCCCATCGTCCTGAAAGCCGACGGTCTGGCCGCGGGCAAGGGCGTCGTCCTGGCCCAGAGCGAGGTCGAGGCCCTGGCCACTTTCCGATCCTTCATGGCGGGCCAGTTCGGGGACGCCAGCCGCACGGTGGTCTTCGAAGCGCCCCTGGTGGGCATGGAGCTGTCCCTGCACGTGCTGGTGGACGTGGACGCCGACCATGCGGCCTACGCACTGCTGCCCGCCTGCCAGGACCACAAGCGCATCTTCGAGCAGGACCAGGGGCCGAACACCGGCGGGATGGGCGCCTTCGGGCCGCTCCCCTTCCTGCGCCCCCAGGACATCGAGCTCATGCGCACCAAGCTGGTGGAACCCACGGTCCACGGCCTTCAGAAGGACGGCCTGACCGGGCGCGGTGTCCTCTTCCTGGGTGTCATGTGGACCGCCAAAGGCCCCGAGCTGCTCGAATACAACGTCCGCTTCGGCGATCCCGAAACCCAGGTGCTCATGCAGCTGCTGGACGAGGACCTCGCTGCCCTGCTGCTGGAGGTGGCCGAGGGCCGGCTGGTGTCCAGGGATCTGAAGCTCAAGCCCCATACCGCCATTGCCGTGGTCCTCGCGGCGGAGGACTATCCTGAAGGCGCCCGGAAGGGCGTGCCCATTACCCTCGGCACCCCCCAGGCCACGCTCATCCATGCAGGCACCCGGAAGCATGGCGGGCAGTGGCTCACGAACGGGGGCCGCGTGCTGAACCTGGCCACCTCCGCGCCGAACCTGGCCACGGCCCGCGCCGCGATCGAGGCCTCCCTGCCGCAGGTCCACTGGCCCGGCATGCAGGTCCGCAAGGACATCGGGCTAAAGGCCCTCCGGCACGCGGAGGCAGGCAGGACCGTCCAGGACCCCTGGTAGCTCTACCAGTGGTTGCGCAGGAGCCAGGCTGCGATGGCCACGGCCACTGTGGCCAGGGTCAGGGTGCCCAGGGCGCGGTGAATCCGCAGGTGGAACGAATGGATGCTGCGCGCCTCTCGCCAGGCCAGGGCCTGCCGCCCCAGGAGCATGGTCGCTGTAGCAGCGGCTAGGCTGGGGAGCCAGATCCTCAGGTGAGGTCGTGGAAGGCTCCCCGGATGCAGGAGAAGCCTGAGGCCGATGAGGGTAAAGGCAGCTGTCATAAGGTGGCTGTGGCGTCGGTACTCACCCAGGCGAACGACACGCAGGCCCATCGCCAGGAGCAGGGCTACGGGAATCAGCAGGACGTCGAGCATGCCGCAAGCCTACCCGGAGTGTGTCAGAGGGGCAGGGCCTCCTGGCGCTTCTCGCCCTCCCAACGGTAGAACCCAGTGCCGGTCTTGCGGCCCAGGCGGCCAGAGGCCACCAGCTGCCGGAGCAAGGCCGGCGCCTTGAACCGGGGCTCGCCGAAGGCCTCGAACAGCACCTCGGCCACGCTCTGCATGGTGTCGAGCCCGATGAAGTCGCTGAGGTGGAGCGGCCCCATGGGGTGGCCGCAGCCCAGCTTCATGCCCGTGTCGATGTCCTCCACGCTGGCCAGCCGCTGCTCGGCGCAGCGCATGGCATCCAGCAGGTAGGGCACCAGCACGCGGTTCACGATGAAGCCGGGGGCATCCGGAGCCATGACAGCCGTCTTGCCGAGCTTCTGGACGAAGGCCCGCAGGGAGGCGAGGCCGTCCTCCTCCGTGGCGAGGGTGCGGATGATCTCCACCAGGGGCATGACCGGGACGGGGTTGAAGAAGTGCAGGCCGGCCAGGCGGGGCAGGCGATGGGGAGACAGGACCGGGCTTAACTGGGCCACGGAGAGGCTGGAGGTGTTCGTGCAGAGGAGGGCCGAGGCACCCAGCACACGATCCAGCTCGGCGAAGGTCTGCAGCTTGAGGTCAAGCTGTTCCGGGATGGCCTCCACCACGAGGTCGCAGGTGGCCAGGTCGGGGAAGGCGAGGGTGCCATGCAGGTTGCCGGTCCAGGCGCTGCGCTGTTCTTCGGTCACCTTGCCTTTGGCCACGGCCCGGTCCCAGGCGCTGTGGATGCGACCCAGACCTCTCGATAGCAAGGCCTCGTCGGCCTCCTTCACCCAGACGTCGCACCCGGCTTCCGCCGCACATTGCGCGATGCCCGAGCCCATGAGTCCACAGCCGACAACGCCGACGCGATGGATTTCCATTCGTTCCTCCTGGTGGATGTTCCGGTTGGCCTGAAGCCCATTGTCCGGGAAAACCCGACTCCCCCGGATGCCGACCTCCGGTAGAATCCGCCCAGCGCTGGGGAGGGACCATGCTCGGCCCATTGAAGGATCTGCTGGGTCACCACGCCTGGGCGGACGCGATGTTCTTCCATGCCTGGGAGAAATCCACCCGGGTGGAGGATGAGGAGCTGCGCACCCGGACCGACCATCTGGTGACCACCCAGGAAGCTTTCTTGAAGGTCCTGAAGGGGGACCCTGTGGCCTTTCCCGAGCGACCCCTCCCGGACTTCCAGCAGTTGAAGGACCGCTGTGAGGCTGGCCACCAGGTCTTCAAGGCCCTGGGCCACGGACTGGATGCCGCTTCGCTGGCCCGCACCGTCCGCGTGCCCTGGTTCCCGGAGCCCCCCTGCCTGATCTCGGTGTCGGACGCCCTGCTGCAGGTGTGTCTGCACAGCCAGCACCACCGGGGCCAGAACATGGCCCGGCTGAAGGCCATGGGCGCTGCGCCGAAGAACGTGGACTACATCATCTGGCTCTGGAAGCAGAGGCCCGAGGCGCGCTGGATGCTGTGAATCAGATCTCGAGGTAGGTGTGCAGGTTCCGCTCCTCGGTGAGGAGGGTGCGGAGGGCCTCGGCGGCATCGTTCTTGGCGCTGGCCTTCCGCTTAGTCTGGGGGCCCGCGATCAGCACATCGGGATCGTAGTGGACGCTGCGCAGCACATGGTCCACGGTGTCGCCCTTGACGACGTGCTGGACCTTGAAGGTGTCGTCCTCGTGGACCATGATGTGGGCCTCGTTGGGCGCGCCGAAGAGGTTGTGCCGCATGCCGAGGATGTCCTGGTAGGCGCCTGTGAGGAAGAAGGCCACATAGTAGGCCTCGCCGCTCCGGGGCTCATGGAGGGGGATCTCGTCGCGGACGTCCTTCAGGTCGATGAACTTCTCCATCTTGCCGTCGCTGTCGCAGGTGATGTCGCAGAGGGTGGCGGACAGTCCCGGCTTCTCCTTGAGGCGGTGGATGGGCATGACCGGGAAGAGCTGCTCGATGGCCCAGTGATCGGGCATGGACTGGAAGATGCTGAAGTTGGCGATGAGCTTGTCCGCCAGGCTCTTGTTGAGGTCCTGGAACTCCTCGGGGATGTACTTCAGGGTCTTGCTGGCGAGGATGCGGGAGAGCTTGCGGCAGACTTCCCAGAACAGCGTCTCGCCCTTGGAGCGATCCTCCAGACCCAGGTAGCCCAGGTTGAAGAGGGTGAGCATCTCGTCCTTCTGGGTGATGGCGTCGTGGTACATCTCCGAGAAGTTCTTGATGGAGATGTTGTCCCGCGTGTAGGCCAGCTCCTTGAGGATCTGGGGCTCGTTGCCTGTGAGCGTCACGGTGTACTTGGTGTGCGTTGTGTCGATGAGGCCGATGATGTCCACCACCACCACCTGGTGGTAGGCCACGATGGCGCGGCCGGATTCACTGAGCAGGTCCGGCATTGGCACCTGCTCCTGGGCGCAGATGTCCTTCGTGGTGTAGACAACGTCGGCTGCGTACTCGGCGATGGTGTAGTTCATGGAGCTGCTGAAGGTTGTCTTGGAGCCGTCGTAGTCGACGCCGAGGCCGCCGCCCACGTTCAGGTATCGGATGGGCACGCCCATCTTGCGGAGCTTGGCGTAGATGCGGGTGGCCTCCTTCATGGCCGACTTGATCTTGCGGATGTCCGTGATCTGGCTGCCGATGTGGAAGTGCAGCTCAATGACGCAATCCAGCAGGTCGCGCTTCTCCAGCACCTCGATGGCGTCGAGGATCTCTCGGGTGGTGAGACCGAACTTGGCATGATCGCCCGCGCTGGTCTCCCACTTGCCTGACCCCTGCGCGTTGAGCTTGGCGCGGAGGCCGATGAGAGGCTCGACCTTCAGCTCCTTGGCCACCTTCAGGATAAGGGGTAGCTCGGTCATCTTCTCAACCGTGATGACCACCTTGCGGCCGGCCTTGCGGGCCAGCAGGGCCATGCGGATGAAGGATTCGTCCTTGTAGCCGTTGCAGAGCACCAGGGCCTCGGGGTGCAGATCGAGGCTGAGCGCGATCATCAACTCGGGCTTGGAGCCGGCCTCCAGGCCGTAGTGGTACTTGTTGCCGGCCCGGATGATCTCCTCGACCACTTCCTTGGTCTGGTTGGTCTTTACGGGGTAGACGCCCTGGTAGCCGCCCTCGTAGCCGAACTCGATGATGGCGTGGCGGAAGGCCTCGTTTACCTCGATCACCCGGTGGGCCAGCACCTGGGGGAAACGCAGGTTCACGGGGGTGCGGACGCCCTTCTTCTTCAGGTGCTGGACGATCTCATAGACGTCGCAGCTGAGGGACTCGTCCTTGGTGGGCGTGATCTCCAGATGACCCTTGGCATTGATGCCGAAGTAGCCGTTGCCCCATTCCTTCACGCCGTACAGAGAGGCGGCATCCTGGACCGTCCAGTGCTTCATGGGCATCCGAGGGGCTCCTCAATCCTGGGCGGCCACCTTTGGCCGGAAGTTTGTTTATAGGTAAAAAAGCCCAACACTTCCAATGAAAATGTCAGGAACCGAGAATCCGTACCAAGTTGCGCCGCCAGTGGCGGTCCCGGACCCGTCTCAGGGCGGTCCTGCGGGTGAGCTTCCGCCACTGGGCCGCCCCGCGGGGTAGATCCTCCGCCGGGCGGGTGTGAAGCGGGCTCGGACCGCCCCAGAGGGCCGGATCGCCCCAGATCGGGGCCCGGTTCCAGGGGCAGACCTCCTGGCAGGCGTCACAGCCTGCGGCCCAGCGGCTGTCTGCCAAGGCCGCGGCGACATCGGCCGGAGGCTCGGTTTCGGTTTCGATGGTGTAGGTCGTGAGGCAGCGGGCCGGATCCAACAGGAAAGGTTCCAGGGCCCCGGAGGGGCAGGCTTCCAGGCAGGCGGTGCAGGTGCCGCAGAATTCGGTGGCCACAGGCTCATCCAGGGGCAGGTCCACCGACAGCAGCAGCACGCCGAGGAAGCCCCAGGAGCCATCCTTCCCGGCAATCAGAAGGGTGTGCTTCCCCTGCCATCCAAGCCCTGCCCGTGCCGCCAGCTGCCGCTCGAGTAGTGGTGCCGTGTCCACGCAGACGCGTCCCTCAAGGCCGGGCCAGCGGGCCTGGGCCGCCTCCAGCAGCCGGGTCAGCCGGGGCTTCATGAGCATGTGATAGTCCGGTCCCCAGAGGTAGCGGCTCAGCTTGAGACTGCCGGGGGTGGAGCCCGGGATGGCATCGGGCCGGGCGTAGGGGAAGAAGCCCACCAGGGCCGTGTGGGCCCTTGGCCAGAGGACCCTGGGATCCAAAAGGTTTGTCGGATCCAAGTAAGGCAGGAGGGTGCCACGGCCCCCCTGAAACCAGGCCTGGAGCCGCGCCTCCTCCGGCTCGAACGCATCGCAGGCCGCGAAGCCAACCCGCGCAAAGCCTGCGGACAGGGCCTCGGATTGAAGCCAGGTCTTGAACGCCAGCGGATCCAGGTGTTCAACTGGCACGAGAAGGCCACCTCCCATGGATATCCTCACCCTCGAGCTGCTTGATGTCACGGTCTTCCAGGCTCTACTCGAGTTGCGGGGCCTGCTGGCGGACCACCCCGGCGAAGCCATGTGCATCCGGGGCGAGGATGACCTCCTTCGAGTGAACGTCACGGGGTTTCTCGAGAAGCAGGGACGGGTGGTCCGAGCCATACGCCAGGGTCCGCTGTGGGAGCTGCAGGTGGCCCAGGCTTCCCGGCCGGTGCCCCTGGTGTCGCCGACTACTCCAACGGTTCGGCCCGTGCTGCTGCTCCGGTCCGCCTTCGCCCCCGGGGATCGGGCCCTGGGTCGGCGCCTGCTGCTGGAGACGTTGGAGCAGCTCGAGCTGGGCACGCCGTGGATCTGCCTGGCCCACCAGGCCCTGGAGCTGCTGGATGATCCAGGGGCCGTGGGCATCCTGGAAGGGCTGAAGGCCCGGGGCATACCAGTGCATCTATCTGCGGCGAGCCTCTCCCATAGCGGCCAGGAAGCTGGCGGGTTCGACCTCGTCCCGGATGGCGGCTGGCAGAGACTCCTGGCCCGCGGTGGTCTAACCGTTCTGTAAAAAGGCGGTAGGCTGGAACTGGAGTCGATCCCAACCCCATGAACCTCCCGAACATCCTTTCGCTCGCCAGGATCCTCATGGTCCCCGTCCTGGTCGTGGTGCTCATGACCAAGGTGACGAACCATGAGGTCATCGGGGTGTTGGTGTTCTGGGTGGCCTCGATCACGGATGCCCTGGACGGCTACCTGGCCCGCCGCTGGAAGCAGGTAACGACCCTCGGCAAGCTGCTGGATCCCCTGGCGGACAAGCTGCTGGTGGCCGGGGCCCTGATCTCCCTGGTGGAGCTGAACCTAGCGCCGGCCTGGATGACCTTCATCATCCTGGCCCGGGAATTCGCCATCACAGGGCTGCGTGGCATCGCCAGCGAGGAGGGGCTCACCATCCCGGCCGGCACCATCGGCAAATGGAAAATGGGCTTCCAGGTGGCGGCCATCTCCTGCCTGATCCTCGGCCCGCGGCTCGACTACTGGCTCTACGACTGGACCCAGCGTGAGATCTTCCACTTCTTCATCCAGTTGAACCGTCCCTACAGCTTCTTCTGGGGCATGGGCGTCCTGCTCTTGTGGGGGGCCGTCATCCTGGCGATCTGGAGTGCGATCACCTATTTCCAGGGTTTCTGGAAGGTGGTGGGGCCGCGCATCATGGCCGAGAACAGCCACCTGACTGGACCAAAGGATTCCGAATGATCCGCAAGTACCTCCTCGCCGGTCTGTTTACCCTGCTGCCTTTGGTGGTGACGCTCTGGATCCTCAAGGCGATCTTTACGGCTCTCGTGGACATCTTCCGCGGCCCCCTGACCTGGCTGGCCCAGCAGATCCACGTGCCGGATCCACCCACCTGGGGGCTGGCCCTGTTCTCGGCCCTGGCCACGGTTCTCCTGCTCCTCCTGGCAGGAGCCTTGGTGGGCAACTTCATCGGGCGGCAGGTGCTGTCCTGGCTCGACGAGCTGATGCTCCACGTGCCGGTCGTGAAATCCATCTACGGCGCGACCCGGCAGCTCATGGGCGCCATCCAGTCAGGTCAGGGTGGCTCCTTCAAGGATGTGGTCCTGGTGGAGTGGCCTCACCCCGGTTCGTTCACCTTGGGTTTCGTCGCCAGCAGGGATTGCTCCTGGGCGGTCGAGGGGGGGGAGGGCATGCTCGCGGTCTACGTGCCGACCTCGCCCAATCCCACGTCCGGCTACGTGATCATGCTCGAGGCATCCAGGGTGCGGCCCGTGGATCTCAATGCCGACCAGGCCCTGACCTGGGCCGTGAGCGGAGGCGTGGTGGTCCCGGATGTCCTGCGGGGGCGGTGGACCCGGAGTCACGGGGAATTCCCGCGGGATTCCAATCCGACGGCCTAAACTGGGGCCGTTGGGCATCGCCCTGGGAGTGGTCCGATGAGCATGGTGATCTGGAATCCGGCGTGGGAGACGGGCAACGCGCTCATCGACCAGCAGCACCAGTCGTTGCTGGCCCAGTTCGAGGCGCTGCTGGTCGCGATCCACGAGAACCACCCGGATGAACGGATTCCGCCCCTGCTCCAGTTTCTGGCCGACTATGTGGAGACCCACTTCTCCATGGAGGAGGGCCTGATGCAGGGCGCGGGCTACCCGGGTTTCGCAGGCCACAAGGCGATCCATGACCACATGCGCACCCGGGTGGGCCAGTTGGTGGAGGTGGCCAGGGGCAACCCGGCCAGCCTGACCGAAGAGGTGATCGACTTCCTGACCGACTGGCTGCTGCGTCACATCAACGAGGAGGACCGGCGCATGGCCCGGCATGTCCATCATGCCAAAGGCAATCAGGCGGGGCCTGCACCCGGGATCGTGCCGTGACCTCACTGGTCGGCAAGCGGATCCTGGTCACGGGCGCCGGAAGCGGCATCGGGCGGGCCGCAGTCCGGATGTTCCGGGATCGCGGGGCGGAACTGGTGCTGGTCGGGCGTCAGCTGGCTGCGCTCCAGGAATCACTCCCGGACGCGGAGCACGTGGTGCTGGATCACACCGTGGATGCGGCCGTGGCCGCCTTCGCCGGGGCCTGCGGGGCCCTGGATGGCATGTTCCTCGCGGCCGGTGCGCTGAAGACCGGCTCCGTGGAGGGCACGTCCACACCTGATTTCGACACCGTGCTGGCCGCCAACTTGAAGGGGACCTGGCTGATGGCCCATCACCTGGGGCCGAGACTCAGGGAAGGGGCCAGCGTCGTGCTCGTGGGTTCCAACATCGGCCTCCGGGCCATCCCCGAGAGTGCGGCCTACAGTGTGGCCAAGGCCGGCATCCACATGCTGGCCAAGGTGCTGGCCCTGGAGTGGGCCCCCCGGAGGATCCGCTGCAACGCCATCGCCCCGGGTCCCGTCCACACGCCGATGGTGGAGGCCCGCCTGACTGCGAGCGCCGATCCCATGGGGGATCTGGCGAAGCTCTCAGGCGTCAATCCACTCAAGCGACTTGGTACATCCCAGGAGGTCGCCGCCTTGGCCGCCCACCTCCTGAGCGATGAGAGCGCCTGGACGACGGGGGCCGTGATTACGATCGACGGCGGGGCTGACGCTAGCTACTGAGCGGAAGGCTCAGTCCACTTCCAGGAAGTCCAGGTCCTTCGCGTGGGTCTCCTCCATGCCCCAGAGGCTCAGGGCCGCGAGAGCCAGGCAGCAGAGGCCGATGAACAGGGCCGAGTTGACGATGCCCCAGTGGGCCTTGAGGGCCAGGAAGCTGGTGGTGATGGGGACGACCGCCCCCCGCACGAAGTTGGGCACCGTGACCGTGACGGTGGCCCGCATGTTGGTGCCGAACTGCTCGCTGGCGATGGTGACGAACACGGCCCAGTAGCCCGCGGAGAATCCGAGCGCCACGCACAGCAGGTAGTAGATCTGCGCCGAGACGCCGCGGCTGGAGAGCGTGATCAGCACGGTCGCCAGGGTGAGGCCCTGAAAGAGCAGGACGGTCTTCTTCCGGCTGGCGATCCACTGGCTGATGAAGCCCGAGCCCAGGTCGCCGATGGCCAGGCCCAGGTAGCAGGCGGCGATGGCGTGGCCTGGGTTCACGGCGCCCACCACGCCCAGGCTCTTCGAAAGCTCGGGCGACGAGGCCACCAGGATGGCCACCACGTACCAGATGGGGACGCCGATGAGGATGGCGCGGAGGTAGCGGATGAACCGGGCGCGGTTGGTGAAGAGCATCAGAAAGTTGCCCTTCACCACGTTCTGGTGGGCCAACTGCTTGAACATGCCCGAGTCCGTCACCTTGATGCGAAGGACCAGGAGCATCAGGCCCATCACCCCACCCGTGATGAAGGCACCCCGCCACCCGAGCTTGTTGCCCACCAGATCGGCCACCAGGGCACCCGTGATGCCCAGGCTGGCCACCACCGCCGTGCCGTAGCCGCGCACCTCCTTGGGCAGCACTTCGCTCACCAGGGTGATGGCTGCCCCGAGCTCACCGGAGAGCCCAAGGCCCGCGAGGAAGCGCATGGCCGCGTAGGCGGGGATGGTGGTCACAAAGGCGTTGGCGATGTTCGCCAGCGAGTAGAGGGTGATGCTGCCGAAGAGCACCGACATGCGGCCCTTCTTGTCGCCCATGACACCCCAGAGCACGCCTCCCACGAGCATGCCGATCATCTGGAAGTTGAACAGGTAGACGAAGGTGGGAAGGATCTGGTCCGGAGCCACGCCCAGGTCCGTCAGGCTGGCCGTACGGACAATGGGAAAGAGGATGAGATCGAAGATGTCGACGAAGTAGCCGAGGGCGCCGACGATCACGGTCAGGTTGATGATGGATTTCCAGGCATGACGCTGCATGGGACTGCTCCGTGTGGTCGGGGTGGAAGCATCCATGGTTCATGCGATTGGATCCCCGATCAAGGGTCGGGCACACTGGGCCGAGGAGGCACCCGTGCCTGAGACCGCCTGGCCCGCAGCACCCGAAGGCCTCTGCACGCTGCCCCAGACGCTGGATACCGAGGTTGCCATCCTGGGCGCGGGGATCCACGGCGCAGCCCTGGCGCGGGAGCTGACCCTGCGGGGCGTGGCTTGCGCCCTCATCGACAATGGCGAGGTGGGCGGCGGCACCAGCCAGTGGTCCAGCCAGTTGCTGCATGGCGGCATCCGCTACATGCTCACGGGCGACATCACGCAGATGCGGGAGGGCTTGGCCGAGCGTGCCACCTGGGCCCGCATCGCACCCCGCCGCTGCCGATGGGAGGCCTTCTGGATGCCCCATCGGTACTGGGTCGAGGGCCTGGCCCACCGCTTCGGCATCGGCCTCTACGACCACTGGGGCGCCGAACGTCCGCATTGGCCCCCGCACTTGACCCTGGGCAAGGTACCGCAGCCCACCTTCGAGGCCGATCCCCGCGGGTCGGGCGGGCCCTTCCAGGGCGCCACGGCCTACGCCGACCACATGACCTGGGACCGGGAGCTGACCCGGGACCTGGCGGCCTCCAGCCAGGCCCTCCGGCTGGATTTCCACGAGCCCGAGACCTTCTCGGACACGGGCGGCGAGCTGAAGAGTCTGCGCCTCCGGGACCGCCGCGACGGCACCCTCCGCACTCTCACTGCCCGGCGCTGGGTGGTGGCACTGGGGCCCTGGACGGATGGGGCCATGGGCCAGTGGTTCGGCGAGACGCGGCAGCGCCTGCGCCTGTCCTCGGGCATCCACCTCTGGTTTGACGCAGTCCCGGGCTGCGAGCGGCCCTGGGCCATCCGGCGGCCCAAGGGGCGCATCCTCTTCGTCATCCCCCGGGATGGCCTACTGCAGGTGGGGACCACGGAGCGGGAGGTCAAAGACGGCTGGGTACCCATCGCTGCCTCGGAGCGGGCCGAGCTGTTTGAGGCCCTTGAGGTCAACCTGCCGGCCATCCCCTGGCTCCAGCTGCCCGTGCGCGCCGAGGAACTGGGCGTGCGCCCCCTGGTCGCGGCGGGTGGCCAGACCACCCACCTCAGCCGCGAAGCCGTCCTCGAACAGCACGCCCGCTTCGCGAATCTCACCCTGGTGCTCGGCGGCAAGCTGACCACTGCCCGGGCCCTCATGGACCGCCTGGCCACGGATCTCACCGGCCGCCGCTGCACGGCCTCCACCACCGAACCCCTGAGCCTTTGGGATGGACAGCCCGCGCCGATCCGGTAGAATCATTCTTTCAATGCGGTCCCGTAGCTCAGCTGGATAGAGCATCAGACTACGAATCTGAGGGTCGG
>Ga0268298_10002433_pt1 | contig 20387 bp, 15 predicted proteins | sample WWTPWeurt_MetaG_FD_194462 | JGI IMG/M metagenome (GOLD analysis project Ga0268298, IMG submission 194462) | Activated sludge microbial communities from WWTP in Nijmegen, Gelderland, Netherland - WWTP Weurt | ecosystem: Engineered > WWTP > Aerobic digester > Activated sludge | place... | reverse complement strand
CTCGGCAAAGCCGATCGAGCGCGGGCGGACCGCCATCATGTTGGGATCGAGCAGCTTCACGCCGAAACAGAAGATGAGATTCTTCGCCGCCAGGATGTCGGGGCGAATCTCGCCGCCGATCAGCTTCGTGTGGCTCAGATGGTCGAAGGTCGCGATCAGGCGCACGGTGGGGTCCGCCTCGGCCTTGGCCTCGATCGCCGCGAGCAGGTCGTCGAGGCGGACGTGATCGGTTTCGTTCTTGCCGAGTTCGAGCACGTGGATCGGGTACTTGTCGGCGAGCAGCTTGTTCTGCATGGAACACTCCCTGGGGTCGGCGGGGGGGGCGGATACGGCGGTGCCGCATTCCGGGGTGGATTGTCCGACGGGCCCGCTGCGCTCGCATGGATCGTGCGGGCCGCGCGAGCCTCGTCCCAAGATGACTAACAGGAATCGTGCCAGCGTCGTGCGATGGCGGAAGCGGCGTCGTTGCCGGCGATCCGGCGGTCGAGGCGGGCTCGCCGCGTGCCCACATGCGCCAGCGTGGCAGCTCGGCTGGCGCTACTGGCAGCGCTGGCAGGCTAGTGTCGTCCTGCGCCCGCCCGCACCCTGCTCGCGACGGCGCTTGTCCGAACCTTCGGGCCTTGAAGTTGCCGGGCATCCGCACCGCGACGACTTCGCCGCGCGCGGCGAGCACGCCAGCGGCCGCGGCCTTGGCCTCGACGATCACCTTGCGACCCTTGACCTCCTTGAAGCGCCCATGGATCTCGAGGACCGGGCCGAGCGGCGTGGGTCGAGGTCGTCGCCCCACAGCGCGGCGGTGATGAAGCGCAGCGGCGGCTCGCTGCCTCTCGGGCGCTTCTCGGGGTAGTCGTCCTGGAAGGCGAGCATGCGGGAGACTAAGGGATGGTGAGGGAAGGCTTGCATCCTGTGGCCGCGTATGGCCCTCGCCCATCGCGATCGAGGACGCGCGTCGCTCCCGCAAGAAAGGCCGCCCCGCAGGCACCTCGCGCCGCGGCGCTCAGCGCGGGCGGGCGCGGTAGCGCTCGATCAGGCCGCGCGTGCTGGCGTCGTGGGCGTCCGCTGCGGGGGCGGCCGCGTGCGGGTCGAGCTCGGCCAGCACGCGCGCGGCGAGCTGCTTGCCGAGCTCCACGCCCCATTGGTCGAAGCTGTTGACATCCCAGATCACGCCCTGGACGAAGGTGCGGTGCTCGTAGGCGGCGACCAGCGCGCCGAGCGTGAAGGGGTCGAGGCGCTCGAGCAGCACAACGTTGCTCGGCCGGTCGCCGGAGAAGACGCGGTGCGGGAGCAGGGCAGCGATACGTTCCTCGGGAACGCCGGCCGCGCGCATCTCGGCCTCGGCTTCGGCGGCGGTCTTGCCGCGCATCAGCGCTTCGGCCTGCGCCACCAGGTTGGCGAAGGCGATGCGGTGCAGGGCCTCGTCCTCTCGGCCGGGATCGAGCACGCCGATGAAATCCACCGGCACGAGCTGCGTACCTTGGTGCACAAGCTGGAAATAGGCGTGCTGGCCGTTGATGCCTTGCTCGCCCCACAGGATGGGGCTGGTGCGGCAATCCACCGGCGTGCCGTCGCGGCGCACCGACTTGCCGTTGGATTCCATGTCGAGCTGTTGCAGGTAGGCGGGCAGGCGGTGCAGGCGCTGATGATAGGGTGCGACGAGCTGGCTGGCGGCGTCGAGGAAATTCACGTTCCAGATGGCGAGCAGCGCCATCAGCACCGGCAGGTTGGCGGCAGGCGGGGCGGTGCGGAAATGCTCGTCCATCGCGTGCGCGCCGGCGAGCAGTTCGTCGAAGCGATCGGGGCCGAGCGCGAGCGCGATGGGCAGGCCGATCGCGCTCCATAGCGAGAAGCGCCCACCCACCCAGTCCCAGAAGCCGAACATGTTTGCGGTGTCGATGCCGAAGTCGCGCACCGCTGCGGCATTGGTCGACACGGCGACGAAGTGGCGCGCCACCGCGGCTTCGTCGCCGAGCGCGCCCACCAGCCAGGCGCGTGCGGCGTGCGCGTTGGCGAGCGTCTCCTGCGTGGTGAAGGTCTTCGAGGCGACCACGAACAAGGTGCTGCGCGGATCGCAGCGGCGCGTCACGTCGCCGATGTGCACGCCGTCCACGTTGGAGACGAAGTGCACGCGCGGGCCGTCGCCGGCGTGGTCCGCGAGCGCCTCGCACACCATCGCCGGACCGAGGTCGGAGCCGCCGATGCCGATGTTCACCACGTCGGTGATGCGTTCGCCGCCGTGGCCACGCCAGTCGCCACCGCGCACCTGCAGGCAGAACGTGCGCATGCGCGCCCGCACCGCATGCACCTCGGCAGCGACGTCCAGGTCCCCGACTGGCCAGTGTGCCCCCGGCGGGCAGCGCAGGGCCACGTGGAGGACGGCGCGGACCTCGGTGGTGTTGATGCGTTCGCCGCCGAACATCGCCCGGATGCGACTGGCGAGATCGGCCTCGTCGGCCAGGCGCAGCAACAGCACCAGCTCGTCGTCGTCGAGCAGGTTCTTCGAGTAATCCAGGGTGATGCCGCAGGCGCTGGCCTGCATGCGTGCGGCGCGCCCGGGATCGGCGGCGAAGCGCTCGCGCAGGGAGCGCGGGAGATGGGTGCGACGGCGCTGCTGGAGCGATTTCCAGGCGGCCAGGGAGCTGGGGGCAGGCATTGGAAGGGACCGGAACGGCCGATGCGAGGAAGATGGATGCTTGTCGAGGATCTTACCTAGCGCGCGCGTGCCTGTGTGCACCGGAAGCGCCGCAGGGCGGGACTTTCGGCACGCTGCGCGCGCGCACGGAATGCGGCCGTCCCTACGCGCGTATGGGCGCTTGATATACTCGCCGCTCCCCGAACCTTTGCGAGTCGCCCTCCGGCATGCCGCTCAACATTCCGAATGCGCTGACCTGGGCGCGGATCGCCATGATCCCGGTCTTCGTCGGCCTCTTCTATCTCCCCGAATCGTGGATGCCGATCGCGACCCAGAACCTCGTCGCCACGGTGATCTTCGTCGCCGCCGCGGTGACCGACTGGTTCGACGGCTACCTCGCCCGCGCGCTCGGCCAGACCTCGGCCTTCGGCGCCTTCCTCGACCCGGTTGCCGACAAGCTGATGGTGGCCGCCGCGCTGATCCTGCTGGTGCAGCTCGGTCGAGTGGATGCGCTGATCGCGGTCGTCATCATCGGTCGCGAGATCACCATCTCGGCCCTGCGCGAGTGGATGGCGCGGGTCGGCCAGTCGGCCAGCGTCGCCGTGGCCTATGTCGGCAAGCTCAAGACCACCGCGCAGATGGTCGCGATCCCGATGCTGCTGTTCGATGCCTCCCTGTACGGTCTCGACCTGCGCCTGGCCGGAGAAGTGCTGATCTACGTCGCCGCCGCGCTCACGCTATGGTCGATGGGGTACTATCTGCGGCGCGCGATGCCGCTGCTGCGCGAGACGGAAGAATGAAGCGGATCGCGAGAAAGCGCAGATAGGGGTTGACGAGCTAAGAATTGTGTCTATAATGGCGGTCTTTCCCGGGCGGGAATAGCTCAGTTGGTAGAGCGCAACCTTGCCAAGGTTGAGGTCGCGAGTTCGAGACTCGTTTCCCGCTCCAAAGAATTCGCAGGCTGGGCAGTGCCCAGCCAAGTGGCCCCGGGGCATTGGGGCAGCTGGCCGAAACGGTTGTGGCGCGATGGCAGAGTGGTTATGCAGCGGCCTGCAAAGCCGTGTACCCCGGTTCGATTCCGAGTCGCGCCTCCAGTAGTAAAAAAGTTGTAAAGAAGTATTGCGATGCGGTGCAAAAGAAGCTAGAATTTGCGCCCTGTCGTCAAAGCGGGAATAGCTCAGTTGGTAGAGCGCAACCTTGCCAAGGTTGAGGTCGCGAGTTCGAGACTCGTTTCCCGCTCCAGATTCTGAAAGCCGGATGTGCGCCCAGCGCCCATCCGGCTTTTGCATTGTGCCCCCGCGGTGCATGCCTCGCCGGCGGTTTGCCGGGCGCGGCCTTGCAGGGTAGGCTCGAAGCTCTCCCGGAGCTCTCTGCGATCCTCGCGCACCGCATGCCCTTCACCATCGACTCCACCTTGCCCCTCCCGGCCGGCGCCGTTCTTCCCGACTATGGCGACGGCGGGCTCTACGGCTTCGCGCGCGGGCTCCGCCACTGGCTGCACGACCGCAAGGCCGGGTGGCCTGCGGTCGAGGTCGCGCCGGGCGAGCGCGCGCTGGTCGTGCTGCTGGTCATCGACGGGCTGGGCGAACGCTTTCTCGACACGGTCGGGTGGGGCTCCGCGCTGCATGCGGCCAAGCACGCCGGCCTGAGCTCGGTGTGCCCGAGCACCACGGCGAGTGCGATCACCACGCTGGCGACCGGCGTCGCGCCGGTCGAGCACGGCCTCAACGGCTGGTTCATCCACGATCGCCGCTTCGGTGGCGTGATCGCGCCCTTGCCGCTGATCCGCCGCAGCGGCGAGCCGCTGGAGGCCTTCCGCCTGCTGCCGCGCCTGTTCCCGGTGGCGCCGATGTATCGCCACGCCTGCCGACCGGTCACCCTGGTCTCCCCCGTGCAGATCGCATTCTCGCGCTTCTCGCTGCACCATGGGCGCGGGGCACACATCGAGCCTTACGAAGGGCTGCAGGACTACGTGGCCGCCATCGTCGACATGGCCGATGCGCTCGCGCACAGTGGCGGGCTGATCCACGCCTATTACCCGGTGTTCGACATGCTGAGCCACCAGCACGGCTGCCGCTCGGCCGAGGCGGTCGCGTGCTTCACGCGCGTGGATGCCGCCTTCGTGTCGCTGCAGCAGGCGCTGGCGGGGCGCGACGTGCGTCTGCTGGTGACGGCCGACCACGGCTTCATCGACGCGCCACCCGAGCGCCGCATCGACCTCGCGCCCGACGGCGAGGTCGCCGCCATGCTCGCCGCGCCGCTGTTCGGCGAGCGCCGGCTGGCTTTCTGCCGGGTGCGCGCCGGTGCGCAGGCCGAATTCGAAGCGTGGGCTGCGGACGAGCTGCGTGGCAAGGCGGTGGCGGTGCGCGGCGAAGACTTTCTCGCCGCCGGTCTGCTCGGCCCGGGTCAGGTGCATCCGCGGCTGTCCGAACGCCTGGGCAGCCACGCGCTACTGATGGAGGCCGGGTGGACGATCGTGGATCACGTGGCGGGCGAGCACGAGCACACCATGATCGGCGTGCATGGTGGCCTCAGCGCGGACGAGATGCGCGTGCCGCTGATGCTGGCACGTACCTGAGGACGGGCACTCCACACGGCTGCGACAGGGCGGTGGACCTGGCGGTCCGTGCTCGGCACGCATCCCCGCCTGCGCCCTGGTTCTTCAGTGCAGGTCTTCCTCGGCTGGCGGGACCGGCAGCACCAGGATGCCCTCTTCGAGCAGGGACTCGACCTCGTCGGCGGAGGCCGAGCCGCGAATGTCGCGCGCCTCGGTTTCGCCGTAGTGGATGCGGCGCGCCTCCTCGGGCAGGCGCTCGCCCACGTTCTCCGCAACGCGCGCAAGGCTGCGCAGCTGCGTCATCAGGCGCGCGAGTCCTTCGGGAGCAGGAGCGGAGGGAGGGACGGCGCTCGCGGCCTGCACCTCACCGGCTGCGGGCGGCCTTGCCGAGGCGGACTGGCCGGTCTGGACGTAGGGCGCGCTCGGCAGGCGGCGGACCTCGGTGGCGCCGCAGATCGGGCAGTTCACCAGGCGGTCCGCGAGCTGCGCCTCGAAGGCTGCGGCGGAACCGAACCAGCCTTCGAAGCGGTGTGCATTGCTGCAGTGTAGGTCGAGTACGATCATGGCGAGGACTGTCCGGTCACTGTGCCGGGCAGGACGCCGCAGCAAGGATGGGACAATGGCTGAGCGGGATGGTGCCCGGGACGGGACTCGAACCCGTAAGGCTTGCGCCGGCGGATTTTAAGTCCGCTATGGTTACCGATTTCATCACCCGGGCGGCCGAGGCTCAGCGGTTCTGCTCCGGCAGCACGATATTGACCTCGAGCACCTCGTAGTTGTCCTGCTTTTCGAGCTGGACCTTGATGTCGTCGGGGTTGACCGCGACGTACTTCGAGATGACCTCGATCAGTTCGCGCTGCAGGTCGGGCAGGAAGTCGGCCCTGGGGCTGTCGCCCGCGCGCTCGTGGGCGATCAGCAGCGACAGGCGGTTCTTGGCGATCTCCGCGGTCTTCTTCTTTTCGCCGAAGAGGCGGGCGAGGAAGGACATGTCACTTGCCTCCGAACAGGCGCTTGATCAGGCCGGGCTTTTCGTAATTGACGTAGCGCAGCGGCAGGTCTTCGCCGAGGAAGCGGCCGACGACGTCGGCGTAGGCTTCGGCGACGTCGGTACCCTTGAGGTGGATCGCGGGCGTGCCCTGGTTCGAGGCGTGCAGCACGGACTCCGACTCGGGGATCACGCCGATCAGCGGCACGCGCAGCAGCTCCTGCACGTCCTTGTACGACAGCATCTCGCCGTCCTCGACGCGCTTGGGCGAGTAGCGGGTGATGAGCAGGTGCTCCTTGACCGGCTCGCCGCCCTCGCGCGCACGCTTGGACTTGCTCTGCAGGATACCGAGGATGCGGTCGGAGTCGCGCACCGAGGAGACCTCGGGGTTGGTGGTCACGATGGCCTCGTCGGCGAACGTCAGCGCCATCACCGCGCCGCGCTCGATGCCGGCCGGGGAGTCGCACACCACGTACTCGAAGCCCATGTGCTCGAGCTCCTGCAGCACCTTCTCGACGCCTTCCTCGGTGAGCGCGTCCTTGTCGCGCGTCTGCGAGGCCGGGAGGATGAACAGGTTGTCGCAGTGCTTGTCCTTGATCAGGGCCTGGTTCAGGCGGGCCTCGCCATTGACCACATTGACCAGGTCGTACACGACGCGACGCTCGCAGCCCATGATGAGGTCGAGGTTGCGCAGGCCGACATCGAAGTCGATGACGGCGGTCTTGAAGCCGCGCAGGGCGAGTCCGGAGGCGAATGCCGCACTGGTGGTGGTCTTGCCGACGCCGCCCTTGCCCGAAGTTACTACGATGACTCTCACGGTTTCCCCTTGTGGATGCGGTATGGCTGGCTCAGTCGAGCTTCAGCGCTTCGAGGTTGAGTGTATGGTCGGTGCCGTTCAGCCGCACCAAGGTGGGCTTGCCGGCAAAGGCTTCGGGAATGCCGCGCTCGAAGGTGCGGTACACGCCGGCGATCGATACGAGTTCGGGGCCGAAGTTGCTGGCCACGATGCGCGCCGCCTGGTTGCCCTGAGCGCCCGCGATCGCGCGTCCGCGCAGGGGGCCGTAGCAGTGGATGCTGCCATCGGCGATGACTTCGGCGCCGGGGCTCACGCCACCGAGCAGGACGAGATCGGTGCCGCGCGCATAGATCTGCTGGCCGGAGCGCAGCGGGCGTTCGACGAACATGGTCGGGGTGGCCGCAGCGGCGACCGGGGGCGGCAGCGGGGGCGGCGCAGCCGCGGGCGTGGGCTCCGCGGGAGCAGCGTGGCGCGCGGGCGCCTCGGCGGACGGGCGGGCGGCGAGCTGCGCCGGATCGACCAGCGCGAGCCCGGCGCGCCGGGCGCCCTCGTGGTGTTCCGCCGCCAGGCGCATCACACCGATCGGCTGCAGGCGGTAGCGCCGCAGCAGCGACTGCAGGCCCGACCAATCGATACGCTCGGGCAGTTGCGCCACCCCGCCGAAATCGAGGATGAGCAGTTCGCCGCTGAAGAAGTCGGGCATGCCGCCGAGCATCTTGTGCAGCGAATCGGCAAGCGTGCTCGGTTCCGCCGCCTGCAGGACGGCGATGGTGGCGCCCAGGGTCGTGTTGTGGAACTCGATCGATCTTGCGGGCGCGCTGGCGGACATGTGCTGAACGGTCTTCAAAATCGAGCGAGTGTACTTAGGCGAACACGTTCGGGCAAGGCCGGCGGCGCAAGCCGGCCGGCATTGCCGGCTTCCGGCTCAATGCAGGGTGGGCGGGCGGAAGAGCGCGTCCACGTCGCTGCGATCGAAACGGTAGGTGTGGTTGGACAGATCGTCATGCACCACCACCTCGCCATGCTGGTCCAGGACCGTGCGTACTTCGTCCTCGCCGAGTGCGCGCAACATCTCGGCGATCTTGTCCGGATCGGCCGGCCATTCGTGGGTGACCGGACGCGCGTCGAAGAGGCGGATGTCCTCCTCGGCGAACAGGCGGCGCAGGATCTGCTCGGCGTCGAGGCCGAGCAGCTCGTCCTCGCGCACGGTGTGGGCCAACTGCTGGACGCGCGACCAACCGTCGATGTCCTTGAGGTCGGCACCGGGGAGCTTCTGCACGAACAGGGCCACCGCCGCCTGCGCGCTGCACGCCAGCCACAGCCTGGCGGGCTGCTGCTCGGACTGGACGAGATAGTGCTCAAAGACCTCGGCGATGCTGTCGCCTTCCAGCGGCACCAGGCTCTGGTAGGGCTGATCGAGGCCTTCGATGTCGAGGGAGAGTTGCAGGCGCCCGTCGCCGACGAGCTCGACCAGCGTGCCCGCGGCGGGCGTGCCCTCGGCCTTGGCGTAACCGCGCAGGTTCAGGGTCTCGGCGCAGTCGATCACCAGCAGGCTGACGGGGCCGTGGCCGGTGATCTGGAAGGTCAGCCGGCCGGGCTGCTTGAGGTTGCCGGCGATCACGGTGGAGACTGCGCTCATCTCGCCGAGCAGTCGCGCCACCGCGGGCGCATAGCCGCGCCCGTCCTGCATGGCTTCCCAGACGTCGGTGAGGCGCACGACCGCGCCGCGGATGTCGAGGTCCTCGAGCAGGAAACGTTGCACATAGCTGGTGGGGAGGGGCGTCTTCATCGTGGAGTGTCCGGTGTTCCTGCTGGCGGTTGGGCTCGACCCCGGCTGTGGCGCTCGAAGGCCTCGGTATCCAGGCCGACGACGAGTCCGCCGTCGGCGAACTCGACCACCGGGCGACGGATCAGGCTGGGCTGGGCCTGCATCAGCGCGATCGCGGCGGCCGTGTCGGCGATCGCCTGCTGCTCGGGTGCGAGCCTGCGCCAGGTGGTGCCGCGCTTGTTGACGAGCGCTTCCCACCCGAACTTCTCGCACCAGCGCGCGAGTGTGGCGGCGTCGACGCCGGCCTTCTTGTAATCGTGGAGTTGGTAGGCGACACCCGCGCCGTCGAACCAGGCGAAGGTCTTCTTCATGGTGTCGCAGTTCCTGATGCCGTGGATCGTCGTCGGCATGACGGCCTCCTCAGCGATTGCCGCGGGCGCGGGCGAATGCTTCGGCGAGTGCGTTGGCAGCGGCGGGGCGGGAAGCCTCCTGGCGCGCGCCACCCTTGCCCTGCGCGGGCGGGCGCCGGTTGTCGCCGCCGCGCGGGCGCTGCTCGCCACGCGGGGCCTGGCCGCCTTCCCCGCGCCGCGGCGCACCCTCGTCGCGCCGGGCGCCGGACTCGCCGCGCTTCGCAGCCACCTCGTCGCCCAGGCGCATGGTGAGCGCGATGCGGTGGCGCGGGATGTCCACCTCCAGCACCTTAACCTTCACCACCTGACCCGCCTTGACCACGCTGTGCGGGTCCTTGACGAAGGTGTTGGACAGCGCGGAGATGTGCACCAGGCCGTCCTGATGCACGCCGATGTCCACGAAGGCACCGAAGTTGGTGACGTTGGTGACCACGCCTTCGAGCAGCATGCCGGGCTCGAGGTCCTTCAAGGTCTCCACGCCCTCGCGGAAGGTCGCGGTGCGGAACTCGGGGCGCGGGTCGCGGCCGGGCTTTTCCAGTTCGGCGAGGATGTCCTGAACGGTGGGCAGCCCGAAGCGCTCGTCGGTGAACTCCTCCGGCTTCAGGCTCTTGAGGAAGCCGCCGTTCCCCATCAGTTCGCGCACGCTCTTCCGCACGCGCGCGAGGATGCGCTCGACCACCGGGTAGGCCTCGGGGTGCACCGAGGAGGCGTCGAGCGGGTTGTCGCCGCTGGGGATGCGCAGGAAGCCCGCGGCCTGCTCGAAGGTCTTGGGGCCGAGGCGGGGCACGTCCTTCAATGCGCTGCGGCTGCGGAAGGGGCCCCGGGTATTGCGATACTCGACGATGTTGCCGGCGAGCGTGGCGTTCAGACCCGAGATGCGTGCGAGCAGCGGTGCAGACGCGGTGTTCACATCCACGCCGACCGCGTTCACGCAGTCTTCCACCACGGCGTCCAGGCTCTTCGCCAGGCGGCCCTGGTTGACGTCGTGCTGGTACTGGCCGACGCCGATCGACTTGGGATCGATCTTGACCAGCTCGGCGAGCGGATCCTGCAGGCGGCGGGCGATCGAAACGGCGCCGCGCAGGCTGACGTCGAGCTCGGGGAACTCGCGTGCGGCGAGTTCGGACGCGGAATACACCGAGGCGCCGGCCTCCGAGACGACGATCTTGGTCAGCTGCAGCTCCGGGTAGCGCTTCATCAGCTCGGCCACCAGCGCGTCGGTCTCGCGCGAGGCGGTGCCGTTGCCGATGGCGATCAGCTCGACCGCATGCTTCTTCGCCAGCGCGGCGATGGTGGCGATCGACGATTCGCGGTCGCGGCGCGGCTCGAAGGGATACACGGTGGCGGTGTCGACCAGCTTGCCGGTGGCATCCACCACCGCGACCTTCACTCCGGTGCGGATTCCGGGGTCGAGGCCGATGGTGGCGCGCGTGCCGGCGGGGGCGGCGAGCAGCAGGTCGTGGAGGTTGCGCGCGAAGACGCGGATCGCCTCTTCCTCGGCGCGCTCGCGCAGCTCGCTCATCAGCTCGAGTTCGAGGTGGATGGAGATCTTCACGCTCCACGCCCAGCGCGCGGTCTCGGCGAGCCAGCGGTCGCCCGGGCGGCCCTGGCTGCGGATGCCGAAGCGCACGGCGATGCGGCCTTCGCAGGGATGCGGGGCGTCGGGGTCGGGGCGCTCGACGTCGAGTGCCAGGCGCAGCACGCCTTCGTTGCGCCCGCGCAGCAGCGCCAGCGCACGGTGCGAGGGCATGGTGGCGATCGGTTCGGCGAAGTCGAACCAGTCGCGGAACTTGGCGCCTTCGTTCTCCTTGCCCTCGATCACGCTCGAGCGCACCCGGCCATGTTCGTGCAGGTAGCTGCGCAGCTCGCCGAGCAGGGTGGCGTCCTCGGCGAAGTGCTCCATCAGGATCTGGCGCGCGCCGTCGAGCACCGCCTTGGTGTCGGCAAAACCGGCCTCGGCGTTGATGTACTTTTCGGCTTCGACTTCGGGCGTCAGGGTCGGGTCGGCGAGCAATGTCTCGGCCAGCGGGCCGATGCCGGCCTCGCGCGCGATCTGTGCCTTGGTGCGGCGCTTGGGCTTGTAGGGAAGGTAGAGGTCCTCGAGGCGCTGCTTGGTGTCGGCGTCCTCGACCTCGGCACGCAGCTCGGCGGTGAGCTTGCCCTGCTCCTCGATCGAGGCCAGCACGGTGGCGCGGCGGTCTTCGAGCTCGCGCAGGTAGCCCAGGCGCTCCTCCAGCGTGCGCAACTGCGTGTCGTCCAGGCCACCGGTGACTTCCTTGCGGTAGCGGGCGATGAAGGGCACGGTGGCGCCATCGTCGATGAGCTGGACGGCGGCGATGACCTGGCGCGGCGAGACGCCGAGCTCTTCGGCGATGCGGTATTCGATCGGGGGGAGCATGGGGAAGAGGCGGTGAAGCGCAGAAGATAAGGCCCGGATAGTGCAACAGGCGGCGCGGGGAGAGCAACCCGCGGACCGGTGTGGCGGCCGCTGCGGGCCGAAGCGAGTCGTGAGCGGGCGATCCGGCGACGGCGGCGCGGACTCCGGGCGCCGTCAGTGCGACTCGCGTCGCTCCGGCAGAAGGCAGCGAGGCTGCGGCGGCTCGTGCGTGCGCGACGCAGGCTCAGAGGGCGACCAGGGTCTGCCGCCCCCACCACGATTCGCCGGGCTGCACGCGTACCGGCTGGCGGGCGGCGGCGGCCTCGATGCAGAGCATGCGGCGGAAGCCGTCGTCCGGCAGGTCCGCGATCGCGGCGCTGCGCTCGATCCAGGGGTTCCACACCACCACGTCGGGGAAACCGTCGGCATTGACGCCCAGGCTGCGGTGGTATTCGCGCAGCAGCAGCGGGCGGTTTACCTCGTGATAGACGCGGTCGGTCTCGGACTCGATCACCAGGGCGTCCCCGCTATCGCGCTGGATGCGGTCGGCGTCGGTCTTGTCGCGATAGGAGAAGCCGTGCAGGCCTTCGATGCGCGATTCCTCGACCTCGCGTACCGCGAGGTAGGTGTGCAGCGCGGCGGTGAACTCGAAGGCCTCGTCGCCGGTGTTGGTGATCTCGAGTTCGAGGTCGAGCCGGCTGTCCTCGATCAGGATCGACAGCTCGGCCGAAAACGCGTACGGCCACAGCGCGCGGGTGGCTTCGTCGTCGGCGAGCGTCAGCCCCGCGAGGGCGAAGTCCTTGCCGCTGCGCTCGGTCGTGAGCGACCACCGCCGGTTGCGCGCGAAGCCGTGCGCGGGCAGGGGGCCGAGGTCGGCGAACTGCGGGAAGCACACCGGGATGCCGCCACGGACGGCGCTGTGCCCGTCGAACACTGCCTTCGGGCTCAGGTACAGGCGCTCCTCGCCACCCGGTGGCGCCCACGACAGCACCTGCGCGCCGTGCAGCGCCACCACCGCGCGTGCACCCGAGGCGGTGGCCAGGCGCAGCGCTGGCTGGCCGTGGAACTCGATGGGCTCGATCGTCGCGGGCATCGCTCAGTCCTGCAGCGCCAGAATGCCCAGCTTGACCGAGCTGTCTTCCGGGTCGTTGCTGAGCACGAAGCCGAGCTTCTGCACGAACTTGAGCATGCGCTCGTTGTTGGCGAGGAAGACGCCGTTCATGTACTGGATGCCACGGCTGCGCGCGGTCTCGATCAGCACGCCCATGAGCTTGCGGGCGAGGCCGCGGTGCTGCCAGTCGTCGGCCACCACGACCGCGAACTCGCAGGACTCGCCGTCGGGGTTCACCGCGTAGCGGCACACACCGATCTCGTTCTCGACGCCGTCGGCCTCGAGCGTGGCGACGAAGGCCATCTCGCGGTCGTAGTCGATCTGGGTGAGGCGGGCGACCATCGCGGGCGGCAGCTCGCGCATGGTGTTCATGAAGCGGTAGTACTTGGTCTCGGCCGACAGGCGGCGCACGAAGTCGACCTCGAGCTCGGCGTCCTCCGGCTTGATCGGACGGATCGTCACCGTGGTGCCGTCGGGCACGGTCCAGGTGCTGATCAGGTGCGACGGATACGGGTGGATCGCGACGTGGTCGTAGCGGTCCGCCGTCGGAGACACGTTTTCCACGCTGATGTTCGCGTCGACCGCGACCACGCCGTTCTCGTCCACGATCAGCGGGTTGATCTCCATAGCGGTGATCCACGGCAGCTCGCAGACCATCTCGGAGATGCGCAACAGCACCAGCTCGAGCGCGTTCATGTCCACCGCCGGCATGTTGCGGAACTCGCCGAGGCGGGTGGAGATGCGGGTCGAGCGGATCATGTCCTTGACGAGGAAGCTGTTGAGCGGCGGCAGGGCCACCGCGACGTCGCGGTTCTCCTCGACCAGGTTGCCGCCCTCGCCGAAGGTGATCGCGGGGCCGAACACCGGGTCGCGGCGCACGCTCACCACCAGCTCGCGGCCGTTGCGCTTCTGGATCATCGGCTCGATCGCGATGCCGTTGATCACCGCCTCGGGCTGCACGCGCTTGACCTCGTCGAGGATCTCCTGATAGGTCGAGCGCACCGCGGCGAGGCTGCGGATGTTCAGGCGCACGCCGCCCACCTCGGACTTGTGCACGATGTTCGGCGAGTCGATCTTCATCACCACCGGCAGGCCGATCTCGGCCGAGAGCACCATCGCCTCGGCGGCACTGCGCGCGACCACGGTCTGCGCGATCGGAATGCGGAAGGCCGCGAGCAGCGCCTTCGACTCCATCTCGTTGAGCTTCTTGCGGCGCTCGGACAGGGCCATCTCGATCACCAGGCGCGCGCTCTCGATCGAGGGCGGCGGCAGGTGCGACAGCGAGGACGGCGTCTGCATCAGCAGCTTCTGGTTCTGGTAGTAGGCCGAGATGTGGCTGAAGAGCTCGACCGCCGGCTCCGGCGTGCGGAAGTGCGGGATGCCCGCGGCGCTGAACTTGGCGCGCGCCTCGGCGACGAGCTCCTCGCCCATCCAGCACACCAGCACCGGCTTGTCGGCGGTCTTCTCGAGCTCGATCACGACGTCGGCGACGCCGCTCGGGTCGGTCACCGCCTGCGGGGTCAGCATCACCAGCACGCCGTCGACGTTGGGGCCTTCGAGCACCGCCTTGAGCGCCGCGCGATAACGTTCCGGGCCGGCGTCGCCGAGGATGTCCACCGGGTTGCCGTGCGACCAGCCGCTGGGCAGGCAGGCGTTGAGCTTCTCGACCGTGCTCTCGGCGAACTCCGCGAGCGGGATGCCGATGTCGGCCGCGCGGTCGGCCGCCATGACGCCCGGGCCGCCGCCGTTGGTGATGATCGCGAGGCGGTTGCCGCGCGGGCGGAAGTGCGAGAACAGCGCGTTGGCCGCGGCGAAGAGCTGGCCCATGTTGTACAGGCGGATCACGCCGGCGCGACGCAGCGCGGCGCCGAACACCGCGTCCTCGCCCATCGGCGCGCCGCTGTGCGACAGGATCGCGCGCGAGGCGCCGGGGTGGCGGCCGGCCTTGACCAGCAGCACCGGCTTGACGCGCGCGGCGCCGCGCAGCGCGCTCATGAAGCGGCGGGCGTCGCGGATGCCTTCGACGTAGAGGAAGATGCTCTCGGTGCGCGGGTCCGAGATCATGTATTCAAGCACCTCGCCGAAGTCGATGTCGGACGAGGAGCCCAGGGACACCACGGTCGAGAAGCCGACGTTGTTCGGTTTGGCCCAGTCGAGGATGGCCGCGCACAGCGCGCCCGACTGCGAGATCAGGCCGATGCTGCCCTTGAGTGCGCTGGCGTGCGCGAAGGTGGCGTTGACGCCGAGCTGCGGCCGCATGACGCCCAGACAATTGGGGCCGAGCAGGCGGATGCGGTGGCGGTGCGCGGCTTCGACCACCTGGCGCTCGAGCAGCGCGCCGCGCGCGCCCGATTCGGAGAAGCCGCCCGACAGCAGGATCACCGCCTTCACCCCGGCGCGGCCGCAGGCCTCCATCAGCGCCGGGGTCTTCTCGGCGCGGATTGCCATCACCACCAGGTCCAGGCGCTGCGGCACGTCTTCCACCGACTTGTAGCAGGCGACCCCGTGCACCTTCTCGTGCTTCGGGTTGATCGCGAACAGCTTGCCCTTGTAGCCGGCCTCGAGCATGTTGCGCATGAGCACGCTGCCGAGGGAGGCCTCGCGTTCGCTGGCGCCGATGATGCCGACGGAGCGCGGCTCGAGGAGCGGGGTCAGATAGTGCTTTTCTTTCATGGTGGCCACCTGAGGTCCGAGTGGTGTGCTGCAATGGTTTGGCGGGCGCAGGGCGCGCGCGGAATGGGATTCATTGTACTGCAGTGCACAACGGGCAGTTGAGACCTTTGTCTCTGCCGCCTGCGATTGGTGCCGCGGCCGACCGACCGCCGTTGTCCGGAGTGGGCTTTCCCGTTTCCGAGCGCGGCGTCGTCACCCTCAATGCCCCAGCATGAAGCAGAAGCGCGCGCCCTTGCCCGGTTCCGCGCTGGCCCACACCCGGCCCTCATGGCGGGCGACGATGCGTTGTACGGTGGCGAGCCCGATCCCGGTGCCGGGAAACTCGTGCTGCGCGTGCAGGCGCTGGAAGGGCTGGAAGAGCTTGCCCGCGTAGTTCATCTCGAATCCGGCGCCGTTGTCCTCGACGTGGAACACCGTGCGCTCGCCGTCGCGTTCCGCGCCGAAGACGATACGCGGATGTTCGCACTGGCTTGTGAACTTCCATGCATTGCGCAGCAGGTTGTCGAGCAGCACGTGCATCAGCACCGGGTCGGCGACCACCGTCATGTCGCTGGTGATCTCGACCGCGACCACGCGCCCGGGCGACTCCGCCTGCAGGTCGCGGATCACCGCTTCGGCAATGCGCGACAGGTCGACCGGCCTCCTGCGCAACGGTTGCCGGGAGACGCTGGCGAGGTCGATCAGCGCATCGATCAGGATCGCCATGCGCTCGGCGCCGGCGCGGATGCGCACGAGCTGCTCGCGTTGGCGTTCGTCGAGCCGCGGCCCGGCCTCCTCGACGAGGATGCGCGCGAAGCCGTCGATGGCGCGCAGCGGCGCACGCAGGTCGTGCGAGACCGAATACGAGAAGGCCTCGAGCTCGCGCACCGCGGTCTCGAGTTCGGCGGTGCGCGAGCGCACCCGCGACTCGAGCTCCTGATTCAGGTTGCGCAGGCTGAACTCGGCGATCTTGCGCGCCGAGATGTCGTCGATGGTGCCGGCGATCCCGCTTTCCTGCCCGCTGCCGTCGCGCAAGGCACGGCAGTCGATCGCCACCCAGCGGATCTCGCCGGAGAGCGTGCGCAGCCGCAACTCGTCGGTCCATTCCTGGCCGTCTCCGCACAGCAGGGCGCGGATTGCGTCGCGTGCGCGCAAGCGGTCGTCTGGATGGAGGAAATCGGTCAGCGCATGCTGGCGCGTGGCGTCCAGATCGAAACCGGAGAGATCCTTCCAGGCGTCGTTGAGAAACACCAGGCGGCCAAGCTCGTCGGTGCGGAAGAGCACCTCGCTGAGCGAATCGACCACCTCGCGATAGGATTCGGTCGCGACCACCCCGATCGCCGCGCCTGCGCGCGCGGGCGCGGTCGGAGCGGCGTGCGCGGCGGGGAGGAGGGCGTGGGGGAGCGCGCTCGCTGGCGCGCAATCGTCGGCGTCTGCAGGTGTGCCTGCCCACTCCCGCCTCGAAGCCGCGCCGCCGCTCGCCGGGGCGTCGTCGTGAAGCGGGTCGTCCGCAGCGTGGCCCTCTGCCGCACCGGCGAGGGTGCGTCGGCGCAGGCTGCGGCGGCCGAGCAGATAGCCCAGCCCGCCGCCGAGCAGAACCAGACCGCCGTTCCAGGCCAGCCCGCCGGCATCGATCCCCGCGGCCTGCGCCGAGCCCGCGCCGAGGGCGAGCGCCGCCACGAGCACATGCCCGGCACGAGGCGGTGGGTGCGGTCTGGACGCGTCGATGGGGCTCACCTGGTCAGTGGCGGCGGTCCCGCATGCCGCATGGTTTCCGTGGCGGTCGGACTCGTCCTGTATAGCACAGAAGCTGCCCGCGGCGGGCCGTGCGCGAAGCCGGCGCGGCGACGGGCGCCGGCGCGACCTCATGCAGGCGTGAGACCACGATAAAGGGCGACATATTCCCGCGCGGCACGCGCCCAGCCGAAGTCCTTCGCCATGCCGCGGGCGCGCACGCGTCTCCATTCGGTGGGACGGCGGTGGACGGCATTCACCCGCAGCAGCGTGCGTTCGAGCGCAGCGGCGGAGAACTCCTCGAAGACGAAGCCGGTGGCGTCGGTGTCGAGCGTCTCCAGGCGGGTGTCGGCTACCGTGTCGGCGAGGCCGCCGACGCGCCGCACCAGAGGCAGGGTGCCGTACTTGAGGCCGTAGAGCTGGGTCAGGCCGCAGGGTTCGTAGTGCGAGGGCACCAGGATCACGTCGCTGCCGGCGATCAGGCGGTGGGCGAAGGCTTCGTCGTAGCCGATGCGCACCGCCACCGATTCAGGCGCGGCTGCCGCCGCGTCACGGAAGGCGGCCTCCAGCCCGGCGTCGCCGCTGCCGAGCAGGGCGAGCTGGCCGCCGCCCGCCAGCAGCGCGGGCAGGGCCTGCAGCACCAGGTGCAGGCCCTTCTGCTCGGTGAGCCGGCTCACCACGCAGTACAACGGGCCCTCGGCCTTGCCCGCCAGCCCGAGTTCGCGGCGCAGCGCGCTGCGGCAGCGCGCCTTGCCGGCCATGTCGTCCGCGGTGTAGCGCGCGGGCAGCAGGGTATCCGTGGCCGGATCCCACACCGCCGCATCGACCCCGTTGAGGATGCCCGAGAGCTCGTGCGCGCGGGCGCGCAGGAGGCCGTCCAGTCCGCAGCCCTGTTCCGGCCCCTGGATCTCGCGCGCATAGCTCGGGCTCACCGTGGTGACGCGCCCGGCGTAGTACAGCCCGGCCTTCATGAAGTTGAGGTGCCCGTGGAACTCCACGCCGTGGATCGAGAAGAAATGCGCGGGCAGCCCGAGCGCGTCGAAGCAGGCGCGCGGGAACATGCCCTGATAGGCGAGGTTATGTACCGTGAACACGCAGCCCGGCACGCTCCGCCCCCGCGCTGCCGCGACCTGCAACCATGCCGGCACGAGGCCGGCGTGCCAGTCGTGCGCGTGCACCACGCCGGGTTGCCAGGACGTGTCGAGCCCTTGGGCGAGCTCGGCTGCGGTCCACCCGAGCAGGGCGAAGCGCAGGTGGTTGTCGGCGTAGGGCTGCTGTGCGGCGTCGGCGTAGGGACCACCCGTGCGCAAGTACCAGCCCGGGGCGTCGATCACGTAGGCCTCCCCGCCGATCGCGGGCAGGTGTCCGCGCAGGAGCCGCGCCGGGTTGTTCCCCATCCCGCCCGGCGCTTGCAGGCGGGCGATCTCGACCGGCGACTCCAGCCCGGCGAGGATGGCGTCGAAGCCGGGCAGCAGCACCCGGACGTCCGTGCCGAGCGCGCCCAGGGCGGGCGGCAGCGCACCGGCGACGTCGGCCAGCCCGCCGGTTTTCAGCAGTGGGAAGATCTCGGCACACACCTGAAGGATCCGCATCGTCTGGTCTCCGCGCTCACAGTCGGTCGAGCATTTCGCGCGTCACCAGCACCACGCCGCCCTCGGTGCGATGGAAGCGGCGCGCATCCGCCTCGGCGTCCTCGCCGATCACCGTGCGCTCGGGGATCACGCAGTGGCGATCGATGACGACCTTCTTCAGGCGGCAGTGGCGGTTGATCTGCACGTCGGGCAGCACCACCGCCTGCTCGATCGTGCTGTAGGAGCGCACCAGCACGTTGGAGAACAGCACCGACTCGCGCACGACCGATCCGGAGACGATGCAGCCGCCCGAGACCAGCGCGTTGAGCGCCTCGCCGCGGCGACCGTCGAGATCGTGCACGAACTTGGCCGGCGGTAGTTGCTCCTGGTAGGTCCAGATCGGCCAGTCCTTGTCGTACATGTTGAGCGCCGGCGTGGTCGAGGCGAGGTCGAGGTTGGCCGCCCAGTAGGCGTCCACCGTGCCGACGTCGCGCCAGTAGGGGCCGGAGAAGGGCGGGGTGGCGATCGCCGACAGCGTGAAGGGGTGGGCGAGCGCCTGGTTTTCCGCCACCGCGCGCGGGATCAGGTCCTTGCCGAAGTCGTGGCTGGAGTCCGGGTTCTTCGCGTCGTCCTCGAGCAGGCGGTAGAGGTAGTTGGCCGAGAATATGTAGATGCCCATGCTGGCGAGCGACAGCCCGGGATTGCCCGGCAGCGCTGGCGGGTCGGCGGGCTTCTCGACGAAGGCGGTGATGTGGCGCTGTGCATCGATCGCCATCACGCCGAAGGCCTTGGCCTCCTCGCGCGGCACCTCGATGCAGCCCACGGTGACACCGCGCCCGCTCGCGGCGTGGTCCTCGAGCATGATCGAGTAGTCCATCTTGTACACATGGTCGCCGGCGAGCACGACGATGTAGTCGGGCGGCGTGGAGTTGCGGATGATGTCGAGGTTCTGGAACACCGCGTCGGCGGTGCCCTGGTACCACTGCTCCTCGTCGATGCGCTGCTGCGCCGGCAGCAGGTCGACGAATTCGCCCATCTCGTTGCGCAGGAAGCTCCAGCCGCGCTGCAGGTGGCGCAGCAGCGAGTGCGACTTGTACTGTGTGATCACGCCGATGCGGCGCAGGCCCGAGTTCATGCAGTTCGACAGCGCGAAGTCGATGATGCGGAACTTGCCGCCGAAGTGCACCGCCGGCTTGGCGCGCACGTTGGTGAGATCGCGCAGGCGCGAGCCGCGCCCGCCGGCGAGCACGAGGGCGAGGGTGCGGCGCGTGAGGATCCGTCGTCGGTTGGCGGCTTCGGCAGGCATGATCAGGACTCCTGGTGGTGTTGTGCGGATTCTAGGAGGACGAGCACGGTGCGTGCGGACAGCACCGGCTCGACAGGATGGCTTTCGTGGCCGGGGGCGGGCGGCGCCGGGCTGCCGTCGGCCCGGGCACTGTCGAAGACCGGCGACCATCCGCCCGCGGGCAGACGGAAGCGGCACGCGGCCGCGGCGGGATTGACGAGCAGCAGCACGCTGCGCGCGGGTGCGGCGGCCGCGGGTTTGGCGATGTGCTCGACCGTGTGCGGCCGCAGGCCGGGCGGATGCAGCAGGATCGCCAGTGCGCGCTCGCGGGGATCGTTCCAGTCGGCGGCCTGCAGCTCGGCGCCATCGGGGCGCAGCCAGCGCACGCTCGCCGCCTCGCCGTGCTCCGGGCCGCGCAGCCAGGCGGCCTGGCGCAGCGCGGGGTGGGCTGCGCGCAGGGCGAGCAGCCTTCGAGCGCAGGCGAGGAGTTCGCGGTCGGCGGCGGCCCAGTC
>Ga0268298_10002432_pt1 | contig 20388 bp, 16 predicted proteins | sample WWTPWeurt_MetaG_FD_194462 | JGI IMG/M metagenome (GOLD analysis project Ga0268298, IMG submission 194462) | Activated sludge microbial communities from WWTP in Nijmegen, Gelderland, Netherland - WWTP Weurt | ecosystem: Engineered > WWTP > Aerobic digester > Activated sludge | place... | reverse complement strand
TTGTTGAAAAGCCGATTGATATTGCCCTGGAACCCGCCCGGGCTCTGGTGGCTGCCTGCGAGCAGGCGAAGGTCAAATTGAGCTGTATTTTGCAGCACAGATTTGATCCGGCGGTGCTTGACCTGAAAGCGGCGGTTGCGGAGGGGCTGTTAGGCGAGCTGCATTTTGGCGGGGCTCATACCCAGTGGTACCGGGCGGCAGATTATTATGCTCAGGATGCCTGGCGGAATGTTTTTGGGGGCGGATCTTTGATTAACCAATCGGTTCATTATATAGACTTGCTGCAGTATGTGATGGGGCCCGTCGCTGAAGTTCATGCTTATGCGGGAAACCGGTCTCACCCGGCCAGCGCTGTGGATGATATCGCTGCGGCTGTTGTGAAATTTCGCTCTGGAGCGATGGGCGTAATTGAATCGATGACATGCGCATGGCCTGGCTTTGCGACCCGGCTGGAGATTTTCGGCGAAGATGGTGGGGTTGTGATTGAAAATGATCGGGTAAAGGATTGGAATCTGCGTTCAGGAAAACAGCCTTCAGGTTCTATGCAGGCTGGGAAAGTGATTGCCGGGTCATCGAGTGTGGATATCTGGCACCAGGCTCACAAGCGGCAGATTCAGGATGTATTGGAGGCTGTCCGCGACAACCGCGACCCGCTGGTGAACGGGGCAGATGGGCTCGCTGCGCTGGAGATTATTCTGGCGATTTACCAGTCGGCGCGAATTCAGGCACCGGTGAAACTGCCTGTGGATGGATCGGATGCGGCGATGGGCTGGATGCCATCGGTTTAGCTCAATCAAATTGTGGGAAAGGTGTGAAGGATGCATGCTGGACGAAAGGTGAAAATTGGTGTGATCGGAGTGGGCGGGATGGGACGAAGCCATGTCCTGGACCTGCAAAACCGGGTACCGCAGGCCGAGTTAGCTGCTGTTTGCGATATTAACCATGAACGTGCCGACCTTTATGCGGCAGAGTTTCAAGTTCCAGGTTTTTATGATCACGCCGACTTGCTGGCACGGGCTGATCTGGATGGGGTAGTAATTGCCACACCGCATTACGACCATACACCAATCAGCATTGCTGCTCTGGAGCGGGGTATCCATACTCTGACTGAGAAGCCTCTGGCTGTACATATCGCAGATGGACGGCGGATGATCGCTGCTTATGAGCAGGCCCGCCAGAAACGGGCCGATTTGCAGTTTGCCATTATGTTTCAACAGCGGACATTGGGGCACTGGCAAAAAATCAAGGAACTGTTAACCGCCGGGGTTTTGGGGCGGTTGGTCCGGGTTACGTGGCTGATTACGGATTGGTTCCGGACGCAGACTTATTATGCCAATGGAGGCTGGCGCGCAACCTGGAGCGGCGAGGGCGGCGGCGTGCTGCTGAACCAGGCGCCGCACAATCTGGATTTGTACCAGTGGTTTTTTGGGATGCCCCAGCGGGTGGCGGGCTTTGTCCGACATGGTAAATACCACCTGATTGAGGTGGAGGATGAAGTTACGGGCTATTTTGAGCATGCCGATGGGATGGTAGGCCACTTTATCACGACCACTGCAGAATCACCGGGCACAAACCGATTGGAGATTGTAGGCGAATTTGGCAAGCTGGTGTATGAGCGGGGCCGGCTGACGTTGTGGCGAAATCAGGTCTCCATGTTGGAGTATATTCGAACTTCACCTGAAATGTGGGGCAGTGTACCCTATCAGGTGGAGGATTTGGCGTTTTCCAGTGAAGGGGGTGAGCATGCGCGGGTTATGAATGCATTTGTTCATGCGATTTTGCACGGGACTCCGCTGATTGCCAGCGCTCCTGAAGGGCTGCAGGGTTTGATGCTGGGGAATGCAATTATGCTTTCGGCCTGGGAAGAACGGCCGGTTGATCTGCCATTGGATGACGAAACATATCCGGCGCATTTAGAACGTCTGGCGGCAAATTCAGAATTCCAAAAGCCTGTTCAAACGGCAAACGGGCCGGTCGATGTGAGTGGTTCGTTTGGCCGATAGGTTTAGTTCGATCAATTCCAGCCAAACTCACTGTAGGTAATATTCGCCTGGTAAAGTTCTATTGCTCGTCTGACATACGGTATTGTATTGTCTGGTAGGTCACTAAATTTCACCCAGCGCAAATCATCGCATTTGTTTGGTTCGGTATTGGTAATTTCACCGATCCAGTTATTGACTATCATGAAAAAATCAATGCGCTCATCATCTGACTTTCTGTTCATCACATGGACAAATTGAAGGTTTGCGGGCAGGAGGCTCACACCAACTTCTTCTTTTGCCTCGCGGATGGCTGCCTGGGTTACGGTTTCGCCTGAATCGACATGGCCGGCGACAACACTGTACTGACCGTCTTCGTAGCCCGTGTTGAAGCGTCTCGAGATCAGGATCTGGTTATCTTGTAAGAAAAACAAGTGGACGGCAACAAGAAATTTTGTGCGCATATTACCTCACCGGGATAAAATATAAATTGACTTCAACCAACTTTTGTTTGTCTTTTGAAAATATAATGCAAAAACCTGCCAGCTGGCAGGTTTTTGGTAGGTGTGGCGAGGGTGAGATTCGAACTCACATCCAAGGGCTTATGAGTCCCCTGCTCCACCGTTGAGCTACCTCGCCATTTTTGGAGCGGGTGAAGTTTACTAAAGGTTGCCGATTTTGTCAACCGAAAATTTGATGAAATTGGCATTTCATGTTTACCTGGGAAAAACTGCCTGTAACCCCTGCGAACACGGGTTGAGCGGAGTTGAAACACTTATTGACCGTCAGTTCGGGATAAGAGATTTTTGGGTGTTTTTTGGGTGGCTACGCCACCCAAAAAAACACCCAAAATAACCTCTTTTCGGACTAACCCGAACTGGCGTTATTGACGCACTTATACCTTACGTTTATAATCCACCTGCCTGGGGAAATGCTGGAATTGGCAGACAGGCATGACTTAGGATCATGTGTCGCAAGGCGTGCGGGTTCAAGTCCCGCTTTCCCCACTAAAATACCCTCCAGTGCTGGGGGGTATTGGCTTTATTCGGCGAATATTTTCTTGATTTGAAAATGGCTGCTGGCGCTGAGTGGCATAATCGTGAAGTGAGATTTTTCGAAAAAGAGGTGAGTATGGCCAACAAAATTCGGGTTCTGCTTGCGGGTGAATCATGGGTATCGAACAGTACTCATTATAAGGGCTGGGATTTTTTTTCCAGTACGGTGTATGAGACTGGGATTGGTTTTTTGAAGCAGTCGTTTGAGGGTACGGAAATTGAGTTTATTCATATGCCTTCGCATTTGGCGGCTGAGCAATTTCCATTTACTATCGAAGAGTTGAACCAGTATCAGGTGATTGTGTTAAGCGATATTGGGGCTAATACACTTTTGCTGCCGCCGGATGTCTGGCTGCGGGGAAAGTCGGTTCCGAATCGATTGAATTTGCTGCGCGAGTGGGTGAAGCAGGGCGGTGGACTGGCGATGTGCGGCGGCTATTATTCGTTTGCGGGCATTTATGCTGGGGCAAAGTATTACCGGACGGCTATTGAAGAGATCCTGCCCGTTTTCATCTTTACGTTTGATGATCGAGTAGAGACACCGGAGGGTATCGCCCCGCAGATGGTGATGCCTGAACACCCAATTGTGGATGGGATCGCTGAGCCCTGGCCGACGCTGCTGGGATATAACGAACTGCTGCTCAGGGCGGATGCCACCTTGCTTGCCAGTGTGGGTACAAACCCACTTTTGGCTGTGCGGGAAGTTGGAAAGGGGCGCACCATGGTGTGGGCTTCTGATATTGGTCCACACTGGTGTCCGGAGACATTTGCCACATGGCCGGGTTATGGTCAATTATGGCGTCAGGCGTTTCGTTGGCTGGCCGGTAAGTGATGCGATGACTGGCACTTTGATTAATGTGATTGCAATTGTTGTTGGCTGTGGGCTCGGGATTTTGTTCGGGTCGCGTCTGTCCGAAAATCTTAAGAAGACAGTTGTCGCTGGAATGGGGCTGTTTACAACGGCAGTCGGATTTAAAATGTTCCTGAAATCCGAAAACGAGTTGATTGTCCTGGGGGCGCTCATTGTAGGTGCGATTTTGGGTGAGTGGCTGGGATTGGAAGATGGCCTGGAACGAATGGGGAGGTGGCTTGAAAAGCGGTTTGCAGGCGGGACGCAGGATAATTCGAATAATTTTGTGCGCGGATTTTTGTTGGCATCCGTTCTTTACTGTACGGGACCAATGGGGATACTTGGTTCGATCAGCGATGGATTGAAGGGTGATTATTTAACCCTTTCTATTAAATCCGTCCTGGATGGTTTTACGTCGCTGGCATTCGCCTCGACATTCGGTATCGGGGTTGCGTTTTCGGCTATCCCGGTATTTATTTACCAGGGGATAATCAGCCTCCTGGCAGCCCAACTTAACTCGATTTTGAGCACCGGTATGCTGAATGAAATGACTGGCACTGGAGGGGTATTGTTGGTTGGAATTGGAATCAGCAGTTTGCTGGAAATAAAGAAGATCAGGGTTGGAAATTTTTTACCGGCGCTGATCATTGCGCCGCTGATTGTATATATTTTGGATTTGGTCTTAAAGTAAAAGCCACAAGTTTTAGAAACAGCGTGGATGCACAGTGTCATCCACGCTGTTTCTAAAAAATTATTTTGTGAGCCACCAGATGCCGGTGCATTCGGGCAGGATTGGTTGATCGCCCGGGACAATTTTTCCCAGCATGCTATCACCAAAGAAGAAAGCGGTCAGGTCGCGGGCTTCTTCCATTGAGGCGAAGCGATAGTCTGTGCGGATCCAGGTGCGCGAAAACCCAGCCTGGTCAAGATAGGCAAAGTATTCGAGTAAGTCTGATGGGGGATTAGGGGTTGTTTCGCCAGTGCCGTTGGTTTCGAGAATGATGAGGGTGCCGCCAGGGCGAAGGACGCGCTTTAGCTCTGCAAGGGCTTTTTCGAGTTCTGTTTGCCAGGTTTCCTGGTGCCAAACAACCGTATAAACAACGCTCCAGCCTGAGGTGACCACATCACAGGTGTGGTCGGCAGCTGGCAGAACCCGATGGTCGGCAACGTCAGTCCGCCAGTGGGAGATTCCACTGGCTTTCAGTCTTTCAGCCGCAACGGCCAGCATCTCCGCCGAGACGTCACAGGCGTGGATGCTTTTGGCGATGGGAGCGAACATAACTGCCAGACGACCTGTACCGGCGCCGCTGTCCAATATGTCCAGACCGTGCAGATCACGGATTTTTAAAAGGGCTGCTTCGATATTATGCTGAAAATCCTCACGCGCAACCAGGCGTTCATATTTATCTGCCTTCGAATTGTAGACTTCAGCGAAATCAGTTTTTGGTGGTTCCATGATTCTCCAAAAGTTATAAAAGGATGGACAGGGGCAGGTTATTTCAGGCGACTGCGGAGTTCGGCATTGGCGAGGTTAAGCGCAGCGCGGTCTGCTTTGTAATCCAGGGTTGTCCAACTACCATTACGATAGAGCCAGTTGCCATCCACCATAACATCGCGCACATAAGAACCGTTGACTGCATACACCAGGGCAGTGTAGATGCTCTGCCCACCCTCTGGGCCCCAGCCGATTTCGTCAAGGTCGAGAGAAATCCAATCGGCTTTCTTGCCGGGTTCCAAAGAGCCAATTTCGTTCTCGAGCCCAAGGCCGCGCGCTCCACCCATGGTAGCCATGTCGAGGATCTCGCGAGCTGAAATGACATTGGGTGTATGCTCACGCTGAGACATTACCTTGCCAGTGAGTTGAATTTCTTTGAATAAGTCATAAGAGTTATTGTTGGCGACGTTGTCCGTGCCGATCGCCAGGTTGATCCCGGCATTGAGCATGGCGCGGGCGGCGGCTACTTCGGCCCCGCTCCGCAGGCAGGCAGATGGTGCGACAACCGCTGTGAAGTTATGAGCGGCGAGGGCTGGATAATCACTTTCTGGTACTGTGATGCTGTGGGCTGCCAGCAGCCGGCGATTGAGAAGGCCATCCTGCGCCATTTGAGCGACTGCGCTGCGCCCGTAGGTTGCCTGGCAGAAGCGTTCTTCTTCACCCGAGGTAGCCAAGTGGAAATGGAGTCCGGTGGAAAACTTATCTGCGAGGGCCAGCTCTAGCTGGATTGCTTCGGCGCTGTTGTCGACATAAAAGGCATGCGGACCTACCCAGCCTGAAACGCGCGGGTTGCCAACAGTGGACTGTAAGAATGCTTCGGCTGAAGCCAATTCGCGTTCACGCGCCTCAGGGTTGCCAAGCTCCACGATGCCGTAGGCGAGAGCGGCACGCATTCCGCTGCGACGCACAACTGGGAACACCTGATCCATGAAGAAGTATTGGTCGGCGAAAGTTGTTGTGCCGGTACGAATCATTTCGGCGCATGACACCGCGACGGCAGGAGCAACCATGGAGGCATCCATGACTGCCTCGAGGCTGCGGATGCCTGCAAACCAGCCTTCAAAAGTAAAAAGAGAGTAAGGCTCAGCCATGCCCCTGAAGAGTGTCATAGGGGTATGGGTATGGGCATTGACCAGGCCGGGCATGATGAGCCGGTCGCCTAGATCGACCTCGGAATCGAATTTCCTGCCAGCAAGGTCGGTTTGCGCCCCAACCTCGATGATGCGGTCATTTTCTATCAGAAGATAACCGGGTTGAAAAATATCATCTGCCTTGTTGAGTGCCACTACTGTGGCAGCTCGAATGAGTAATGTAGTCATTGCAAACCTCTATAGACCAAAGCGGTTGGTTGAACGCCAGAGCCATTCAAGTTCCTGGTCGCCATTAAGGGCGCGTGCGATCAGGCTGCGGCCGCGGTCTTCGATCATTTCGACCAGTTCGCTTTCGTTGGCGGTCAGCAGTTGGTGATCTTGAACCACGATTCGCCCGTTGACGATGACGGTGTGGGCATCACGCCCGGTGCAGCAGTAAACGATGTTGTCCAGGAGGGAGTAATTTGGGGCGGTTGAGAGGCTATCAAAATCCAGCAGAATCAAGTCGGCAAGGTACCCTTGCGCAAGGCAGCCCAATTTGCCTGCCATGCCAATTGCTTCGGCGGCTTCAACGGTGACCATCTCGAGAATCTTGCTGGAGGGCATGGCTTTTGAATCACCCGTCATTTGTTTTTGAGCAGCCCCGGCAATTCGCAGTTCGCCGGTCAGATCCATGACATTGTTGCCAGTTACACAGTCGGTGGCAAGCAGAACACCAGCGCCGCGCTGGATCATTTCCCAGGCACGGGCAGGGTGCCCGCCCAGGGAATGGCCCATTGGGCAGTAGAGCGGGTGGGTGCCATGTTTTGCCAGGATGTCAATCTCATTATCTTTGATGAAGATGCAGTGAGCGGCGAAGACATCATTGCCAAGGAAACCAATATCTTCGAGGTATTCGACGCAGCCCATCCCGTAGAGTTCTTCGATATAGCTGCGTTCACGTGGGCTCTGCGCCAGGTGGAGATGCAGACCGACACCTTCTTCGGTTGCAACTCGACGGAGTCGGAGCAGCCAATCTTTGGCGACGGTATCTGAAGCATGGGGCGCCAGCCAGGGAATAACAAGCGGGTCGCGATTTTTCCACTGGCGGACAAAGTCGATTCCTTTTTCTAATTCGGCCTCACCCGTAATGGGGCCAAGGCGGCTCATGATGGTGTGGCCTAACACACCGCGCAAGCCGAGCGAGGTTGTGGCCCGGGCTGTTTCTTCGATATGGAAATAATGGTCCACTACAGTCGTGGTCCCGCTTTTGAGGGCCTCAGCGCCGCCAGCCAGGGCGCCGATGTAAACGTCTTCAGGAGTCAGGTTCTTTTCAACTGGCCACATGACCCGATACAGGCCTTCTGGAACTGCCAGGGTCAGGCTTTTTTGCAGGCTCATTGGGATATGGGTGTGACAGTTGATCAGACCCGGCAAGGCAACTTTGCCTTTGGCGTTGATCCGTTGGGCTGAAGGGAATTGGGTATCAAGGTCTACGAATCGACCAATGGCGACAATTTGGGATCCCAAGATTGCAATGCTGCCATCATGAATGATTTCCCGGGTGGGATTCATCGTGACGATCGTGGCGTGCTCGATCAGCAGGTCGGCATTCATAGCAACTTATTCCTTGATTAGCGCCAAAAGCCGTTCGCGATAATCGAGGTTGCGGTCAGGCAATTCGGGGGAAAGCTGAGCGCCAACTTCTAAGAAATGGTGAACACCGCGGCCCATCTTTTGTCCACGGGCTGTGTGCATGTCAACTGCATAGTCTGGAATCTCCGGCAGGCGCTGCCCACCTTCGACCACCCGCATAAGCCAATTGATCATCTCGTCGCTGGATCGATCCTTCTTGCATTCGCACAGGTATCGAACGGCGTGGACGGCGTAGAGCAAACGCTCTCCATCTTGACCGTCGAGGTCTTTGACCATTTCGGCAAGCGTGTGGATGAGGACTGGCGCCTGCAAATCTCCCCAGCCGATATCTTCCACCGAGATTACCTGGAGACGCTTCCAGAGGTATTGTTCGAGGGCAGGGCTGGTCGTTGCCATTTCATAGGCGATCAGGGCTGCATTTTCGGTTTGGCCGCGGCGAATTTCTTTTTGGAGCGAAGAGATAATTTCATCGGCTGGCAGTCCATGCCGAGTTTTGACATCTACCCAGGGGTCGCGAGCTAGTGGTGACATGATATTCTCCTTTAAAAAAGTGTGTTAAGTATGATTCCTGTGTACATAGCTACCGTTGTGGGCAGACTATCCACTGAAATCCATTCATTTGGTGCATGGTAACCGCCTCCGGTGGGACCGAAGCCGCAGAGTGTGGGGATGCCAGCATCCATGAGCATATAACCTTCATTGGCTGGCCCGGCGCCTGCAACAGGCCAGCTCTGGCCTGTGATCGCCTCAGTCCAGGTTTCGGCTGCCTTTACCAGGGGGTGATCGGATGGAAGAGCAACACCGGGGAGGTTGTTTTTAATTTCGATTGCAACCGAGAGGCCTGGGCGTCTGGCGCAAACGGTGTCGATTTCTTCCTGGACTGCACTGATCAATGTATCTGTTGATTGGCCAGGCATGAGACGGATGTCGATCAACGCCTCGGCCGAGGATGGGACCATGCTTTCGTATTCACCTCCCCGGAAGAGCGTTCCCGGGGTAAGGGTGCAGCCCATACCCGCGAATGCCGGATGTGCGGGTCCTGGAAAGTGACGGGATTCCAGGCCGAGGAGAACTGCAGCCAGGCCGGTGACTGCGTTGACGCCACCGATGCCCTGGCTCCAGGATGGCAGGCCGGTGTGGGTGGTTTTACCAGATGCACGCAGCAGCAGGCGCAGCAGGCCGCGGTGCCCGAGACAGATGATATCGCTGGCATAGGTATAAATTGCGCCCGCTCCACCCGTCAAAAGGTCAGAATTGAGGAGATGGCGCATTCCCAGTTTGCTGCTGGCGCCCGATTCCTCATCGACTACGCCGGCTAAGGCGACATAAAATTTTTCAGGGTTTAAAAGCCCGAGATCTTTAATCAGGGCTAAGGTATAAAGGCCGCATGCGATTCCGGCTTTATTATCAGCAGAGCCGCGTCCGTAGATTTTGCCATCAACCAGACGCCCTTCGAAGGGCGGAAATTCCCAGGCGGATGTAATGCCCTCTGAAACGGTATCCATGTGGCCTACCAGAATAAAACCAGCGGGACCATGTCCCCATTTTGCAAATGCATTAGGCCGGGCGGGATCTAAGGAAAACAGGTCGGCAGGGATCCCAAGGCGGAATGCTTCCTGGAGGATGCGCCTGGCGACGGCTGCTTCGGAATCGCGGCCATTAACCGATGGAATACGGATTAGATCCTGTAAAAAGGCAGTTAGCTCAGACTGGCGGCTGGCTGCAGCGCTGAGGATTTGTTGGGCTGTGGGTGTGGTCACTCAGGCAACCGCCATTTTCATCAGCTCCCAAAGGCGGGCAATGTCCATTTCCAGGACAAGATGGGTATTTGGCTCTTTCTTAAGCAGGTCACTCCAGTCCACCACGGTTTGGCCGCGGTTTCGTGGGCTTGCTAATTCAACATCCATATATTTGTGGACGGAGCTGGTTACGATTTCCGGCTCGATGGCGGCTGCCACGGCGAGGAAGTCAGCTGCAAAGAGGGCTCTTGTCCCGAGATGTTTTTGGATGAAATCCAGGGTTTGGTTGGTTATGCGTTTAAAAAACTCGGCGCGGGGTGTTTCGAGGGCGTTCAGTTCGGCAACCTGGGCTTCGGTAAAGCAATGGGCCATTGTGGTTTCCCATGAAACCAAACTGAGGCCAGGCCAATCGCGGAAGACGATTTCGGCTGCTTCGGGGTCGACGAAGACATTAAACTCGGTTGTGGGGGTGGTGTTTCCCTGGGCGCGAATGGCGCCGCCCATGACAACCAATTTTTTGAATTTGCCTGGGAGGGTTGGGTCGAGGCGAAGGGCGACCGCCAGATTGGTCAGTGGGCCTATTGCTACCAGGGTTAATTCGCCCGGGTTTTCGTTGGCCAGGCGGACAAGGGCGCTGGAGGCGTGTTCTGTTTCGACTTTGCGAGGCGAAGCAGGATAACCGCTATCCCCGAGACCATCAAACCCATGGACATAGTCTGCGGAATGGGTTTGGGCAACCAAAGCCTGTGCACACCCGGCGTAAACCTGGGCGTCACTCCCCATTGCATCCAGAATTTTGCAGGCGTTGGCGGTGGTTTTGTCAAGGCCAACGTTGCCGTTGACCGTGGTCAGTGCCTCGACACGCACGTTGGGGTGTGCCAGGGCCATCATGATGGCGTGTGCATCATCCACACCAGGATCAGTATCAATTACCAAACGAACCATTGCGGCCTCCAGAGAGAACAGATTAAGTGAGCAGACTTGGGAATCCTCGAAAATTGTCTGCGCTGGGTTGTGGGCGGGGTATGCGTACAGGCAGGTGTAGGCGCCAGTTATGGATTGGAGGTGGTAACCTGTGCATATGGTGCGCCGTCCGAGCGCTCAAATTCCGAACAGCCCAATTATACATGGATTTAAGTTAGCGGTTCTTAAGGGTTATAATTCTTGTAGATCAATTTGCAGGAGTATGTATGCCCAATCCATTTAACAAAAAGCTAGGTTATGAAGAATCTGACCGGCTTGTTATTTTGCATGCGGATGATGTTGGAATGTGCCAGGCATCGGTGGCTGCTTTCGAGGAATTATGGAATTATGGTACGGTTTCTGCGGGAGCTGTGATGGTTCCTTGCCCCTGGTTTCCAGCGGTTGCTGAGATGTGCCGGCGAAACAACCAGATGGACATGGGCGTTCATGCGACATTGAACAGCGAATGGAGCTCTTACCGGTGGGGACCAATATCCACGCAGGACCCAGCGACCGGTCTGCTGGATGGAGATGGTTATTTTCATCAGTGGCAGCAGGCTGTCTATGAGAATGCTGACCCGGCTGCGGTCGGTGTGGAAGTGAATGCGCAAGTTGAGCGAGCTCTGGCGGCAGGGATTGATGTAACTCACATCGACTCGCACATGGGAACGATTTTGCACCCCAAGTACTTACATTCATACCTGGATGCCGGGGGCTCGCGCAAAATTCCGAATATGCTGCCTTTTGTGGGTGAATCAAATCATGAAATGGTTCCATTCAGCAGTATGCGTTTTTCAAATTACGCTGAGCTTGTTCAGCATCAGGCTGAGTTGGGTTTTCCATTGATCGATCGAATCATCGGGATGCCGCTTTCACATGATGACGATCACATCGGTGAAGCTAAAAAGAGGTTTGCTGAACTGCCTGCCGGGATTAGCCATTTTTTGTTCCACCCGTCCATTGACAGTCCTGAGCTGCGGGCAGCCTGCCCGGATTGGCGGGCGAGGGTTGCCAATTTCAAAGCATTTATGAGCCCAGAATTTAAGGCGGTCCTTAAAGATGCGGGTATCAAGGTTATTGGTTATCGGCAAATCCGCGAAGCACTCCGCGCCTGAGGAAGTAACGGGTTTTACCATTTTTGAGCCAGAGGAGTTGACCTATGTTTGATGTACTGATTCGCAACTGCGACGTCCTTCATGTCAAGGACGGAAAGGTCTGGATAGACATTGTTCAAGATATTGGGATTGTTGGACAGCGGATTGTTTCAATAGAGCCCAGCCCGGCTGAGCTGCCAGAGGCGAGCCGGGTTATCTTTGCTGCTGGTTTATTGGCAATTCCTGGGTTGATGAATACACATGCCCATGTGCCGATGGTGCTTTTTCGAGGCATGGTTGAGGATGTAACAGTGACCTCATGGTTTAATGATCATATTTGGCCGCTCGAATCAAATCTGACTTCCGAAGACATCTATTGGGGGGCGATGCTTGGAATGGCAGAGATGATTGAGAATGGGGTTACGAGCGTGGCAGACCATTATTTTGATATGGATGAGGTGGCTCAGGCTGTTGAGCAATCTGGGATGCGGGCGACCCTGTGTTGGGCGGTTTTTGCTCACGGTGGAGTTGAAAAACTTGAGCGGACCTGTGAATTTGTTGAAAAATGGCAGGGTAAAGCGGATGGGCGGATAACGACTTATATGGGACCGCATGCCCCCTATACAGCCAATCCTGATTTTTTGCGCCTCTCTGCGCAAAAAGCCAAAGAGCTGCGCACTGGAATTCATATTCATGTGTCCGAAACCCAGGCACAGGTTGATCTCAGTATGCGCCAATATGGAATTACTCCGGTACAACAGCTTGAAGAAACGGGGATTTTTGAAGTTCCGACCATTTTGGGGCACTGCCGTTTTCCGACAGAAGACGATTTGAAACTGATGAGTCAACGAGAAACCGGAGTCGCACATGCTCCGAAAACGTATATGAAACTTGGCGAAACCGAGGTTCAGTTAAAACAATACCAACAGGCTGCCGTTCCGGTGGGTTTGGCTACTGATGGGGCTGCAAGCAGCAATACGCTGGATATATTGGAACAGCTTCGAATGATGGTTTTGGCTCAAAAGACCGCAGCCAATGACCCGTTGTACATGACCATTCCTGAAGCACTCGAAATCGCATTTCGGGGAAGCGCCCGAGTTCTTCACCAGCCTGATCTGGGGGAGATAGAGGTTGGGAAGTTTGCGGATATTGCACTGATCAGACAGGATGGTATTTCCTCGTTCCCCCGTTATAATCCGGCTGCAAATTTGATTTACTCTACACGCTCTTCGGATGTGGATACTGTGCTATGCAATGGGAAGGTATTGCTGCAGGGTGGGCGGCTGTTGACCATTGACAAGGCTGAGATTAAACGCGAAATTTCCCATCGACTGGAGCGTCTGTCGGAGCGTGTTCCGGGCAGGCGGATCGCTACCTACCCAACTTAACTTTTGTAAGGAGTTTTTTATGGATTCGAAAAAGAGAAATAAGCTTTCACTTGGAAGCAAAATGGTTTACTATCCGGTGGAACCACGGACGAAGTCTGTCAGTGAACCAATTTATATGGCTTCGAATTTTGAGTATGATGCCGAGATTTATCAGCGCGTGCTGGATGGCGAACGAAAAGATGTCAATATTTATTCGCGGTGTGGCAATCCGAGTGAATATAAGTTTGATGATCAGATGATTGTGATTGAAAATGCAGATGCCTGCCTGGCTACAGCCTCTGGTATGGCAGCAATTGCTATTTTGATGTTTGGAGTGTTGAAATCCGGAGACCACATTGTTTCGGATTGGACAACTTATTCCACAACGCATGAGTTTTTGGATCATCGATTTACGGATTTTGGGGTAACAACCACGTTTGTTGACACGGCAGATATTGAGCAGGTACGGCGCGCAATCAAGCCAAACACAAAAATGATCTACTTTGAAACGATCGCCAACCCGACAATGAAGGTCTCGGATGTTGCGGCGCTGGTGGAACTGGCGCACAGCCATGGCATACTGGCTGTTTGTGACAATACCTTTGCCAGCCCTTACATCTTTCGGCCGCATGACTGGGGCGTGGATTTTGTGGTGGAATCTGCTACGAAGTGGATCGGTGGGCATAATGATGCATTGGGCGGTACGATCACGATGAAGACAGCGCTTCGTCCAGCAGATTTTATGGAGACGATCCGCTGGTCAACACTGACGAAGCTGGGTGGTGCACTTTCGCCTTTTAATGCCTGGTTACTGCTGAGAGGAATCCAGACTTTGCATGTGCGGATGGAGCAATCTGTGCGAACCGCAATGAAGCTGGCTCAATATCTGGAAGGGCATCCCAAAGTTCAGCGAGTCTGGTATCCGGGTTTGGAATCGCACCCACAACATGCAATCGCTGCCCGGCAGATGCCGAAGTTCGGCGCAATGATGACATTTGAAATTGGCGATGAAGCCAGGGCAGTGCGGGTTTTGGATGCTTTGGAACTGGCAACCTTTGGGGCGAGTTTGGGCGGAGTGCGAACGACGACCCAGGTGCCGGCGACGATGGCATTTTTGGATGTTCCGCCTGACGAAAAGGTACGCATGAATATTCGGGACGGTATGTGCCGGATCTCAGTTGGCCTGGAAGATGCAGATGATTTGATCGCAGATTTCGCTCAGGCTTTAGAGCAGGACTAAACTCTTGTTCGAAGTGAATATTCTCTGCTGCGGAGAATATTCACTTCAGTTGTATCGGGTGTGATCCAGGGGCAGCCCAAGAATAATGGGTAAACCTTCTTTTGGCGCGTATGGAGTGTGTATGGAATTAAGCAGCGCAGAGTTTATTCTGGCGAAACAAAAAATACCGAACCGGACCGGACCAGTGCGCTGGATTCTGTCGCATGCTGGGAGGTACTGGTATCTGTTTGTGATGATGACTGCTGGGGCTTTTGGCAATGCTGCTTTGGCAGCGGCTGTCCCGGTTTTGAGCGGGATGGCGTTCAATTTGATTCAGAATAAAGCTACTCAAGCTTTTTCGCTGGGATGGATTGCTGTTTTATTGATTGGAAGTCAGATTTTGCGCGGTGTTGTTCAGTTTGGGCGAAACTTCGGGGCGGAATTGATTGCACAACGGATTGAGCGCGATATTCGTGAGGAACTTTATGTGAGTTTGATTGGCAAGAGTATGACTTTTCATAACCTGCAGCCAGTTGGGGATACGATGGCGAGGGCAACAAACGATGTTCGCGAAGTTAATTTTATGTTCAGCCCTGGCGTAAACCTGGTGATCGGCTCTGCGAATTTTCTGATTATGCCGCTAATTTTTGCGCCAGGTTATCATCCCAGCCTGATCCTTGTGCCAGCATTGTTTATCATATTTTATTTTATTTCACTCGTTCAGTATCTCTGGGAACTTAACCCGATTACGACCCAGGTCCGGTCAGCTTTCGGGGTTATGAGCACCCGCCTGAGTGAGGCATTGGATGGGATTGAAACAGTGAAAGGTCTGGCGCAAGAGATCAGTGAGATTAATCGTTTTCGTGAAAACTCAAACCGTTTTCGAGCCGTATTGGTTAAAGAGGGTGATGTTGAAGCGAGGTTTGTACCGATGCTCCTGCTGGCATTTGCTGAAGCAGGTGGGCTTTTACATGCATTGCTTCTTTATCAACAAAATGCAATTGATATCGGTGCTGTGGTCTCATACTTTGGCTTGATTCAAATGTTTGCGTTTCCTACCTTTGCTTCGTTGTGGGCATATTCCCAGGTGTCGCTGGGGCTATCTGGAGCAAGACGTGTTTTGGAGTTGATTAATCGGGAAAACAACCTGGACCAGAATTCCAGGGGTTACGCCGGGGCAATTAAGGGAGAAATAGAATTTCGGAACGTTACTTTCGCCTATCCAAACAGCTCGCCTACCCTGGTTGATGTTTCGTTTATGGTAAAGCCTGGGCAAACAGTAGCAATTGTTGGGCAAACAGGGGCGGGTAAAACGACCCTGGTGAAATTGGTCAACCGAACTTACGATGTTCAGTCGGGGCAGGTGTTGGTGGATGGGGTTGATGTTCGTGACTGGAATCTGGAAAAACTGAGGACTGGTATATCCATGATTGAACAGGATATATTCCTGTTTTCTCGGAGCGTTGCGGAAAATATTGCCTTTGGCAAACCGAATGCTGATAAAGCTGAAATTGAGCTGGCCGCTCAGGCTGCCCAGGCGACGGAATTCATCGACACATTCAAGGATGGATACGAAACCGTGATTGGGGATCGGGGGGTGACGCTGTCGGGAGGGCAGAGACAGCGGGTGGCATTGGCAAGGGCTTTTTTGACCAACCCGGCTATCCTGATTCTAGACGACTCTACTTCTGCGATTGATAGTGGAACTGAGGATAAAATCCAGCGGGCGATTTATTCGGCGGCGCGTGGACGAACGACTTTTTTAATTACGCACCGGATTTCTCAAATTCGATGGGCTGATGTAATTGTTGTCTTGCGGAAGGGCCGAGTCGCTGCCGTGGGCAATCATACAGATTTGTTAGCCAGTTCAGAGGCGTATCGCCGGATATTTAGCGAGTAAATCAGATGGGTTTTTTTGGTAATTTGGATAGTGAATCTTATGATCGGAAATACACAGACAAGCAGCTGGTACAACGAATGCTTGCATATTTCAAAGCATATCTCAGCCGCCTGGTGTTTTTGGTCTTCTTAATCTTATTGATTGGGGCAACTGGGGCGGCAGGGCCGGTTTTGCTCGGGTGGGGAGTGGATCTGGTAAGGGATGACCCTTCAACGGCAACCGTTTTTCGATTGTTTGGGGTGATTTTGACTGCAAATATCATCAGCTGGGCTGCCAACTGGCTGAGGAGGCGGATCACTGTCCGCTTGGTGGCAGATGTGGCGCTGCGGCTGAGGCAGGAAGCTTTTTCTGCGGTTATGCATCATGACCTTGCATTTTTTGATGAACAATCTTCCGGCAAGATCCAGACGCGGATTACATCGGACACCGAGGAGTTCGGTAAAGTTGTTGTGCTTGTGACCGACACCTTTGGACAAATGGTGCAGGCTTTGATTCTGGTGGTTATCCTGTTTACGATCGACTGGAAACTGACCGGTGTGCTGTTGATTTTTCTGCCAGTTGTGTTTTATGCGGCGACTGGTTTTCGAAATGCGGCCCGGTATGTCACTCGCAATGGGATGCGGGCTATGGCAAATGTCAACGCCTCGATCAAAGAGACTGTGAGCGGGATTGCCGTGGCGAAAAACTTTCGTCAGGAAGCAGAAATCTATAAGGTTTTCGAGACTGCAAACACAACATCGTATACAGTCAATATTCGGCGAGGCTTTGTTTTGTCTATGGTGTTTCCGACATTGAATGCGCTTACCGGTGTGGCAACTGCGCTTTTGGTTTATGGTGGAGGGTTGAGTGCCGCAGCAGGAGCGATTTCCTCTGGGGCCTGGTATTTGTTTATTCAGAGTATGGGAAGATTTTTTGATCCGATGATTAATTTATCGGCTTTTTGGACACAAATTCAAGGTGGATTGAGTGCAGCAGAGCGTGTTTTTGCTTTGATTGATGCTACATCAACGGTGACACAAAATGGGGACCGAAGGCCAGCCGGGTTGAAAGGGGAGATTGAATTCACCAATATCAAGTTTCAATATTCTGATCGGCAGCAAGTTTTAAGAGATTTCAACTTGCATATTCGGCCTGGCGAGACTGTTGCCCTGGTTGGTCATACCGGCGCTGGAAAATCTTCGATTGCTAAATTGCTGGCGCGGTTTTATGAATATCAAGAGGGGCAAATCAAGATCGATGGGAATGATATTCGGGATTTGAATCTTTCTGCATACCGCAGTCAATTGGGGATCGTGTCGCAGCAGCCATTTTTGTTTGCCGGGACCATCGCTGAAAATATTTGCTATGCATGCCCGGGCGACTCGGCCAAGGCCATGATGGAGCAGATCGCCCGCCAGATTGGTGAAGGTGAATGGTTGGATGCCCTGCCGGATGGATTGGATACGATGGTTGGTGAACGGGGGGGCTGGCTTTCGATGGGGCAGCGGCAGCTTGTTTCATTGATGCGGGTTCTGGTTCAACAGCCGGCGGTATTTATTCTTGATGAAGCCACTGCCAGTGTCGATCCGTTTACCGAGTTTCAAATTCAGCAGGCGCTGAAACTGATTCTGGAGCGGACAACAAGTATATTGATTGCTCACCGTTTGTCTACGGTCAAGGCCGCTGACAGGATCATCGTCTTGGAGAATGGGTCAATTATTCAGGAGGGAAGCCATGATCAATTGCTGGCGCAGGGCGGGCATTATGCAACCCTGTATGATACCTATTTCCGGCATCAGTCGATTGATTACCGGCCTGAAGGTGTATAAAGCGAGATCGGGATAAGTAAATTTTGGTGTTTTTTAGGTTTAATCAAGAATCACCCCGTTCGATAAGATCGGGGTGATTCTTATTTGGCTTGAAATAATTACTCTAGAACGGCATCGACCATCGCCAAAATATTTTCTGGTGGAACCTCGGTCATAATGGTGTGAACCGGGGCGAGCATATAGCCGCCGCCAGGGCTAAGGATTTCAATTACCCGGCGAACTTCGGCCGCAACCGAGGCAGGAGTTCCGAAGGGCAGGTGGTGGTGGGTGTCCACTGCTCCGCAGAAAGTTAATTTATCACCAAAACGTTTTTTGAGCTCGGCAATGTCCGACATCTTGCCAGCCGAGGTCTGGATAGGATTGAGGATGTCGACGCCTATTTCGATGAAGTCGGGGATCAGGTCGAACACATCGCCATCGGTATGAAAAAAGATTTTGGCCTTGGTGCGCTGCTTGATATGTTGGATGAAGTCAGCGTGAATTGGTTTCAGAATTTTTCGATACATACGAGGCGAGATCATGAGGCTGTTTTGGGTGCCGAGATCGTCTCCGATTTTGATGATATCCAGGTTAGGCCCTGCCTCTTCTAGGAAATGACCCATCAGAATCTTGCAGTGGAAGGCGATCTTTTCGAGCAGCGCCTGGGCAAAATCTGGGTACAGGCCCATGTTCATCAAGAAAACATCCATACCCTGCATGGCATGAGCTCTTTCGAACGGGAATAGCAGCCAGGGTGTGCCAATCACAGCGTAATCGGTTTCCTGATGGAGCTTACGGGCCTGTTCACGGACATGGGCTACGCGAGTTGGGTCATTCATATCGGGCCATGGGAATTTTTCCAGGGCGTCGATCGTGGTCGCCTCGCGCAGTGGGTGAATACCAGGAAACCACTGGCCGGGTTGGATCTCAACTGCTCCGCCTTTCCAGTCGTCGAGGAATGGGGTATGGGCGGGACGGTTTTTATTTTTTTCGTAGACCCAGGCCGGGAAACGATCCAAAACGCCGCGTGCATCTGAATGCAGGCGCTGGAGCGTGGCTTCATCTGGCAGGGCTGTTCCAAGCTCAGGCCAGTCATAGATGTACTGCTCTTCTGCTTCGATGCCCGTCAGGGCTTTAAGGCGCTGGTAGGGAAGTGTTTTCATACTGGTCGTGTTGCTGGTGCCGAGAATGATCGGAACTCGATCCGGCTGTTCGTGGTTGATGGACATCAAAACTCGTTCGCGTGGGGTGATAGGCATGGGGCAACTCCTTAATATCTGTATTAATTATATCCAGAATACTTGATTCTGTGGGGCATGCGGCTAGGACATTCCATGGAAGGGGTTAACGATGAAATTCTCAATTAATGTCAAAATTACTTATTCGACAGGAGATTAGGAATAGTAAACATAGAGTATAATCGCTAATGGAACAAAGCAATCTCACTTGACAGTTGCTTGTCACGTCTATATAATCTTTGAACTTGATTTGCTTTGGCTCCAGAAAAATCCTATTCCCGAATATTTGAGTTTATTGTTAATTGCCCAGAAAAACTTTTCGGGAATAAGCGTCCACAGCTTCAGATATTTTATAAAAAAGCGACGCTCGTTATTTACCAATTTGGGTTATTATCCTGTTCTGAAGGTATGTTTGAATGGGATGTCTCCACTCCGGTGACGAGGCTTATGGTTAAGGAGGTGTTTCGCGATCAGATAAAAGTTGTGTGGACACTAGCTTCAAGGATTTCGGTCGATTATCAAGCGAGATTTCTCGTTTGTAAGTCAAAATTCCAATCGGAAAAACAAAAATTTCAAGGAGAGAATGAAAATGTTTCGCCAGACAATGATGAAGATTTTTTCTTTGGTGGTGATCGTAGCTATGCTTGTTGGCTGCGCAAGTGCAACAACTGTTGCACCCACTACCGCCCCCGTCGAACCCACGACGGCTCCTGTCGTCGCTGAGGCGACGAAGGCTCCGGCTGCCGGCTGCGACGTCAACCGTCCCGTAAAAGTCGCCTTGGTCATTGGTCAGCTCGGCGACAAGTCCTTCCTGGACTCAGCCGCCCGCGGTATTCAGTTCGTGAATGATCAATTCAAGAATGTTGAAACCAAGATCATTGAAAATAATGATGTTGGTGAACAGCAGTTGGCTGCCCGCGCCATGGCCGACGCCAAGTATGACCTGGTTGTGACCGTTGGTTTTGGTTCTGCCGAC
>Ga0268298_10002430_pt1 | contig 20395 bp, 21 predicted proteins | sample WWTPWeurt_MetaG_FD_194462 | JGI IMG/M metagenome (GOLD analysis project Ga0268298, IMG submission 194462) | Activated sludge microbial communities from WWTP in Nijmegen, Gelderland, Netherland - WWTP Weurt | ecosystem: Engineered > WWTP > Aerobic digester > Activated sludge | place... | reverse complement strand
CGCGGGTGATGTTGAGGCCGACGGCGATGGCGATGATCGGGTCGAGGGGCAGCCAGCCGGTCAGCGCAACCAGCGCCACGCCGGCGATGACGCCGAACGATGTCCAGACGTCGGTCATCAGGTGGCGTGAATCGGCGGTGAGGGCGATGGAGTTGAAGCGCTCGCCGGCCTGTCCAAGCACCCGCGCCACAATGAAGTTGATGCTTGTTGCAGCCGCCGACCACGCCAGGCCCCAGCCGGGCGACTCGATCGGCTGCGGTGCGGCCAGCCGTTCGGCGGCTGCCCAGATGATGGCGAACGCGGCGCCGAGGATGAGAATGCCTTCGAAGCCGCTGGAAAAATACTCGGCCTTGCCATGCCCGAAGGGGTGGCCGCGGTCGGCCGGCTCGCGGGTGACGAGGATCATCCACAAGGCGAAGGACGCGCCCGCCAGGTTGACGAAGGATTCCAGCGCGTCCGAGAGCAGCCCGACCGACCCGGTGATCCACCAGGCCAGCGTCTTGAGGGCAATCGTCGCCACGGCCGCAGCGATGGACAGCCAGGCGAAGTGATGCCGCTCCAGGCGGGACACGTCGATCAAGGCTCAGCCCCGCTCCACGTCGGTTACGCCCTTTACCTCATGCACAAGGGCGACCGCCCGCTGGATCTGCTGCACGCCCTGCACTTCGAGGGTGAAGCGCATCCGCGCCGCGCCCTTGCGGCTCAGGGTATTGACCGCGATCACGTTGAGTTTTTCGCGGGACAGCACTTCGGAGATGTCACGCAGCAGGCCCTGGCGGTCCATCGCGTGCACCAGCAGGTCTACCGAAAAGACTGCATCCTTAGGCGCACCGGCCCCGCCCCCCCACTCGGCGCTGACGAGGCGCTCCGGGTGGCGTTTGACCAAGGCCTGGAAATCCCGGCATTCGACGCGGTGGATCGACACCCCGCGGCCGCGGGTGACGTAGCCCTGGATGGCGTCGGGCGGCGCCGGCTTGCAGCAGCGGCCGAGGGAGGTCATCAGCTTGCCGACACCGACGATCAGGATGGTGTCGCCCGCGTCCCCGGTGTGGCTGCGGCCGATGAGCACTTCGGGTGCAGCCGGCGCAGCGGCCTCGGATTCGGAGCCGCGCAGGGCGATCTGGATCGAGCGCGGCCCGACTTCGCCACGGCCGGCGGCAATGAACAGCGCCTCGGCGTTCTTGAAGCCCAGGCGCACCGCCAGCTCGTCGATGTTGGCCTGGCCGTGCCCTTCGCGCTGGATTTCCTTGATCAGCACACCGCGCCCGCGCGCCAGCATTTCCTCTTCCTCGAGGGCGCTGAAATACTGCTTGATCTTCTGCCGCGCCCGCGGCGTGCCAAGGTAGCCCTGCTGCGGGTTGAGCCAGTCGCGGGAGGGGCCGCCTTCCTTGGTGGACATGAGTTCCACCGTCTGGCCGTTTTCAAGGGGCGTGTTGAGCGTGACCAGCTGGCCATTGACCTTGGCGCCACGGCAGCGGTGGCCCAGATCGGTGTGCACCCGGTAGGCGAAATCGATGGGCGTGGCGCCCCGGGGCATGTCGATGACGCGGCCCTGGGGCGTCAGCACGTAGATCGTGTCGTCCAGCGAGGCGCGCTTGAACTGCTCCAGCCACTGGGCCGAGTCGGTCACCTCGTCGCGCCACGACAGCAGGCTGCGCAAAAGGGCGATCTTCTCGTCGTAGTCGCTGGCCACCCCGCCGCCGCTGCCTTCCTTGTAGCGCCAGTGGGCAGCCACGCCGAGTTCGGCATGGTTGTGCATGCCGTGGGTACGGATCTGAACTTCGAGGGCACGCCCATCTGCGGCATACACGGCAGTGTGCAGCGACTGGTAGTTGTTGCCCTTGGGCATCGAGATGTAGTCGTCGAACTCCTTGGGGATCGGCGTCCAGATCTGGTGCACGATACCCAGCACGGCGTAGCAATCCTTCACTTCATCGACAAGCACGCGGAGCGCCCGCACGTCGAAGATCTGCGAGAAATCCAGGCGCTTGGCGCGCATCTTGTTGTAGATGCTGTAGATGTGCTTGGGCCGGCCATAGACGTCGGCCTTCACGCCGATCGCCGCCACCTCGCTTTTGAGGCGCTCGACCGCATCGACGATGAACTGCTCGCGCTCGACCCGCCGCTCGTCGAGCATGCGGGCGATGCGCTTATAGGTGTCCGGCTCGAGAAAACGGAAGGACAGATCCTCGACTTCCCACTTGAGCTGCCAGATGCCCAGCCGGTTGGCCAGCGGAGCGTAAATGTCGAGGCTTTCGCGGGCGATGGACTCGCGGGTGCGCCCCGGGTGATCGGTGAAATAACGCAGCGTTTGCGTACGCGAGGCCACGCGCAGCAGCACCACGCGAATATCCTCGACCATCGCCAGCAGCATCTTGCGCAGCACTTCACTTTGAGCGCGGATCTCGGGAGCCGTGGCCGTGGTGGTGGTGCGGGTGATGACACGCAGGCCGTTGAGGCGGCGCAGTCCATCAACCAGTTGCGCAACATCTTCACCATAGCGGGAGGTGACTTCTTCGATCGGGTGTTCCAGCGCATCGCCCACCGCAAAGCACAGCGCCGCCAGGCGCGTATCGGCGTCGAGCCGCAGCGAGGCCGCGATCAGCGCCGTGCCCAGCGCGTGCTGCAGCACGGCCTCGCCGGTGCCGAGGGTGCGATCGGCGTAAAGCGTCTGAACCCATTCATGGGCCAGAGCCACCCTCTGGGCGTCTTCGGGGAGCAGGCCTGCGCACAACAGCTCAAGTGCCGAGGAAGGAGATGCGGACGGGGAAATCGAATGAGTGACGGCTACCATGCAAACATTATCCTATAGGCTGCCAGCGCAGCGCCTGAACTTCGAATCTGTAAAGCAATTTGCCGGAAGACAATTTTTTACAGCGCTTTCATCGTTCCGGCAGTGACGGGCGACACGCCCCGGCGCCGGAATATTCCGCCCCTTCGACACCGACACAGGCTTCATGTTCTCCACCTTTCGAAAATGGCGTCGCAAACGCGCTGCCAGCCGCCTGCAGGTTGCCCCCGAAACCTGGGCACAGGTCGAGCAAACCCTGCCCTTCCTCGCCTTTCTGCCGGCCGACGATCTGCCCCGGCTGCGCCAGATGGCGCTGGAATTCCTCGCAGACAAGAGGGTGCACGGCGCTGACGGCCTCGTCACCAGCGACGCCATGCTGCTCTCCATCGCCCTGCAGGCCTGCCTGCCGGTGCTCAACATCGGGCTCGACGCCTACGCCGACTGGGTCGGCATCATCGTGTACCCGGGCGATTTCGTGATTCCGCGCAGCGTGGCCGACGAGGACGGCATCGTCCATGAATACGAGGACGAGGTGCTCGGCGAAGCCTGGGAAGGCGGCCCCGTGCTGCTCTCGTGGTTCGAGGGCGATGACGTTGCGGCGGGCGCGGCGGAAGGCATCAACGTCGTCATCCACGAATTTGCCCACAAACTGGACATGGGAAACGGCGAAGTGGACGGCTACCCGCGGCTACCCGCCGACATGAGCGCTGCAGCCTGGGCCAGCGCCTTCCGACCCGCCTACGAAGATTTTTGCGAACGCGTCGACCGCGGCGACGAAACCCGGCTCGACCCCTACGGCGCCGAGCATCCGGCCGAGTTTTTTGCCGTCATGAGCGAGGCCTTCTTTGAAACGCCCGGCCTGCTCAAGGGCGACTACCCCGCTGTTTACGAACAACTTTCCCTCTACTACCAGCAAGACCCGGCCCCTCGCGAGGCAGCCCTCATGGCCACCACAGAAACACCCCTGCAACATTCTTTTGCTAGTGACCGAAACGCTGTCTAAAGTAAGTAAGCCACACCGGCATTCCTTACTGAAAGTGGAGAGAGATTCATGGCTATAACCTGGATTCTGGTCGCCAACGCAAGCCTCGCCCGTCTGTACGCCAACTTCGGCCCCAAACAGGGCCTGCAATTGGTGAAGGAACTTGTTCACCCCGAAAGCCGGATGAAAAACTCCGAGCTTTCCTCCGACCGCGCAGGACAGATCCAGTCCAATGGCAGCGGCCACGGAGCGAGGGAACAGCAAACCCCGCCCAAACTCAACGCCGCAAAGAATTTCGCGCAGATGCTCGCCAAGGAGCTCTATCTGGGTCGAAGCCGCAACGCCTTCGGCCGCGCCATCCTTGTCGCCCCACCCGCCTTCATGGGCATGCTCAACGCCACGCTCGACCGCCCCACCGCCCAGATGGTGACCGACCGGGTGGAGAAGGACTACACCAAATCGTCCGAACCCGATCTCTGCGGCCGTCTCGAGACCTGCATCATCGTTTGACCTTCCCCCGCGTAGCCCTGGCTTCATGGGCCAGGGCAACACTGCGCTTTCAGGCGGCTGTGACCCGTGTCGCATCCGCCTGTTCTTTGCTGTCAATCCAGCGGCATGCCGTGCGGAAGTGCCTCAAGCTTCACCGCATGCCGGCCTATGCTCGCCACCACTCGAACCCGATTGGTGTGCGTCATGAACAAAAACATTCTTGCCGGCCTTGCCCTTGCCTGTGCCGCGGCAGCACCCATCACGGCCCACTCGGCCTCCATCAAGGTTGATGGCAACTTCGCCGACTGGGGGATCAAAAACAACGGCACCACGGCCGGGTGGACACCGAACGCAGGCGTTCTCTTCACCGTCGAGGACCAGAGCGGCGCCTACCTCAACCCCGGCTGGGGCGGCCAGGCCTACGACGCCGAAGCCCTCTACCTGAGCTGGCAGACCAAGGCCGACGGCCAGACCTACCTCAACGTCGGCCTCATCACCGGCCACAACCCCAACACCGCCACCGCTGGCGATAGTTACGGGCGTGGCGACTTTGCAATCGATTTCGGACGCGACGGAAGCTGGGATTTCGGAATCCTGACCGCCAACCGCACGGCCACCCTGCGTCAGGGCGACGTGGTCGCCACGACCAACGCCAACTGGAGCACCGGCTTGTGGAGCGAACCCGGCGTATACGACCCGGCCCACTCCAACGACGTCACCAAGGTCAATAGCGGCACCAATGTGGGCAACGCCACCCTCGCCATTTCCTCGGCCTTCACGAACATGGGCACCCTCGGCGGCACGCACTGGTTCTACGAAATGGAAATCCCGGTCAGCGTCTTCGGCACCCACTGGCAAGGAGCCAGCCCGTCCGAAACCTTCGACATCCAGTGGACCATGCTGTGCGCCAACGACATCATCACCCTCGACCCGCCGGCTGCTACGGTTTCGGAACCGGCGAGCCTGGCCCTTGTGCTCGGCGGCCTCGGTCTGGTCGGCCTTGCCCGACGCCGCAAACAATAAAAAAAAGCCGTAACGCAGTCGATTCGGGCCGGCGCAAGCCGGCTTTTTTACGCCAGCGGCCAGCCCGCCAGGCGCCGATAGCCCGCACCCTCGCTCGAGGGGCAGGACGCCACCAGCACCCACTCGCCCACCGGCCAGTCGATGGGCTCGAAGTCCGCTAGCGCCTCGACCGCGTGGGCCTTGCGCAGCAGCGTGACGTGGGGAAAAAACGCGTTTTCAGCCGCAACGGGCAGGCCGACATCGGCCAAGGCGCGACGCATGTCGCCCACCAGCGCATCAAGTTGCTCCGGCCAGGCCCGGCACCCCGCCCAGACAATCCGGTTGTGCGCCCAGTAGCCCGACGTGTCGATGCGCAAGCGGAAACGCCCGGCCTGCAGCGTCGCCATTGCCTCGCCGATCAGCGGCAGGCGGGATTCGGCCACCTCACCCAGAAAAGCCAGCGTTATGTGCAGGGTGTCACTGCGCATGCAGCGGCCGCCGCAGCGCTTTTCGGCTTCAAGCGAAATCTGATGCAGGCGCGCGGCCACCTCCGGGCCCGGCCACAGGGCCAGAAAGACCCGCTGGCTGGCTTCAGCCATCCACGCGGCACAGCAGCGCCACGGCCTGCGCCGCGATGCCCTCGCCGCGTCCGGTGAAACCGAGCTTCTCGGTCGTCTTGCCCTTCACGTTGACAGCCCCCGCATCAACGCCGAGATCGGCTGCAATGTTGGCGATCATGGCCGGCACAAAGGGCAAGATCTTCGGCGCCCGAGCGATCACGGTGGCATCAACGTTGACTGTTTGCCAGCCGCTCGCCCGCGCCGCCGCAGCCGCCTCACGCAGCAGCACGCGTGAATCGGCGCCCTCGAAGCGGGGATCGGTGTCGGGAAAATGCCGGCCGATGTCGCCCAGGCCTGCCGCACCAAGAATGGCGTCGGTGATGGTGTGCAGCAGCACGTCCGCGTCGGAATGGCCGAGCAGCCCACGGGAAAAGGGAATCGTCACGCCGCCGATGATCAGCGGACGGCCGGGAACCAGGGCATGGACATCAAAGCCCTGCCCGATGCGAAACGGAACACTCATTCGTCGCCCTCGCGATGCTGGAGAATCCACTCGGCCAGGTGCAGATCGAGCGGGTAGGTTACTTTCAGGTTGGTCGGGTCGCCACGCACCAGCCGCGGACGCAGGCCCATTGCCTCGATGGCGCTGGCCTCGTCGGTCACATTGCGGGCGCTCTCGAGTGCGCGCTTCAACATCACGTAGCGGAACATCTGCGGTGTCTGCGCCTGCCACAGGCCCTCGCGGGGCACCGTGTCGGCAATGCGGTGGGTGCTGTCCTCGCGCTTGAGGGTGTCGGCCACCGGCACGGCGAGAATGCCGCCCACTTCGTCACTGGAGAGCTCACGCACCAGGGTTTCGATGTGCCAGGGCGCAAGGCACGGACGCGCCGCGTCATGCACCAGCACCCAGTCGGATTCGGAGGCCTCGTCGGCAATGGCCCGGAGCCCGTTGAGCACGCTGTCGGCCCGCGAGGCGCCGCCGCAAAAAAGCGGCACCAGGCGCTCGCCGAAGGGGCTCCAGTCGTGGCGGTCCCATTCCTGGTCACCCACCGAAAGCACCACATAAACCCGGTCGATCACTGGCGAGGCGCACAGCGCAGCCAGGGTGTGACGGATCAGGGGCTGGCCGAGAAGCGGAAGATACTGCTTGGGCTGTTCGCTGCGCATCCGGCTGCCGCTACCAGCGGCCGGCACGATGGCGTAACAACGTCGGGTCGAAATTCGCATCGCGCAATTCTACTATCAAGGAAACGCCCGACCGCCCCTGCAATCCCCGCACGCCGCGGCATATCCCGCGGTGACGCTTAACTTGGCATCCTTTTGTGCCGCAGAATGCAGCACCCATCTCCGGGAACGCCGACCATGCTGTTTTCCCTGCCCTTTGAAGCGCGTCAGCTCGAAGCGCTTGCCCTTGCCACCGCCATCGGGCTCTTGATGGGCCTTGAGCGGGAACGCCGCCCGGCCGCCCGCGCCGGCGTGCGCACCTTCGGCCTCACCGGGCTGCTCGGGGCGCTGGCGGCCCTGCTCGCTGAACTGCTGGCAACGCCGGCCTTCATCGCGATGGGCTTCGCGGTGGTGGCGGTGATGATCATCGCCGCCTTCATCCGCCACCCCGAACCGGACGACGACCCCGGCACCACATCGGTCGTCGCGCTGCTGGTGTGCTACAGCCTCGGCGCGATGGTCTGGCTGGGCCACGGCCGGCTGGCGGTGATGGCCGCGGTGGGGGCCACGATGCTGCTCTACTTCAAGTCCGAGCTGCGCGGCGTCGCCGCCCGACTCACCAGCCAGGACTGGCGCTCGATCCTGCAGTTTTCGGTGCTTTCACTCATCGTGCTGCCGATTCTGCCCAACCGGGGCTTCGGCCCCTACGAGGCGATCAACCCCCACCAGGTGTGGCTGATGGTGGTGCTGATTTCGGGCGTCAGCCTTGCCGGCTACGCGGCCCTGCGCCTTGTCGGCGCCCGCTATGGCGCCCCGCTTCTCGGCCTGCTGGGCGGGGTGGTGTCGAGCACCGCCACGACAATGGTGTTCTCCCGCCACGCCCGCGAAAATCCGGCCATGGCCCCCACCGCCACGCTGGTCATCCTGCTGGCCAACCTCATCATGGTGGTGCGCATCCTTTTCATCGCGTGGGCCCTTGCGCCAAGCGTGGTGGAGCCGCTCGTTACCGGCTGCCTGCTGGCCATCCTGGTCGGTTTCATGGTCATCGCCCTCAACTGGCACAAACTCGCCAGCCAGGGCGAGTTGCCCATTCCGCAAACCCGCAACCCGACCGAACTGCGCGCCGCCATCGGCTTCGGCCTGCTCTACGCCGGCGTGCTGCTGTGCGCCGCATGGCTGTCGGACATCGCCGGCAGTGGCGGGCTGTACCTGCTGGCCTTTGTGTCCGGGCTCACCGACGTGGACGCCATTGCGCTGTCCACGCTGCGCCTGCTTAACCTGGGCAAGCTGGAGGTCATGCCGACGGCCATCGCCATCCTGCTGGCGATGATCGCCAACCTGACCTTCAAGTCCGCCCTCGCCTTCGGGCTTGGCGGCAGCGACCTCGGCCGGCGGGTTCTCGGCGGCATGCTCGCCGTTGGCGCGGGGCTCGGCGGAGGCATCGCATGGTTGCTGTACAACTCCCTATAATGAAAGGAGAGGTTGCCCACCGCGTTCAAGGCAAGAGGAAATCATGGCTCAAGCATCACAACGTCCTCCGGCCGTAGCCGGGCTTTTTTACCCGGCCGACCCGCACAGTCTGCATGCCCAGATCTCGGGCTTTCTGGCCGGAGCGATACCCACCGAAGTCGTGCATGCGCCCAAGGCGCTGATCGTGCCCCACGCTGGCTACATCTACTCTGGCGCCGTAGCCGCCAGCGCTTACGCCGAGCTTATGGAGCGCCGCGACACCATTCGCCGGGTGCTGATTCTCTGTCCCACTCACCGCGTGGCCGTGCGCGGAATGGCGGTGCCGGCATCGCAAAGCTTCCTCACTCCGCTCGGTGCGGTCGCCATCGACCGGGAAGCCTGGCTTGCCGCACGGGCGCTACCCGGTGTGATCGTCGATGACCGCCCCCACGCCGAAGAGCACGCCATCGAAGTCCAGTTGCCTTTCCTGCAATCCACGCTCAACCACTTCGAAATTCTTCCGGTCGCCGTCGGCCAGGTGGATGCCCACCTCGTCGCCGGGCTGCTCGAAGCCCTGTGGGGCGGGCCGGAAACCCTGATCGTCATCAGCTCCGATCTGTCCCACTACCACCCCTACCGCCAGGCCCAGTGGCGCGACAAGGCCACCATCGGCAAGATCGCCCAGCTCGACGCCACGCTCGATGGCGAGCAGGCCTGCGGGGCCGGCGCCATCAACGGCCTGCTGCTCGCCGCCCAGCGCCACCACCTTTCGCCCCACCTGCTCGATCTGCGCAACTCGGGCGACACCGCCGGCGACCGCGACCGGGTTGTCGGCTATGCAGCCCTGGCCTTTTCCGAAGAACACAACCATGCCCACCACTGACGCCCTCCTCGGCCGGGCCCTCCTCAGCCAGGCCCGCAAGGCCATCGCCGACGCGCTTGACCTGGATGCCCCCGCGGGTCTCGACCACCCCGACTTCGCCAAGCGGGGCGCCAGCTTCGTCACCCTCACCATCGACGGCGAGCTGCGCGGCTGCATCGGCAGCCTCAACGCCCACCGCGCCCTGGGCGACGACGTGCGCAGCAACGCGGTTTCCGCCGCGCTATCCGACCCGCGCTTTCCCCCCCTGTCGGCAGCCGAGTTCGGCAAGGTGCAGGTCGAGGTGTCGCTGCTGACCGAACCCGAGTTCATGGAATTCCGCGACGAGGCCGACGCCGTCGCCCAACTCGTGCCGGGCCGCGACGGCGTGATCTTCTTCAACGGCTGCCAGAAATCCACCTTCCTTCCGCAAGTCTGGGAGCAACTTCCCGAGCGCCACATGTTCATGGCCGCCCTCAAGCAAAAAGCCCGGCTTCCGGTCGACTTCTGGGGCCCTGGCGTCATGCTGGCCCGCTACCAGGTTCGCAAGTGGAAAGAAGGAGACTTCAAGGAGTAAACATCATGGACACGCACCCGGGCCGTTACTGGCACGCTCTCGACGACGGCCGCATCCAGTGCGACCTCTGCCCGCGGGATTGCCGACTTCACGAAGGCCAGCGCGGCGCCTGCTTCGTGCGCCAGATGGTCGGCGGAAAAATTGTGCTCACCACCTACGGGCGAAGTTCCGGTTTCTGCATCGACCCCATCGAGAAAAAACCGCTCAACCATTTTTACCCCGGCTCCAGCGTGTTCTCCTTCGGCACGGCCGGCTGTAACCTCGCCTGCAAGTTCTGCCAGAACTGGGATATCTCCAAGAGCCGCGACATGGACCGGCTGATGGATGCAGCCTCCCCCGCCGAGATCGCCGACGTGGCCGCCAAAAACGGCTGCCGGAGTGTCGCCTACACCTACAACGACCCGGTGATCTTCGCCGAGTACGCCATCGACACCGCCGAGGCCTGCCACGCCCGCGGCATCGCCAACGTGGCGGTCACCGCCGGTTACATCCACCCCGAAGCGCGCCGCGACCTCTTCGCAGTGATGGATGCCGCCAACGTCGACCTCAAGGCCTTCACCGATGATTTCTACGTGCACCAGTGCGGCGCCCACCTCGCCCCGGTGCTCGACACCCTCAGCTGGCTGCACCACGAAAGCAACGTATGGGTCGAAATCACCACCCTGCTGATTCCCGGCCTCAATGATTCCGAAGCCGAAGTCACCGCGCTGTCGAAATGGGTAGCCACCGAACTCGGGCCCGACGTGCCGCTGCACTTCACCGCCTTTCACCCCGACTATAAGCTCGACCAGCTTCCCCCCACCCCGCCGGCCACCCTGACCCGCGCCCGCAAGATCGCCATGGATGCCGGCCTGCACTACGTTTACACAGGCAACGTGCACGACACCGATGGCGGCTCGACCCGCTGCCCGTCCTGCGGGCAAATCGTCATCGAACGCGACTGGTACTCCATCCTCGCCTACCGGCTCGATGCCCACGGCGCCTGCCAGGGCTGCGGGCACCCTATCGCCGGACGCTTCGGCGAGTTTTCCGGTGCATTCGGCCCGCGCCGTGTTCCGGTGCACATCCGGATGTAAAAGCAGTGACGCATTACCTTGTCCAACGGCAACAGGGCGTGCCATCGTCGCAGCCATGATGAAACTGCGTCACACCCCGATCAGCATCGCCGCCGGCCCCGTGTGGCTGGAGGCGATGCAAGCCCATTCGCCCGACGCCGACGGCCTGATCCTCATCGCCCAGAATTCCGTCGGCAATCACCGCAACTCCCGCGAGGCCCACTTCGCCCACTGCCTCCAGAATGCCGGCTTCGCCACGCTGCTGTTCGACCTGGAAACCCGCTACGAAGAAACCCGTGACCCGGACACCCGCTACAACACGCCACTGCTCGGCCACCGCATCAACACGCTATTCGATTGGCTGCGCCACCAGCCAACGCTGGTCGGCATGCCCATCGGGCTGCTCGCCAGCAGCACCGGCAGCGCGGCCGCGGTGCGTGCGCTGGCGAAGGATCCGGAACTGGTCAGCGCCCTCGTGTGCCGCGGCGGCCGCCCGGGGCTGGCCGGAATCAGCCCGCTTCGCCAGGTTTCCTGCCCGACGCTGATGATCGTCGGCGACAAGGACGAAGGCCTCGGCAACATTCGCCAGGCCTATGATCTGCTTGGCTGCACCAAGGCATGGCGCGATATTCCCGGAACTGACGATTATTTTCGCGAACCCGGCGCCCTGGACGACGCTGCCGCGCTGGCCGCCGAGTGGTTCCACGCCCATCTGGCTCTCACAGCAGCCCAGCGTGCGCTGGCTGCCGGTGATTCAAGCCAGCCGGCCGCCTGATCAAACCCTTCTTACCATCGCCTGATGCGGCAGGCCCGCCTCGTCGTATTCATCCCCCTCCGGCACAAAGCCAAAACGGGTGTAAAAACCCAGCGCATGGCTTTGCGCGCTGAGGGCCAGGCGCGACATGCCGCGCCGCCCGGCCTCCGCCATCAAGGCCTCGAGCAACGCCGCCCCGACACCACGACCGCGCCAGGCGGCCAGCACGGCCATGCGCCCGATATGGCCGTCCGGCAGCAGACGCCCGGTGCCCACCGGCTCGTCGCCCATCCACGCCAGCGCGTGACACGACAGCGCATCGAACTCGTCCAGCTCCATCTCGACGGGCACACCCTGTTCATCCACAAAAACCCGGAAGCGGATCGGCGCGGCCTGCGCTGAAACCTCGTCCCAACTCCCCAGCTTTACGCTGACGCCCGCAGCGCCTCTCATGCCCGAATATCCACCGGCGTGCCAACCGGAACGAGATCGAAGAGCTCGGCCACGTCGCGGTTACGCATGCGCACGCAACCGATGGACAGCGGCACGCCCATAGGCTCGGTGTCGGGCGTGCCATGGATATAGATGTAACGACGCATCGAATCGACCGTGCCGAGCCGGTTGAAACCCGGCTCCGTACCCGACAGCCACAGGATCCGGGTCAGGATCCAGTCCCGCCCGGGCAGCTCGGCAGCCACCTCCGGCGACCACACCTCGCCCGTCGGCCGTCGTCCGCGAAAAGCCGCCGCGAGCGGCGCACCGGCACCAATCCGGGCCCGGATCACGTGCCGGCCACGAGGCGTGCAATGACTCCCACGCTCTTCGCCAGGCCCGTTCCTGGCAGTCGAAACGCTGTAGCGACGAATGCAGGCGCCATCGTCACCGAACAGGGCCAGCGTCTGGGTGGGAATATCGATTCGAATCTGCATCCTGCTCACCCTCCTGCGACCCGTTTGCGTCGGGCGGCAAAAAAACCGGACAAAATTCCGCCGCACGTGTCGGCGAGGAGCCCTCCCTCCACGTCGGCGTGATGGTTTAGGCGCGTCTCCGCGAAAAGATCGATTACGCTACCCGCGACTCCGGTTTTCGGATCGCGCGCGCCGAACACCACCCGGCCAATCCGGGCATGCATAATCGCTCCGGCACACATCACGCAGGGTTCCAGAGTCACATACAAGGTGCACCCGGGCATGCGGTAATTGGCCAAGGTTTCAGCCGCATTGCGCAAGGCCATCACCTCGGCGTGGGCGGTAGGATCATGGCGCAAGATGGGCTGATTGAAGCCGCGGCCGACGACACGGCCATCGGGTCCGACGATCACGGCGCCAACGGGCACCTCGCCACGGCGGCCGGCCTCCTCGGCCAGTTCGATGGCGGCACGCATGAATTCGGCGTCCTGCTCGGGACTGATAGGGGTCATATATGGCTGAAATGACTGAAGTGAAGTTTCGAAACCTGAAAAACGGATTTTAAAGCAGCATCGTGCAAATACCGGCCCAAACAGCGACAGCCCCCTCCCTGACTGGGCGGGCTCGATGACGCCCCCACGAAACCACGAGCCCGCCCTGAAACAGATCGAGGCCGGCCCAACCCTCCTTCCGATGCCAACAACTCGTGCCGCGCGCGTCGCTTGTACCTACGCGCTGCTGGCCACCACGCTGATCACCGGCGCAGAGTTGCTGCCCGCGGCAGAAGCGCTGCGCCATCACCTCAGCACGCTGCTGGCTGGCGCCACGAGCGTGTTCCTGTTTGTTCTGTTACGCCGTGAGCCTGCCGCAACCCATCCGACCCCTGCCGCAATCAAGCTTCCGCTCCACGACGACGTTTCCGCCACCGAATCCGAAACACGCTTCCGCGAAGCACTCAACACAGTCCAGCACGTGCAATACCGGTTCAACCCCGAGCACGAATGCTACGACTACATCTCACCCCGCGCCGAAGCCTGGTTCGACACCTCCGTCGAAACCATGTGCGCCCCAGGCGGCTGGCAGCATTTTTCCCAGCGCATCAGCAGCGAGGAGCTGGGCTGTATCTGGGCCCGGATTGGTGAAGCCCTCAAAACCCCGGGCTGCGATCCGGTGGAAATCAGCTTTGAATATCAGCTCGACTCGGCCTGCTCCGGCCCCATCTGGATTCGTGATCAAGCGACTCTTCTGCGTCGGCCCGACGGCAGCCTGAAGGCCGTCGTCGGCGCAGCCTTCGACCAGACAGCCGAGCGCACCGCCCGCGAAAATCTTCGCGTCACCCTGCGCAGCATGGGCGAAGCGGTCATCGCGACCGACGAGCAAGGCCGCATCACGCTGATGAACCCGGTGGCCGAGGCGCTCACCGGCTGGAACGAAGACGAAGCCCGCGGCCAGCACCTCGGCAGCCACTTCCACATCATTGACGAAGAAACCGGCGAGGCACTCGAATGCCCGGCCGCCAGAGCGCTGCGGGAACGTCGCAGAGGGACGGCAAGCAAGCCGGCCATGCTGGTTGATCGCAGCGGGATGCGGCGCCCGATTGCCCATAGTTGCGCGCCCATCATGCTGGCACCCCACGAACAGCCCCTCGGCACCGTCATGGTTTTTCGCGACCAGACCGAAGAGCGCCGCGACCACGAGGCCATCACACGCCAGCAGGCGCGCTACCGCGCCCTCGTGGAGAACTCGCCGGTGGGCATTTTTCACTACACCGGCGACCTGCTGATCAGCTACTGCAATAGCCGGCTGGCCGAAATCATCCACTCGACGCCCGAACAACTGGCCGGCATGGATCTGCACCGCCTCGGCGACGAAGCCATTTTGTCCACTCTGCAACAAGCCCTGCTCGGCCAGCGTGGCGCCTACGACGGCCCCTTCGTCTCGCCGCTGGGCCTTGATGACGTGCCCATCGTCTCGATCCGCGTCGCACCCGACTACGACGCGGCCGGCAAGGTCTGCGGCGGCATCGGCATCGTCGAAGACCGCACCGCCCACCTCGAAACCGAAGCCCAGCTGCGCGACAGCAAGGAACGCTACGTGCTGGCCCAGCGCGGCACCAATGAAGGCTTGTGGGACTGGGATCCGAACACCCACTACCTGTACCTGTCGTCGCGCCTCCTGTCGCTGCTGGGCCTCAACAGCGACGCCCTGCGCACCACCGGCGACGAGTGGCTGAAACTCATCCACCCGGACGACCGGGCCCACTACCGGACAGAGATCATCGCCCACCTGCGTGGCGAAACCGACCACTTCGAATCCGAATACCGGGTTGCCGACAAGGACGGCAAGTTCCACTGGGTGCTGGCCCGCGGCCTGGCCCACCGTAACCCGCAGGGACGCGTCGTCCGCATCGTCGGCTCGATCGGCGACATCACCGCCAGGAAGCGCGCTGAAGAGCAGCTCAAGGCCGAGCGCGACTTCTCCCACGGCCTCATCGATGGCCTGCCGGCGCCTTTCTTCCTGTTCGACCAGCGCGGCCGGCTGGTGCTGTGGAATCGCTTCGTTAGCGAACTCACCGGTCTCCCCGACGCGCAGCTCCTCAACGCAGAAGCTGAAAGCCTGGTGATCCCGGAGCAGGAACCGGTCATGGCTCACCGCATCGAATCGGCCCTGCTCACCGGCGAAGCCTCGGCGGAAGTCATGCTTCGCCGCAACGACAAGGAGCCCGTGCCCTTCCTGGTCGTCGGCCGGCGCGTCATTCTCGACGGCAAGCCGCATATCGTCGGTGTCGGCACCGACCTCACCGAGCGCAAGTTTGCGGAACGCGCCATCAAGCGCCTCAACACCGAACTCGAACGCCGCGTCGCCGAGCGCACCTCCCAGCTCAGCGCCGCCCTCAACGAACTCGAATCCTTCAGCTACTCGGTGTCCCACGACCTGCGCGCACCGCTGCGCGCCATCGAGGGCTACAGCGCCATCCTCGGCTCGGACTACGGCGACAAGCTCGACGACGAGGCCAAGGAGCTCCTGCGCCGGGTTCGCGCTGCCGTGCACCGCATGGGACAACTCATCGATGACCTGCTCACGCTGTCACGGGTCAGCCGCAAGGAGCTGGAACGCCGCCCGGTGGATCTCACCCTGCTCGCCCAGGTGATTTGCGAAGAACTCCGCCAGCAAGACCCGGAGCGCGAAGTCCGGGTGGACATCGCCCCGCATCTGCAGGTCGAGGGCGACCCGAGCCTGATGCGCACCGTGCTGGAGAACCTGCTCGGCAACGCGTGGAAGTTCACCGGTCGCGTCGAGCACCCGGCCATCCGCTTCGAAGCCACCCGCCATGAAGGCGTCGATGCCTTCGTGATCCGCGACAACGGCGCCGGCTTCGACATGCGCTACCGGGACAACCTGTTCCGTCCCTTCCAGCGCCTGCACACTGACCGGGAGTTTCCCGGCACCGGCATCGGCCTCGCCACCGTCGCGCGCATCGTCCGCCGGCATGGCGGCGAAGTATGGGCCGAAGGCGAAGTCGGCCAGGGCGCCTCGCTTTACTTCAGCATCGGGCAAACTGCCGCACTGCAAAACGGCAACTGACAGACCAAAAAACGGGGCCGACATGCTCGCCCCGTTTTTTTGAATCACTTCTGAATCGCGACCGCGCTACTTCAGCAAAACCGGCTGATCCGGCAGTTCGTTAGGATTGTTTGAATCCGCCGGGAAAGGCCCGGCAAGCAAGTCGCCCACGGCACGTACGGCCTCCACCGCCCCGTCGCTAAAACGCTTTTCGCGAAACGCAGACTCCATCCGCCGGCAAACGCGATCCCATTCGGCCTGCGGCACCTGCCGGGCAATCCCCCGGTCCGCAACAATCTCGACCCGGCGGTCGACCCACTGAACGTAGATCAGCACGCCGATGTTTTCGTCCGTATCCCACACCCGCAGGCGCGAAAAGACCTCTACCGCGCGCTCGCGGCTATCGACGCCACGCATCAACTCGGACACATCCAGCCCGGCCTCGACAGCAAAACGGATCTCGCCCCGATGGCGCGCTTCCGAAGCCTTCACGGCGGCATCAATGGCCTTCATGACGGGTGGCGTGAACACCCGGCCAAGCACCCACGACGGTGCAATGACATGACGCAGCAAACGTCCGATCCGCATCACCAGCTCCCCGACGCGCCGCCGCCGCCAAAACCGCCACCACCGCCCGACCAGCCGCCGCCTCCGCCGCCGCGCCCGAAGCCACCCATGCCGCCGCCGCCAACCCACGGCCCGCCGCGGCCACCGCCCCCCGAACCGAGAGCAAGCGCGAAGAAGAAGGCCACCACGCCAGCCACCACGCCGAGCAGCAAGGTGCCGGTGAACATCCATCCGCCCACCCCGGCGAGCCCTCCAAGAACGGTCGCACCCAGCACCCGGCCGAGGATCACCCGCAGCACACTGCCGACGATGACGACCCCGAGCAAACCAAAGACGAGCACATCCGAAAGCGAGTCGACAGTCACACCGGGCCCAGCCCCACCTGCTGCAGGCGCCGGCAGGGCCTCGCCGCTGACCCGCGCGGCAATCGCCTCGACGCCGGCTTCGATGCCACCGGGAAAATCCCCGGCCTTGAAATGCGGCGTTATCACATCGGCGATGATGCGCTTGGCGATGGCATCGGGAATCGCGCCTTCCAGCCCGCGCCCCACCTCGATGCGCATGCGGCGATCGTCCCGCGCCACCAGAAACAGCACGCCGTCGTCCACGCCTTTGCGCCCCAGGCGCCACGCCTCGGCGGCCCGCAGCGCGTAGGCCTCGACGGCCTCGGGTTGCGTGGTGGACACCACCAGCACCGCAAGCTGGGCGCCTTTTTCCTGCTCCAGCCGGACGAGGCGATTTTCAAGAGCCAGCCGCTGCGGCTCGGGCAGCAATCCAAGCGTATCGGTTACGTGTGCCGACAGCGCCGGAATGCCCTGCAACTCCTGGCCATGCGCCCCCCCGCCGACGATGACGAACGCCAGCAGCAGAAAGCGCAAGAAGACCGCCAAACCCCGCCCCACGACGAAAGCCCCGCGCCGGCCTTAGCGGCCTGCCGGAGCCGGGCTGCCGAAATTCACCTTCGGCGGCTCGCTGATGGTGGCTTCGTTTTCGACGGTGAAGTTGGCCTTGGCCTTGGCGCCGATCACCATCGCGGTAAGGTTGTTCGGGAAGGTGCGCACCGACACGTTGTAATCCTGCACCGCCTTGATGTAGCGGTTGCGGGCCACGGTGATGCGGTTCTCGGTGCCTTCGAGCTGGGCCTGGAGATCGCGGAAGTTGGCGTCGGCCTTGAGGTTGGGGTAGTTCTCGGTCACAACCAGCAGACGCGACAGTGCGCCGGAGAGCTCGCCCTGAGCCTTTTGAAACTTGGCCATGGCGTCCGGATCATTCACGAGCTCGGGCGTCACCTTCATGCCGGCCACGTTGGCACGGGCTTCGGTCACACGAGTCAGCACCTCCTTCTCGTGGGACGCGTAGCCCTGAACCACCTGCACGAGGTTGGGAATCAGGTCGGCCCGACGCTTGTACTGGTTGAGCACCTCGGACCACGAAGCATTGATCTGTTCGTCGTTGATCTGGATCTGGTTGTAGCCACAGCCCGAGAGCAGCAGCAAGGACAGGATCATCGACAGGAATAGCTTGATACGCATGGTGTTTCCTCGAGAAAAGGCAGCCGTTTGAGGCGACCGAAACGAACATTCTAGCCACGCTGAATGACGGGCACCGTTCATCTTCGCCTGACCATCAAATCTTGCACTTCAACGGGCGCCCCGTCAGGCCTCTACCTCGTGCTTGAGGCGGCGCATGGTGGCGCGGGCGAAGCACAGGTCTTCCCAGGCCTTGGCCTTGTCGGCCTGGTTACGCAGCAGGTAGGCTGGATGATAGGTGATGATCACCGGAATTCCGTTGTATTCAAACAGCTTGCCGCGCATGGCACCAATCTTCACCTCCTGGTTCAGCAGCGCCTGGGCGGCCGGGCGGCCAAGGGCGACAATCAGACGCGGCTGGATCAGCCCGATCTGGCGTTGCAGGTAGGGGAAGCAGGCGGCCAGCTCGGACACTTCAGGCGTGCGGTTGTTGGGCGGGCGGCATTTCACCGCGTTGCCGATGAACACGTCCTCGCCCCGCTTGAGATCGATGCTCGCCAGCATGTTGTCGAGCAGGCGTCCGGCCTGGCCGACGAAGGGTTCACCGCGCGCGTCTTCCTCGGCGCCTGGCCCTTCGCCGACAAACAGCCAGTCGGCCTGGCGATCGCCGACACCGGGCACCGCCTGCTTGCGGCGCTGGCACAGCTCGCAGGCATCGCAGGCACGGATGCGGGCATCCAGTTCGTCCCAGCCGAGGCTTGCGATATCACCCGGCACATCCCGGCGCATTGCGGGTGCTTCGATCGTGGGCCCGGACGACAGACCCGCCACCGGCGGCGCGAAACGGGCCAGCGGTTTGACCGTTGCCTCATCCACAGCCTGCATTTCAGATGGAGGCATCGCGGGCGCCCGGACAACCGGCTCAGGCGGGGCGGATTCGACGACCGGAGCCTCTTCTATCTCGGCCGCACCGCGCAGCCGCCACAGGGGAGCGAGCCCCATTTCACGCAGAATGCCGTCGCGTCGGGAAGTCATGAAGACACCCTTGCCGCTGCGCGCCTTTCAGCCACGCGGGAACATTCGCCCTTGAGGCGGCCCTGCGGGCTCATCGCCATAGCGGCAACCTCATTATCAGCGCGTCTTCGCGCCCTTCGGCGGCCGGGTAATAGCCCTTGCGCCGGCCTATCGTTTCAAAGCCGGCACGCTGGTAGAGCGCCAGCGCCGGCGCGTTGGACGGCCGCACTTCGAGAAAGAGCTGGCGTGCGCCGGCCTCACGGGCGACCCGGCCCAGGTGATCGAGCAGACGCCGGCCGAATCCGCAGCTCTGGCGTGACGACACCACACTGATGTTCAGGATGTGGGCCTCGTCGAGCACCATCATCAAGACCGCGTAGCCCACCGGCTCGGACCCGTCGAACATCATCCAGCAGCCGTAACCTGCACGCATCGAATCGGCAAAACTGATGGCCGACCACGGAAACGGATACAGCAGCCGATCCTGGGCTGCGACCCATTCGAGGTCGAGTTCGCTCATGGGCGCAAAAACGGGATCGGGGGCAGGCACCACCACACTCATGCCTTGCCTCCACGGGCGAGGCGCTCGGCAGTGGTCATCGCAACCTTGTCGCGCACATAAAGTGGAGCGGCGAGCGCCGGGTCGATGGCTTCGCCGCGCTGGAAGCGCCCGGCGGCAAGTCGAGCAACGGCCGGCGCCAGCTGCGGCGTGGGTGCGTCAAAGCCGGTCAAGCGCTCGCCCAGAGCCGGAACAAGGGTTTTTTCGTAAGCCCGGAAGGCGGAACCGAAGCCGAACCACGTGCCGTCAGGCGGCAGGTGCACGCTCGCCGGCACGGCGCAGGCCGGCGCGAGGCATTCCTGCAGCGCGCCATCGACACGCCGGTAGGCCGCAAAATAAACCTCGGACATGCGCGCATCGGCCGCGACAAAAATCGCATCGTGCCCGCACAGGCTCGCCAGCGCCTCAAGGGTACCGACGGGAATCACCGGCTTGCCGGCGCCCATCGCCAGACCCTGGGCAACCCCGCAGGCGAGCCGCAGACCGGTGAAGGCGCCCGGGCCCGCACCAAAGGCAATCGCATCCACGTCGCCAAGCGCAAGGCCCGCATCCTTGAGGAGCTGGACAATTTCAGGAAGGATGGTTTCCGAATGGCCGGGACTACCGGCAACGGAACGTTCGTGCATCCGCTC
>Ga0268298_10002429_pt1 | contig 20398 bp, 12 predicted proteins | sample WWTPWeurt_MetaG_FD_194462 | JGI IMG/M metagenome (GOLD analysis project Ga0268298, IMG submission 194462) | Activated sludge microbial communities from WWTP in Nijmegen, Gelderland, Netherland - WWTP Weurt | ecosystem: Engineered > WWTP > Aerobic digester > Activated sludge | place... | reverse complement strand
TATCACGGACAGGATGACATATTTTCTGATGAAACGCTTGAACGCATGATTGCCAAGGAAACGCTTGCAAAGAAAATTTCCTCCGACACAATGGAACAAAGTGAGTATTCGGAAGAGAGTAGTATTGATGGACTCACATTTTCTTTTTCTTTGAAGCGGGTGGGGTGATAGCTTTGGATTGGTAATAATCTGCTGAATCAGTTGCAACATATGCGCATTGGAATTGATGCGAGGTTTTACGGAAAAATTGGAAGAGGGCTGGGAAGGTATACGGAACAGCTTATATTGGGTCTTGAGAAAATCGGAGGAAAAGACGAGTACTTTATTTTTTTGCTGAAAGAAAATTTAGAAGCCTATCAACCAAAAAACGAAAGGTTTCACAAGGTATTGGCGGATATTCCCTGGTATGGGTGGCGCGAACAAATTCAGCTTCCCTTTCTGTTTTACAAGTACAAACTTGATCTTGTTCATTTCCCGCATTTTAACGTACCCGTTTTTTTCTGGAACAAGTTTATTGTTACCGTGCATGATTTGATCTTGCTACACTATCCAACGGTGCGTTCTACAACGCTTCATCCGCTGTATTATTGGGTCAAATTTCTTTCATATCGTTTTGTGCTTTGGATGGCGATACAAAGATCAAGGCGCGTTATTACTGTTTCGAAATTTACACGACAAGATATTCTTTCCAATTATTCGATTCGAGCAGAAAAGGTTTCGGTTACCTATGAAGCGAACAGTGTGCTTTGTGGCACAGATGTTTCTTTGTGTGGTGATACTCTTAGTCGGTATGGTATAATAGCACCGTACCTTCTTTATGTCGGAAATGCATATCCGCACAAAAATTTGGAAGCACTTCTTAAAGCTTTTTTGCGGATAGATCGAAGTGGTATACAGTTAGTTTTTGCCGGAAAGACCGATTTTTTTTATGATATTCTCAAGCGAACAGCAACATCTGCTCCGAATGTGCTATTTCTGGATGATGTGGATGACGATGAACTTGATTGTTTATATAGACATGCCAAATTGTTTGTGTATCCGTCGTTGTATGAAGGATTTGGATTGCCACCGCTTGAAGCTATGGCAAGAGGAATTGTGGTTGTTTCTTCAAATGCTGCCTCACTTTCTGAAATCTTGGGGGACGCATGTATTTTTTTTGATCCGGAGAATATTGATTCAATTGCTGATGCCCTCAAAAAGGCGCTTAGTCTTTCCGAAGTTGATCGGGATGTAATAAAAAAAAAGGGTTTTGCTCAGGCTAAACTGTATAGTTGGGATGATATGGTTCGTAAGACCGTGAGAATATATAAAAGAATTGGGGAGGGTGTATAGAATTATTTTTCGAATGGTTTTTCGTGTTTTCTTCGAAGTCGGGAAGAAAATTGTATGGATATACAAAAAAAAAGAAAACATATATTTTTCACTAAAAAGTCGCCGAGTTCTTCTGGTGAAGCCGTTTTTGTTTCGGAAAAAGAGATAGTATTTCGTAATTCCTATAAAAATAAGGCGTCCGGAAAAAATCATACTCAAAGAGGTGCTGTTTCTGTTGCATGTAATGTTCTGAAATCTTCTTCTGTTCGTTTATGGCGTTTGGGAAAAACGTTTGATTCGAAACGCGTTCCCGTATTTTTTTCATCAGATATCTCTTCAAGTAAGGGGACGAATTTTTTATTGGCGAAGTCCAAAAATATTGCAAAGGGTTTTCGGTCAAAAGCGCACAGTGAACCTAACTCTATGCCATCTCGTCACACAGAGGCATCTTTGCATGTTCCTTTACATTGGAAAGAAGATGAAAAGCGGCGGGAGATTTTTCAAGCGCTTTCCGCAGTATCATTTACTGTTAAGAAATCAATGCCGAAACGTCACAATGATCAATTGCAGAAAACGCATACACATCAAACAATAGGGAAAGCTCATGATGTGCCTAACAGTACATCATTACAGTGTGAATTGAATCGCGCGCATATTCCGCAAGTTGCTTTTGAAAAATATGCGCGTATTTCCGGAAGTACTGAGGCGTATATGCACGATCTTGGTTCTATTGATGCCGGAACGTTTTCGCGTGAAACTCGGAGGCTTTCTCTTTCCCGAAACGATATCTATGAATTATTTCGCAATCTGGATACAAAGGATGATGTAGGTACTTCTTATTCGGTTAATGCAGAGGATGTATCCGATACTGATAATGACATGATTACGAAGCGAATGTCGTTTCGCGACTTTTTTTCCGGATTAGGGCGTGCGCAGTATTTTACAAGAACGTTCGCTTTTTCGGCTGTGCTTATATTCGGGTTGATTGTGTCCACTGCCTTTGTGTCTCAGGGATTTATGCTACGAGGACAAGTTCTTGGTGTCAGTAAAGACGGTTATGATGATGTGTTGCTTGCGGTAAAAAGCGTAAAAGAACAGGATTTTTCGGTGTCAGGCCGGTATTTTGAGGATGCGCATGAGAATTTTTCTCAGGCATCGCGAGATATCGATGATTGGGCGGGGATATTTGGAGAAATATCTGCCAATATTCCTTTTTTTTCAGCAATATCTTCAGGGAAAAATGCTCTCTCGGCTGCTGGACATTTGGCACTTGCCGGTAAGTATTTGAATGATATCCTCGCATCTGCATCAGCGTTGCAGAATCCGTTCGGTTCGAATCGCAATGACTCCATGATTCCAATTTTTAGAAACATGCTATCAGGAATATCAAGTGCGCATGAAGAGCTTGTTTCGGCGCGGGATTTAATGAATGAAGTTCAAATTTCTGATATTCCTGAAAATAAACGTGATAAGTTCTTACTGCTTAAAAATAATCTTCCGTATGTGATTGAAAATATGGAAAACATTGCCGTGAATGGTGGCGCCTTTATGGATATGCTTGGCGCAAACGGTCCAAGAAAATACGTATTTTTATTCCAAAATAATCATGAAATACGTCCGACGGGAGGTTTTATAGGAAGCTATGGATTTCTTGATATGCATGAAGGAGCAATCCGAAAATTTTTTGTGAACGGCATATTTGATCCGGATGGACAGTTATCTGTGAATATTGTTCCTCCTCAGCCTGTACAGAAGATTAGTGCTGCTTGGAGTTTACATGACAGTAACTGGTTTCCTGATTTTCCCTTGTCTGCGGAAAAAGCAATTTTTTTCTATGAAAAGACAGGTGGACCGACTGTTGACGGAGTGATTGCTGTTACACCGGAATTTTTGAGGCGACTTCTTGAAATTACGGGCCCAATTTATTTGGAACAACATCATGTTACTGTTGATGCAGGTAACTTTATTGAAAAAATACAAAACAAAGTCGAGGTAGATTATGACATATCTGAAAACAAGCCGAAGCAGATCTTATCGGATCTCGCACCTATTTTACTTGAAAAAACTATCCAGCTTCATGATGGAAATACGCTTTTTAAAATGCTTGATGCAATATATTCTGCTGCCCGTGAAAAACATATTTTGCTGTATTCTCGAAATGAGACAATTCAAAAACTATATTCTCAGATTGGATGGAGTGGTGAAGTTCGTGTTGCTCCTGCGGATTTTTTTGAAGTAGTAAATGCAAATATAAACGGTTTCAAAACAGATGGAGTTGTTGAAGAGTCCGTTAACCACTCAGCCGAAATTCAGGTGGATGGCTCTATCATCGATACTGTTTCTATAACGCGAAAACATACTGGGGGAGATACTAAATATGACTGGTGGAATCGAGTAAATGCTGATTTTATGCGTATATATGTTCCGGAAGGTTCACAGCTTATTTCTGTTTCCGGGCAGACTCGAGAAATAGTTTCATCACCGCTTGATTACGATGCGCTTGGATTTAAACGCGATGACGATATTGAACGGATAGAAAGAAGTGCTAAAATTGATCCGGAGAGCGGGACGCGTATTTATTCGGAGTCGGGAAAAACAGTGTTTGGAAATTGGGTGTATGTCAGTCCGAAGGAGGATGTAACAGTAACCTATGTCTATAAACTTCCATTTTCCGCCAGGGAACTTTCTTCAACTTCTGATGCGCCCTCATATTCCTTGCTTGTTCAAAAACAATCTGGTACACTTGGAGACCGTTTTGAGAGCATTGTCCATTATCCTTCGGAGTGGAAAACTGTGTGGAATCATGGATATAAGGCAGATGTAGCCGGAACACTTTCGTGGATAGGAGATTTGAAAACGGACATGTTTCTTTCTACTGTATTCCAATCGGAGATTCAAACAGACCGGTAGGCACGGTCTTCTTTTTTGAAACTTTAGACAGTATAATTTTTTTTGTTTCTTTGGGGAGTATGCGGGGTATTATGCGAAAAACTTTAAAAAAATGTATTGTTCCCGTTCACTCTGTTTCAGGAGCTGCGTTTATACTGGCTATTTTTGGTATATTGAGTCGCGTTCTCGGACTTCTTCGCGATAGGATACTCGCTGCGCAATTTGGGGCGGGAGATGTTTTGGACGTATATTACGCATCTTTTCGAATACCTGATTTTTTGTATAGCCTTTTGATTGTCGGAGTGTTGAGCGCGGCATTTATACCGATATTTACGGAAATATCAAAAAAAGACGGTGATCAGGATGCGTGGAACTTTTCAAGTCGAATAATCACCATTTTTGTTGTATGTATGGCAACGATTTCGGCAGTATGTTTTATTTTTATGCCAGTCTTATCTGAATTAATTGCTCCCGGATTTCATGCTGAAAAACTGGATATGGTTACGGTCTTCACTCGTATTATGTTCTTGAGTCCAATTTTTTTGGGTGCAAGTGCGCTTTTTGGTGGGATGCTTCTTTCTCGAAAAAGCTTTCTTGCGTATGCTGCAGCTCCTCTTCTCTATAACGTCGGAATTATTATAGGGGCTGTAGTGTTTGTACGTTGGTTTGGAGTGGTTGGATTAGCGTGGGGAGTTGTATTCGGGGCGTTACTGCATAGTGTTCTTCAATTTTTTGCGGTTCGCCAGCAGGGTTTCCGTTTTTCTTTTAGTCGCCGGAGTATCTTTTTTGATAATCGAATAAAAAAAGTATTTTTTCTTATGGGTCCGCAGGCGCTTGCTGCTTCCGCTTCACAGATTAATTTTATTGTTACTACAGCTTTTGCTTCGATGCTTTCTGCTGGAAGTTTGGCGGTGTATACCTTTGCCAATAACCTACAGAGTATTCCGTTGGCTCTGTTTGGAATTTCTTTTGGAGTGGCGGCATTTCCAAAGCTCAGCTCGCTTGCTGTTGATAATAATAGAAAAGAATTTGCCAGTACATTGATCAAAACCACAAGGCGTATTCTCTATTTCGTTGTACCAGTGAGCATACTTCTTATCTTACTTCGAGCTCAAATTGTTCGTGTAGTTCTCGGATCAGGAGGCTTTAATTGGAATGATACCGTTTTGACGTTTCAGGTTCTTGGTATTGTGAGTATTAGTCTATTTGCGCAAAGTCTTCTTCCACTTTTGGCGCGTGCTTTTTATTCATTGCAAGATACTAAAACGCCATTTTTTATAGCGTTGTTCAGTCAGTTGTGTAATATTATACTCGCTCGTTTATTTTTGAATTATTGGCAGATATATGGATTGGCATTCGCATTTACTGTCTCAAGTATTGTGAATTTTGTTCTGCTTTTTTTCTTTTTGCGGAGAAAAATTGGCGCAATCGGTCAAGACGGACTACGTGTATTTTTGCTGAAACTTATAATGGCTTCCATAGTTTCTGCTTTTGCGGCGCAGGCAGTGAAAATGTCTCTGGGAAATGTTACGGACCTTGATACGTTTTTTGAAGTGTTTATTCAGTTAGTTGCTTCCGGGTCGGTCGGCATAGTGGTATTCGTTGTTATGAGCGCGTTTTTTCATATCGAAGAATTTCAAGAGCTTAAAGAAAAACTTTTTATCAGGGTTTTTGGTCGTTCACAGGCAGTTTCAGTTCCTGAGCGCGGTGAGATTGAGTAAACGCGGGAGGTATTTTCACATAATCAAACAACTCTGTCGTAAACTTTGTGCTATCGGAGGAAAATGAGTGTTTCCATGGTCTGAAGTGATCTTTGGTATGTGGCGCATGCAGTGAATAGAGGTTGCCTCGACGAGTAAGTGCACGTAGCAGGATAATTATCCCCGCTACGATTAACGGAAAGGAAGTCCGTTTCTTCCTTCTTCAACCTCTCAAGCAGAGTAATATGCAATGAGGGGTTTTTGTTTGGGTAAAAAGAATTATGAATGTTGCGCTGTGGATGCTGAAGCAGGAGTTTTTATTGGTTGTGCTGTTGACTTTTTGAGTATTATCTGTTACAATGACGGGTCATTAATTATTGAGATTTTTTATATGCAAATAGGCTCTATTTTCAGCCAAAAAAAGACAATATTGGCTTTTTCTGCCATTATTGCGATTGCGTTGTGTCTTCCGGCAATATCTTTCGGTGGAAAAACGCAAAAATTGTATGTTGATTCCAAAGCAAGTGGATCACAGGACGGTTCTTCTAATCATCCGTACAAAACGATTGCTCAGGCTATGGATAAAGCGAATGAAGATACGAAAATATACCTATCTTCAGGGACATACATTGAGAATGTAAATATACGAAAGGGCGTTGAAATATATGGTGGAAGCCCTAAAAAGGTTTCTATTAAAGCAAAAAATTCGAATAAGCCCGCTGTTGAAATGGCACATGACACGAAAATCAATAATATAGCTGTTGATGGCGGAAGAAATGGTATATATGTGCATGGAAAAAGTCGCGCTATTATCGAAGATTGTGTGATTAAGAATAGTAAGCATGATGGTATTCATGTAAATGCTTCCAAGTCTTCAGACAAATACAAAGTACAAATTGTCGGAAATGAAATTAAGAATAATGATAAAGCTGGTGTTTATATAGAGGGAAGCAAGACTGATATGATTGATAATGAAGTGCATGATAATAAGGGTGATGGTGTGGATCTAGAAAAGGGTGTAAAAATATGGATGCATAAAAATGTCATTCGTGATAATAATGGCGCAGGAACTCGCATAGCGCTTGACTATTCTGATGTTTGGGCGAAGAAAAACACTTTTCGCGATAACAAAAAGAATGGTATTGAAGTGAACGCATATGGAGCTTCCGGTCGTGTTGATCTTAATACATCCAAGTTTATCAACAATCATCAGCATGGAATAGCGAAAATTCAAAGAGGCATGTTCAACAAATCGGTGTGGAACGGTTTGACTGTTACTGGTGATACGCTGTATTCCAAAAATGACGATGGAAGCATGTCTGGGATTATCGTTCTGCGATAAATTCTTGTTGCAATCCGATTTTTCAAAAATCGGATTGTTCTCAATAATTTATTTTCGAAAAATAATGCGCATTGCTTTTATAGGACAAAAGGGCATACCAGCGAAGTCAGGTGGTGTTGAGCGTCATGTGGAGGAAATTTCTACTCGCATGGCTAAATCTGGGCATAACGTGACGGTGTATGTTCGTTCAAGTTATGATTCGAAAAGAAAAAAATTTTTCAAAGGTATCCGATTGATACATATCCCTAGTGTTGCCACGAAAAATTTAGATGCCATAACATATACGATTTTGGCAACATTGCACGCGCTTTTTTGTCGTTATGATGTTTTGCATTACCAGGCTATCGGACCGTCGTCCTTGTCTTGGATGCCACGTTTTTTCAAAAGAAGAACAATTATAGTCGCTACATTTCATAGTAGGGATTATGAACATCAAAAATGGGGCTGGTTTGCAAAATTATATTTAAAATTTGGGGAGTGGATAACATGTAACGCTCCGCATGCCACAATTGTTATAGGAAAATCTATAGCTCGTTATGTGTATAAATCACACGGAAAGAAGACGATATATATTCCAAACGGATCTTCCATACTTCCGACCAAGAGTAGCAGAACTTTATCGCGATGGGGTCTGAGAAAAAAAAGATATATTTTGTCGGTGAGCAGGTTGGTGAAACATAAGGGTCTCCATTTTCTTATAGAGGCCTTCAAACTTCTGGAAGATACTAACAGACTCCCAAATAATTTCAAACTCGTTATTGTTGGCGATCATTCAAAAACCAAAGAATATTCTCAATATCTCAAATTTATAAGTCGCGGGAGAAAAAATATTATTTTTACGGGGGAGCGTACTGGTATGGCACTTCGTGAGTTGTATTCACATGCGTATATGTTTGTGCAACCTTCTTTTTCTGAAGGTCTTTCTATAGCGCTTCTTGAAGCTATGAGTTGTAGTATTGCCACGCTTGTCAGTGATATTCCTGAGAATATCGAGGCTGTTGAAAATGCTGGAACATCATTTCATGTTGGTAATAAGGATGATTTGGTTAAAAAGATGGCTATGTTGTTAAATTGTCCTGAAGAGGTTGATAAACTCGGAATTATGTCTCGAGAAAGAATACGAAGAGAGTATTCCTGGGATTCTGTGGCTTTAAACACGGTGCATGTATATGAAACCGTTTTACGCCTTCAGGGAAGCAAAAGTTTTTTTTCGAGTAAAGCCGGTAATATGAGTATAAAAAGTGCAAGATAATTGTATGTTCAATAATCATTCTATTGTCTGTCGTTTTTTTTCCGTGAGCGCGGCGATTTCTCTTCTTGTTTTCGTCGCATCTACATTTTTGTTCCAAACATGGCGTGGAGAAGTTCGTGTCATAGTGTTAAGTAATGCTTTATCAATGAATAATGCTAATGTTGTAGCAAATAACATTGAAGCATTATTACAGTCAGCTACTTTTTCAGAGTCAATGGCGTTCATTCAGGGCGGGGTGCTGTCTCATATTCGCATTCGTCTTCATAATGAGAGGGGGAGTATAATTTCTATATCAGCTGATATACAGGATTCAAAACGTATTGCTTCTGCATTTGAGGAAATGTTCAATCATGTGGTTGGTGTATCAAAATCATACTATGGAGACAAAAGCGGAATTGAAATTCAAAAATTTGAAAAGATTACCTATAGACGGTCGCTTCAATATCCTTTACTCAGCGTGGTATTTTCTATTTTGATTGGCGCGCTTACGGCGTTCATTATAGAAAAGAAGGTTTTTGGTAGCATGAGAGGTAAAACTTTGGTCAAACCAACATATTTTATTCCTTCATTACAGGCTGAAAGTCGCATGAATTCAAATGCTGCTTTAATTTCTACAGGTTCTTCTTCTGAAAGTTTGTATTCAAGTGATCATGTGTCTGTGAGATCTGTTGGTCCAAATGCAAATATTGTTCAAGGCGGAATTGAAAAGGATGCTCAGCGAAATATTTCGAATGAGATGATGATTTCTAATATTGAATCGCTGAAAAATTTTGATCAGCATGATAGTCATGATCGGGTTTCTGAAGAAATTCAAAAACCAAGCAAGGAGAAAATTTTTGATTCGGTGAAAACAGTTCACGGAGCACCTTTCAATCTGCCTATATCTTCTGATATTCCTGAATATATACGGGAGTTGACAGATGCTGTTGCCCCAAATGGCGATGACGTAACGTTGTCGCGAGCTACATCAAAAAATGACGATTCAGATGGTATGCATTTTGGACAGCATGACTCACTCAGTATACAAGCTCAGTCGGATACATCTTCTTTCGAACCTACTCCTGCTCATGAGCCGACGGAGGAGGAATTGAAAGAGCGTCTCAATACATTACTTCGTGGAGAATTGAAGTTATAATATAGGCATTTTTTTATGAGAAAAGTCTATTCGGTTTGGTTTTGGATTATTTTTTGGTTTATTTCCGGATGTTTTTTGTTTGGCTGGTATGTTTTTCTCAAAGTAAAAAACGAAGGATTTCATGGTCTTGAATCGGTAAACAAAATCCTTCCTATTTCACAAGATTTGAAAAACGAACTGCAATCCGTTTTGAATATAACCGATTTCTTTATTTCGCAAAAAGGAAGAACATTTACTTTTTTTCTGCTTTTTCAAAATAATTGGGAACTTCGTCCGGGCGGCGGTTATATAGGATCTTTCGGTATTTTGAAAATTCGTGACGGTCGCATAGAAAGTATGGAGGTGCACGATACTTCAAACTTTGATGGAAGAATTCCGCCAGTAGTTGAAGCGCCATACCCAATGCAGCAAACTCTCAGGATAGATTCGTGGAAATTACGTGACTCAAATTATTCTCCGGATTTTCCTACAAACGCGAAACAGGCAATGTATTTTTATCAGCTTGGTAAAGGCGGAGAAAATTTTGACGGAGTTATAGCCGTAAATGCGAGCGCATTGTCTTCGGTTATGCACATAACCGGTCCTATATATTTGTCAGATTACGGCCAGACATTTTCAGAGTCTGATGCTGTTGATATATTGGAATATCAGGTGGAAAAGGGTTTTGAAGAACATGGCATTTTAAGACAGGACAGAAAAAATATTATGCGCGCATTATCAGATGCTATTTTTGAAAAAATTCAAACTCTTCCTATTTCAAAACAATCTGAACTCGCACGCATGGCACATAGTCTTTTATCGAAAAAAGATATTCAACTGTACTTTTTTAATGAGTATTTGGAAAAAACTATAACCGAAAGTGGTTGGAGCGGATCTGTTGATTTGCTTTGGCAAAATGATTTTTTTATGGTTGTGGATGCAAATCTTGGCGCTTTGAAAAGTGATGCGAAAATTGAAAGAAGTGTTCGTTATACAGTTGATTTTTCTCGTGAAAAACCAGAGGTTATCGCACAAATTTTTTATGATCACACAGCGAAACAAAAAGATTGGATGACGAACGATTATACAACATATACGCGTGTGTATGTCCCTCATGGTAGTTGGCTTATTTCTACTGACGGCATTGATGCTGACTCTGTGCGGTATGGGGACGAATTTGGAAAAAAATATTTTGGATTTATAGTGCAAGTTCCTGTTGCGCAAGAAAAAATTGTAACACTTCGGTATGCACTTCCAGAAACGATTTCTTCGCAGTGGTATGATTTAAAAATTCAGAAACAATCAGGAACAAAAAATAGCCCTTATCATATTTCATTTATAGATGAATTTGGAATAAAGAATGAATATACTTTCACTCTTGATACTGACACACTTTTAAGTAACGTTAAAAAATAAAAATACAAAAACAATATTGTATTTTGTTGAAGCGCATCTTTGTTAGTAGACAGAGATATTGTTAAAGTTTTGGCTTTGTCGGATCTGGCTCGTAACTAATATCTATGTCGCTTGCATTGATTATTTTGATAAAGTTATTTTCGCGGTTTCCTAATAGGATAGAAAATTCTGGCTTTTCGAATGAATATAGCTTGTCGAATCTGATAAGATATGTTGGATTATACTGTATTTTTCCTTTAATAAGACGTGTTGTACGGTTCTCTCTTCCTTTTGAAACAACATAGTAATCAAAATGTTTTTTGGAGAGAATAAGTCTTTTAAAATCAAGGCTACTGTTGCATTTTCCTATAAATATAACACAAACACCATCTTTGTCTGACCATATGCTGATATTTTTTGCGTTTTCAAGTTGATTAAGATATTCAGCGGCTTGGTAACTTCCGTCCCCCATTTCCTTGAGATTAAGAACATAGCGATTTGGCAACAAAGAACTTGCATAACTGAAATAAAATGGGTAGTTTCTCCAAAGTGAAAAAGAGGAAAAAAGAAAAAAGCCGATAAGAATAAAGACGATATAGTGCGTCTTAAGAAAAAACTGTTTTAGAACCATGCGTATTCCGGTAGCTGATACTATCAGCGCAAGCGGGTAGAGTACGATTTGATACCGGACGGTTGCCGCTACTCCAGTTGCTGTGAGTCCGATGTAGTACAAAAAAATAAATATTGTCAGATAAAACACTGTTCTATCAGTCCAATTTGGATGTTTCTTGAGTACTGAAAATAATAATGATGCAAAAAAACTTGCGAGAAGCAAAGGGGGTATACCGAAAAATAAAGAATAGAAATGAGAGAGATAAAAAGCGAATGACCCAACTAAATTATGGGATGATTTTGGCGAGGCAACGATTGATTCAAAGTCAATCCAGCGCATTTCCAAAAAAACATTTATCATTGCTATAAAAACGCTCGCTGAAAAAAGAAATAAAAATGTTCGAAAGAGCAGAATTTTGTTTTTGGAAAAAAAACGAATTACTGAAGTAAAAAATAGGTTTTTGAATAAGAATGTGTCCACAATAAGAATGACAGAAAAAGTGGCATAATATACCCATGTTGATTCGAAAGCTTGAGACAAGAATGTGGATGTAATGAGTTTTTTTGGATTAATCCAAACTGCTGGAAACAGTATATAAAAAACAGAAAGCCCTACAAAGATAAAAGAAAAATAGTTTAGAAGAAGTGCGCGCATCTCTTTTTGAAGGGTTGATTTTTCAGTCGAGAAACGAAATAACAGTTCCATGAGAGAGACTCCCAGAAGAAAAACGAATAGGATGGATGCTACGTATTTAGTAAGGAGGGAAAGTCCAAAAAAAATACCAGACAGGATTAGGGCACTTTTTTCTCGGTGTTTTAGGTGAACGAGGAATGCAAGTATAGAAAGCGGGGTAAAGATCCAAAATAGAGAGTCGGGATTGACCATTCTGGATATTCCAAGCAAGAGCGGGTGTAGTCCGATAAACAGTGTAGATAGTAAAGCTGTTTCCGGGCGGAATAAACGGCAAAGAAGATAAAACCAAACAGGAAGCAAAAGAATTGAAACAGCCAATAGAGGGACTCTTAGAACCGCATACAGTTGAGATCGTTCCGCAGTGTGTCGTGACTCATAGTCAGCTGGATTTTCGAAGAAAAGTCCGATACCGGAAAATAGTGCCACGGTGATGCCGGGTTTGTCATTAATATTTGTTCCTTTCCAATTTTGCACGGCGATGCTGTCCCAGTATTTTTCTATTCTGTCAAAAAACCAGAGCGGCTCGTCCACAAGCGATTGTTTACCTATATTTGCGTACCCGAACGCAAACTGTGAAAACATGATGAGTATCACAAAAACCCAGTGCCATGATTTTGGCCTTTGATATTTTTTTATGGATGTAGACGAAGACTGGTCTTTGGAAAGATGGCGGATTATCACACTCAATCCGAAGGAAACAATGTATAAGCCTGTTCCAAAATAAGCTAACCATGGCATGGGAGTTTGCAAAAAAATTCCAATGAACAAAACTGTGAAAAATGGCAAAAGGGCGACGCATGTTTTTTTTGCAATTATTCGGAATGAAATATTTTCACAAAAGAAAAATATAGTGCCAAGCAGACAGAGGAATAAAACGAAAAAAGTGAAGAAAAACTCGCGATCATTTATGTCATGGATTGAGATAGAGAATTTTTTAGAAGCAATAAAAAAAAGTGCGCTTATGCCTAATAGCGCACTAAAAAAGGATGTCAGCGCAAAATGCTTAAATGAATAAAGAGCGATGATTTTTTTTTGGAAAAAGTGCATAGGGAAGATTGATTATGCATGTTGAATATAGCTAAATTAAACCATTTTTTTTTCGCGTTGTACAGAAAGCATGCTTTGAAATAAAGGAAAAGGGCTGTATACTGGCAATATAATTGTAATGCGTGCTATGTCTTCTCGAAAAAGCGTTGGAATATTATTGGTAGGAATTGTTTTGATAGGAGGTTTTTTTCGGCTGTATAACCATGCTGATTGGTTGCATTTCGAATTAGATCAATCACGGGATGCTGAAATTATTTCGGCTGCTTTACAAAACGGGCCTGGCGAATTGCCACTTCAGGGTCCTCGTGCAGCAGGAACTTTTCTCCGTTTAGGACCCGGGTTTTATTACCTTGAGTATGTCAGTGCGCTAATATTTGGTGGAACACCTTCAGGGATAGCTTTATTTGTGGCATTGTTTTCAATAGCTGCGATACCAATGCTGTTTTTCTTTTTGAGATGGTATTTTCATGATGTAATAGCACTATTTCTTTCCGGATTGTTTGCAGTGTCGCCCTTTTTTGTTTTGTACGGACGTTTTGCGTGGAATCCGAACCCTTTGCCACTACTTATTCTTATCGGAGCTTACGCTTTGTTAAAATCTGTAGATAGTGCGGAACAGCGAAAAGGTGTGTGGTTTTGTTTGAGTGCTTTCTTTTTTGGTCTTGCGACACACATGCATTTTTTGGCGTTGATTATAATTGGCGTTTCCGTATTTATATTTTTGCTGTACAAAAGACCGAGATTTGCATGGCATGTTTGGATTATAGCAATAGGTATCGTAGTTATTTTGTATACCCCTGTTTTTATCAATGAGGTTATGACTGGAGGGAAAAATGCGGAACAATTTACGGAAGCAATATTTGGCAAGTCTGTTGAATCCAAACACAACTGGACTGAGAAGATGATAAGAAACGTACAAGAGCATGCTAACCATTATCAACTTATGGTGTTTGGTGATGAAAATGTGATGACGGTGTATACGAGTCCGAAGGGAAGGTTTATGTTTGACATCTCATGCAATGATCGTTGTCGCAATCTTCTTATAAAGGAAACTTTTTATGCGATGATTTTTGTATACTCTTCCATTCTGCTTATTTGGCGCTTATTTATAGAGAAGGATGTAAGAAAGAAGGATTTTCTTGTACTGATTACTATTTGGTACGGCATTTCATTTTTACTGTTTCTTCCGATAACATTTGACAGTGCGCCTCGATTTTTTCTCGCGGTGTGTTTTGTTCCATTTGCTCTTCTTGGGTTGATGGTGGAGGGGTTGTTGCGAATTCGATCTTATGGAAAGTGGGTTACGGTGATTATTGCAATTCTTGTAGTTTTTGGTTCAGTATTACATACGTATAGACGATTTTCCCAGTTATACCAATCAAATTTCGGACCGGTGAAGAATGCGTATAATGATGCAATACTTCGTGAAAAAGGGGTTACGACACTTGGAAATATGCAGGCCGTAACGGATTATATGGAGTCCAAATATCGCGAAAACGGATACCCAGTGTATCGTTATAGCGAATCGTTTTATCGGAGATCATTCGCCTATCTTCTGAACATTCGCAATATCTACAATGATTCAATCGGAACGAGTGAAATATATCGTGAGGGGAATTACTTCCTGATTTTTCGTATTCATTCGAATACTGCGTCCAGATCAGAAAAGTATATGAAAAAATATACTGTTATTGAAAAGCAAACATTTGGGAGTTTTATTGTTTGGTATTGTGTTCCGAAGCCTGATATGATTACTGCTGTTCGTCAGGAGTTTTCCTCCGTTCCCGGTCAGTTTTCTGCTAAAAATGAAAATTCTGGGCAAAAACGGTATATTTGGAGCGAGGTGATCGGTGATGAAGAAGAATCTGAAGAATAGCTTCATACTGACTGTGAATCGATAATTTTTAAGGGCGGATTTTATGAAGAGGTACCAGCCAGAAAAAATAGAAAGGCAATGGCAGGAATATTGGGAGAAGGAAAGGCTCTTTGAGGCAAAAGATGATTCTCCTGCTCAGAAGATGTATATTCTCGTAGAATTTCCATATCCATCCGGATCGGGATTGCATGTCGGCCATGTCCGTTCTTATACCGCTCTTGATGTGCTTGCGCGAAAGAATCGCATGGAAGGGAGAAATGTTCTCTATCCGATAGGATGGGACGCATTCGGTCTCCCAACGGAAAATTATGCAATAAAGAACAAAATACATCCGAAGCTTGCAACAAAACAAAATATTGCCACGTTTAAGCGGCAGCTGAAAAGTTTGGGATTGTCATATGACTGGTCAAGAGAAGTGAATACTACTGATCCAAATTATTACCAATGGACACAGTGGATTTTTTTGCAATTATTTAAAAAAGGACTGGCATATAAAAAGAAAATGCCCATAAACTGGTGTCCAAGCTGTAAAATAGGGTTGGCAAATGAAGAAGTTGTAAACAATGCCTGCGAACGATGTGGAACTCCGGTGGAACAACGGGAAAAAGAACAATGGATGTTAGCCATCACCAAATATGCCGATCGTCTTGTTGATGATTTGGACACGGTTGATTATCTGGAAAAGATCAAGGTTCAGCAAAGAAACTGGATTGGACGGAGTGAGGGAGTAACAGTAAAATTTCGCATTGAGGCTGAAGGCAGTCAGAATACTCAGCGTGTTAAAAAATATGTTGAAGTATTTACTACGCGGATAGACACGATATTTTCCGGAACGTTTATCGTTGTAGCGCCGGAACATTCGATCGTTGAAGATGAAAAAGAACACATAGTGAATTATGGAGAGGTCGTGAAATATGTCGAAACTGCAAGTAAAAAAAACGATAAAGATCGCCTTGATGCAAGTGGAGAAAAAACGGGTATACAGCTTCAGGGATTGTATGTTGTTAATCCAGCCACAGAGGAGCGCATACCTATTTGGATGTCGGATTTTGTACTGGGTCATTATGGAACTGGAGCGGTATTTGCTGATGCTCATGATGAACGCGATTTTATGTTTGCGAAAAAATACGGCGTTTCTCTCCGGCAAAGCATAGCGCCGTTGTTTACCTGTGCTGTTGGAAAAGATGCTCCGCGAGATGGTGTGGAAACCGTTCGCCGAAAGTCGGTATTTGTTTTTTTGAAACATTGGTCGGAGGATGCATATCTTTGTTTGAACTGGGAAGAATTTGGATGGCATTCTGGTATTATCGGCGGGATTGAGGAGGGTGAGTCGCCAATTGATGCGGCAAAACGCGAAATTTTCGAGGAGACAGGCTATCGGAATGCTACATTTGTCCGGTATATCGGCGGAGAAGTGCATTCGCATTTTTATGCTGCTCACAAAAAGGTCAATCGTTACAGCGAGGGGACAGGTATGTTGTTTGTTCTTGAAGATGATTCCTGGGAAAATCCAAAAGAGGAAGAGACAAAATATCACAAAGCGGTATGGATTTTTGGCAGTGATATGGAGTCGTTTCTTAATCTCAAAAACTTTGTATACATGTGGGAAGTGCTGTCCGGAAAGCAACCGGAGTATTGTACAGGAGATGGTATCTTGATCAATTCAGGAGAGTTTGATGGACAGACTTCTGCGGAAGCGAGAAAAAATATTGCCCAATGGCTCGAAAAGAGGAATTTTGCTGAAAAAACAGTGCAGTATAAGTTGCGTGACTGGGTTTTTTCTCGCCAACACTATTGGGGCGAGCCAATTCCGATCGTACATTGCGATCAGTGTGCAGAGAAGGAATCAAACATAAAATTAGAACTGAATTTTTATGATGATGTCGTATGGAATTCTCTGCTTGACGGAACAAAAACGATTGAAACAAGGGCACTGAATCCGGATGAACAAGAACGATACTTCGGAAATGTAGTGTCTGGGGACATGCTTCTTTTTGTGAATAAAAAAACGCATGACCGGAAGGTATTTCGCGTTGAAAAGACATGGAAATTTAAGAATTTTCAGGAATTCTTTGCAAGCAAAGAATTGCATGGAAAAATATTTTCACACACGGTCCCAAAAACATTAGATGCAATGAAAGAATGTTACGACAAACTTGCTCCAGGATATGCTGAAAAAATAGAAAAAAATGGACTCGTTGCCTGGAGTGTATCGAAGCATACTGCTTTTATTCCTGTTCCTGAGAATCAACTTCCCATCGAGCTTCCGAATGTGGAATCATATGAACCGACTGATACTGGAGAATCTCCTCTTGCCGGAATGACTGACTGGGTCCGCGTTCTCTGTCCGAAATGTGGCGGTAATGCACGGCGGGAAACGGACACGATGCCAAATTGGGCCGGTTCAAGCTGGTACTTTCTGCGCTATATTGATCCGCATAACGCCGATGCTCTGGCTCATCCGGAAAAAATGCGCCATTGGCTTCCAGTTGATATATATAACGGCGGTATGGAACATACAACTTTGCACCTTCTCTATTCGCGTTTTTGGAATAAGTTTTTGTATGACATAGGTGTTTCTCCTGTTTCTGAACCGTATGCGAGCCGCCGTTCTCATGGAATGGTTCTTTCATATGACGGACAGAAAATGAGTAAGTCGAAGGGTAATGTAATCAATCCCGATGATGTTGTAAAGGAATTTGGTGCTGATTCGATACGTATTTACGAAATGTTCATGGGACCGTTCGGTGAAGCTATTCCATGGAATACTGAAGGAGTAAGTGGTGTCAGAAGATTTCTTGAAAAGGTTTGGAGGGTGCAGGAGAAAATTGTTTCGGATATGAATAAGAATAAAAATCTTGAGACCCTTCTGCATAAAACGATTAAAAAACTGGGAGAGGATATCGAAGCGTTTCATTTTAACACAGCTGTTTCACAAATGATGATATTTGCTAATGCCCTGGAAAAGGAGATGTCTGTCAGCAAAGAAATGTTTTCAATGTTTTTGCGTGTGTTAGCGCCGTTTGCTCCGCATATCAGCGAAGAGATTTGGAAAAATATCGGTAACGCACAGTCAATTTTTTTGGAACCATGGCCGAAATATGATGAGTCATGCACGCGAGATGAAACAATATCGTTGGTTGTTCAAGTGAATGGAAAAGTGCGTGATGAAATTCTTGTAGATGCCGAAATTTCTGAAGAAGAAGCAAAATCTATCGCACTTTCTTCAGAAAAAGCAAAAAAATTTATTGGCAATAAGGAGATACGAAAAGTGATTTTTGTGAAGGGAAAACTCGTAAGCATTGTGGTGTAATTGGTTACATTGATTATCTATGCAGTGTGTTATACTGGCAGCTGGAAGAGGGACGAGGATGAATCATCTTACACATGCTTTTCCGAAACCCATGTTGTCAATTTTGGGGAAACCAAAACTGGAGTATACGCTTCGATTGCTTCCGAAATGTGTGGATGAAGTAGTTATTGTAGTGGGGTATCTTGGTGAAGTCATACGAACGTATTTCGGAAATTCATTTTGTGCCATGCCTATTCGATATGTGCAACAGGGGGAATTGAATGGGACAGCTGGAGCTCTATTTTCTGCAAAAGATATACTGAAAGAAAAGTTTCTCGTGATTATGGGTGATGATCTGTATAGGAGAGAAGATCTTGATCGAATGACGAAGAAAGACCTTGCAGTTCTTGCTTGTGAGATGGAGAACGCGGATGCATATGGGGTACTGAAGATTGATGGTCAGGGGAATTTATTGGAGATTTTGGAACGACCGCATGATCCGAAATATACACTGGCGAATACCGGAGCGTATCTTTTGAAAAAAGAATATTTTTCTTACCCGATGTTCCGTGTATCGGAAAGGGAATTCGGACTTCCTCAAACACTTATACAAATGAAGAAAGATTTTTCTATAGCGGTTGAAAAAACGAAAACATGGCTACCTATCGGGACTCCTGAAGCATTGAAAGAGGCTCAGGAAAAAATACATTTGTTCATAAGTGAAACATGAAGTATGAAAATGAAAAAAATAGTAACTATTGGCGGAGGAACAGGATCGTTTACATTGCTTTCTGGATTGAGAAAGTATCCGGTACAACTCTCGGCTATCGTTTCTATGGCTGATGATGGAGGTTCAACCGGAGTGTTACGCGATGAGCTCGGCGTTTTGCCTCCGGGAGATGTTCGTCAATGTCTTGTGGCGTTGAGCGAGTCTTCTGACCAGCTTCGAAATTTGATGAATTACAGATTTGAGGAGGGATCTCTTGAGGGGCATAGTTTCGGAAACTTGTTCTTAAGCGCGCTGGAAAAAATGTGCGGAGATTTTTCGCTCGGTCTTGAAAATGCTATGGAGATACTTCATGTTCGTGGAGAGGTGATTCCTGTTACACAGTATGACGCGCATCTTCGATTAATCCTTTCAAACGGAGATGTTGTGGAAGGAGAAAATAAAATAGGTCAAGCGAATATTCAAAAATTTGGAATAGAAAAAATGGAGTATGGGGAGAAAGTGGATGCGAATCCAAGAGCGTTGGATCGAATTATGAAAGCAAATGCTATTATCATTGGTCCGGGAAATCATTATTGTAGCATTCTTCCTAACCTCATTATTTCTGATATAGCTCGAGCGATACGATTGAGTCATGCCCGAGTTCTATATGTGGCGAACATGACGAATAAAAGTGGTCATACGGCTGGTTGGGATGTGGAAAAATATGTTCAATCCATAGAGTCATATATAGGGAAAGGGAGAATAAATGATGTGATAGTTAATGTTCAAAAACCGCGTTCCGATTTAATACAAAAGTACGAGCGTAAAGAAGGTAAAAATACGCTTGTTCGCGTTCATAGCACTGGTGCTTCTGATCGCACATATCGCTTAATTGAAGCTCGGGTGGTGAGTAATCGCACTTCTGCGCAATCAAAAGCAGATACTCTTGGGGAGAGCAGATCGTTTATTCGGCACGATGCTTCCAAACTCGCCCGGGTTGTTATGCTTCTCTTGGAAACCGAAGGTATTCAATCGGTTCTCAGACGTGTTCTATGAGTATGTTGTTTGTTGATTTTGACAATACATTATTCGATAAAGAACGATTCAAAAATGATTTGTTTTCTCTTTTTTTGAAATATGGCGTGTCGAAAGAGATGTTGTTTGA
>Ga0268298_10002428_pt1 | contig 20402 bp, 22 predicted proteins | sample WWTPWeurt_MetaG_FD_194462 | JGI IMG/M metagenome (GOLD analysis project Ga0268298, IMG submission 194462) | Activated sludge microbial communities from WWTP in Nijmegen, Gelderland, Netherland - WWTP Weurt | ecosystem: Engineered > WWTP > Aerobic digester > Activated sludge | place... | reverse complement strand
ATGAAGACGGGCTTTCTTTCTCGGCTTACACAACCGGCGGACACGCCTGTGAACTGGACTTGCAAACCGGGAAGCTCATCAGTTTCAGCAGGATGCAATAAGAGATGATACCGGGCTTTCTGGGTTTTCCCTGGTTTACATGGGCTGGGCTTTCCCTGATCGTGGCGATAATTTATTATTTCGTATGGCCGAACTATGCCGTGAAGGGAGTTTCAACAGGCTTTCGCTTTTTCGCTGTCCGCTATGGGCACACCCTCACCTGGGCCCTGATCGCCCTCAACTTTTTCCTTCGCGGACTCTCCCCCACATTGGATGAAACTGCATACACGATCGCACTTGCAGGTGGGATATCCTACTTTACCTTCATGGTAATGACCTTCATTATGAAATAGATCATGACACAGCCTCCTTTCAGCTTTGTATTATTGTTCCTGTTTTTTAGCTTGACCTTTCTTACCAACACCTTTAAGCTGTGGTTTAGAACAGATGCCTACCATCAAGAGTTGATCAACAGCCTCGATCGATACCCCGCCGCATTTAGAAACATCTTTTTGAAAAGGCTGGAAAACCGCAAGAGATGGGAGATCGGGCAAAAGATTTTCAGCATCATTGGGCTGGTTGCCGTCGTCGGCGCGGATGTATTCGTAATATTGGCTTATTTGAGATAGTTCAAGAATTACACGAAGAGATCCCAAAAAAACTTCGTGGCTAAAATAGAATTCATATCAAGGAGAAGCATCTTGAAAATCATCGCATGTATCAAGCAAGTGCCCGACTCTGAAGCCAAGGTAACGGCAGCAGACGGGAAGGTATCGTGGGGGGACGCGCCATTGGTGATCAACCCGTTCGACGAGTACGCGGTCGAAGGCGCGCTTCAGCAGAAGGAAGCACTGGGCGGTACAGTGACAGCCCTGTGCATTGGACCTGAATCTGCCAAGGATGCGCTCAAGCATGCCCTCGCCATGGGCGCAGATGAAGCCGTGTTGGTTTCAGACCCTGCACTCGAAAACCTCGACACAGTTGGCGCAGCAAAGGTTCTTGCGGCAGCCATCAACAAGATCGGCGGCGCAGACATGGTCATCTTCGGTCGCCAGACCCTCGACAACGGCGCAGGGCTCACCCCTCCGCAGACCGCCCGTGTCCTCGGGTGGCCCATGCTTGGGTTGGCCGGCCAGATCAAAGTCGACAGCGGAAACGCAACGGTTGAACGGGTCCTCGAAGAAGGCCGGCAGACCGTCAGCGCAAAATTGCCCGCCGTGCTCAGCGTCGTCCAAAGCATCGGCGAACCGCGCTACCCATCTTTCATGGGCATCCGCAAAGCATCGAAGGCAACCATCCCTGTCTGGTCACTGGGCGACATCAACGCTTCGGCGCCCGCCGCGATCGTGACCCGCACCGAGTTGATGAACCCGCCTGCGCGCGAAACCGCGGTTGAAATGATCACCGGCGAAACCCCGGAAGAGATCGCAGACAAACTCGCCGACAAAATCATCGCGGAGAAAGTGCTATGAAAACTTTTGTTTACATTGACCATTTCAAAGGCGAAGTTCAGCCGGCATCCTGGGAAGCGCTCGGACTCGCAAAAACACTCGGAACCGCAACAGCCCTCGTCTTCGGTTCAGGACTCGATGAGATTTCAAAAGCCGCTTTTGAATATGGCGCCGATGAAGTCATCGTCGTGGATGATTCCGCGTTGACAGATTATCGCGCCGAGCCATACGCCTCCACCCTTTCGGCGCTCGCGTCTTCCTCAAGCCCCGACCTGATCCTGTTCCCCACGACCGCTCGAACCCGTGAGTTGGCAGCCATGTCTGCCGTGGACCTTTCCACCGGCGTGTTGACCGATGTTGCAAAACTCGAAATGAACGGCGATCAGTTGGTTGCGACCCGCCCCATTTACGAAGGTAAAGTTCTGGAGAAGACCGTGTGCTCGGGCAAGCCGGTCATGGCCACCATCCCTGCGCGCGCTTTCCCCAAACCTGATCGCACCGCTGGCAAGACAGGCACGCTCACCAAGGGCGCTGCCAAAACAGATGCACTCACCACCGTGCAAGGCTACTCTGCGGCTGAAAGCGCTGTGAACCTCGGCGACGCGGGCGTCATCGTCTCTGGCGGACGCGGCGTTTCCAACAATCCGTCCCTTGGCTTGGATGAAGCTGCCACCGCCAAGAAGGGTTTTGAATTGATCGGCGAACTCGCCTCCCTGATGGGCGGCGCAGTCGGCGCATCCCGCGCAGCTGTGGATGCCGGTTTCATCACCTACGCCCATCAGGTGGGTCAGACCGGAAAAGTTGTTTCGCCTGATCTGTACATCGCCTGCGGCGTCTCCGGCGCGATCCAGCACATCGTTGGCATGAGAAATGCCAAGGTCATTGTTGCCATCAACAAGGATGCCGATGCCCCCATTTTCAAAGCCGCGCGTTACGGTGTGGTTGGCGACCTGTTCGCCATCGTCCCTGCGCTGACCGCAGCCATGAAAAAGAAATTGGGCAAATAAGTGATAAGTAAGATGTAAAAAAAGACCTCCGAGAATAACTCTCGGAGGTCTTTTTTATCTCTTCAACAATTAGTCAATTTTTTCTGAAATACCAGAGGACGGGTTCTTCCTCATCTGCTCTTCCTGCACCATGCGGATGCCGTTGTTGACCTGTCCGCTTAGTTTGGAGATCTGATCCTGAAGCTGCATGAGGGTATCGATCACGTAGTTATCCGCATCCACCCGGGTGGCTTCCGCTTCGCCGCGCGCCTGAGTCACGATCTGATCAGCTCGCCGTTGCGCTTCCTGCACGATCATATCCTTTTGCACCATTTGTTCAGCCTTCTCGCGGGCAAGCTGCAGGGTGCGGTTGGCTTCTTCCTGCGCTTGCGCCATGACACGGTCACGCTGCGCCATCACCTGCTGCGCCTTCTTTACTTCCTCGGGAATGGCGATACGCATTTGATCGATCAATTCCAGCATGCGGTCTTCATCAACGACGACATTGTGCGTAAATGGCACAGCCTTGGCGGCGTTGAAGAGTTCTTCCAATCGGTCAATGAGTTGCAGGATGTCCATAGAATACTCGCAGGTTAAAGGATTTGGATTTTCACTGCCTTCCGTGCAATTTCGATTCTTTTTCGGCAGTACTTTTCAATTCTAGCACAAATTAATCGCGCAGTGCGTTCGGCGGAGATTGCTCTCCCATGTTAATCACCTTGGCGTGCAAGGCGCTCTTCACATGCGGCGGGACCATGCTGGAGACGTCGCCATCGAGCATGGCGATCTCACGCACCGTGGACGAGGACAGGAAGGTGTGCTGCTCGGCGGTGATCAATGCCACGGTTTCGATATCCTTCGCGAGACGTTGATTCGCCAATGCCATGCGGAACTCGAACTCAAAATCGGAAAAAACCCGCAAACCGCGCACAATGACATGCGCCTCGATCTTGCGGGCAAAATCGACGGTCAAGCCGCTGTAACCGGTGACCTTGATCTTGGGGTTATGCTTGAGAGCTTCCTTCACCAAAGCGATCCGCTCATCGGGCATGAACATCAAGCTTTTGAGCGGCTTATCATACACAGCCATGACAACTTCATCAAAGAGGCGCGTGGCGCGGGTGGCAATATCCATGTGTCCAAGGTGGATCGGATCGAACGTGCCGGGGAATAATGCTCTAACCATGTTAATCCTGTAGTCATGTAGTCCAATAGTCGAGGGTCAGAGTGTGCGGCTTGTGACCACACAACTGACCGGAAAACTATCCGACTAACTGACGTCTCCTTTTCCTGCGCCCCAGAATCTTTCAAAGGCTTCTGAAAGCAAGGCGTGTTCGGGTTGCTGCAGATACGGGTCGCGCTCGAAGAGTGCCTGCGCCTGCGTGCGCGCTTTTTCGATCAAGGCAACATCGGTGATGCTTGCCATCTTCAACGTAGTGGCAAAGCCTGCCTGCCGTGTGCCAAGGAATTCACCGGGACCGCGGGTCTTCAGGTCGAGGTCAGCCAGTTCAAAGCCGCTGTTGGTCTGCGCCATGGCTTGCAAACGTTCGTTCTCGGTCGCATCTTCATGGGTCGGGATGAGCAGACAATACGCCTGATCCCCTCCCCGCCCAACGCGCCCGCGGAGTTGATGCAGCTGCGCCAAACCAAAACGATCGGCACCTTCAATCAACATCACCGTGGAGTTCGGCACGTCCACACCCACTTCGACCACAGTGGTCGAAACTAGAATGTGATATTCCTTATCGCGGAACTTCATCATCACTTCGTCTTTTTCGGCGGGCTTCATGCGCCCATGCAGGAGCCCCACTTTCAGGTCGGGGAAGATCTCCTTCGATAATCTTTCAAAATCATCCACCGCGGCGCGGGCTTCGATCTTTTCACTTTCATCGATCAAAGGATAGACGATAAAGACCTGCCGTCCTTCCTTGATCTGCCCGCGAATGAGCGTGAACGCACGTTCGCGTTCCTGCGGACGAAGCACATAGGTATTGACAGGCTTGCGCCCTTCGGGCATCTGGTCGATCACAGAAATATCCAGGTCGCCAAAGACCGTCAACGCCAGCGAGCGCGGAATGGGAGTGGCGGTCATCACCAACAAATGCGGATTTGTGCCCTTGCTGCGCAGTTCCTTGCGCTGCTCCACGCCAAAGCGATGCTGTTCATCGATCACCACGAACTGCAGATCCTTGAACAACACATCAGGCTCGATCACCGCATGCGTACCGATGACAAGTTTCACCGTGCCATCCATCAATCCCAAACGGACCGCTTCCTTCTCGCTCTCGGGTGTGCTGCCCACCAACAGGCGGATCTCATCGGCTTGCAGGAAACCGCCCTCCCCTGCCAGCAGTTTCGTGAAATTGCGGTGATGCTGCTCCGCAAGGATCGAGGTCGGAGCCATGATGGCAGCTTGCGCGCCTCCATTCATCACAATGCTCGCGCCCAACGCCGCGACCACAGTCTTGCCCGAACCAACATCGCCTTGCACGAGTCTGTTCATGGGCTTGCCTGAGTCCAGGTCGGCGCGGATATCTTCGAGCGCTGCTTTCTGGGCAGATGTGAGAGCGAAGGGCAAACTCTGTAAACGGGATTCCAGCCACTCGGTCGAGACCGTGAAGCGGCGACCTTCCACCGCTTTCCAATCCCGCTTCTGGCGCAGCACGCCCATTTGCAGGTAAAAGATCTCATCGAAGCCAAGTCTCTCACGCGCCGCCTTGAGACGGTCTTGCGTGGAGGGGAAGTGAACTTGCATCAACGCTTCGGGCAGTGAAACCAGTTTCGCCGCGAATCGGATCGAGTCCGGCAGGGCATCCACCACGGCAGGCGCCCAATGCGAGACCACGGTGTTCATCATCCCGCGCAGCCATTTTTGATTGATCTTATCGGTCAAAGAATAGATCGGCACAATGCGCGCCGTGTGCAGATTCTCCACCTCAACGGGTTCCCAATCGGGGCTGTTCATAACCAGCCGACCAAGATATTGATCGACCTTGCCTGAGACGGCAATGGCATCACCCTGCTTGAATCGGTTCGCAAGCCACGGTTGATTAAAATACGAGATCCTAAGCGAACCTGTGCCATCGCTAATCACAACTTCCACCAGCGACTTGCTGCCGCCCTTGAGCGGTCGCGTATGCACGCTTTGAATGGTACCCAACACAGTGACCACATTGCCATAGAACAGCGACTTGATCGGTTTGAGTTGACTATAATCTTCATAACGGCGCGGGAAGTAATACAGCATGTCGCCAAGGTTATTCATACCAAGGCTGGCAAGCGTTTCAGCATGGCGCGGACCCACACCCTGCAAGACGGTCAACTCCGCGTTCAATGCGGCGGGCGTCTGGCTGGTCTTTGCGCCGGGCACTGAATCAGAACGTGACGGAGGCGCGGGTCTCTGCTTTTGTTGATTTTGATGCGGAGGTGGATTTTGTCTCTGCGGCGGCTGTTGCTGCGGACGCGGAGACTCAGCAGGCTTTTGCTGGGGCGCCTCACCCGCGGGTCGGGGCGGACGGGGCGGCTGGTTCGCCGTCTGCGGTTGTGTCTGCACTTTGGGTTTTTGCCCCGCCTCGGGATAGGTCTCACCGATGCGCTTCCACAAGCCTTTAAGCGACTCAGCCCTTCCATCCGGGCTGAGCTTCTCATAAGAACGCAGGCGGGCAGCGACCGCCTGGATCACTTCCTCGGCGATGCCGTCTGCGCGCGCCTCGCCTTCCCAATAATCGAGCATTTTCGCAAGTCCACCGATAATCGCTGTATTTGGGTATTGGTTTTCGTGTTCGAGTCGAAAGAATTTTCTTAGTTTTTCCAAAGAAGGTTGCATGGGCGCAATTTTATCATGGGCACGGTGTTATTATAAAGCGCAACCCCACGCTGAAAACAGCGTAAAGTGATGAAGGAGAAAACAATTTATGAAATGGACTTGGTTTACAGAAAGCAGGTTGTTCGATTTAGCGCGTCAGGGACAGCGATTGACCCATATTGGGCTGGTCATTCCGTTCTCATTCCTTTTTGCGCTTCTCAGCCAGTTGGGTGCGATTCCCCTCTTTCTTGTCATGAGCAGAATCTACGGCATGACCGACAGCGGTATTGACATGCAAAACGCATCGGCGCTCGAGGCTGGTTTTTGGATGGGTCTGCAATTGATCTTTTCATTCGCCCTGATCTACCTCATCTTATGGGCTTGGTTGAAATTCTTCGAAAAGCGCCCGTTCCATACCATGGGATTTGAGGCGGGCGACGCGCTGAGCAAATACGGCCGCGGATTTTTCTTCGGTCTATTGATGTTCGGCGGATCGGTGGCGATCCTGGCTTTGACAGGCTCCGTTGCATTTGAGAACGGCGACCCTGCCAAGCAGGGAGCGGCCGCTCTGGGTGGTGTGGTCCTTGTCCTGGCCGGCTGGTTGGTGCAGGGCGCGGCAGAAGAAGTGTTGATCCGCGGTTGGGCTTTGCCAGTGATCGGCGCGCGCTACAAACCTTGGGTTGGGCTGCTGGTTTCCTCGTTGATCTTTTCCCTGCTGCATGGGTTGAACCCCGGCTTGAGCGCCATTGCGCTTGTAAACCTGGCATTGTTCGGTGTGTTCGCCGGCTTGTACGCCATCCGTGAGGGATCGCTTTGGGGAATCTGCGCCATCCATAGCGTGTGGAATTGGGTGCAGGGCAACTTCTTTGGCTTTGAGGTCAGCGGAACCGAAGCGGGCGGCGGCACTCTTTTGAATTTGATGGAAACCGGTGCAGACTGGCTGACAGGCGGTCCCTTTGGCCCTGAAGGCGGGCTGGCGGTCACTATCGTCCTGATGATCTCGATCGGACTGGTAGTGTTCTGGAAGCAGAAACCTGCTGAATAAAAAAAGATGAAAGAAAGAAAAAAGCGGCTTCAAGCCGCTTTTTTGATTGCTGCGTAGCCAATGCCGTTCGGTCCCAAGTGCGTGCCGATCACAGCCGTGACATTTACAAAAAGGATATCCCGCGGCAGTGATTTACGAGCGCGCTCCATCAATTCATCGAGCAATTTTCTGGCGCGCGGCTCTGCGTTGGTATGCAAAATGGCAAGACGTTCCACTTCGCCGGTCTCTAAAACAAAATTGAGGATGCGGTCATCTGCCTGACCGGCAGTTCGAACCGCGCCAATGGCTTTCACTTCCCCATTCACCAATTCAACCAATGGCTTGATGGATAACAGTCCCCCCACGGTTGCCACGGCACCAGGCAGCCGTCCGCTGCGTTTGAGATATTCCATCGTATCCAGGGCGGCACAAACCTTAAGCCTGCTGCGTGTTGAGGCAGCCGCATCCAGGGCAGCCTGCATGCCCAGATCCAAGGCTTCGGCGGCGGCAAGCACTTGAAAGCCGAGCCCCAATGACAAAGAGGTGCTATCCACGCAGGTCACCCTGCCCGGGAAATTCTCTGCGGCTTGCCTAGCCACATTAAGGGTCGTGGTCAGTTTTGACGCAGCGTGAATGGAGAGGATATGGTCACAGCCGCGCGAGAGCAAAGCCTCATACGGGGTGGTGAAATCTCCAATGGAAGGCGCAGCAGTTGTCGGCGGGGTGCGAAGCGCGGGCATTCGATTATAGAATTCCTCGCGGGTGATGCCGATCCCATCTGCGTATTCCTTCCCTTCCAAAATCAGGAGAGTTGGCACCACGGTTAGTTCGTGTTGTTCGATCAAGTAGGCAGGAAGGTCTGAAGTTGAGTCTGTAACAATTCCAATTTTCATAATTAATCCAAATTTCGAACGGCGGGATGAGTGAGCCCAAGCAGGATCATGAGGATGGTGCCAGCGCCACCGATCAAAAAAACGATTGGTGCACCGAACTGGTCAGTTGCCCAGCCAGCGAGCGCAAAGCCAACAGGCAGCAAGACCCACGAACCAAGTGAATCGATGGCATAGACACGTCCCAATTTATCATGCGGGACCATTTCCTGCAAAGTGTTATTCCAAACCAATCCAAATACATTGAAGAAAAATCCAAAAGCGAACATGGCACCGATCAAAATTGGGATGGGAAGTTTCAAGCCAAACAGCAGGAGCAGCACGCCATTTACCAGGATGGAAAGGTAACCCAGCAAGCCACGGCGGCGCAGGCGTTTGTATTGACCCAGCCAAAGCGCACTGAGCACATACCCAACAGAGAATGCTGAACCGAACCAGCCCATCACAGCCACATCCGCACCCAGGTCATCCTTGATGAGGAAGGGCATGGACACGGCACGCGGGCTGGCTTCCATGATGTTCAGGATGCCAAAAATCAGGATGGTGATCCAAATCCAGGGGACGGTAATGATGGCATCCCAGCCTTCGCGCAGGTCTGCGATTCCCTGCCTGATCGTCTCGCGCATGGAATGAGCCTTCGTGGATACCGCAACCTGACTTTCTGTCTTTGGGGTGTCTTTTAATCCCATGCGCAAAATCAGGAAAACGCACAAGGCGGAGATAAAGAACGAGAGCGCATCCAACCCAAATGCGAGAGAGGTACCACCAACAGCCACCAGCGATGCCCCGGCAATCGGACCGAGGACTCCCATCATTCGTTGACTGAGTCCATTCAACGAGTTGGCGCTGGTCAACATATCGGGCGGTGTGATCTGCGGAATAACGGCGTTATAGGCAGGGAAGAAAAAGGCTTCGACGAATCCGAAGATCAGGCTGGCGACGTAAATATGCCAGATTTCCAAAACGTCGAGCCAGGCAAAAACAGCAATAAATGTAACCACCGTCCCGCTGAGTAGATCGGAAAGAAACATAATGCGGATACGTGGAAAACGATCCACGACAATGCCGCCGATAAGTATGAAAAGCAAAAGTGGAATTTGCGAAAGTACCAGAACCGTACCCATGGCGGTGGCGGAACCTGTCTTTTCAAGAACCCACCACGCAAGGGTGATGCGATGAAGATTATCACCTAATCGGGAAATCGTCTGTCCTGTCCACAGTAAGGCAAAGGGACGGTGCGTGAAAGCACGCAGAAAATTCATAGGTCGCGAGTATAGCATAAAGCCTATACTTTTCCCTTGACATAGTGTGTATCACACAGTATAATGCGACAAAGGTTGAGATATGACAAACAACGAATCGCTTGAAAATGTTACTCTGGAGTTAAGGCGCGGCGTGATCGTGCTTGCGGTACTCAGTCAATTGAGCAGCGAACAATATGGATACTCGCTATTGAAGCTGCTCGCCGATCAAGGGCTGGATGTGGATCAGGGAACGCTCTACCCCCTGCTCCGCAGGCTTGAAACGCAGGGCTACCTGCAATCGGTCTGGAAGCTCGAAGAGGCGCGCCCCCGTCGTTATTATGTGATCAGCCCGGAAGGAAAAAAAGTCCTGCCGAAGTTGAAAAAAGAATGGGCTGGCATTGTAGCCGTTATGGACAAGATGCTGGCGTAGAAAGGAAACCACCATGAACCTGATAGATCGTTACGTTACTGAAGTCGGAAAGAATCTGCCGCTCTTGAAAGGGCGCGAGGATATCGAAAAGGAATTGAGATCCACGCTCGAGGATATGCTCGAAGACCGGGTGCAAAAAACCGCCCGCCCGCGCGATGAAGCCATGGAGATCGAAATACTGAAGGAATATGGCTCACCCCAAAAAGTGGCGGCAACCTACAACCCGCAGCCTTATCTCATCGGACCCAAACTGTTCCCGTTCTTCCTGTTCGTCTTGAAGATCGTGGTCACCGTTGTTGTATCTGTGATGCTGGTGCTGGCAGGCGTTCAGGCTGTGATGGATACTCCATTCATGGGCGGGGATTTTGTGAAGATCATCGGTCAGGGGTTGAGCAACGCCTTCTCGGCTGCCATCGCAGCATTTGGGAATTTGGTATTGATCTTTGCAATTTTGGAGCGCACCCTCCCTGAAAAAGAGTTTGGCTCATTTAGCGATGAAAAAGACTGGGACCCCGCCTCGCTCGCCAAGGAGCCAGACCCAGACGCGGTCAGCCGCTTTGAACTCATCACGGAGATCGTCTTTACTTTCGTGGCTCTAGCCATCTTGAACTTATACCCGCAGTGGCTGGGCATGTACTTCTTCACAAACGGCGAACAGACTTTCATCCCGCTATTCACGGATGCCTTCTTCAAGTTCGTGCCGTGGATCAATGTGACTCTGGTCGCTCAGATCCTGCTGGATGTTTATCTCCTGCGCAACGCAGCCTGGACCAACCTGACGCGCATTTTCAACATCCTGATCGATTCCGCCAGTCTCGCCTTGACGGTCATTCTGCTTCGCACCCCGAATATCATCGCCATCACCGCAGAGTCCTTCATCAACGGTCCCTTCACCCCAGAGCAGGGCGAGATATTCCAGACCATTGCCACTCTCACTGTCCCCATCGTCTTTGCGATCATAATCATCATCCAAAGCATCGAGGTTGCAAAATCCATTTACCGCTTATTCAAGGTTAACTACCAAACCAAGTAAACCTATGTAAACTAAAAAGAGACCGTCACCTGCAGGTGACGGTCTCTTTTTAGTTTCGCAAATCCTATTCGATCGAGATCAGGAATTGGTAATGCGGCTGTCCGCCTTCCTGCACTTCGATCTCAAGGTTCGAGTATTTTCCGCTGATCACATCCTTGATGCGGTTTGCTTCAGCGTGCGACATTCCCTCGCCGTGGAACAGCGTGACCAGTTCATGCTCGGCAGCATCTGCTTTTTCGAGCAATCCCATGACTCCCTGCTCAACCGTCTCGGCTGAGACAACGAGTTTTCCATCCAACAGGGCGATCACCTGCCCGTCACGGACGCTCACGCCGTCGATCTCCACCGTGCGCGTGGCGACGGTGACTTCACCTGTCTTCACGTTCGCCATCGCTTTCGCCATTTTCTCAGCGACCGCATTCAGGTCACCATCTGGAGAGAGCGAGAGCATGGCGGCAAGTCCCTGTGGAACGGTGCGAGTCGGCACCACTGCCACCTGCTTCACGGTCACTTCCTTCGCCTGATTCGCGGCGAGGATAATGTTCTTGTTGTTCGGCAGGATGATGACCTTATCCGTCGGCAGATTTTCAAATGAACTCAAAATATCCTGAGTGGACGGGTTCATTGTCTGCCCGCCCGGCACAATGGCGGCAACACCCAAACTGGCAAAAATGCGGCTTAGGCCGGTACCCGGCGATACCACCACCACGGCAATCTGTCCCGGCTCAACCGTGGTGAACTGCAACTCGGCAGACTTTTGAATATCATCCATTTGTGCGAGCAGATTCTCAATGGCCACCTTTGTTACCGTGCCGATGCCCATGATGTAATCGATTGGTTCATAACGCTTCTCTGTCGGCACATGGATGTGCATGCGGTACATCCCTTCGCCCTCCCCCACCTGGATCGAAGTACCCATTTCCTCAAGCCGTCCATAGAACGACTCCAAATTCAATTCACCGTTCGGGACAAAGTCAACCACCACTTCAAAGTCTTGTCCCTCTTCCACTTCATCCATCGCATCTTGAAGATTCATCGCGGAGAGCGACTGCACACTGATGGTCGGCGTTTCAAGTGATTCGCCGTACACATGGCGCAGCATCCCTTCAAGAATGAAGAATAACCCCTTGCCGCCGGAATCCACCACGCCTGCCTGCTTGAGGACCGGGAGCAGTTCCGGCGTCTTCTTGACCGCCTCATCTGCAGCTTTGACCGCGATCTCAAGGATCTCTATCGCATCCTGCGTTGACCCAAGGGCTGCTTCTGTTGCAATGGCAACTTCCTTGATGACGGTCAGGATCGTCCCTTCGACCGGACGGACGACTCCTTTATAGGCTGTATCACGCGCTTCTCCAAATGCCTTGACCAATGTCGCGGCATCGAGCGTGGCTTTGTCATGCACGCCGCGTGAAAATCCGCGCAGGATCTGGCTGGTGATCACGCCTGAGTTTCCACGCGCGCCCATTAGTGCGCCCTTGGAAACCATCGCTGCCATCTCGCTTAGATTCCGCACCCCCGAATCCTTCACCTCGTTCCAAGCAGCTTGAAGGGTCAGCACCATGTTCGTGCCGGTATCGCCGTCTGGGACGGGAAAAACGTTCAAAGAGTTGACGATCTGCTGGTTCGTGCGCAACCAGGTCAGCCCGGCATCAACAAGACGCTTGAGCGATTGACCATCAATTGGCATTCTACGCAACTTCTCTACGCGAGCGGTATCCACAGCCATAAGGTTTCTCTCTCCTAATCTGTATCGCTGACGCGCAATCCCGCCACATGCACATTGACGGAGTTGACATGCAATCCAAGCGCCTTTTCAACATGGAAGCGCACAGTGTTCGCCACGCTTTGCGCCACCGAGTTGATGCGTGTTCCATATTCAACTATGACGTTGATATCAATATCGATGTCATCGCCCTTATAGCGGACGGTGATGCCCCGCGAAGGTTCGCGGGTGATCGTGGAGACGATGCCATCCGTCAGATTCTTTGGCGCAAGACCGACCACGCCGTAGGACTCAAGGGTGGCAAAATATGCGATCGTTGCCACCGCGTTCGGCGAGATGTGGATCCCGCCCAAAATTGTATTATCTTCGCCCATGTTTTCCTCGTAAATTATGACTTCCAAAACCCGAAGTCTGGTTGATTTATTTCCTGTTCCTATTTTAACATCTTTACTTGAAGAAGGTTGCGTTGTATGGTAAAATCCCGTGCCTTTGAAAAGAGGCGACGTCGCCCGGAATCATTGTTTGAAAGGAAGTATCTACCATGGCAAAATGCAGCACCTGCGGTAAAGCAACCACCTTTGGTCATAACCGTTCTTTTTCCCAACGTGCAACCAACCGTACGTTTAAGCCCAACCTGCAAAAGGTTTCGGTGATGGAAAAAGGCCGTCTGGTCAAGAAGGTCATGTGCGCCAAGTGCATCAAGACGCTCGGCAAATCTGCGGCATAAGGTTTGTTTTTCCCTTCGTATCAAAGGTCACGGCTCACGCCGTGATTTTTGTTTAAGCCGACTCGCGCAATGCCCGCACCCCGCCAGCCACGCCTTGCGGGTGTTTGAAGGCGGCCGTGCCGGCTACAAAAACATCTGCCCCGGCACGACGCATCAGCGGCAGGGTGCTGACGTTGATGCCGCCATCCACTTCAAGGAAGGCAGTGGAACGCAGGGAATTCAACTTGTTGCGGATCTCTTCCACTTTGCCGATCATTTCGGGCATAAAGGATTGACCGGAAAAACCGGGGGTGACACTCATTACAAGCACAAGATCTACAAATGGCAGAGCGGAGTCCAGCGCGGAAGCGGGCGTGAGCGGATTAAGAGTGACCCCAGCCTTGCAGCCCAAAGACTTGATTTTCTGGATGGTTTTCACCAGATCAGGACAGGTCTCCACATGAACCGTGAGATGGTCTGCGCCTGCCTTGGCAAACACTTCAAGATATTGATCTGGGTTTGAGATCATCAAGTGCACATCGAGCGGCAGTTTGGTGGCGCGCTTGCAGGCTTCCACGAATAGCGGGCCGATGGTGATCTGCGGGACGAAATGCCCATCCATGACATCCACATGAAGCCAATCCACGCCCGCTGCTTCGCAGGCTGCGATCTCGTCTGCTAGGCGGGTGAAGTCTGCGGCAATGATGGATGGGGCGATCAGAAATTTATTCATTTATCGGACGGGGGGATTGTAGGCGAAGTAAACCATCATCCAGAATGGGATCAGGCCGCCCACTGCCAGTAAAGCCAACAGGGAGAGTCCCACAGTGACCCAGTCAATTTCTTCGAAAGCGGTTTCTGCTTCCGCGTCGTCATGACCGGTTTCTTCGGGCACAGGATAAAACATGGGAGCAGTTTCCTGCCTGGGCGGTGCGGGAGCTTCTTTGGCAGGGAGTCTGCTGGAAACTTCCTGCGTGAGTTTTACAGGTTCTGAAACCGGCTTCACTACAACAGGCGCAACATCATCACGCTGGGTGCCAAAGCGCTGCAACACCCGCCCGAGTTGATCGGCTGTGCGATAACGGGCGGAAGGCTCTTTCGATAGAACCTTCATGATGATCTCTTCGAGGGCAACCGGGATATCGGGAATATATTCGCGGATCGGGATGGGGTCCGCATTGACATGCAGGCGGGCCAATTCATCTGGGGTGGTGGCGGTGAAGGGTGGTGTGCCGCTTAATAGCTCATACATGACCACGCCAATGGAATACACATCGGAAGCCGGCGAAGGCGCCTCACCTCGAGCCTGCTCGGGCGCGAAGTAAAGCGGTGATCCCCAAACGATGTCTGTACGCTCTCCAATGGAGATGGTAGCCAATGCGCGGGCGATCCCAAAGTCAGTGACCTTGAGCCGACCGTCTTTGGAAACCAGCATATTGTGCGGTTTGACATCACAATGGACAAGCCCTGCCCGATGCGCATACCCCAGCCCGGCACAAGCCTGAATAATGAGCGGGATGCCTGCTTCAACAGAAAAACGTCCGCGCTCGCGGATCAATTGTTTGAGGTCTTTGCCGGGAATATACTCCATCACAATGTAGAGCAGGTTATCGGCAAAACCAAAGTCGTGCACAGTGACGATGTTGGGATGTGAAAGGTTTGCCGCAGCGCGCGCCTCCATACGGAAGTTGCTCTGGAAATCGGCATTGCTGGAATAATCGCTCCGCAGCACTTTAATCGCAACAATGCGATCCAAAACCGGGTCGCGCGCGCGATAAACATCAGCCATTCCTCCCGTGCCGAGTTTTTCAAGTAGTTGATAACGATTACTGAGAAGTGCTCTCGCTTCCATGAGAGCGGATTATATCATCACGATTCTCACTCAGGTATAATCACCGCCATGCGAAAGGGACTTTTACTCTACAATCCAGCGGCTGGACGCTATCCCGTCAGACGATTTGTGCGCGGAATCATTCATCCGCTCAAGGAGGCAGGCTGGAGTATTGAGATCGCAGAGACCGTCAGCGGCACTCACGCCACACAAACCGCCCATCAAGCGGCATCTGAAAAATACGATGCAGTCTTCGCCATCGGCGGTGACGGCACGATGGGACAGGTGGCAAGCGGGCTGATGGATTCTGAAACCGCGCTCGCCGTTCTTCCCGCCGGCACGACCAATGTCTGGGCGCTCGAACAGGGACAGAAACCCTTCAGCATCCTCAACTGGTGGGCGCTGCGTGAAAACGCCAAACTGCTTGCGAATGTCGAGCCACAGCGGGTGGATGTGGGCATGTGCAACGAACAGCCTTTTCTGCTTTGGGCAGGCGTAGGATTGGACGCGCAAGCCATCAGCAAGATCGAGCCGCGCCCCCGCTTTTTCAAGCATATCTCCGTTCCCCATTTTTTTGCCACCACCGTATGGGAAGCCACCTTCTGGCACGGGCTCGACCTGCGCGTGTACACCGACGGACATCTGGTGGAAGGTCACTATCTTGTTGCCGTCGCCACCAACATCCGGCATTACGCGGGCGGCATGTCTTTGCTTTCTCCAGAGGCATTACTGGACGACAATGAAATGGATCTGTGGCTGCTCAGCGGCAATAATGTGGCTGACGCCCTGCGCCACTTTTTTGACCTTGTCGCCGGACGCCACCTCACATCCGATCAGGCGCGGCGCCTGCCATTCCACACGGCGCGGGTAGAATCAGATGCGCCCTTCTCCGTTCAAGTGGACGGTGACCCCGCGCTCGGCGGTCATCACGCCGACATCACCATAAAGCATCGCGCGCTGAAAGTGCTCATGCCAACCAATGCCTATTTTTTATTGAAACACAAGAAATAAACTCATGGACCTGAAACCCTACCTCAATCGCTGGGTGATCTTCGGATCGATCGGACTCGCAGGAGTTCTGCTGATCGCCACCCTTATCATCATCGGCTGGACCTCACCCCGCTTCACCCCAGACGTTGGGTTTGCTCCCGCTGACCTGACCATGATCCCAGCCCCGACCCATACGCCCGCCGCAACGACCGTTCCCACCTTCGACCCGAACCTGGTCACCCCAACTCTCGAAGCGAACACTGTCGGCATTGGCGGCTACGTGCAGATCACAGGCACCGAAGGCGAGGGACTTCGCATCCGCTCTGCGCCAGGGCTGAACGGCGAGACCGTATTCCGCGGCGAAGAAGCTGAAGTGTTCGTCGTCCAAGATGGTCCGCAATCTGCCGACGGATACACCTGGTGGTATCTCGTCGCTCCGTATGACGACACCCGTGCAGGCTGGGCCGCCGCCGATTTTCTGGCGGTCGTACCTCCGCCTTAATTTGAAAAGCATTTTTTATTTTAGGAGAAACCAATGACCGAAAAACCAACGAGCGTCAACGCCAGCAAAAGCAAAAGAGAAGTTAATATCACATGGGACAGCGGGCATGTCAGCACCTATCCCTTTGGGCTGCTCCGCGCTGCCTGCCCGTGCGCATCCTGCCGGGGCGGACATGAAAACATGAAGTCAGAACCTGACGCAGAGGTTTTCACCCGCCAAATGGAAGATTCATCTTCGACCAGATTAGCCAATATCGTTGCAACCGGCTCCTACGCCCTCACCATTGTCTGGGAAGATGGTCACGATTACGGCATCTACAACTGGCATTACCTGCGGGCTTTATGTCCATGCGAGGCTTGCCGCAGCGCCGCATCCTAGCCTTTAAAAAATAAAAAAGAGACTGCTCACGCAGTCTCTTTTTTATTACGGTGTTTTGGTTGGGGTGGGTGTTGCAGATGCTTTTGGTGTCTTCGTCGCCGTGGGGGTGGTGTTCACCTTCGGTGTGGGAGTTGCCGTACCTGGCTTGCGAGTGGCGGTAGCAGTAGGCTTCTTGGGCGTATTGGTTGCCGTAACAAAAGACTTGAGATGAGTCTCGGCATCCGCGCGCATTTCAGCGGTCATGGCATCTTCATCCATGGCAAGCAATGCCTGCCAATCCCGGATCGCATCCCGTCCTTCACCGCGCTTCTCCTGGATCAGCGCGTGCCAGTACAGAACCAATGCCGTCTGCTCATCCGTTTCTGCAAGAGATTTTAATGACTCAGCCTTCAGGTACGCTGTGCCAAACTTCTCTTGAATGTAATTGATGCGCATGATCGCAAAATTTATCTCAAAGGAAGCCTGATCCACTTCATAGGCTTTTTCAAGGTCCTCGAGCGCCTGATCGATATTATCCAACTCAAGGTTGGCAAACCCGCGATAAAAGCGGAACTTGCTCAAACCGGTCGGTTCTAGTTTATAAGCCTTATCAAGATACTCGACGGCAGTTTTATAATCTTTCTTTTCATAGTACGCCTGCCCAAGAAATGCATATGCTGTGGCATCATCTGTCTCATACGCTACATATAACCCAAGCGCATCGAGAGCATCCTGATACCTGCCATTATGGATGTAAAGCTCGCCCAGCAATCGATAAACAGGGAGTGAAGTGATATCCAGCGAGTACGCTTTTTCCGCCGCTTCCAGCGCCTTCTTATCTTCATCCTGCTCAACATAGACCCTGGCATAGGTCATATACACTTCAGGAGACTCGGGCAAAAGCTCTTCAGCGCTTTCCAACTCAGTGAGCGCCGTATCGTACTCCTTCCTATTCAAGAAGAAACGTGCGCGCTCAAGATACACTTCGCCAAAATTCGGGTCGAGCCGCACGGCTTCATCCAAAAGGAATTCGGCGTCAAAACCCGGTTCGGCGATCAGCCGCGCACGGGCAAGCCCAAGATACGCGGGACCAAAGTTCTTATCCGCTTCAAGAGCCTGGTTATAGGCTTTGACCGCGTTGGCAGATTGCTTCTTAAAACGATAGGCTTCGCCGAGCATGTAATAAATATCCGGCGAGTCCGGTTCGTTCGGAATGATCAGCTCGATATTTTCGATGAACGCATCCCAATCACCGTTCTGGTAGGCTTCTTCCGCGGAGCGGAATTGATCCATGGATTGCGGCGGGCGCGGCGTATTGACATACAAAGGTGTGGGGGTATAAGTGGCGGGAAGTAACATCCACAAGGGAGTGGGACCGATAAAAGTTGAAGTCGCTTCGGCTACTGCGCCAAAGACGGTCGGTGTTGCAGTGAAGGTTGGTGAAGGTCCGGGAGTGTTTGTTTTTGTCGGGCGGATGGTCGTTTGGCGCGGCAGGACAAAACCGAACAACACAGCAGCGAACAACCCTGCCACGATCAACGCGATCCCAGCCAGCCGCGCAGCAGGGCTTTTCACGACCGCACGCAGCCCCTTTTCTCTTGGCTTTTCATTCGCGAGTAAAAGCTTTTCCTCCCACGCTCGCGGGCGGTCCAATGAAAAAGGCTGAACGGTCTCGTCGGGAGTCAAAGCTCCGAGCAAGACCAAACCCCGTTTCGCCGTACCATTTTCCGGGTCCAGTTTGAGCGCGGTCTGCAGGCAGTAAATGCGCTCTTTGGGAGTTTCCATCGAAGCGCTTAACCAAATCCAATAGGTCGGGTTATTCTGATCCGCTTTGATCAGCAGGGTGAGTAATTCCTTGGCACGCGGTTTATCGCCGCGGCGCAAAGCATCCACCGCATCTCGAAACATGGTATCTTCGGGTCTGTCACCGGGGGAAAATTCAGACATGCCTGTATTTTACCGCTTGTTATGTTTATTCGTGAAATTCTTCGACCTGATAAATATAAACTTGCAATTTTGTATTTCGCCACAGGTCGGCACGCACCCCCATCTTCGAACACAGTTGATCAAGGAAATCCGCCGGATGAGGGATCTTTTCCCAAACCTGCGGCAGAAAAGTTGCGCGGCGAGAATCCTTCTTTAGGATGACCCCATCAACATGCGGATGAAGCTTTGTGAGCAGGTCTTCACTGGATGAGTATTCAAGCAACTGGGGAGCGGTCAAACGCGACACCTCGAGCTTGATCCTGCTCAACTCGGTTTTATCCACGGGCGGGAAGCGCGGATCTTCAAGCGCGGCAGCGACCGCATGCTCACGCACATCTTCGACCAATGGCTGATATGCCTCGAGCGCGCCGATGCAGCCACGCAAATGATCGTCAATGGTGAGCGTGACAAAACTTGCGCCATGCTCACGCAGCGGAGAGGTGAGAGAATCTGCCGGCAGTGACGGCAGTTCTTTTCCCTGCACGGCACATTCCATGGCTTCACGCGCAAACTGCAAAAGCATTTGCTTCTCCCCTGCTGTTAAGTGTTCGGTCATAGTACCTCTCACGAACCGGATGGATTCAATACTATGAAATGCCTTGCGATCTATTTCAGCTCAGAAAGTTTCCAATAGTTCCGATTGTGATACATCAGAGGTGATCCCTCGCCTGTGCCATGCGCCGCGAGGACCTCCGCGATAAACAGGGTATTCATCCCGGCGTCATAGGTCTGCACGACGCGGCAATCGAGCCATACCAACCCGCCTGAGATCAATGGCGCGCCAGTGACCAGGGTTTCGGTTTCCAATCCCTCAAAACGGTCTGCCACCTCGGGCATGCGGCCAGCAAAGAGATCTGAGATCTTGGACTGTTCAACAGAAAGCATGGTCAAGCCAAACGCTCTGGATTTTGAGACAAGGTCCCAGGTGCGGGAACCGGTCTGTAAAGAAACGGTGATGATCGCGGGATCAAGCGAAACAGAGGTGAATGAATTCACGGTCATACCATGTCGCTGCCCATCATGGACGGCGGTTACAACGGTCACGCCAGCCGACCATGATCGCATGGCGGCGCGTAAAACTTCGGGGTCAAGGGTCATAACGGGAGAGTTCTCCATAGTATTTTTATGATAATTGTGCCGATGGGCAACGTCAAGTCAAAAATTATTTTTTCCAGTCTTTCGGGCAACCTGATTCGAAAAGCAGACTTCCATAGCCAGGCATTCCTTACCTTAATATCACTTCATGAACGCGTGGTAGACTCCCAGACATGTCTAAACGCACAAAGATTATTCTCTCTGTGCTGGCAGGTTTCTTTTTGCTAGCCGGAGCGATGACCCAGATCCCGTTTATTAGATCGGCACTTTCATGGCGAGTGGAAAAGTTCATGATCTACGCCAAAAATGT
>Ga0268298_10002427_pt1 | contig 20407 bp, 17 predicted proteins | sample WWTPWeurt_MetaG_FD_194462 | JGI IMG/M metagenome (GOLD analysis project Ga0268298, IMG submission 194462) | Activated sludge microbial communities from WWTP in Nijmegen, Gelderland, Netherland - WWTP Weurt | ecosystem: Engineered > WWTP > Aerobic digester > Activated sludge | place... | reverse complement strand
GGGAATTCTCCGAGATCGCATTAGGAGCCGGGCTGGTCATTCTCGTCTTCGGGGCGCTGGCGGTCTGGGGAATATTCTTTAAGGTTTTATAACGAAATCATAAAAAAAAACGCGACCCATGCTGCGGTCGCGTTTTTGATTTAACAAGAAAACAGGTTATGAACTTACATGCACCAGGCGCGGGTCAAGCGCATCGCGCAAGCCGTCGCCGATCAAATTGAAGGAAAGCACGGTCAGCATGATGGCAAGCCCGGGATAGAACACAAGATGCGGAGCTGTGAATACCTGGTTACGTTCCGCGCCAAGCATGGAGCCCCATTCAGGCGTGGGTGGCTGCGCGCCCAAGCCAAGGAATGACAGCGCGGCCGCGTCGAGGATTGCAGAGGCGATGCCCAGCGTTCCCTGCACGATCAGCGGAGTCAGCGCGTTCGGCAGAATACATTTAAAAAGGATCTCATACGTATTGCCGCCAAGCGAGCGGGTGGCTGAAACAAAGTCCATTTCGCGGACAGACAGAACCGAGGCACGCATTACACGCGCATAGGCCGGGATGGAGACAATGCCGATCGCAAGCAGGGCATTGATCAGGCCGGGGCCAAGAACCGTCACAATGGCAATGGCAAGCAGCAGCGAAGGGAATGCCAACAGGACATCCATCACACGCATAATGAGATTGTCGATCCAGCCGCCAAAATAACCGGCCAGCGCTCCAAGGATCGTGCCAATAATGATGGCAAAACTTACCGTGGAGAGACCGATCATTAAACTCAGGCGCGCGCCATACAACATGCGGCTGAATTCATCACGCATATTTCCATCGGTGCCCATGATGTGCTGCGGCTGGTCTTGAGGACATCCCAAAAGATAAATGCAGGGGGAAGACCGCTTCTGGATATCCTGCGGCGGTTTTGTATCCAACATGGAAAGTGTGGGGCTATAGGGAGCGATCCACTGCGCGGTCAGGGCAATGGTCACAAGAATAGCCAGGATAATCATGCCGACAATGGATGACTTGCGCCGAAAAAGCCGATGCCATGTGATCTGCCACAGGCTTGTCGATTTCAGTGTGAGAGCTTCAGAATCCAGTTTTACAGGGGTTGCAGCGATTGTCATGATCAATTCCTAGTTCAAGCGGATACGGGGATCGAGGTAGGCATAGGAAACATCCACAATGAGATTTAATAAAACAAAAAACATTGCGATGACAACCGTGAACCCTTGCACGATGCCATAATCGCGGGCCGTGATGCCGTCATAAAGGATGCGGCCGACGCCGGATAAATTGAAAACAGTTTCGGTCAGAACCGCGCCGCCCAATAAACCGCCCAAGGACAGGCCAATCACCGTAGCAAGAGGCAGCAGGGCATTCCGAAACGCGTGTTTCAAAATCACCGAACGCCGCCCCATGCCTTTGGCGCGCGCAGTGCGAATATAATCCTGACCAAGCACTTCGAGCATGGCAGAGCGTGTCATACGGGCGATCAACGCCATCGGAATGGTGCTAAGGGCAAAAGCGGGAAGGATAAGATGAATAAGTGCGTCTTTAAATAATTTCCAGTCGGCGGTCAGCACGGCGTTCAGGATATTCATTCGGGCAAGAAAATCAACGATCGTAAAAGAAAAAGTGCCTTCCTTGACCTGCATCCCCCAGGTTTCAAAAAATGGAGTTGTGGTAATCCCGGCGCTCAAGCGGCCGGAAGGCGGCAATTGAAACGGAGTATCTTTTAACGCGAGCGCAAAAACATACGCCAACATTAGTCCAAGCCAAAACACGGGCATGGACACGCCGACATTTGCCCACATCATGGTGACCACATCCACCCAGGAGTTATGGCGGACCGCGGAGATCACACCCAAAGGAATACCGATAAAAATACTGACCAACAGCGCCGCAAAACTTAACTCAACCGTGATGGGCAAACGCTCCTTCAACAATTCAGTAATGGGTTTGGAATAGCGGAATGAAGTTCCGAAATCTCCGCGGGCAATTTCACCAACATAAACCCCAAACTGTACCGGGATGGGTTTGTCCAGCCCATGGCGATGATTGAACTCATCACAGACCACTTTGGTGGCTTTCTCTCCCAACATGGCGCGGCAGGGATCCCCGGGGATCAAGCGTGCCAGCGCGAAGGTGGCGAATAAAATGCCAAATAGAACGGGAATGCTGAGTAAGAGTCGTCGGATGATATAAGTGGTCATATCGGTTTAGGGAGAACCCCCGCCAAGATAACTCTTGACGGGGGTCTAATAGGTTGTGCAGGATTGAAATTACTGAGCCGGAGGAGCGTTCAGGAAGGAGCCGAAGAGGCCGCTCCAATAGGAGAACGCGCCGGTGTTGCCGGTGTGGAGCGGGTTGGCAGCATCCCATTGAATGGCAAGGGAAGTGACAACATCGTTCGCATCAAGTGTGGAGCCGTCGTGGAAGACCACGCCCGAGCGCAGCTTGAAGGTCCACTCGGTCAGGTCAGCGCTGACTTCATAGGACTCGGCGAGGGAAGGCTCAACAGCTGTTCCGCCGGTTTCGTAAGCGAGGAGGGACTGGGTCACCTGTTCGCAGGCGCGCAGAGATTCGCCGTCGGTCTCATCTGCACAATACAGGGAGATCGGTTCAGCATTCTGCATCCAGACGAAAGTGTCGGTGCCATTGGACATGACGGAGAATTCTTCATTGCCAAGCGGGCTGGCAAAGGCGCCTTCAACAGAAGACTTGAAGGCGAGAGCGGAACCACCATGAGCCACAGGGATCATCGGCACGTGAGTGCGGATGGCATTGTTGGCGGCGGTGTAGAAAGGTTCGCGTTCAGAATCGGAAGCGAGCTGAGCGCCCTGGGTCAAAGCTTCGGTGATGTCATCGAACTTATCGCCGAATTGCTGAGAAGCGCCGGCGCCGAAGTGGTAGCCAAGGAAGTTGGTCTGGTCAGGATAGTCAGCGCCCCAGCCCAGCATATGCAGGCCTTGTAACTGGCCGGCATCCGCCGCAGCGAGGAAAGCACCGGATTCCATGACTTCGATGTTGAGGGTGATGTTCAGGTTCTCTTTCAACTGAGCCTGAAGATCCTGAGCCACAACGTTGGGATCGGGCAGGTAACCGCGGACAACGTCGCGGTAGTTCAAGACGGTTTCGAAACCATCCGGGTAACCGGCTTCGGCCAAAAGCGCCTTGGCGGCGGTGGCATCAAAAGCGTACCATTCATCGCCTACGCAGCCATTCGGGATGGAGCAGGGGGTGAAGTGAGAAGCAACTTCGGAACCAGCGGGGTAGAAGTTTTCCACGATGCGCTGGCGGTCAATGCCCATGGCAATGGCCTGGCGGACTTTTTCGTTGGCCAAAGGATTGGCGGCATTATCGAAGCCGTCAACCTTGGGGTTGTTGTTGAAGCCGATGTACATGATGTTGAGGGCCGGGCGGTTGAAGAGAGCCAGATTGGAATCACCTTCAACAGTGGCGAAATCATCGGGACCAACATTGTCGATACCGTCAACAGTACCGGACTGCAGTTCAAGCAAGCGTTGGGCTGACTCGGTGCTCCACTTGAAGACCAGAGTTTCAGCGCCGACATTCTCGCCCCAATAGTTGGGGTTCTTCTTAAGGACCAATTGATCGCCACGGACCCAGGAATCAACGATATAGGGGCCGGTGCCGACGGGTTTCTCAAGCAAGTCACCATTGCCGCCAGAGGCTTCGAGATATTCAGAAGGCTGAATGGCGAAGGATGTGAAGGCGATCTTGGATGGGAAAGCGGGGTCAGGCACACAGAGTGTGATCTTGACGGTCAATTCGTCCACCGCTTCGATGGACTTGAATTCGCCGCCGTATTCACAATCGGTCGCGGAATAGCTGGTGTCGGTGACAACAGCCTGATTGGCAACCGGCGCTTCAGTAGCCGCAGGCGCTTCGGTGGCTGCGGGTGCTTCGGTAGCAGCAGGGGCTTCAGTGGCTGCGGGCGCTTCAGTAGCTGCACCGCCGCCGCAGGCCGCAAGCAAAATGCCTGCTAGCACTACCAGCGAAAGTAGAACAGATATATTTTTTTTCACGTTTCTCCTCCTTAGAGAAAAAGTGTAATGATGGAGGTAAGGGGAATTAACAGGTAGCTCTCCTCTGCCTCCCGACAAGTCAAGATTATACAGCAAAATTATTCGACTGATAGAAAGTGGAATCCAGACTCCATGGCTTTTCCATGACCAGGAAGACTTATTGCGAATTACTCGAAAAGACAAAAGGCCCGAAGTGCTCTCTCAAAATTCGCGTTCCAAACAAGTTTAAAAAATGGGATTATCAGGCGATCTTGAAATACCCTTGTGGACGCTGACATAGCCAGTCGATATCTGTTTGCCCGTTGCCCCCATTCCCTTTCTCAAAAACACGGAGACCTCAGCCTCCGTGTTTTGTTTCTATCCCTGCCCTACCTTCCAATCCTTATATTTATGCAGATCCTGCTCGAAAAGGATAAGGCATGCTCCCATCACCGCGACATCATCCAGTTGACCAATTAGCGGGAGCACATCCGGCACCATGTCGAATGGATTAAGCACATAGATCAGTGTGAAGACGCTCGAGGCGATCACACCGTAGGGAATCTGACGATACGTCCCAGCCCAGTAATCCTTGACGATCGCGATCAACAACTTGCCGTCTTCGATAAAGCGCGCCAGCGGACCTTTGGCGCTGAACTTCCTTTGTATCTCTTCTGACCTGATGATCACTTTTTCGACGTCTTTTTGTGTAACGTTTTGCGCCCCATCTTTGATGAACTCTTCACTCGGTTTTTTCAACATTGGGTCTTACTCCTTTTCACTCTGCGGACACTATGAGAGTGATGTAGTTTGATTGTATCAAAAACAGAAGACAATTCCCTCCGCCTTCGATTTGAGTTCGTCTTTTTGGCGAACAGTTTCTTTCACAGAATCTGGAACTTTTTTCTGCCTGTCTTCGTCAGTGCTTGAAATGGAGATAAGAAAATGAAAAAGACTTTAGCCCTATCCCTTGTTATGTTCATTTTTTCTGTCAGCGCCTGCGCTCCCCAATTGACAGCGACCCCGCTGCCAGTTATGACCGAAGCGCCGCAGATTCCCGTGACCGAAGTGCCTGCAGAAAAACCCTATGCCAACAGCGGATTCGGATTCGGTTTTCAGTTCCCATCCAGTTGGTTCGGCCCCGAGGAATATATCTCCGACCAAACCCTGCGGATTGAAGTGGGCACGGACAAGGTTTATCCTTATGGGACAGACCCTGCCGAGCGAGTCTATGATCTCAAGAATTCCTATAATGTTGTGATCCAGTATTCGAAGAACGATCAGAATCAGGTTTGGAAGGATACGTACCAGACGCTGGTCAACTTGAAGGATGGTGAGTCGGTTTCGGATGTGAGGAGTTTGACCTTCCGCGTTCGGCAACTCAGCCTGGGTGGGTTTGATGGGATCGAGTACATCTCCACCCTTTCAGAGACAGCGCAGATCGAGGCCGTTTATGCGCGGCAGGTTATCTTGATCAATGCGCAGTCCAATGACGTGATCACTGTGATGGGACAGCCGATCAATGTTGAGATCGATGACGGTGCGAACTGGCATGAAGTTTACAAGGCCATTGATGAAGCGAACCTGAGTGTCTTTCGTGAGATGGTTGAGTCGATCACGGTCAACTCAATAGGCGTGCTTGAGTTGGATAAGATCATTGATGCCGCCTTGCGCGGGGACAAGGATGGCTTGAAATCCTTGATGAAATTTAATCAAGTCAAATGCACGGTTGCCGAAGGACTTGGCGGGCCGCCCAAATGTCTGGCGGGTGAGCAGGACGGGACTGTTGTGGAGGCACTGCCCATCCTTGATTCGGAAGGCCATTTTTTGCGCAAGGCTGATCTGGAAAGCTGGAGTGGTTTGGATGTGTCTGCGTTGTTCGCCGTGTATGAAGTTTCAGAATCGGCGTATTCAGATGAGAACTATCCCGCGGGACAATACGCGATCGTATTTGTTGGAGCGGATCAGGTCACAAGCTGGACCTTGCAGGTGGATCAGGGAACCATCATCCGCATGGATCATGGCTTTGAATTTCCTCCATCCATCCCTGACGGGAATGTCCTCCATTTTTTGAGTGGATAACAATAAGCGTGGGTCAGGAGACCCACGCTCAACGCTATGTTTAACGCTGGAAATTAAGCCGCCTGATTAAACATCCTTCTCCTCACCCTCCCGGGCCGCTTCTCCTCTTTCCATCTTCCTCCTCAAACTCTCAGGCCACGCGGACACATCCTCCGACGGCAAGAACGTCAGGCTCGCACCGCTCTGAGTCAAAATATCACGTGTGCGGCAATTAAGCACCGCCTTGGCTGCGTTGATGCCCGATTGGGTCACGCCTGCCACGCCGTGACTGAGCGTGCTCGCGCCGCACAGATACAAGCCTTCGAACTCGGTGCGCGGCGAGAAGGCCCACGGCCCCACCTGTTGCGGCGATTTCTCGATGCCGTATAAATTTCCACGCGTGGCGTTGAGATAATGTTCATTTGTCAGCGGCGTGCCGAGGCTGTAAAACACAATGTGCTTGCTCAAGCCAGGCACGTGCTTCTCCAGTCCTCGCACCATGCGCCACGCCAGGTCTTCCTTCATCGCGTCATAGTCCGCGGGGCGCGAACCGTATTTCGTCTTTGCCCATTTCTCGAACGCCTCATAGCCAACGAATGCGAACGACTCGCAGGTGTGATGTCCCGCGCCGTGCGCAGGCATCTTCGACGGGTCTTTCAATGTGGTTGCGGTCAGGAACATGCCAGGTGGAGTCTCGTCACGCAGCAGCGCATCCGTCAGTCCGTCCGAATAAATTTTGTCCACATCGACGTGGTCATAAAACCAGTAATTGCCAGAGTCGAGTCCAGCTGCGCGCAGATCCATGTCCGTGGCGAAGAACAGGCTCAGGCACGAAGTCGAATATCGGACAGAATCAACTTTCCGTTTGAGTCGAGGCGAGAGCTTTTCCTTCCCAATTAATTGACCGAACGTAATTTCAGGATCAGCATTGGAAATTACAACACTCGAGCGGATCTCCTCGCCACTGTCCAATTCCACACCGATAACTTTTTTGCCTTCGACGAGAATGCGCTTCACCCTACACTGGAGCCTGATCTCGCCCCCAGACTTTTTCAGAGCCCGAACAAAAGCTCTTGGCAGTGCGAACGCTCCGCCCAGCGGATAATATCCGCCGTTGAAATAATGATGCGTGATGCCCGCATGGACGAAAGCTGAAACCTTCGACGGCGGCAGTCCGTGGTCACCCGCCTGCGCCGCCAACACACCGCGCAAAACGGGATCGCTGACATGCGCGTTGATTAAGTCCGCGCCAGTGGCACGCATCCATTTGAGAATAGACGGCGCACTCGCCGCCGCTTTCAATGGATCGCTCAACTTGCCAATATTCGAAAGTGACTCCATCATGTTGGTCAGATCGGCAAAGTAAGAATCAATTCCCTTTGCCTGATGTGGGAAGTGACTCTTCAGCCGCTCAATTAAATTTTCCTTGCCTTTGGGAAAGTCCACGCGCTTATCACCGATGACTACGTGATCGTATCCATCAGGATTAAGTTCGCAGAAGGTCAGGTCTTGCGACACGCCAAGACCATCGTAAATCCTACGCAGTCCGCTGCCCTCTTCCAACGACCCGATGTAATGTACCCCAGGGCTAAAGCGATAGCCTTCGAGTGTAAACGAATGAGTCCACCCGCCGGGCCTGTCGTGCTGTTCAAGCACAATCACTTTTTTGCCAGCCTGTACGAGTGCCACCGCGGCGGCCAACCCGCCCGCGCCTGAACCGATGACGATCGCGTCATAGGATGTGGTCATTGTGTGCTCCTTGATTTATTAGATGTGATGAATGCGGTCACAAACTGCGCCTCATCCAAAATAGCTTCTGCGGTTATCATTTTCTTTAACCTCCTCATCTTCCCCTTCAAACATACAGCACCAATGAGTGTATACCCTGATGGGAGACTTTAATCCGCCAGCATCTTCTCGTACACCATAAATTCCCTCAACACCTCAGGCACGATCCACGCGTATCCATCGCGCAGGGAACCATCCAGCCTTGAAATGGTCTGATGCCAAGCCAGCGTTTTAGCGATGGATGCCACAGGTTTGGAGAGTTGATAAGCTTTTAACAGTTCATCCTTTGACGCAAAGGTTTCCCATTTTTCAAGGTAGCGCCGTAGAAGGTCGGTCATGCCTGAGGTGGGCAGGGCGTAATCATCGAGGTTGAGCGCGATCTCCATGCTCACAAAAAATGTGCGCAGTGACACGAAGGGATGGGTCAGGCTGGCGTCGCCCCAATCGAAGAAGATCATGCGTCCGTTTTTGAGAAGGATATTGCCATCATGGAAATCTCCGTGATTGAGCGATGCGGGAATTCCAAAGGCGGAAAGATCGGCGCAGATCTGCTTGAAGCGTGAAGTCAGGTCTCGTAATTGCTGGAACTCAGCGGAGGTCAAACCCTTCTCTTGATCGATCATCAGACTGTCTTCATCGGCAAGCAGTTCTTTATATAGTAGGGGGAGAGTCACAAGACGGTGATCAGGAATTCCCAATGCCAACATCTCGGAAGCATGCCCTGCCAGCCCGATTTGTAATTCAGCGTATTTCGTGATGACAGGTTCCCAGGGCTTGATATCCTGCGCTGGGCGGATGGATGCGCGCAATTGTTCACCGCCGTCGCGCATCAGCATCCAGCCGCGGGTTGTGTCCACTGCGATGAGCTCGGGCATGCAATCGGGGAACCAGCCTGCCAGTTTTTCTGTCAGCGCGGATTCATAAACGGTCTCTACCGCTGTGGCTTTATAGAAGATCGTGCCTTCATTTGTCGGGATGCGCATAACCGTTGACCACGGGTACATATGCGGTTGTTCGATCTCGCCGGTAATCTGAATCGATTGGCGTTCTGCTTGAGTATGAATCCATTCATGCGCTTGTTTTTGCCAATTGGGATGTTCCCATTTCAGTTTTGGTTTGCCTGTCATATAGCCTCTATTGAAGAAGTCGGAAGTTTTAAAAACTTCCGACTTCTCTTATCCAGTCTTATCTCCCAGATCAATTTTCCGCGCAACATAATTCTCGTAATCAGGCACCAATCGGTCATATTCTCCATCCATGAGCGGAGAGGAGATCATAAAGTCCGCCGAGGCGCGATTGTTGGCGATGGGGATATTCCACACGACCGCCATACGCAGGAGTGCCTTTACATCCGGGTCATGCGGTTGAGGTTCGAGCGGATCCCAGAAGAAGATCAGGAAGTCAATCTTGTTCTCAACGATCTTGGCGCCGATCTGCTGGTCGCCGCCGAGCGGTCCGCTTTTGAGTTTGATGATCTTAAAGCCGAGTTCGTGTTCCAGGATCTTGCCTGTCGTACCGGTTGCAAATATCTGATGGTGCGCCAGCAGATCGCGATTGAATTTCGCCCATTCGATTAGGTCGCGTTTTTTATTATCGTGCGCGACCAGGGCGATCTTCTTATCGTGTTCCATGGGAATCTTTTTATGAGGCATGCTTCGTAACCTTACCCATATCCCAATGTACTGACCAACATGCTCCAAACCTGTACCAGCGCAACGAGAATTGCGAGAAAGATCACAGCGAAAATGATCGAGCGGGTGACCTCTTTTTTGCCCGCGGGGTTGCCAAGTTTGTTGAGCGTTTCCCCGCCGAGGATCGTGTACGTGAGTCCGAAGAGAATCCCCACAAGGTTGATGATGATCATGTTCGTGGAGAAGATAACATCCTCACTTTGTTTGAACATCCCCAGTAATGGCCAGACGATCGAGATCATGGCAGCACCGATGGAGAGCACCAGAATGAATATTCCCGCAGAGCGGTCTGCCAGCCATTTATTTTCTTTTTTTGCTGAGTTATTATTATTTTGCATTTTATCCTTTTATCTTTTTGAAAACATGTTCAAGCGGGTCGATCCAATCCTCGCGGATCTTAACACGGAACTCCACTGCTTGTCCCTGCCCATCGCTGATGAAGGGAATCAGGCTTTCGCCCAGCACCGGGTCATCCCATTTGCACAGAAACGTATCGTAATGCCAATGTTCCAGTGCGCCTGATAACGATTCGTCCGCCTGGAGTTGGATGTGAAGCCCGCTTCCTTTCAAACTGACCGTGGCTCCGCCCAAAATGAGACTATCGTACAGCCCTACATACTGCTCCAAAGCCAGCGATGGGTGAGTGTTATTGATACGCGAGCCTGCCTTTTGAATTTTTGCCTGTTCAACTTTTAGGTTTTCCTGCTGTTCAAGATCCATATAGATCTTGATCCAATCTTTGGGAGGCAGCCCCAACATCACTTCGGTTAGATAATGCGGCACGATAATGTAGGCCGCATTGGGAAGTTTATTCGTAAGGACGGCAATACCGATCTTCTCTTCGGGGATCAATAATGTGATCGAGAGCATCCCGTTCACGCCGCCTGTGTGACGGACGGTGAGTCTGCCGTGGCTGTCATTGAGCATCCAGCCGAGCCCATAGGCAGAGAAATGCCGAGAGGGGAACAATTTCTTTTCCATGGCTCTCAGTTTCATGATCGTATGAGGCGTGCGCGTCTCATTGATGATCGCTGGATCGACGATCTGTTTTCCCCCGAGACTGCCATTGTTGATCTGCATTCTCAGCCACAGCGAAATATCCGCCGCTGAGGCACAGATAGAACCCGCCGCGCCGACATGAGTCTCCGCGTGCTGTGTCACGGTCTGCAGGTTTCCTTTAATGTCTTCATGCGGTACTGCGATATTGGCACGCTCACCAAAATAACGCGCATTGGTCACGCTGTCGGTCATTCCCAGCGGTTCGAAGATACGTTTTTGGATGAACTCGTCCCAGCTCATGCCGCTCACTTTTTCGATGATCAACCCGGCAGTAATGAACATGAGGTTGGAATAGCCGTACCCGGCCCGGAAACTGTAATCGGGTGGAATGTGCTGTATCCGCCGCACGATCTCTTCGGTCGAATAACTGCTGGATAGCAGAATATCGCCCGCCCAGGTGCCAAGGCCGCCGCGGTGGCACAACAGGTCGCGAATGGTGATCATTTGTGCGGCGTGTAGATCATACAGTTTAAAGTCGGGAAGATATTTTGTAACAGGATCATCCCATGCAAGTTTTCCGTCCTGAACCAGCAATCCCATTGCTGTTGTAGTGAACGGTTTTGTGTTCGACCCGATGGCGAATAAGGTATGTTCATCCACTTTGCCGGGCTTGCCGATCTCACGGATGCCGTATCCCTTGGAGTGCAGCACCTGGTCGTCTTTGACGATGACCAATGCCAGTCCGGGGACATTCCATGCTTGCATGGCTTTGCCGATAAAGCCGTCTATTTCTTTTATGAGATCGATGGGCGTATCCATTTTAATGTTCCTTATTTTCGCAGGGCGCCCAGCGCCGCGCCGACGATCCCGGCTTCATTCAAGAGTTGTGCGGTCACAACGGGTGTTTCAATGGTCAGCAGGGGTAAATATTTTTCAGACTCTTTGCTGATACCGCCGCCAATGATAAAGAGGTTGGGCCAGAATAGATTTTCCATCGCGCTTAAATATCTATTCAATCGTTTGGCGTATTTTTTCCAGGAAAGATCCTCACGCTGACGGGCCGCGTCAGAGGCGCGGAATTCGGCGTCTTCGCCATCCACTTCCAGGTGACCGAACTCGGTGTTGGGGAGCAGTTGTCCGCGGTGGAAGATCGCGGTGCCGATGCCGGTTCCCAACGTGATCATGATGACCGTACCTGGCTGTCCGCGCCCGGCGCCGAAGGTCATTTCAGCCAGTCCCGCCGCGTCCGCGTCGTTGATCATGGTGCATTCACAGGCGGTGACTTTGCTGAAAAGCGCATCGGCATTCGTACCAACCCATTTCTCCGAGACATTGGCAGCCATCAGCGCGACGCCGCCTTTGATCGGCGCGGGAAAGCCAATGCCAATGGGTCCGTTCCAATTGAAGGATTGGGCGATCTGCTTGACCACTTGCGCGATCGGTTCAGGCTCACCGTTTTTTGGCGTTTTAATGCGGAGCCGCTCCGCGAGAAGCTGGCCTGTTTCTACATCTACCGGCGCGCCTTTGATGCCCGATCCGCCTACGTCAATTCCGAGAATTTGCATATTGGGTTCCTTTGGCTTTTGAAATTGATGGATTTAACCACATATAGCCGACCTGGACAATATGAATTAATTCTTTACAACGGGAAAATTGGAAGACTCTGCACCCCATTCGCTCCATGAGCCGTCGTAGACTGCGATCTTTGAATATCCCGCCAGCTCGCCCGCGAGCGCTGTGATGCAGGCGGTCACCCCAGAACCGCAGCTGAAGATCAGGTTTTGTTCCTTATCCACCAATTTAGAAAAAACGGAATCAAGTTCTGTGGGCGGCAAAACGAGCCCATCGACAACGACTTGAGCAAAAGGCAGGTTGAGCGAGCCGGGGATATGCCCGCTGCGCAAACCTGCGCGCGGCTCGGGCTCCACGCCGTGAAAGCGTCCTTCAGAACGCGCATCCAATATCGCATAACGCGGATCAGCCGTCGCCTCCAAAACGTGCGCTGAATCAACGAACAAACCGTTCAGCAGCTGTGATTCGAAATCACCGCGCTTATCAGCAGACAGTTCAACTTGCGAGCTGCAGGGAAGATCTGCTTTCTTCCATGCGGGCAGACCGCCATCCAAAACCGCCACCAGTTCATGTCCCATGGCGCGGAACATCCACCAGACACGTGGACTGGAGTACACCCCGACATAATCATAAACAACGATCGCGCTGTCTTTATTGATTCCCAGCTTTTGCATTTCATGCGTGAAGAATTCCGGGGAAGGCATCATGTGGGGCAGGGTCGTATTGTGGTCGCAGATATGCTGGTCGAAATCGAATCGCCTTGCGCCTTTAATATAGGTGGGTTCTTCCTGTGGATCAGAACTTTGAATGGGCGTTACTGGTTTCATACTCGCATCCAGGATGACAAGGTTTTCCGCTCCCAGATTCTCTGCGAGCCATTGGACAGAGACCAGCGATGAAGTAATCATAGCTTTAGACATAAGTTCACCTGTTTGATGGTTTTCAAAAATTATACGACTTAAATAAAAAGGGGCGGACTTCTTTGCAAAAGCCCGCCCTTCTAATTTCTATTTTTTAATTGCTGTTCTACCCATGCCGGCTCATGAACCGTTCCATGCGCCGCAAAGCTTCTTCGATCTTGCTGTACTCGGTCGCGTAACAAGCGCGGACAAAACCTTCTCCGCCGGGGCCAAAAGCATTACCCGGTACCACAGCGACGCCCTCTTCTTTTAATAATGTTTCGGCAAAGGTCTCGTCGTCCATGCCGGAGGCTTTGATATTAGGGAAGGTATAAAAAGCGCCGCGTGGCTCAAAGGTCGAGAGACCGAGACGGTTGAGGCCGGAAACCAGCAATCTGCGGCGGCGGTCATATTCGGCGACCATACTCTGAACGTGCGGTTCACCCGTCTTCAAGGCTTCGATCGCGGCGTCCTGGGCAGTCGTCGGCGCGGACATGATCGTGTACTGATGAATACGCACCATGCCTTGAATGATATCTGACGGTCCGCAGGCGTAGCCGATGCGCCAACCGGTCATGGCGTAGGCTTTGGAAAATCCACCCAGCAAAATCGTGCGGCGCTTCAGGCTTTCATCCAATGCGGGGAAACAGACATGCTCAAAGTCGTACACGAGGCGGTCATAGATCTCATCGGAGACAACGATCAGGTCATGTTGTTCCGCGATCCTTCCGATCTCCAGCATGACCTCGCGTGGAGCGACTGCGCCGGTCGGGTTGGACGGATAACCGATAAAAATAACCTTGGTGCGCGGGGTGATGGCCTTGCGAATATCATCCGGGTCAATGGTGAAATTGTTTTCAAGACGCGCAGGAATTTCAACAGGCACACCGCCCGCCAGAATCACTTCCGCCTGATACGAAACAAAGCACGGGGTAGGGACGATCACCTCATCGCCCGGTTCAAGGATCGCGGTAAAGGTGAGATACAGCGCCTCTGAAACACCAACGGTCGCTACCACTTCCGTAGCGGGATCATATTTAACGTTATAAAGTTTTTGTAAATTTTCCGCGATACCCTGACGCAGTTCCGCTTTGCCGTGATTGGATGTGTAATGCGTCTCGCCATTTTGTAATGAACGGATGCCCGCATCGAGGATCGGCTTGGGTGTGGTGAAATCAGGTTCGCCAATACCCAAAGAGATCACATCCTTCATCGTCGCGACAATATCAAAAAACTTGCGAATACCGCTGGGCTTTAGCCCGGCCACCCGTCTTGCGAGTCTTTGTACTTCACCAACTTCCTGCATTGAGCCTCCTAAATGGGTTGAACGTGCCAATCATCTGAAACTTCCTGATATGTTAACTCAAAAGCTGAACCATCGGTCGTCTTTACACGGAACCCCTTTTCGCCGGGTCCGCGCCAGCGCGCCAGGATTTCTGCGATCTCATAACGGCTTCCCTGCCAGATCAACGACAATGGTCGTTCCGCATATTCGGTATCTGACCTGCACTCCACTGTTTCCATGATTAAAAATAGGACAAGATACCCCTTGCCCTACAGAATGACCGAACTGGTATCGCTGATATTAATTCCATGACCCGGCCATCGCCCCGCGCCTTGACCTTGGCCTGTCTGCCGATCAACGAGCGCCTCAGCGCCGCATCCTTGATTTCACAGTCAGCCTCGATAATACTTTCTGCGATCTGACTGTTCTCTATCGTGCAATTCGCTCCGATGGATGCGTATGGGCCGATGGTCGAATTGGTTATTTCTGCGGATGGATGGATGGCGACTGGCGGAATTACTTTTACACCAGCATGTTGATAGGTTGAAACATTGATGCGTTCCAAAAGGATTTTGTTCGTATCCAGTGTCGCCTCGATCGTGCCGGTATCCAGCCAGGTGCTGATCTCATTCGTGCGAACCTTCGCTCCATGTTCGATCATGACCGTGATCGTGTCTGTCAGGAAGTATTCGCCTTTGAGCATAATACCGCGTTCCATTTGCTCATCAATGGCGGCCAGAAGTTTTTCCGAGCTTTTGAAGTAATAACACCCAACCACCACAAGGTTATTATCCATACTTTGCGGCTTTTCCACGAAGCGGGCTACCCAGCCTTCATTATTCAACTCTGCCACCCCAAAACGGCGCGGATCTTCCACCGGCATCACCCAGGCGACACCGTCCGCTTCCTCTTTTGCAAGGAACGAAAAATCAGTTTCCATTAAAGTATCCGAAAAGCATACGATCATGGGACCATGTAAATGTTCACGAGCCAGCGCCAGCGCGTGCGACTGTCCCTTCATTTCATGCTGTACAACAAAATGAGCTTTAAGGTTTGGATAATATTCTTTGATAAATGGAGGGATCTGCATCTCACCCAAATACGGGCCGAGGATGAACACATATTCAGTGTTTTCAGGATCGGGCAGAGTCTTGAACATATCCAGCAGGTGCTCCAGCGAGGTTTTACCTGCCACACTGACCAGCGGCTTCGGTTTGCTCCACGTGTGCGGGCGCATGCGGGTTCCCCAGCCCGCCATGGGAATAACGATTTTCAGGGATTCGGTCAAGAGTACGCTCCAGTGAAGGTTTTCACCAATATTTTACCAAAGCTGTGTTGGAAATTGTTTCTTTGGTTGGACGATCAGGTTGTTAGTGTACCACTATCAATTTAGGGCGGACAAGCGGGGGGAAAATACGAATTGACCGCAATATCCAGTCCAGATAAAATCACATGATGAATTCACTTCAACGATTAAATAATCTGCTGCAAGGTAAACCTGTTGACAGGGTTCCCAACTTCGATATTTTTATGACCAGAGCGGCGCATCATATCGGTGTTCCTCTCTCGCAGTATTATCTCGATCACCGCGTGTTGTGCCAGGCCAATCTTGCGGTCATGCAGGACTTTGAGCTTGATATCGTCCAGGCAATTTCCGACCCGTACCGTGAAGCCGCTGACATGGGTCTGGAAGTTGAATTCCCGCATGATAACCTGCCATTAAATCGGACTCCATTAATCGTGGAACCAGACGACTTGAAGAGCATTCATTTCCCTGTCAAGGATTTTGGTCCGCGAATGACAGATCGCCTTGAAGGAATCCGCGCCATGCATCAACAGGTGGGGGATGAAGTTCCGGTCATGGGCTGGGTGGAGGGGGCTTTGGCAGAAGCAGCCGATTTGCGCGGAGTCACGAATGTAATGAAGGATCTTGTCAAACGCCCTGCCTGGCTGAAGGATCTGCTTGAAAAATGCGCAGAAGTTGAGATCTCTTTTGCTTGCGCTCAAATCGAAGCCGGGGCGCACATCATCGGACTGGGCGATGCGGTCGCCTCCTTGATCTCTCCGCGCATGTACCGTGAGTTCGCCCTGCCATACGAACAACGCATCTTTGACGCCATCAAGGCAAAAGGCGGAATCCCGCGTTTACACATTTGCGGCAACACAACTCATTTACTCAAGGATATCGCGCAAAGCAGGGCGGAGATCGTGGATATTGACTCGCTGGTGGATATGTATCAGGCGGTTTCCACACTGGATGGAATGCTTGTCTGCGGCAACCTTAACCCAGTCTCGATCTTTTTACAGGGCACGACGGACCAGGTTCGTGAGGGGATCTTTGCGAATGCTTCCGCGGGAGCGCATTCATGGATCTCAGCGGGAGGTTGTGAAATTCCAGATCAAACCCCTGTAGAAAATCTTCATGCTCAGAGTCAGGCATTGCGCGAACTGGGGTGGCGGCCCGCATGAATCCTTACGAAAAGAAGAATATTAAACCGTATGCGTTTCAGTGGATGCGGGTTGGCGAAATCCGTCCTGGGGGATGGATGCGCGCTCAAATGCAACATGACCTGGAAGCTGGATTTGTCGGTCATTTGGATGAGCTGGTCCCTGACTTAATCGTGAACGATGATATTTATGGCGCAAACCGTTTGACCAAGGCTGTGCGCACAAAAGAATTGGGAGTGGTCTCTCAGGAAAAGGATTGGGAAGCACAGTTCCTGTGGTGGAACAGCGAAACTCAGTCCAATTGGCGTGACGGGCTGGTGCGCACCACTTTGCTTTTGGATCACCCAGACTATCTTCCCAGGGTCCGCGCCTATATCGAAAAAATTCTAGCCACACAGGATACAGATGGGTATCTTGGAATTTACGCTCCCGACCTGCGATTTAATTTCGAAGGGGAGAATGGCGAACTCTGGGCGCAGGCTTCGCTCTTCCGCGTACTGCTTGGTTATTACGAAGCCGTTGGAGATGAACGGGTCTTGGAATCTGTCCGCCGCGCGGTGGACGTTACCATGCGGGCGTATCCGCAAAACCGATCAAAACCATTTACAGTCAAGAACGATTATGCCGGGGTTTGTCACGGATTGGTTTTTACCGACGTGCTCGACCGGCTCTACCAGCTCACCGGACAGGCAAGATACCTCGATTACGCCCTATGGCTGTATCAGGAATATAGCGAAAACCTGCTCAGCGCTGATGATATTCAATACAAAAATCTGACCGATCCATCCTATCGCTTCAAGGCGCATGGCGCTCACACTTACGAGCATTTGCGATCTCTGTTGACAGCTGTTTATGCTTCAGGAAATCCATTGCTTGAAAAAGCACTTGAAGCATATCTGGTTAAATTGAATGTATGCCTGACTCCCAGCGGCGCTCCCATCGGCGATGAAATGATCGATGGACGACCGGCAGACGCCTCAGAAACCGGTTATGAATACTGTTCCATTCATGAACTGCTCGATTCCTATTCCAACCTGCTGCAAAAGACCGGCGGTCTACTATGGGCTGACCGCCTCGAGCGGCTCCTATTCAACGCCGCGCAAGGTGCGCGCCATCCGCGCGAAAGCGCCATCGCCTACTTAAAAACTGACAACTCTTTCTCAATGACCGGTACTCTGCATCCGCATGACATGGTTAATGAAAAGAATCCGCAGACCCGTTATAAGTATTCTCCTGCGCATCAGGATGTCGCTGTGTGCTGTGTCCCCAATGCCGGGCGTATTTACCCTTACTATGTTAAGGCCATGTGGCTGCGCTCTTCGGACGGTTTGGTGGCAGTCTTGTATGGGGCGAGCGAGCTTGTGACCGAGCTCAATGGCGCAAGAGTACGTATCAAGGAAGAGACGAACTATCCTTTTGAGTTGCAGATAACTTTTATCATTAATGCCGAACCGCCCGTTGAATTCGAGCTTGCTTTTCGCAAGCCGGCCTGGGCAACGGGGTTTGAATTAAATCATATGGCTGACTGGCGTGAAGAAAATGGGATGATAAAAGTAAAAAAGGTCTGGCAGCCTGAACAGCAGATCACCATAAGCTTTAAAGCCGAGATTCAGATCAATCCCTTTTCTGAAAAAGAATATTTTCTAAGCCATGGTCCGCTGGTGTACGCGCTGCCATTGGAAGGCATTGAAACGGAAGGCAGGAAATATAATACAGAAGGGTTCCGTGATCTTTATTATTCCCCATTGGCTAATCTGGCTGATGATTGGCAGTTTATTCCCAACGAAGATTTTCACCTTGATGAAAGCATTCCTGGTCAAGTCCATGCCTGGGAAGCCCCCCCTGCACTGGCAGGGAATATGATGAATTTTTCCACGCATAAGAAAACTCCCGTTCGACTGCTCCCAATCGGAAGCAGCATTTTGCGCAAGACCACTTTTAGAATGTTTGAATGAAGGATATGGTCCTGAATACACATACACCCTGCATTTCTCGATACAGATAAATGCTATACTGCTTTTATATATCCAATGGAAAAATTTCTGAAGATCATTCGCATCGTGTGGATTACATTCGGAGTTCTATTCACGCTGTGGATGGCAAATTCTTTTCGCGCCAGGGGCTTTGACAGGTCTGCGCTTGAAAGTGATCAAAATATTACTGTTGAAGAGACCGATCAGTTCATCCTCTTTCAACCTAATGAGAATCAACAATCTACAGGTCTTATCTTCTTTCCCGGCGGACTGGTCGCAACGGAGGCGTATGCGCCAATGTCAAGAGCCATATCCGAGCAGGGGTATAACGTCTTCATCGTCAAACTTCCGTTCGGGTCTGCGCCGTTAAAATCACAGGAAACAAGTTTACAGAACCTGGCGCTTGAGATCCTGGATGCAAATAACTCGCTCCAGTATTGGGCCGTGGGCGGACATTCGCGCGGAGCGGCGATCGCTTCACGGTTTGCTCTCCTGCATGGAGATTCTTTCAATGGGCTCATTCTCATTGGGACAACCCATCCCAAAGAAGAGGCGTTCAATCTATCCGACTCAACCTTGGCTGTGACAAAGATCTACGCCTCAAATGACGGACTGGCCGGCATGGATGAAGTCGAAGCCAATTCACAATATTTGCCAGAGGATACAAATTGGGTTTTGATAGACGGCGGGAATCATTCGCAGTTCGGTTATTACGGTTCCCAATTGGGGGATAACTCGGCAGCCATTAGCCGAGAAGTACAACAGAAACTAACAGTTGAAGCGGTTTTATCGGCGTTGAAAAGTATTCAGGAAAGATAATTAACTTGATACACCAGCCCCTAACTTATTCGCTTTGATTCTTGGAAGGCGGTCGAGGGATAATGGGGCAACGGAATCGATAATTGTGAAAATCAAAAACTTGTTCTATAATCTCGAAAATCCGCTTATCGGTAGTCTTATTTCGAGGCAAGATGAAATTAGAAGTTCATAGGCCTGATTTCCCATTAAATCAATTTGTCGATCATTTCATTTACTATGAAGGTTACAATCCCGTTCACAGCATGGATCGATTCCTGCCCGATGGGAACGCGGAATTTATTATTGAGCTGACCGACAATACGAAACATATCTATGACAATGAAACCCTGATCGAACTTCAAGTTTTCCGCCACGCCTGGGTCAGCGGGGTCAGAACCCAGCCGATCACCATTCCATCCGGCAGGGACAGCCGAATGTTGATCGTGGCGTTTAAGAGGGGCAGGGCCCGGCCATTCTATGACTTTCCCATGAACAAGCTTGCGGATCTGGTCGTGGATGCCGATCTGGTGTTCGGTAAACGAATACGCGATCTACGGGAACAATTGCTCAATACGCCTTCCATTCATCAAATGTTTTCGCTGATCGAAAAATTTTTATTGCAACAGTCGGGGGATTCGCTCCATGCAAATACTGCATCGAAATGCATTGAATATGCGGTTTCCAATATTGCGAACCAGCCAAACATTCTGGGTCTGCAGCAACTTACCAGCCAGATAGGATATTCTCAAAAGCACTTTATTGATCTGTTCAAGAAACAGGTCGGAGTAGTCCCAAAGCAGTATCTCAAGATCATGCGCTTCCAAAAAGCGATCCAGGAAATTGAAAACAACAAATCCATCCAGTGGAGCACCATCG
>Ga0268298_10002426_pt1 | contig 20414 bp, 19 predicted proteins | sample WWTPWeurt_MetaG_FD_194462 | JGI IMG/M metagenome (GOLD analysis project Ga0268298, IMG submission 194462) | Activated sludge microbial communities from WWTP in Nijmegen, Gelderland, Netherland - WWTP Weurt | ecosystem: Engineered > WWTP > Aerobic digester > Activated sludge | place... | reverse complement strand
GAGAATGAGGAGAGCAGGTTTTTCGGGCGGACATCCGAAACGTCCGCGCGCGCGCTCCGCGTTTCCGAGCGTGATACCGTCGCGAACGGGATTCCCCGTAATCGCGACGCGACTTGCCTCGAAATATCGTACGGCAGACGGATAGGCGACCGCGATTCGATCCGCAAATTTCCCCATAATCTTGTTGGCAACCCCGGGCGTCGCGTCCGAGTCCTGCGTGAGAATCGGGATACGGTACACCCACGCGGCAAGCACCACCGGCACGGCAGCGTACGCTCCCTTCGAAAACACCGCGTCCGGCATATGATGATAGAGATGGTAGAGCGACTGAAAAAATCCGATGATGTTTTTGAAGGCATCACTTATGTTCCTGAGATCGAAGTATCGCCGCCACTTGCCGCTCAAGATGCGAATGGAAGCAATGCCCGCCTCTCCGATAATTTTTTGTTCCATATCTCCCGCAGGACCGAAATAGAGGATCTCCGTCTGATCGCCAAGTCGGTCGCGAAGCTCCTTGGCAACCGGAAGAAGCGGAAAGAGATGCCCTCCCGTCCCTCCGCCTGTGAGCACGATTCGATAGTGTTTGTTCATAAAAACGCTCTTTATGCCTCCAGTGTAGAGTCTTTCCCGATCCGTATCAAGATGCCCATCGCCGCCATAAGGAAGACGATCGAAGTACCGCCGTAACTTACAAACGGAAGCGGAATACCGGTAAGAGGAATGAGCGCCGTCACCGCCGCGATATTGATAAACACTTGAAACGCGACCCACGACACGATACCAACTGCCGCGAAACGCCCGAAATCATCCGACGCGTATCGCGCGATACGAAGCCCTTGCCACGCGATAAAGAAAAAAGCGGCAATGAGGAGCACGGAAACCAAAAAGCCCCATTCTTCGGAGAAGATGGCGAAGATCGAATCCGTCACCGGCTCGGGAAGATAGTTGAACTTCTGCCGGCTATAACCGAGTCCCAAACCAAAGAGTCCTCCGCTTCCGATCGCGATGAGCGCCTGGTTTATCTGATAGCCCGCACCATTCGGATCAAGCTCCGGATTCAGAAATACCATAAATCTCTCCAGTCGATACGGTGCCATTTTGATGAGAATCGCAAGCATCCCCAACCCCGCGAGAAACAATCCGAAGAGATGGTGAATCTTCCCGCCCGCGATAAAATACATGGAAATCGCCACCAAGAAAATAACACCGAACGTACCGGTATCCGGTTGTTTCAAAATGAGAAAACCGAGAATCCCGAGAACGACCAAAAAAGGAACGAGATCTTCCAAGAAATCCCCCGTGCGCGTCCGATCCCGACGCGAGAACCATGCCGCGAGATAGAGGATGAAGGAAAGCTTCGCCATTTCCGACGGCTGAAATGAAAACGGTCCGAAGGAAAGCCACCGGCTCGCTCCATAGACCCGCTCCCCGACACCCGGCAAGAGAACCGCGACGAGCGCCACGAGGGTAACCAAGAAAAATGGCAATGCCAGCTTCCTCCATATCCGATAATCGACATACTGAAACACGAGGAGCGCGACCAATCCGACGCCGACGCCGATCAGTTGGCGTTTCAAAAAGAAGTAGTCATCATTAAAACGCGTCTCCCCGTAGAAAACGCCGGCGCTCGCAATCGTTACCAATCCAATGACGACCACGGCAAGCACGGCAACGAAGAGACTTCTTGTTTGAAGAGAAGTGGGAAACGATTTCATGAGACTCTGGGACAATACCAAATTACTCCAAGGGCTTCTATACATGCGCGCCGAGACTGCAAAAAATAATTTTTCGAAAGTTTGCTCCGATAGAGAGGAGCATGTGAGAAAAAATATTTTTTGCAGTCGAGGCAACTCACAAAGTAACAGAGATTAGGATAATTTGGTATAAGCGGCTGATTTTTCTTGGCGCCATGATTCGATATCGGCATGATTACCACTCAAGAGTACGGCCGGCACGCGCCAGTCACGAAACACTTCCGGTTTCGTATACTGCGGATACTCGAGATACCCCGACTCCGTATGCGATTCGGTCGACGCGCTCGTCTCATTTCCGAGGACGCCAGGGAGAAGCCGTGCTACCGCGTCGGCAATCACCATGGCCGGCAATTCCCCGCCGGTCAAGACGTAGTTGCCAATCGAAAGCTCCTCGTCCGCGATATGTTCGGCAACGCGCTCATCCACACCCTCGTAGCGCCCACATATGAAAACAAGCCGCTCATATCGCGAGAGTCGACGCGCATCTTCCTGCTCAAATGGCTTGCCCTTTGCGGAGAGCACAATAATGCGCGTATTTGAAAAGGCATTCACATCCTCCGCTCGAAGCGACTCTACCGCATTCCAAATCGGCTCCACCTTCATCACCATGCCGGCGCCGCCTCCATAGGGCGTGTCATCGGTCTTTCTATGCTTATCGGTCGCGAATGCGCGAATATCATGCGTATGAAACGACAGGAGTTTTTTCTCCAACGCGCGCTTCAAAATCGATTCGTTCACATACGAATCGAACATACTCGGAAAGATGGTGAGAAAATCAAAACGCATAGTTCATGATACGGCGTGTTTCCCTGATTTCCCGAGAATATACCGCGCGTATTTTTTATCTTCCTCGCCGACATGCCGCAATATCCATGTGCCGAGATAATTCTCGAGGTTGAGAATGACCGTCTCCGAAAGTCCGCTGTCGAGCAACTCTTTCTTTCGTTGCAAAAAGTTATTGATAAATCCCTCGTGAATACGCCGATGCTGTTCAAGCTCCGGATATCCGTTCTGCGCCATATACGTTTCCTCGTATGAGAAATGATCGCGAATGTAGCGCTCAATCGCGACAATGACGCTATAGGTGTCTTCGAGTCGGCGTTCACCCGTCACGACACCGAGTAGTTGATTGGTCGCCGCGATAATGCCCCGATGTTGCTCATCAATCGTCTCGTCACCGACGGAAATATCCTCCGTCCACGTAAATTGCATCGTGTCCGCCATATAAAAACAAAAATGAATTATCGGCTTGTAGTATAGCACACTCCACCCTCTCCAACACCCGATGAATCCGCAAGCAAAAAACAGCCACCCAAAAGGCGGCTGTTTTTGAAAGTGAGAAATCAGAGCTTTCTATACCTTGTTCCCCGACCTGAACCGATTTTCTCAATTTTCTTCAATGTGAGCAGTTTGACAAGAGCCTGGTTGACGGTCGGTCTCGCGACACTGGTCATTTCGGCGATTTCCGAAGGAGTAGCTTCCGCGACTCCGAGCAGATAATTCCACACGTTCAGCTGTTTCTTGGAAAGTAATTTCTCCACCTGCTCGCTCTCCAAGAGTTCGATCGCCATTTCGGATTGCTTGAGAAGAATCGTCAAAAAGAAATCCAGCCACGCCACAATATTTTCACTCTCAGTCTCGAAACTTCTCTGACTTCTTCGAAGAGCGATATAATACTCATTCTTGTTGTCTTCGATGAATTTCTCATGAGACACGTAGGGCATATACGCATACCCTTCTTGGAGAAGCAAGAGATTGGTAAGGATACGAGAGAGTCTCCCGTTTCCATCCTGGAAGGGATGAATAGTGAGAAATTCCACAATGAAATTTCCGATAACCAAGAGCGGATGCGCCCTGCTTTCCCGTAGCTCTTTTTTTGTCCAACCGACCAGCTCCTCCATCTTCTTGGGAGTCAAATACGCCGGCACGGTCTTGAAAACCACGCCAAGAACATTTCCCTTCTCATCGAGCATATTGACGGTGTTTTCGCCCTTCTTGTATTCGCCGCGATGCCGAGTGTCTTTTTCCACATATTTCAAGAGCTCTTTGTGAAAATGTTTTATGGAGCTTTCACCAAAAGACACTGTTTTCCAAGAATCAAAAACGTTTTTCAACAATTCATAGTATCCCCCCACCTCTTGTTCATCCCGGTTCTCCCATTTTCCCGGCTTCACACCCTGGATCAACTTTTCCACTTCTTCATCGGAAAGCTTCGCGCCCTCGATACGGGTGGATGCCCCGGCAGATGTGATCAAAACGGATTTTTTGAGACGACCCAAAACCTGCGGACTGAAATGCGCCCCGCCGACCCATCGCCCCTTTATTTCGTCTATCTTGGCTATTTTCGACCAAATTTCAGATGGAATATTGCTTAACCTTGCCTCAAATTGACTGTTTTTCGTCATATACGCATCTTATGTTTTATCTATATAAGATTATATGAGATTATAGAAGATACGTCAACCATCCACTATTTTACGTCTCTCGATCGGCACACACTCAGCCAACCCGTCACACCTAATCATTCACCGAAAAAATAGAAGGATACCTCGTCCAGTTCACACATCAAGACATGCTTCTTCCAAAGCTCCGACACAAGGGCTTCGCAGAGGAGGAAGTCAAGACAACCGCAAATGCCATTTTGAGTAAGAAAAAAGTCGCTGACAAAAATTGCCAGCGACCAGTGCATCAAGTGAACGTCTTGAATTCGGTGTTATTCACTCGATATGTGACTATTTCTATTCATACCAACGAACAAAGTTGAGCAACTTCACAAATGAAACTCCGCGCCCTCTCCACATTGAGGACATCGCTCGGCATTTCTCTCAACTTGCCTTCAGCATCAACCGATACGTCAGGAAAAGTATCGAAAATTGTCTGTAACAAACGTGTCGTCTCGCCAGGCGCTCCCAGCCCGCCGGCAACGCCAATGTTCATTACTCCATCCAAAACATCGTAAAGGTAGTCCAGAAATGCCAACGTGATTTCGGGAACAAATGCCTTCCCTTGTCCGCCACTCGGATCTAGAAGCACGTAGTCACACAAACCCACATAATCTCGCACGAAACGAGCGAGCATTTTGGGATCATTCCCTGCAGATTCAAGCGCTCCCGAACCGCACTGAAGAACAAATACACTTGAAGAATGCAAGTCCTTGTACTTCTTCAGAACTCGCGTATCCGGCCATTTCACATTGAGCTGAAAACCATGAAGATTTTTTCCGCCCAATTCTGTCACTTCCAGCAACCAATCAAACAATCCGACCAGTTCCTGTTCTTGCACATGGAGGTGAACGAGGTTGAGCACGCTTGGGTGTTTCGGAAATATCCCGGCGATATCCTCGGGCTTTGGATAACGGCCTGGCTGTTTATTTGGAATTCCCCGAAGCGTTTTGTCGCTCGCCAAAATACCAACCATGAGTTTCCTCTTGGAATCTTCCGGAAAGACTTCCAACACGCGCTCAACTTCCTCTCGAGACATAAACCCCGTCACACCGATATAGGGCGCCTTCATGACTCACTCCTTTTCAATTTGGGAAATAACTGTAGCATATCCACTATGGGACTTTACATCCTTGCATAAAGTTTACCTCATGTCAAAAATCAACACATAGTAAAACTTTCAAGATAACAAAGCATTGAAAACTAAAAACTCGATAGGGTGAAAGCCTATCGAGCTCTTCCAATGCTCATATTACCCAACAGCTCTACAGATTTCTGCTATCGCTTTTTTAACGCGGTGCGACCGCGACAGGATAATCAGCCAAATCTTTCACATTCGGTTTTTCAAGCTGGATGCCACTTTCCTTAGCATTGATAAGGAAAACTACACTTGCCCCCCACAGCTGGCACCAAAATTTTATAGACAAGCCTCTTTCAAATCTTTTTTGAGATGAGAAAGGTTGGATTGTCTACAATCCTTTTTGAGCGCGGGGAGCAGTCAATAGGTGGTTCATCGAAATGAACTTAACTTATTAAAAGCTCCCTATTCAGGGAACACTGCAAATCTAAAGTATTTTTTTCTAAACGTCAATACTCATCACCAAAAACAGCCACCAAAAAGGCGGCTGTTTTTGAAAGTTTGCAATCCTCTGCGGTCAATCCAACGTCTCAAGATGTTTTGTGTTTCTCTCAATTGCTTGAAAGAAAACGACCATATGTGTGTCATTACCTGTCTTGCGACAAATAACGTATTCACCATTACTCCCTAGAAAGGAGGTGATTCATCCACAGCTTCCGCTACGGATGCCTTGTTACGACTTCACCCTTATTACCAACCCTACCGTCGTCCCCGATTTGAAACAGGGCCTTCTGGTATTGCCGGCTCTCTTGGTGTGACGGGCGGTGAGTACAAGATCCGAGAACGTATTCACCGTGACATGGCTGATTCACGATTACTAGTGATTCCGGCTTCATAGAGTCGAGTTGCAGACTCCAATCCGAACTGGGGCCGGTTTTTTGAGATTAGCTCCGCCTCGCGGCTTGGCAACCCTTTATACCGACCATTGTAGCACGTGTGTCGCCCAGGGTGTCAGAGGGCCATGCTGATTTGACGTCATCCCCTCCTTCCTCCCCGTACCGAAGCCAGAACTATTTCTGTACTCGGTACGGGGCGGTCTCGCGTGATACGTGTAACACGCGACAGGGGTTGCGCTCGTTTCCCGACTTAACGGAACACCTTACGGCACGAGCTGACGACAACCATGCAGCACCTGGTCTAGCGGCCTCGAAGGACTTCTTATTTCTAAGATCTCCAGCTAGATTTCAAACCCTGGTGAGGTTCCTCGCTTATCGTCGAATTAAACCACATGCTCCACCACTTGTGCGGATCCCCGTCTATTCCTTTGAGTTTTAAGCTTGCGCTCGTACTTCCCAGGCGGCACACTTAACGCGTTAGCTTGGGCACGGAGAGGGTCGATTCTCCCCATACCGAGTGTGCATCGTTTAGGGCGTGGACTACTGGGGTATCTAATCCCATTCGCTCCCCACGCTTTCGTGGCTCAGTGTCAGATCGGCGCCAACCAGCTGCCTTCGCCTTTGGTGTTCTTCACGATATCAACGCATTTCACTACTACACCGTGAATTCCACTGGTCTCTCACCGCCTCGAGTCGTGCCGTTTCAAATGCGGTTCTTCGATTGAGTCGAAGGATTTGACATCTGACGAGCACGACCACCTACCCACTCTTTACGCCCAATAAATCCGGATAACGCTTGAGGTCTCTGTATTACCGCTACTGCTGGCACAGAGTTAGTAACCTCTTATTCTCCAGGTACTCTCATCGAAATTGCTCCCTGAAAAAAGCAGTTTACGACCCGAAAGCCTTCATCCTGCACGCGGCATCGCTCGTTCACGCTTTCGCGCATTGACGAATATTCTCGACTGCAGCCTCCCGTAGGAGTTTGGGCAGTGTCTCAGTCCCAATGTTGGGGGCCATGCTCTCACACCCCCTACCCGTCAGAGCCTTGGTAGGCCTTTACCCCACCAACTAGCTGATAGGACGCAGGCTGCTCCTCAAGCAATAAATCTTTACTCCGTGGAGCACATCGTGTATTCTTCCGCCTTTCGACGGATTATTCACGACTTGAGGGGACATTCCTACGCATTACTAACCCGTTTGCCGTGGGTCTAAACCCACTCGACTTGCATGCCTTATCCATGCCGCCAGCGTTCATCCTGAGCCAGGATCAAACTCTCAATAAAGATGCTCTCTCGAAAGCAATCGGCGAACCGATCTTGTCGCGCATCTTAAAACGACAAACAACGCTTTCGAAAAGTTTCTCCTCTTCCCCTTGCGAAGAAAAGAAGATGTACGATCCATTAACTATTGGATTGACCGCAAAAAATTGCAATTACTGTCTTGATTGTTAAAGGGCTCCCAGCCGATATTTGAGCGATAAAAAAGAAAGCGGAAAGCTTTCTTCCTTCGCAAAGGCAGTATAGAGGAAGAAAAAGCCTTCTGTCAAGCGTCCGGAAAATTCCGAGAAATTCGAGACGCCTTGAACGGAGAGTACCAAAAAAAGAAGCTTAAACAAGCCCTAATGCTTCCTTTTATTGATGAAGAGGAGAAAGAAGAGTGGCGCCGCCATCCAGGCAAGCTGCGCAAAGGGGTCGGTGAAATAGCTATGAACGGTCGGTGAGAGAAATCGAAGCGCGAGCGGTTCGGAGACAAGCGAGAGGAGGAGACTCAAAACGAGTCCCGAGCCCAAACACCCCATAACCAAAATGCGCGAGAAAAAAGTTGAGGTTGGATTGGAAATGTGAATATCGAGAATATAGTCGCCGATCGCGACCAAAAAAACGAGCAGCCCGAGGAATATCATCGCCTTTCCTTCCGGCGCGAAAGAAAACATCGTCGCGGGAATCGTTTCGACGAACGCGAACGCGACATACGAAAACACTACGACGCTAATAATCCTCGTCCGCCCGAGCACGAACGCAAGCGCCAAACTTCCGCCGATAAAAAGGAGAAAAAACGAAACATCTCCGGCGATTTTCCCCGGTAGAAAAGAGGAAAAAAAAGAAATAACATTCATACGGGAAGGAAAAGAAATGCCCGCGTCCCGAAACACGCTCTAAGACTACACCGTCGACGACAACCGGTCAATCAAACAACTCTATCCGGATTCTTCTTGCGAAAAATTCCCGACCGAGTAGTATAGAAGGAGCATATTTCTTTCTCTTTTCTATGAGTCTTCTCGTAAGGCGGCTCTTCTTCTGGATCCTCGTACTCACCTTTCTCGCAACCGCGCCCGCCATTATTCTCTTCCTGATGGGCTACCGCTATAGCTTCGAGCGGGGCGTTTTTGTCTACACCGGATCCATCTCCATTCAGACAAACCCCTCGCAAAATCTCGACATCCGAGTTGACGGCGAACCCGTTTCTTCCGAAACCAACCGCATCAACCGTTCCTACCACATCGAGGGCGTGAAGCCCGGAACGCACGCGCTCTCCGTCTCGGCACCGGGCTTCACGCGGTGGTCCAAAGAAATCACTGTGAGAAGCGGCGTCTCGACGGAATTTTGGAATATTCTCCTCGCGCGGGAACAGTACGGACAGTCAACCGTCCTCGCTCCCGAAGGCACCCTCGCCTTTTTCTCGTCTCTCGAAACAAATGAAACAATCTTTCTCTCGCAAAAAAACGGGGAAACGCTCATTACTGTCCTCGACACCGAAAGCGGAAACCGCCGACAGCTATTCTCAACCATTGAATTCTCCCCCGACCCGAAACATCCGGACATCGCCCTCCGCCAGTCTCCCTCCAATACCGCCCTCTTCCTCGCCACCTTCACGCATACCAACACCGGCGAAGAGCATACCTTCCTCATTCACACCGAAACCGGAAACACTGTTGATCTCAAGGACATCGTGCGCGTTCCTCTCCCGAGAGATGTCCGCTGGAATCCCGAGAACGGTTCGCTTTTTTTCCTCTCCGGAAATGTTCTTTTTGAATTGTCAACCGATGCTCCTCTGCAAGAAAAATCGCTCTCCGAAAATATCGAAAGCTATGACCTCGTCGACAATACCATTGTCGCCCTTGAACCGAAAACCGGTATACTTTTTTCATTTCCCGCAAGAAACCCAGATCGAAAAACCCAAATAACCACCGCTCCACCGGAAGATTTCAATGGAAATTTCGCGACACCTTTCTCTCTGGTCGCCTATGACAAGACCCGCGTCGCCGCGATACACCGAGAAACCGGCGATCTTTTCCTCTACAACAAAGGCGAGGAACGCGAATGGTTCAAGAAACTCTCCTCCGATGCCGCGGGATTTCAATTTTCCGATGACGGCAAAAAATTCCTTTTCTGGACCGACTGGGAAATCTTCACCGTGTTCACCCGAAAATGGGAAGTGCAACCGGTTCGAAATGAAGGTGATCGCCTCGATATCGAGCGGTTTTCGAGCGCCATAGACCATGTCCAATGGTCCAAAGACTACGAACACGTCATCTTCTCCATCGAGAAAAACATCAAAATAACCGAGCTCGACGATCGTGGAGGACGAAACACTACGAGCATCATTGCGCTTCCCGCATCCCCGCTTCAGGTAACCGGCCTCGGCTCGCAAGACAAACTCACCTTCCTCCTCCCCGCCCGAGAGGGCGATACTGTCACCTCTCCTACTCTCTCCACTATCACCTTCCCCGAACCCATCGGCCTCTTCGGTTTCGGCGGATAAAAAAACACCCCGCTGTTAAACTTACACCCGAAAAGATTCACAAAGAAGCAAAGTTTGGGAAATGAAAAAGGGTTTGATCGGCTATGACCAAACCCCCTACTGGAGATTACACTGTCTTCTACTGCGATTTCTTCAGCAAATCCCACACAAGGAACTCCATGACCGTTTTAGTGTGTCGACAGAACTGCGCGTCCCTGTCCGATAACGGTCTTCCCAACTCCCGCACATGATGGAAACAGCCATAGCCGCATATGGAAATTGCCGGACAACTCTGGCAGGCGGGATTATTGATCGGTAGCACATCTTCCCACACCTTAATATCGGGGTGCTCGAAGATTCGAAAGTTCGGATCCATCACCGAGCCGACATTATAATCGTTCGACGCGTGACAAAAAGCGACACTTCCATCAGGTTGGACGACAAGCTGGTTATTGATCGCTCCGCAATCCACAGCTTTGAAGGAATGATCGATGAAATCATCGACTTTTCTCGCCACCTTGTCCTCGTATATTCCTATTTCCCGAGCGACAACATAGGCCTCGACCATCTTTTGAACCAAAACGGAATTGTACTCTTCCAGAGACATTTCCGCTCCCGTATAGGCATAGCTTGAGCCACCAACAAAATTGAAGCTGATCGACTCTACGGCCATTTCATCCTTCGCCCACCGGACGATGTCCGGCAGGTCATGAACGATATTCGGATTGACAGTGACAGAGAGGGTGACATTCACTCCGTGCCGTTGAAGCACGCGCAAAGCTCTCTCAATGACATCAAACGTTCCTTCGCCACGCGCCGACAGGCGAAATGCATCATTTTTCTCCTTTGGGCCATCCATCGAGAGACCGACGGACACATTACGTTTCGCGAAGAAATCAGCCTTCTCATCATCCACCAATGAGCCATTGCAAACGACCATGTAGGTCGTCTCCCCCGGCAAGCGCGCCCCCTTCATCGAATCGGCATATTCGATCGCTTCGACCAAGACCTTCCAATTTAACAGCGGTTCACCCCCATAAAAGTATATCTGAGTCTCCAGATCATCAGCGTCCGATTCGGCGATATGACTCGCGAAGTTATCAATGCCGGCCCGCGCAATCTCGCTAGTCATCAACGATGATGAACCAATCAGATCCGGATGGATATCTGGGTGTCGTTCATATTGAAAACATTGACGACATCGGAAATTACACGCCTTAGTAAGCACGAGGTACAGAATAGACATCATTTTCCTGCCGAGAGTCCACTTCTTGATATCGTCCCTGATTACATCATCGTCAGCGATACTATTCACAAGGATTCCTTGATCAAGACTCCAACGTTTCAGATCTTCATCTTCATCGGGATTCTCCTTGTATCGAAACCACTCGTCCGTACTCAAGAATATAGGCACTGGACGTAACGCATGAAACACGGCAGTCGTATCACCTCTCGACACTTCCCGAAGATATCTAGAAAATATCATTTTCATCTCCTCCAAATTTTCAAGGTTCTAAAAAAGCGGAGGAGTCAAAACTCCTCCGCGGTTATTAAGTGGGCGTGGCCACACTCACTCGGACGTCACTTCTGACCGGACTTCTTCGACCGACGCGCAGCCGACTTCGGACTGGGACAACGTCCCGATCCGCCACAGCGCCCAGACATACCGGGTTTACCGCCTTGGTTACGCAGAGCTTCGAAATCCTCCTGACGCGGAGCAACAAAAGGTACTTTTGGCTTATCCACAGGATATCTCCCTTATAAGCCTGTTTCACAAAAGCTGTTCGTGTTACGGACAGCCACTACCACAGACATTCACATCCGTGGTCATTCCTTTATATCCCTAAATCACTAGGAAGTCAACCCCTCTTCATTCGTTTTCTGCAAATACTTATCCAAGGAAGCACTTTCTTTCCAAAGCTTTCGATAATGGGGAATGTATTGGTCATGCTGCTCATACCCGAAATCTGGCTTCCCGAGAAGAGCAACAAACTGCGGAAGTCCGAGAATTACTACATTAAAAATTTCAGCAAGATCCCACTGATCAATAAGATTGGAAAGTTCTTTTTCACGAATGTGGGCATAGTAGTAAAAGTGGAGGATTTCATGGGCTATGAGCCCTTTAGCTTCTTCCGGTTTTTCGCACCACTTGTACCAGATATGAAAACGGGTGTGATCATCGGCAATATCCCCGCAATTCGTTATAGACGGAGACGCGATAATCGCTCTCTCTCGGTAGACATCAAGAGAGCCAAAAATTTTTTTTATTTCGGCAAAGTAGCGCGGAGCAATTTCATCCCAAAAAGATTGAAGTTTTTCGGAAGAAAGTTTTAGCTCGTCAGTATTTTTTTTGTAGTAGGTGTCTACATAATCGGAAATGGCTTTCTTTTGGATTTCTTTATCTTTCCCACGGTATCGCTCCAATTCCGGATGAAACTGGATAATACGCTCGTGACCAAAATCCAAAAACTCATCCTTGTCGTCGAGAAATTCAAGGATGGAATCTTTGTCATACTCTTTGTCGAGAACAAAGGTTATTGTGGGATATTCCATACACCTATAACAAGTGTTAATAATTGCTACACTGTAGCCTGTTTGAAGATCTTTTTCAATACTCGCCCTTCTCATCGGTATATATAGCGAAAGAGCGTTCGAAACGTTTAAACAGAAGAGGGGGGTATACCATGCCCCCTGCCGGGGGGGTGTTTTGATAAAGCAGAGGAGTGCCTGGTTGTACCACGCGCAAACAAAAAATGGTTATCACGCCAAGGCTCCTATCGCTTTTCATTCCCTTTCAATTTTCAAAAAAACCACCGGGTATAGAAAAACCGGTGGCTACGGAACTCTACAAACACGCTCCCCATCAAGCAAGGGTATCTTCCCACTTCGCCCATTCTTCGAGAGAACGCGCCACTATTTCATCGTCTCTTTCCAGTATTCGGACAAAACGACCATCTTCAAAGATTGTGAATGCCTCCCACGGGATAGGTATGCTCATGCAATTCCGATTATCGGGAATATCGATATCGCCACCCTTGTTCAGAAAAAGAAGAACGGCCAAAGAAAACGTTTCCGGATGGTCTTCCAGAAATTGCATGAAACTTCTCACCCCGCCGCCGCCTATTCGCGTAAATACGGCAATATTTTCTCGATCAATGCCGAGAAATTCGAAAACTTGATCGAAGATCGGATCCTTTGGAAGGCGATTCCCCAACCCAATGAAAATAATTCTCCGATCGCGACGATTTCCCGATTCAGTCTGGCAACCTTCACATTCATTGTTCATGAACATTCAACCCTCATGGTGTCATAGCAAGGAACTACGGAAAAAGAACTGCTCCGGCTTAAGATAAGCCATTTTTCGTTCTTTGTCAAAGAATATTGATTTCCCAAAGTACTCAAAGTGTTCAAAGCTCCCCTGTTCAAAGCTCCTCAATTTTGTAGTCATCAAATTCCACATCCATAAAACCTCCATTAAATCATTCTATTTCTCTAATGCTAAATAATTTATATTGCACATTGCTAACTTTGTCGTTCCGGATAAATACAGATGTACCCGGTTCTAATAAGACTTTATTCGCTGAATAACCACACTTCTTTTTTACTTTATTTTTTGAATCATTTTGAAACCAATCACCCTTGTCTGTATATTCTGCAATTTTCTCCCATTTACCACCGTTTTTTCCATCTGTCAGATCTCGGTATAACTCCAACATCACTGACTTTTTATCAGGGTTTGTCATTACTATAAATTTAACTCCAATCCATATGTTACTTGGCATTACTCCATTAGGAGTATTCCATTTAGCCTTATTTTCTTCTGACGGTTTATTAACGCTATATACACCCTCATGAATCACCTCTTTTTGAAAAACTGCACGTCCATCATAAAGTAGCCTCCCATAATATGTTGCACCTAAACAAGGATTTTTTAATGTTGCGTCTTGATGTTCACTTCTTGCACCTATGACTATTCCTTGAGAACTTACTGTGCCAGATTCAGAGATACGTTTTGCATATACAGTAACTTCAACATTATTCCATTTTTTCTTCTTAGTATTATCGTACACGTACATTCTTGGAGCACTCCCTTGTAATTGCGCCGTGCCTGCCCCATCAATAAAAACCGTTCCATTTCCCCGAGCAATAAATTCTGAATCAAAGCTGTCCACTTTACCACTTGGTATGGTTCTTGATTCATTATTGCTCCAACTCGTTGAATTCCATATTCGCCCACCTTTTTTTGTGGGATACAACATTTGAATTTGTACCTGATCACTTATAGCACTTACATTACTTTCTGGTTGATTTAAAGTACTTAAGTCTATAATTTTTGATGGATTATCTTTGATAATTTCCTGATAATTATCATTTACTTCAACCACGGGAGACTTATTATTTGACCAATAATATGTAGCTAAAAAATAGATTACAGACAAGACTAAGCCAAGTATAAAAATTATCAAAATTGGCTTTATAATAGGTACTGCCTTAATCCAACGATATAACCCCATATGTTCAAAAAATTGCTAATGATTGTATTTTTCCAATCACGCTCCAGAGAAACATCAATACTTAGTTGATCTTGTTTAGCATCATACACTGTAAATATCGTTTCAGGAATATTGTTTTCTCTATCCAATTCAGAAAGCGTAACTACCTTAACTTTTTCCATCTGAATTTTTTTCAGAATACTTTCAAAATTATCGATTGAATACTCAGTAAATACAGATGGTGTATCTTTTGATATTTTATGAAACATGAGAAAGAGTGTTTGTTTATATTTTTTGGCGTCTTCTATTGCATTATACACATCCGAAACCGATGCTCTATCACTATAAACTTGAAAAACTCCAACCTCAAGTGGATCTGGAAAGGGAAAAGGCTGAGGAATAATGGTTGTTGCTCTGGCAAATTTATAGTATTTTCCTATGATTTTTTTAACAGCCTCATTAGTACTTCCATCCGGATATATATACCAGTTTGGTGCTGAATTTATCTTATTTTGAATAAGAAATTGCAGCGCATTCTGCGTATCGTTATCAAAGCCTGCTAAATCGTTTACCCTGTCATATTCGAATACAGCGTTTTTGTGCAATTCTGAATGATTCGCTATATTCCAGCCATATTCGTTTTGCAACTTTTTTATTTCTTCAATAGATAAATATTTTTTCTTACCAATAGCACTAGTAATAACTGCTGTATTAGCACTCATTTCATACTTTTTCATTAAATCAGCCACATCCATAATTGATGCCCATCCATCATCAAAGATGATAACAATCTTCGCATCATCCTGATCTGGCACTAACATAAAATCAGCAATGCTAAGCGTTGATTGTTCTCCTTGTTTCGCTTTCGCAATAAATCGTATCCCGTCAACTTTCGACCAATCAAAATTAGCATCACTTTTGTTCCAACTAGCTATTAACCAACTACCAAGCACACTCTTCCGTAACTCACCCTTACTAGCGCCAAATTGAATCCATTCCCCTTCCCTATGCTCATTTTGATAATTTATTATTTTTTCAATATTGAACACGGTTTCCTTCTCCCAATTATTATTGGAAAGACTAATATCGATGCCCTGTAAAGAACTTATCTGATCAACCTTAATTTTGAAATATAAATTTTTCTCTTGAAGATCTAAATTAATACTTTTTGATACATCTAAATATGAACCGTCAAGGGGCGTTTTTAACTCGAGGATTTTATTATCAACATCAGCCAAAATTTTACCAGCTGTTCCTGATTTTGATACTACCCAATCGTTAGCTATTAATGCGGATAATTCTTTAATCTGAACACGGGATCGTAATATCTCCTGTGTGTCTACTATTTTATTAACCTCTATATGACGCTCTAAACCATTGATAACATTCATTCTTATAGAGTATTGATTGCCACTATCAGTTTTTATCTTCAAGGTAGTGCGCTCACTATTATAAACAATATCAGCAACTTCTTTGCCAAGGCTGATTGATGTTACATATGAGACATTCATCCCTTTCTTTTTGTAAGAGATAGATTCACACGGGACAGCTTTATTATACGTTGGAGAACACCAACCACTAAACGGTTCATTTTGGCCCAATTCTGTTTTAATGTCGACGCCTTCTGGTAAATACTGCTTAATCGTTAACTGTTGATCGTTATTATCCCCTTTTGCGGTAAGAGTGAGGCCGTCACGACTTATTTTTGCTCCTGGAAAAAGATGGAACATCTGCTCATAAGAATGCTCCTCTTTTGACTCTAAGTTATCAAACACTATAATCGTGGAATCCTCAACTAACACAATTGCTCTCTGATGTGAAACGCCAGGATTAAGCGTATGTTGAGCAGATTGATATACAAATCCATCACCCTCATGAAAGGATCCTGTTTCAACCTTTTTATTCCCAGGGATATCCCCCATCTCTTGATCTTTTCCATCAACCACAACCGTATTATGAGCTCTTGTGCCATGGAAGTACGTCCGATAGGGTTCTGTGCTATAGGAATACAGCCCAGCATCAGGCATTAATGCAACACCCTTTCCATAAAGATTAAAACTTAGAGCGTCCAAATCACTATGATCAGTCCTATAATTTCCAACATCAAAAATTATTTGTGTTTGATTTTTGTAGGATTTTCCTTTTTTCCATCCAGATCTCATTATAGTTTCGCCACTAGATGGATACTGCACATTTAGTTTCATCGGCTTATCACCATATGCGCCTTGAGTTAGGACATACAGCAAATCCGGACGTTCGGATGCGATCTCTTTATACATCCCAGCGAGACCCAATTGCCTACTTATTGAAGCGCCAATCAACGGAACTGAAAGATCTGGCTGCAACATATGCACCATATATGAAACCATTTTATCTATTTTTTGACTAGGAAAATTTTCAATGAATATATTATTTTCTTTTAGATATTTATTAATTTCAAATATCTTCTCTAGAACATAAACATGGTAATACGGTGAGTTCTCTACGAGCACACCATCCTCATCTACAATACCGTTAATCATTCCAACTATTCTTTCTGACGACAACTTGAACCAATCTTGAGCACTAGAATTATCAGGATAATTCACTGAGAGTAGTAGAAGCGCCGCAGCCTGATCAAGACCATGGTTAAAATCACTCTCAAAATGGTTAGGATTTGCCAAAAAATCCCCATGTACTTTCAAGGCTCTAACAATTTTTTCATCCAGTTCTTTTGATAGCTTATTTTCTTGCAGTAGTTTCTCCCGAACATCAATAAGCGTCATTGTTCTAAACGCTACCCCATGATAATCCCACGAATGAGGCTCGTTCATTCCCCTATCTATAAATGAGTCAATAATAGCAATCACTCTATCCTTATATTTTTCATCCCCAGTTTTTCTCCACGCGAAAAGAAGATCTCTAACAGGCTGAAGATTATAAAAATTAAAACGCCAATAAATATCCGCGTATGGATCCTCACGCCAAGTAATCTCTGGTATCTCTGTTGGGGAAAAACGACTCACTTCATACTTATTTTCAAAAATTTGATCCGCTATTCGAATATCACCTTCCTCTATGTAGGAATACATAACTTCTTTCCCGAAGTGAATAGGTCGATAGTATGTATGCACTTTATCAAGCAAGGATTTCAAGTGTGGATAAAATATGAAAGCTAGCACGAATATAACAACGGTAACTATGAGTAATTTCCGAGTTTTCTTTTCTTTGATGTTCATAGGATTTTATCTTGTGCCCCAGTGAGTTTTTTTAAGAGTTAGAATTGCGTAAGGCATTTGCCAAATCATCACAAGTGTATAAAAAATTGAAAAAATTGGCATGTAAAGCCAGTATTTTTCTTTTTGTATGATATATAAGAATGCCCCAAAAAGAGATCCCATTGTTATTACTCCCAAAAGAAAAGTAAGAAGAAAAAATGGATTATAATGAAAGATTGTCATGTAGATCACCCATCCCACAACAATTGGGCCAAGTGTAGGTAATATCAGGTTAATATAAAATGATAGTGATGCTACTGGGTGCTTCTTCCACATAAAAGACGATGATACAAAACCCTCTCTTATCCATGATTTTTTCCACCTAAGTTGCTGTTTTAAAAACTTCATATATTTCTCTGGAACAATTGTGATTGCTTTCGCGCTTTCACAATAGGCTATTCTCCAATGACGAAGAACAAAATTAGTGAGGCTTCTATCATCGCCAAAAGTACTTCGCGTTCCCATAAACATCTGATTTCGCCATGATGAAAGTATAGGCATTATTGCTTCTCTACGATACGCAGAAAAACAACCTGGGCAACAGGTTACTACTCCAAAAAGACTTTCTGCGGACTTAAAAATATCATACGAAATTGCATACCGAATAGACTGCATTTTCGTTAGTGTATTTATACAGTGATTGGCTACACCAGTATTTCCAGAAACCGCCCCAACTTTCTTATCTGAAAAATGTTGGGTAAGTATTTGTATCGCATTTGGGTACAAAAAGCTATCTGAATCAACAAATACTATTATCTCGTTTTTCGACTGAAGAATTCCTTCAGACATAGCTTCTCGTTTTCCCTTATTAACACCAAGCGATATCGGCAAGACTTTTCCTTTCCAAAGCTGACCCGCTCTTTGCATTTCAGAATATGTTTTATCTGTCGAACCATCATCAACTACTATGCATTCAATGTTTCCCTTATAATCAGACTCCATGCAGGCTTGTATAGTCTTATAAATTGATTCTTCTTCATCTTTTGCAGCGATAACAATACTAACATTTGGGTATATATATTCTTTATTTACCTCATGAGAATGAATATCTGCGTCATCATGAATAAAAGAAAGTGGCAAACGTGAAATAAGAAATACACCCGCTAAAAAAGAGTATACATACCAAAGCGAAAACCCTTCAGCATGTAAAAAATAGATAATTTTATACAAAAACACTAACGATAAAATTAGGATAAATACAAACAGAGCAAAAAAATAATTCATTCGCTCTTGAATAAGTTTTAAGGCTTGAGCATAATTTTTCATCATATTTTTCCAACAAAAAAACGGGCTTAGTCCCGCTTTCCCAAAACCCTCCATTTCGGAAAAAGCAACAGAAGCTTCAATAAATCAAGCTTTTTTGTGAAACCCTCTCTCCTTGCCCGTATCATTACCGGCATTTCCTCATTGTATCCCCTCAAACACGCTTGTCAAGAAAAATTATTCCGCGCGAACGCCACAAACCGCCGGAGGATTTCCATGGGGACGGTGACGGTTTCTCGGGAGCATCGTTCTTTGAGAGATTCGGCTTCTTCGGGCTTTAAATAGCCATGATGTTTGTAGGCATCAATCCGAATCGCGATGCCGCTCGCCTCAAGCTCCGGATGAAATTGCAAAAAAAGGAAACGATGCCTTCATACGCGCTCCAAAAAAAAGAATGAACGCCCCCGCCGCAGCACCAAACATCCCTCGCGACAAGCGAGGGATGTTTCAAAATACAAAACTCTAGTGGCTATAGCTATTGACACTATTCGATTCCTATGCTACAAAGAACCTACCTCAAGGGAGGAGGGATCTCTTTTCTTCTTGGGGTGTATGTGAAGGGTCTCGATGGGATTTTTTTGTATCCCCTCAAGAATCCTTTGCGTTTTAGCTGCTTTACAACAGTAGTTGGAGGCTTCAGTGAAACGACTGGTCTTGTTATTGGGTCTAATAACCCTTTCCGATCCCCTAGCTTTCGCTAACGGCAAGGCGAGTGGCGCGCATGAAATCCCGATTGATGCGGACACCTATACGGTATCCGCCGAACCGGGAAAAAACTTCGGAAACGAAGAGGGTCTCTCCATAAAAGCGGGAAGCAACCCGCTCGTCCGTTTCCGGGTTGATCCCGCGAGCACCCTTCCTGAAGGGACTACGGGATCCGACATTCAAAAGGCGAGTCTCTGGGTTCGCGTCGGAAAAATAACGACGGGTGGAACAGTGGTCGTTGCGCCCGCAGAAAGCGACTGGGATGAGTTTGGCGTCACCTATGACACCAGACCAGTCCTCGGGGCGATTTTTTCGAAGGCAACCATTGGAAAGCAAGGACAGCTCATCCTCATCGACGTAACGGAGCATGTGCGATATTGGCTCGACACTGGAGCTAAGTTCTTCAGCTTTTCCTTCGAAGTTGCGGGAAACTCCGCCGCTGAAGCATTGCTCGATAGCATGGAGTCTCTCGGACAGTCTCCGCGCCTCATGATTTCTCTGAAACCAGCACCTGGTCAACAGGGTGAAAAGGGTGATCGAGGCGAAAAAGGCGACACCGGTCCGGCTGGTCCACAGGGTCCAGCAAGCACCGTTCCCGGTCCACAGGGTCCGGCTGGTCCACAGGGTCCGGTTGGTCCGGCAAGCACCGTCCCCGGTCCGCAGGGTCCGGCTGGTCCGCAGGGTCCAGCGGGTCCAGCAAGCACCGTTCCCGGTCCAAAGGGCGACACCGGTCCGGCTGGTCCGCAGGGTCCGGCAGGTCCACCAGGTCCGGACAGCAACGTC
>Ga0268298_10002425_pt1 | contig 20415 bp, 14 predicted proteins | sample WWTPWeurt_MetaG_FD_194462 | JGI IMG/M metagenome (GOLD analysis project Ga0268298, IMG submission 194462) | Activated sludge microbial communities from WWTP in Nijmegen, Gelderland, Netherland - WWTP Weurt | ecosystem: Engineered > WWTP > Aerobic digester > Activated sludge | place... | reverse complement strand
TGCCCGCCGTGGCGATGAGGGTGTCGTCGCCAGCCATGCCGTAGAGCTTGTCGTTGCCGCTGCCGCCCGTCAGGCTGTTGGCCAAGGCGTTGCCGATGCCGGTGAAGTTGAGGGCGCCGGTGTAGGCGAGGTTCTCGACCAGCACCCAGGGAGCGAGGCTGTAGGCGGTCAGCGCGGTCTGCACCGTGTCGCTGCCGCCGGCGTCGATGCCGGCGGCGGTTTTCTCGTTGATGATGTCGCCCGCGCCGACGATGTAGGTATCGTCGCCGGCGCCGCCCGCGAGGTTGTCCGCGCCGGCGCCGCCGTCGAGGGTGTCGTTGCCCGCCGCGCCGGTGATCTTGTTGGCCAGCGCATTGCCGGTGCCCTTGAAGGCATTGGCACCGAGGTGTTCGAGGTTCTCGATCATGGCGTAGCCGGCGATGCTGAACTCGGCCAGGCGGGTGCTGACGACATCCACGCCGGACACATCGACGATGGTGTCGGCCAGGTCGATGTCCATCAGATAGGTGTCGTTGCCCACGCCGCCGTCGAGGGTGTCGATGTCGGTGCCGCCGTCGAGGGTGTCGTTGCCGGTGCCGCCGAGCAGGCTGTCGGCACCGGCGCGGCCGAGCAGGGCGTCGTTGCCCGCGCCGCCGGTGAGGGTGTCGGCGCCGTCGAGGCCGTCGAGCACTTCATTCTTGGACGTGCCATCAAGCTTGCCCTTGTTGTCGTCGTCGGACAGATACTTGTCCGCCCTGACGGTTCGTGAAACGCCGGAGGCCCCGACATCCGTGGCGTCGCCGTCACCGATCTCGACCTTCTCGACATGCACCATGCGATCGGTTCGCCCGGAGCTGTTGGACATCGAGACAATCTCGCCGGTGTTCTTGCCGTTCAGGGTGTAGCCGTCGCCCGGCAGGTCGATGATCAAAATCGCCACGGCATCGGCATCGACGTCGCCGGAGAGCCTGGCGGTGTCCGATTCGGCCTCGGGATTGTCCGAGTTGCCGAAGTCGATGATGTTGTAGCCACCACCACCGTCGATGGTGTCGTTGCCCGCGCCGGACTGGATGACGTTGTTGGCGTCGTTGCCGGTGGCGGTAACGTCGATCTCGACCAGGTTGCCCGCGCGGTCCTTGAAGTAGAGTTCCTCGACGTCGGTCGGCAAGATGAAGTTGTCGATCACGGCCCAGACTTCGTCGAGGCCGCTGCCGCCGCTCTCGCTGACCAGGTCGCCGAGGTCGCCGACAATGTACACGTCGTTGCCGGTGCCGCCAAACATGGAGTCGTTGCCGGCGCCACCGTCGATGAAGTCGTTGCCGCCGCCGGCGAGGAAGGTCTCGGCCGCGGCCGAGCCGAGAAAGGCGCTGGCGATGTCGAGGGCATCGTCGAACTGGGTGGGATCGGTGATGTCGGGCAGGGCGCCGAACATGTCGGCGTCGCTCACCATCTTGCCGGTCACGCCGCCATCGCGCGTCGCCATCAGCAGCGCGCCGCCCATATAGTTGGTGGAGAGCCGCGGGATGGTCAGATTACTGGTGTAATCGAGCAGGGTAACCGCATCGGTGATGGCGACCCCCGTGCTGCCGTCGAGCCAGCGGCCCTTGATGGCATTGCCGGCGCCGTCGCTCCAGACCAGCAGCAGCATGCCGCTGTTGAGCCGGGTTATGGCGTGAAAGTTGTTCTCGACGCCGGTCGCGAGCTCGATCGCCGAGCCGACGAAATCGCCAAAGATAGTGTAGCGCTGGCCGTAGAGGGTGGTGGCGCTGTCCTTGGTCTCTATCCAGGTGGCGAAGAAGTAGGATCCGTCGTTCGTCCAGGCCAGCCTGAGGCTGGTGCCACTGGCCGTCGGATCCTGCTGCGGGTAGATCGACGCCACCGGGTCGGCGTCGTAATCGACGATGACGAGTCCTACGGTGCTATGCGGCACCGTGGATGGCGAGCCGTCGAGCTTGACAGGTGTTCCCGAGCCATCGGCGGCATAAAGGTAAGTGGTCACGCCGCCCACGCCGCCACCGGACGCGAAGGGGAGGACGCCGTTGTAGAAGGGCAGCTCCAGGTGTTCGGTCAAGTTGGAAGGATCGAATACCATGTCGCCCGCGTCCTCCGGCACATAACCGAGGCCGTTGGCCTGCTGCTCGAAGCCGCGCAGCCACAGCGTGCCGCCGGTTTTCCCGGTGCCCTGGGTCCAGCCGAGGTCGAAGCCGTCGTAACCGTCCACCCAGGGAATGATCACCGGGTTGATCTGGTTGCCGGCGGCGGTGGGGGTGAGGCGGGTCTCGACCGAGATCCGGCTGCCCTGGTAGTCGAACAGCTGGCCGTAGATGCCGCCGAGGCTTCCGTCCTGTGCCGTGCCGGTCACGCTGCCGTTCGTGGCGGCGTTGGTCGATTCCCACGCCACGCCGAAGCCGCCGAAGGCCGCGCCGTAGTCATCGATCGGCGCCAGCCGCGGACGGTGCTGGATGTTGGTGGTGTAGGTGTTGGCGCGGCTGGCGCCGGCGGTGTTGAGGTAGGGCAGCATGCCCGGCCCGGCGTCGAAGGCGGTGAACTCTTCGGTGACGTAGTCGTAGGCGTAGCGGCGGAAGTAGATGCCGGATTCGCTGCCGTCACCCTCGGTCCAGGCGACGATGTAACTGTCGTCGAGCAGGTGGGTGACGGAGTGGTCGATCCGCGCCTTGTCGCCGGGCGACCGGGTGTAGCTGATATCGAGCAGGTTGGCCATGACGTGCCTCGTTCAAGTCGGAAGCTGCGACGCAAATAGGGATATTATGCGCGGTCCCGAAGGAAATGAAGTCCCCAATTCCGGTTAGTCGCGTCAGGGTTCGTGGAAGGCCCGCCGCGTGCTGTCGATGATCGGGTCGAACAGGTAGCGCAGCGCGGTGCGCCGGCCGGAAACGATTTCCACCTGCGCCAGCATGCCGGGAGTGAGCGCGCCGCTATCGACCTTTTTCAGTTCTTCGGCGGGTATCTCCACCCGTGCTTTGTAGAAGGACTGGCCCTGGCTCAGTTCGTCGCGGAAGGTGCTGCCCGACACATGGGTCACCTTGCCCTTGAGGGTGATATGCGAGCGCGACTTGTAGGCGGTGAGCCGCACGCGCGCATCGAATCCCGGCGCCACCACGTCGATGTCGTCGGGCGAGACGCGCGCCTCCACCACCAGTTGCTCGGCCTCGGGCACCACGTCGAGGATGGCGCCGCCGGGCGGGATGACGCCGCCCAGCGTGGTCAGCTTGAGGTTGATCACCACGCCGTCCTGTGGCGCGACTACTTTGGTGCGCGCCAAGCGCTCGCGCGCCACACCTTCCCGCTCACGCGCGCTGGCGAGGCCGGCCTCGGTCTCGGCGATCTTCTGCCGGGCACGGGATAGTTCGGCGGCGTTCTCGCCGATGATGGCCGCCGTCTGCGCCTGCTGGCTTTCGAGTTGCAGCAGGCGCGGTTTCGAGATGTAGTTCTGCTCGAAAAGCTTGCGGTTGATCTGTCCTTCCTCGGCGGCGTTGGCGGCCAGTTGCCGCAGCGAGGCGTCGCGCGATTGCCAGTGCGTCGCCTCGCGTCGGGTATCGATCAGCCGAGCTTCGAGTCCGGCGATTTCCTTGCGGGCGATGGCCAGCGCTGCCCGGGGCTCGGTATCGTCGAGCAGGGCAAGCGCGTCGCCGGCCTTGACGCGATCGCCTTCCTTGACATGGATGGCGCGGACGATGCCGCCTTCGAGGTGCTGCACGGTGCGTACGCGCCCGGCTGGAATCACCTCGCCCATGGCCACGGCGCCGGCGTCCAGTTCCGCCAGCGTGCCCCACAGCAGCAGGGCGCCGAAAGTCAGGCCGACGAGGACGAAGACCAGACGGACATCGCGCCGGGTGTCGGCGGGAATGGCGAACTCGGGCTCCGCCAGCTTGGCGAACTGCTCAGGCGCCGCCACGTCGCGCCTCCGCCAGCGAACGCACGCTCGTCTGCAGCTTCGCCAGTACCTCGTCGCGCGGGCCGAAATGCTGGATCTGGCCGTCGACCATCACGGCCAGCAGATCGGCGCCGGCCAGCAGCGAGGGGCGGTGGCTGATCATGATCACCGTTGCCCCGCCGTCACGGGCCTGGGCGATCGCCTGCAGCAGGGCCTGCTCGCCTTCGGCGTCGAGGTTCGAATTGGGCTCGTCGAGTACCACCAGCTTTGGCTGGCCGAAGAGGGCACGGGCCAAACCGACGCGCTGGCGCTGCCCGGCGGAGAGCGCCGTGCCACCGGCGCCGACTTTCGTGTCGTAGCCGTGCGGCAGGCGCAGGATCATTTCGTGGCAACCGGCCTTCCGTGCCGCGGCCACGACGTCGGTGTCGGCCGCCTCGGCGAAGCGCGCGATGTTGTCGCGTACCGAGCCGGCGAAGAGTTCGATGTCCTGCGGCAGGTAGCCGCAATGGTGGCCGAAGTCGGCGCGGTCCCAGGTATAGACGTCGGCGCCGTCGAGTCGCACGACGCCCGAGCGCGGCTGCCAGACGCCGCAGATCAGCTTGGCCAGGGTGGACTTGCCGGCCGCCGAGGGGCCGATCAGTCCCAGCCAGGTTGCGGCGGGGACCTGCAGGCCGACGCCCTTGAGCGTCGGCTGTTCGCTGCCCGGCGGTGCATACACCAGCCGCTCCACGGTCAGCGCGCCTTGGGGCACCGGCAGTTGCATCGCCGATTCGCGGCGCGGGAATTTTTCCAGCGCGAGGTTGATGCGCATCACCGCGACCCGCGCACCGACGAGGTTGTTCCAGGCGCCGATCATCATCTCCAGTGGGGCCAGGCCGCGCGCGGCGAGGATGTTCGTCGCCACCATGGCGCCGATGGTCAGCTCATCGTGGATCGCGTACCAGGCGCCGGCCGCGCTCATGGTCAGGTTCAGCATCAGTCGCACCCACTTGGCCAGTCCGGCCAGCGCGCCGGCGCGGTCGCCGGCATGGCTTGCTTCGGCCATCGAACGGCCCTGGGCGGCGTGCCAGTAGTCGCGCATCGCCGCGCGCATGCCCATCGCCTCCGCGGCCTCGGCGTTTTGCATCACGCCGTCGATGCGGCGCTGCGCCGCGATCGCGGACTCCCCCGCGCGCCGCAGCCCCGGGCCGGTCAGCGCCTCGGTAGCCAGGGTCAAGGCGACCAGCAGCAGCGTGCCGAAAAGCATGGCATGGCCCAGCCCGGTGTGCATCAGATAGACCGCCACGAGAAACACCGGCACCAGCGGCGCGTCGAACAGCGTGGCCAGCCCCTGCGCGCCGGCGACAAAGCCGCGCACCGCCTGCATGTCGCGCAGCGGCTGGCTGTTGGGTTCGGAGGCGCGGGCGGACTGGGCGATGGCTGCGTCGAGCAGTTTCGGCCCCAGCGTCAGCGCGTAGCCGTTGCCGATGCGCAGCAACAGGCGCGCGCGCACCGTCTCGATCGCCGCCGAAGCCGAAAGGGCGAGGACCACGATCAGCGTCAGCAGCCACAGGGTATCGACGCTGCGCGACGTCAGTACGCGGTCGAAAACCTGCAGGGAATACAGCGGCAGGGCGAATAGCAGCAGGTTCGAGGCCGTGCTGGCCAGCGCCACCATTAGCAGCGCTCGCCGGTCGAGACCGGCGAGCGCTGGCGAGCGCAAAACTTCCGCCGTCCGCTGGAACATCGTTTGCCCCCATTATGGATACGGCAATTGTAACCATGCTCCGGCCAATGCACCACTCAATGCAAGTCGAGGTGGGTGCTGGTGCCAACAGGGACGAAGCGCACCAATCAGCCGTGTGGCCGCAGCCACCATTGTCGTCGGGCCGGCAATCACGCCCAGACCTTTGCAGGCGGCTGAAGCCTTCTGGCAGGATTCGCTGGCCGCCTATGCGCTGCTGGCGGGCTATTTCGGCATGCTGCTGGCGCTGGCGCTCTACAACCTGCTGTTGTGGTTTTCCTTGCGCGATCATAACTATTTGACCTATGTCCTGTTCGCGACCAGCATGGCCGTGGGGCAGTTGTCCCTCAATGGTTTTGGCAATCAATTCCTCTGGCCCGATTGGCCGGCGTGGGGCAATCTCGCCTATACAATCGGCTTCGCCGCGGCAGGACTGTTCGGCGCTTTGTTCACCCGCGGCTTCCTTGCCACCCGGCACAACCTGCCGCGGCTCGATGGTGCCGTCATCGGCCTGGCCGCCCTGTTTGCGGTCTGCACGCTGTTGCCGTTGGTGGCGCCCTATCGGCTAGCGGCGATCCTGAGTTCGCTGACCGGGGTCACGTTTTTCGTGGTAGCGGTTTTCGCTGGCCTGCGCTGCTGGCGGGCCGGGCAGCACGGCGCGCGTACCTTTCTGCTGGTATGGACCGTGCTGCTGCTGGGTGTCGCCGTGGTCGGCCTGCGCAACCTGAACCTGCTGCCAACCACCTTTTTCAGTTTCTATGCCATGCAGATGGGATCGGCGCTGGAAATGCTGCTGCTCTCCTTTGCCCTGGCGGATCGGATCAACGGCCTGCGACGCGAGAAGGATGCAGCCCAGGGCGAGGCGCTGGCCACCAAGCAGCAACTGGTCGGAGCCCTGCAACGTTCGGAGGCGAGTCTCGAGCGGCGCGTGGCCGAGCGCACGGAGGACCTGGAGGGGGCCAACGCCAGGCTGCGCGAGAACGAGCGCCAGTTGCAGGCCCTGGCCCATACCGATACGCTGACGGGCCTTGCCAACCGGCTGCTGTTCGACGCGCGCCTGGAACAGTCGATGCAGCAGGCGCGGCGCAACCTCGGACAGATTGCCCTGCTGCTGGTCGATCTCGATCACTTCAAATCCATCAATGATAGGCACGGCCACGCCATTGGCGACGCGGTGCTGCACTGTGCGGCGGAGCGCTTTCGCGCGGCGGTGCGCGAGGCTGACACCGTGGCGCGGCTGGGCGGTGACGAGTGCGCAATAGTGCTGGCCGCGATCGGCAGTGCCGCCGATGTCGAACGCATGGCGGACAAGATCGTCGCCGCTCTGCGCGAACCGATGCGCGTACTCAACATGCCGCTTGAACTCAGCTGCAGCATCGGTCTTGCAATGTTTTCCGGGGGCGTGCTTTCGCCGGCGGAACGGCTGCGGCGGGCGGATCAGGCGATGTATGCGGCGAAGGATGCCGGACGCGGGTGCTACCGGATGGCTTAGCTAAGCCAGGCATTCGAAGGCTTCGATCACCTCCGTCGGCGCCTGCACCAGTTCGATCAGCACGCCTTCGCCGGCAATCGGGAACTGCTCGTTGGCCTTGGGGTGCAGGAAGGTGATGTCGAAGCCGGCGGCGCCCTTGCGGATGCCGCCCGGCGCGAAGCGCACGCCCTGCGCGGTGAGCCATTCGACGGCTTTCGGCAGATCGTCGATCCAGAGGCCGACGTGGTTCAGCGGCGGTTCGTGCACGGCCGGCTTTTTTGCCGGATCGAGCGGCTGCATCAGGTCGACCTCCACCCGGAAGGGGCCGTTGCCCATCTGGGTGATGTCCTCGTCCACGTTTTCCCGCTCGCTGACGTAGTTGCCGGTGACGGCCAGGCCGAACATTTCGACCCAGAGCTTTTTCAGGCGGTCCTTGGAGGGGCCGCCGATGGCGATCTGCTGGATGCCGAGCACCCGGAAGGGGCGCGCCGAGGATTGCTGCGTCATGTATGCGTTCTCCGCTGCCGACGTCGCGCGAACCGCCTCAGGCGCGCCGCACGAGCATCAGGGTTTCCTTTCGACGCACTCGCGTATGCGGGCGAGCAGGTCGTCTTCGTCGTAGGGTTTGCCCATGTAGTGATTCACGCCGATTTCCTGGGCATGCAGGCGGTGCTTGTCGGCGGTGCGCGACGTGATCATGATGATCGGGATGTGCCGCAGGCGCTTGTCGCCGCGAATGTTGCGCGCCAGTTCGAAGCCGTCCATGCGCGGCATTTCGATGTCCAGCAGCATGACGTCGGGCATCACATCGACCAGCTGCTCGAGCGCATCGACGCCATCCTTTGCGGTCAGCACATGGTAGCCGTGACGGGCCAGCAGCCGGCCGCTGATCTTGCGCACCGTCAGCGAATCGTCGACCACCATCACGGCCGCGGCGGCGCCGGTGACCGGGGTTGCGGCGGCAGCGCCGGATGATTCCTGGGCGACGGGAGCCGGGGCCTCCGCCGTCGTTTCCGCCTGCACCGGCGCGGCGTGGGCGAGGACGCGAGCGGCCAGCGCGATCGGGTTGATGATCAACACCACCTCGCCGTTGCCCAGCACCGTGGCCCCGGCCAGTCCGGGTACGCGGGCCAGCTGCGGCCCGACGGCCTTGACCACGACTTCCTGGTTGCCGGAAAGGCTATCGACTTCGAGCGCGACGCGCTCGGTTCCGCCCTTGACCAGCAATATCCAGTGGCGCCGCTGCTGCGGCGGAGTCGGATCCTTTTCGCCCAGCAACGCGGCCAGGTAGTGGTAGGGATAACGGTTCCCCAGCCACTCGGTGCTGCCCGCGGCGCGGATCCTTGCCGCAGCGTCGGGCTTGTTTTCGGTGGCCTGTTCGATCATCGACGAGGGAATGGCATAGCGCCGGCTGCCGGCCGTGACCAGTACCGCCTGGGTGACGGCCAGCGTCAGCGGCAGGTAGATGCGGAAGGTGGCGCCACGCCCGGTGACCGAGTCGATCTCGATGCGGCCGCCGAGGCTGGCCGTTTCGTTTTTCACGACGTCCATGCCGACGCCGCGTCCGGCCAGCGTGGTCACCTCCCTCGCGGTGGAAAATCCGGCCTGCATGACCAGCTGCGCCAGCGTGGCTTCGTCGGGGTCCGCGTCGGCCGCGATCAGTCCGTGCTCCACGGCGCGGCTCCGTATCCGCGGAAAGTCGAGGCCGGCGCCATCGTCGGCGATGGAAACCACGATTTCGTTGCCTTCCTGCGCCAGCGAAAGCGTGATCTGGCCGATCGGATCCTTGCCGGCCGCGTGGCGTCCGGGCGTGTCTTCGAGGCCGTGGGCCACGCTGTTGCGCAGCATGTGTTCGAGCGGGCCGGCCATTTTGTCCAGCACCGAGCGGTCGAGCTCGGTCTGACCCTGGCGGATGTCCAGGTTGGCGCGCTTGCCGGTATCCTTGGCCGCCTGCCGCACCACGCGATGCAGCCGCTCGGCCAGGCTCTCGAAGGGCACCATGCGCACGCCCATCAGGCGCTGCGACAGTTCGCGGGAAAGGCGCGCCTGGGCGGCGAGCGCTGCGTTGGCCTGATCGAGGTTGCGCATCAGGGTCTGCTGCACGGTGGCGACGTCGTTCACGCTTTCCGCCATCATCCGCGCCACTTCCTGGAAACGGGTGAAGCGGTCGAACTCGAGCGGATCGAATTCCACCGCCCGCTCGCTGGCCAGCGCCTGCTGCGATTGCATCTGCGACTCGGCCTGGATTTCCACTTCACGCAGCTGTTTGCGCAAGCGGATGATGTTTTCCGTCAGTTCGAGCAGGGATCCCTTCAACCCGAGCAATTCGCCCTCGATCCGGCCGCGGGCGATGGCTACCTCGCCGGCCTCGTTCACCAGCTGGTCGACCAGGTCGGCGCGGACGCGAAGCTGCACCGCCGCGGCGGGCGCGAAGGGTGCCGGACGCTGGGCATCGGTTGCCGCGGGCGCATGCGGTGCCGCGGCCAACGCAGGTTCGGCCGGCTTGGCTTCGGCTACCGGCGCTTCGACGGAGACATCCGGGCCCATCATCACGGGCGCCGGCGCTTCGGGCTCCGGTGCGGCCGCATCGGGATTGCGCAGGCGATCGATCAGCATTGCCGCGCGGTCGTAGGAGGTTTCCAGTCCGTCGATGGTGGCCGCATGCACCGACTTCATGCGCACGGCCTGGTCGATCCGGTCTTCCATCGAATGCAGCAGTTCGCCGCAACCCATGGCGCCGGCCATCCGGGCGCTGCCCTTCAGGGTGTGCAGGGCGCGCTGGAGCGTGCGGGAGGTTGCGGCGTCGGTCGGATCGGATCGCCATTCGCGCAGCTTCTCGCCGATCTCGCGCATGAGATCGACGCTTTCCTCGAGGAACAGGGGCAGGATCTGCGGATCGATCTCGTTTTCGATCCGGGCAGCGCGGCGGTCCGCCGCGGTGATGGTGATTTCCGGCAGCGCCGGTTCAACGGCCGGTTCAAGCGCCGGTTCATGGATCGGCTCGAGCGTTGGTTCAACGGTCGGCTCAACGGTCGGTTCAACTGTCAGATCAACTGTCAGATCAACGGTCGGCTCAACGGTCGGCTCAAGGGTCGGCTCAACGGTCGGTTCAACGGTCGGTTCAACGGGCAGATCACGCGCCGGTTCAACCGTCAGCTCAACCATTGGCTCGACCGTCGGCTCGATCGTCGGCGCAAGGGGAGGTACCGGGGCCGGCTGGGCGACCGCCTTCATGGCATTCAGCTCGGCGGTGAGGTCCGCCTCCTCCCCGGGCATGCGGCGTTCCGCGACCGCACCCAGCATGCCTTCGAGGGCGCCGGCGCAACGTGCAAAAACGAAGCGCTGCGCTTCGGTGGGAACGGCGGCTTCGAGGGACAGGCGCGTCAGCGCGTTCTCGAGCGCGCGGGCGAGGGTCGAGACCGGCATGAAGCCGGTCGCAGCAGAAATGCTGGCGGTGGTATGGGCGGCGCGAAGCACGTCGTTGCCGGGTACTTCTTCAGCGCCGAGCCGGGCTTGCAGCGTGACGACATATTCGCGGGTCTCGTCGAGGTAGAGCTTGTAGAGGGCGGGCGCCACTTCCAGGTCGCCGACCCTTACCGGTGGCGGCGCAGGGAAGCTGACGACATCGGCCGACGGCTGCGGCTGCACCGCAACTTCTTCCGTCGCAACCGCGGCGACGACGACCTCTGCGGGCGCGGACGCTTCCTGCGCAACCTCTTCCGCAGCGGCCGGCTCAAAAGTCGGTGCCGGCGGGACGGCGACGGGCGCCTCGGCATCTTCGGTCCCGCCCAGGATGTTGCATTGCCGGATCAATTCGCCGGCTTCGAAGTGCCTGCTGCCGCCACCCTCGAGTTGGGCGATCCAGCCTTTGAAAACGTCCGCCGCGAGGGTCAGCATGGCAAGCAGCTCGGGGGTCGCGGGACGCGTCTCGTGCAGCCAGGCGTTGAGCACCTGCTCCACGGCCCAGCCGGCTTCGCCCAGATCGACGAGGCCGACCATGCGGCCGCTGCCTTTCAGGGTATGGAAGCTGCGGCGTACCGTGACCAGCGACTCGTGGTCGTCCGGGGCGGCTTGCAACCGGGGCAGCTGCTGGTGGATGGTCGCCAGGACTTCGTTGGCTTCCTCGAGGAAGATGCCGAGCAGTTCGGCGTCGAGGTCTTCCTCGCTGGACTCCATCATGCGCACGGCGTCGGCCGACGGGACCGGGGCCGCGACGGGCGGCGCCGGCGCTGCGGCAGGGGGCTCGGCGGGTGCTTCGAAACCTTCCACGACGAAGTCCGGCAGGGCGTCTGCGGCGACGTCCTCCGCCATGGCAGCGATTTCCGGTTCCGCCGCCGGCTCGTCGGCCGGAACCGAAAGCCCTGCCACCGCTGGCGTTTCGGTTGTTTCGGATGATGCCGGTGCCGCGAACATCTCGGGCGTCGGGGCGGGTGTTGGCGCAGCCGGCATGACCGCCTCGGCTTCTTCGCGGACGGGTTTGACTGCGGCCGGCGGCTCGAGGATGGCGTCGATATCGGCCGCGCCGGCCTGCAACTGGGTGACGAAGAAGCCCAGCGCCGAAAGTTTTTTCGCCACGGTTTCGAAGTCGTTCGCTTGCGGCGTGAAGCCGGGTGCCGCGAAACGCTCGATCTCCTGCGCGCATTCGGAGAGCACCGCGCTGGCGCGATCCTGGCCCAGCACCATCAGTGCGCCCTGGATCTGGCGGATCGGCTGCGCCACCGTCGCCAGGGTGCCCTGGCGCGAGGTGTCGCGGAAGTAGGCGTCAAGCGTGGTTTCGATGGCGCCGAGGTTGGAGCGGATCTCGCGCGCCACCGACGCCAGCAGCAGTCGCTCCTGGGCCCGGCGCGACATTGCGTCCAGATGCGGCAGGTCCATCATGCCGAGTTCTTCGCCGCGCCCCAGCGCGGCGAGGCGATTGACGACGATTTCGGTGGCGTGGGCGAACTCCGCATCCAGCGACTGGAAATTTTCCAGCGCGGATTCGGCGAGCACGAGGGCGGTCGCGATTTCGAGGGCCAGCACTTCGTTGTGCCGTGCCGGATCGCGCCGCAACTGGTCGGTCTGCTCCAGAATCGCCGCAGTCAGTCGCGCGTAGTCGGGCTGCCCGGTCGCCGCGCCTTCCTCGGCGATTTTCGCGGCGCGTTCGTGGAAGGGTGGCAGGGCGGCGGCGGTCCCGGCGCAAAGCTTGTTCCAGTCGTCCTTGGCCGCCGCCAGCAGGTCGCGCAGGCGGCGCACGATGGGCAGCAGCCGCTCGGTCTCCGAGGGCGTCGCGGTGGGGATCATGCCGTCCAGGCGGTAGGCGGCACGCACCACGGTCAGGGCTTCGCCGCCGGCAGTTGCACAGGCCGCCAGGTACAGCGCCTCGCGCAGCAGTTGTTCGCTTACCTCGGCAATGCCCTCGACGAGCTTCTTGACCTGCGCGCCAAGGCGCATGGCGAACATCTTCGCCTGCGTGGCATCGGGCAGTCCGCCGGCCGCCATGGCGTCGAGCACGCCGAGCGCTATCCACCAATAAGCGCGGGCGGCCGGGGTGCTGCGGGTCATTTCGATCATCGCCACCGAAACCTTCATCTCGGCGACGCCCTTGGGGTCGTTCTTCAGCCACTTCAGCAGGCCGCGCTCGAAGCCGAGGCGCGCCGCCTTGAGCCGTGCCGCGAGGGCATCGGGCGCAAGCGGCGGGATCTCCCTTTCACGCTTGGGCGGGCGCTGGGTGAGGTCGGGGAAGAACAGGGCGACGGGTCCGGGCGCCAATTGTCCGCGCGCCACCGCCATCGTCCGGTAGGGGATAAAAAGCTTCAGCGGCTGATCCGGATGGCCGGCCATCAGGTCGTCGAGGTAGCCGCGCAGTGCGGCAAACCCGGCCTGGGCCGCTTCGATGGCCGCTGCGGCATCCGGCGCGCTGCCGTCGGCCAATGCGGCAAGCAGCTGCTCGATGGCCGCCGCGAATTCGGTAATGCCCTCCAGTCCGACGATGGCCAGCGCGCCATGGGCCTGGTGCATGCCGGCGCAGGCCTTCTTCAGCTCGTCGCCGGACGGATCCGCGGCGTGGGCCGCAAGGCTCTGCCCGGCGCGCTCGAGCGCAAGGTCGATTTCCCCCTTGACCCAGGACAGAGGACCGATGTCGAGATCCATGCTCATGAAAAGGGGGTCGCCACGCTGTGGTTGGCCGGATTCTCGATCACACCTTGAAGCCCGAGACCGAACCCTTGAGTTCGACGGCAAGTTCGGTCAGCTCGCCGATCGAGACGGCGGTTTGTTGCGTGCTGGCGGTGGTCTGGCCGGTGATGCGCAGGATGTCCTGCATCGAGCCGGCCACCTTGGTGGCGATCTCCGCCTGCGCCTGGGTGTCCGCCGAGATCGCCTGAATCAGGCGGGCAAGATCCTGCGAAACGCTGGAGATTTCATTCAGCGCCTGGCCGGCGGCGTCCGACAGCTTGGCGCCTTCCACCACCCCCTGCGTCGAGTGTTCCATGGCCGCCACGGCGTCGTGCGTGTCGGTCTGAATCGTCTTGACGATGGCGGCAATCTGCTTGGTCGCTTCGCCGGAGCGCTCGGCCAGGCGCTGCACTTCTTCCGCCACCACCGAGAAGCCGCGTCCCGCTTCGCCGGCGGAGGCCGCCTGGATGGCGGCGTTGAGGGCCAGCACGTTGGTTTGTTCGGTAATGTCCGAAATCAGTTCGACGATTTCGCCGATTTCCTGCGAGGATTCGCCGAGCCGCTTGATCCGCTTCGAGGTTTCCTGGATCTGGGTGCGGATTTCGTTCATGCCCGCAATCGAGTTCGACACCGCCGCGGAGCCCTTCTGCGCGGCTTCGAGAGATGCGTTCGCCACCCGGGCCGATTCCAGCGCGGACGAGGACACCTTCTTCATCGAGTCGGCCATTTCAAGAACCGCGGCGTTGGCGCCCTTGATTTCGGTTGACTGCACTTCGGTGGCGGCCAGCAGTTGGTTGGAGGTGGTTTGTGCGGCATTCGAGGCGCTGGTTACGCGCAGGGCGGCATCGTTGATGCGGCGCACCAGCACGGCGAGTTCCTCGACGGTGTAGTTGACCGAGTCGGCAATCGCCCCCGTGATGTCCTCCGATACCGTGGCGCGTATCGTCAGGTCGCCGTCGGCGAGGTCGCCCATTTCGTTCATCAGCCGCAAGATGGCGCCCTGGGTTGCGTCCTTCTCCGCTTCTGCAAGCCGCCGCTGGTGATCGGCTTCGTTGCTGCGGCGCAGGCCTTCGTCATTGAAGGCCTTGACCATGAGCACCAGCATCAGCAGTGCCAGGGAACCGAAGATGGCCGCGGTGACGGAGGAGGCGTCCTGGTCGGCAATCTCGCTTTCATAGGCTTGGACCAGGCTCTCGGCGCTTGCCGTCATGCCGCGGAAACCGGAGACGAGGGTAGCCACCGTAGTACGGGCTTTTGCCAGGGGCTTGAGATCACCCGACAGGGCGGGAAGCGCCGCCAGCATCGGCTTCAGTTGCTGCGCCAGCGGCGAGTCGGGGGGGGCCAGTTCCGTCGCCGTGGTGATGTCCCTGGCCAGTTGCGCGGCCACGGCCTCGTCGAGGCTCGGGCCCCAGGCCAACTGGGATGCTGCCCGCAGGATCCGTTCCGTCAGAATCGGGAACTTGCCGCCGGCGGCTTCCGCCGCTTCGGTGATGGCCTTGCTCTGCTTTGCCGAATCGGTGGCAAGGCGATTGATCGCAATAAGGCGATTCTCCTGCGCCAGCAGTAGCGAAATCGCGTCGCTCAGCCTGGTCCATCCCTCGCGCAAGGCATCCAGCGCGGGCCGCGCCTCGACGCTGGTGGCTGCCACCCGGATCCCTTTGACTTCGCCGCCTTCGGCCAGGGTTTCCAGCGTCTTGGCGAACTGGTCGCGGGCATCGCGCAGCTCGGTAAAGCCCTCCTTTTGTCCAAGGGTGGCATTGACCGCCGCCCGCGGAATCTGCTGGATCAGCGTTGGAATGTGGTTGGCGACAGACAGGTAGGTGGTGCCCCGCGCCGTGGCCTGTACCTGGATGAAGACCGAAGCGATGGAAATCAGCAGGCTGACGAGAAAAATCGTGCCCAGGATGCGGAACTGGGTCTGGATCTCCAGATGGCCGATCAAGGGCAGCCTGTTGCCCCGGTTGCTGCGGCGCTCCACTGCGGGCGGACCCCCTGCCTGCCCGGGGGAGCGATTGCGGCGATCGAGTGTCGGCAGCGTGAAGGGGAGCTTGAATGCCATGACTAGTCCTTTGCGGAGCGCTCAAAGCGCGATGTCGAGGTAACTGGGGTCGGACAATAGGGCCGTAATGCGCAACTGGGTCCAGGTCTGGTCTTGTGGATCCTTGAAGCGGCCACCGAGCCAGGGCGCGGGGTCGCCGGCGCCCTGCGTTGCGGCGTATGCTCCCGCGTCACCGGCGGCATGCATGTCGCGCTGCGCGCGCAATCCCAGCGCGCGACGGATCAGCAACGCGGTGTTGACGCCATGTCGCGCGCCGACCAGCAACAGGCGTGACTGGGCATTGATCGGTGTCGATGCGCCGCCGCGCCAGGCGGAAAAATCCACCACGCCGTAGAGCACGCCGCGAATATTGGCGATGCCGGCGAACCAGGGCTTGGTCAGGGGGGCGGGCGTCAGCGGCGGCAGGGGCGTGACTTCACCCGAGTCGGCAAGGTCGATCAGCCAGCGGCTGCCGCCGGGAAGCTCATCGGACCCCGACTCGATGCCGAGCAGGGCCTGGGCGCCTTCGCCGCGCCGCGCGGACACCAGCCGCTCGGAGAGCCCCTGCTGGAATTCACGCAGACTGATGCGCTTGGCCATGAACTATTACCCGAGCGCGGCGATCTTGGCCAGCAGGGCCGGACCATCCACCGGCTTGGTGACGTAGTCCTGGGCGCCCTGGCGCATGCCCCACAGCTTGTCGGTTTCCTGGCTCTTGGTGGTGCAGATGATGACCGGGATGTCCTTGGTGGCCTCGTCCCGCGACAACGCCCGGGTGGCCTGGAAGCCGTTGGTTCCCGGCATCACCACGTCCATGATGACCAGGTCGGGCTTGATCTGTTTGGCGCGCTCGACGCCCTCGTCGCCGCCTTCCGCCGTGCTGACTTCGTAGCCGGCTCCCTGCAGCAGCTGGGTCATGATATGGCGCTCGGTGGGGGAATCGTCGACAACCAGTATGGTTTTGATGGGCATGATGGCTCGCTCGCAAAGATGGAAGAATCCGCTCAGCCGCGCGCGGCGTGATCGGCAACGGTCTTGATGAGGCTGTCCTTGGTGAAGGGCTTGGTCAGGTATTCGTCGGAACCGACCATGCGCCCGCGGGCGCGGTCGAACAGGCCGTCCTTGGATGAAAGCATGATCACCGGAGTGGACGCGAACTTCGGGTTCTTCTTGATCAGCGCGCAGGTCTGATAACCGTCGAGCCGGGGCATCAGGATGTCGCAGAAAACCACGTTGGGCAGGTGATCGTTGATCTTTGCCAGCGCGTCGAAGCCGTCTTCCGCCAGCACCACCTGGGCGCCGGCCTGGAGCAGGAAAATTTCCGCAGTCTTGCGGATGGTGTTCGAATCGTCGATCACCATCACCTTGATGCCGGAAAGCCGTGGTGTCTCGCTCACGTTACTCCATGCCGGATGCTGGTTTCGATCGGCGTCGCCGGGGACCGGGCAGCCCGGCGACATGTGTGGCGGCAAGCGTGGTGGCAAGCGCTTTCCATGTTCTCCCCTCGCGCCCCGTGTTCATCCCTGTTCTGGTCAAGCCTTGTTCGATCGCAATCATACTTAAATTTCGAACATTTCGAAGTCTTCCTTGCGCGCCCCGCATTCCGGGCAGGTCCAGTTCGGCGGAACTTCATCCCACCGCGTGCCGGCAGGCAGGCCCTCTTCGGGAATTCCCCTAGCCTCGTCGTAGATGAAGCCGCAGGTCAGGCACATCCATTTCGAATACGGTTGTCGGTGAGTCATTGCCGGGCTGTGGTCTGCTGCCCAGCGCCTGCGCCGGGGACGGCATGCCTTCGGATAGAATTGGCGGATATTAACCCAAGCTGCTCACCGTCCGAAGTATCGGGTCGGGTCAGGACATCCATGGCTGCTGCCGTTCCCGCCAATCCGTCACCGCCCATCGTGCTGAGCTTTGCCGCTTCCGATCCGACGGGGGGCGCCGGCCTGCAGGCGGACATCCTGACGCTGGCCAGCCTCGGCTGCCATCCGCTGTCGGTCGTGACCGCAATCACCGTGCAGGACACCGCCGGGGTCGAGGGGGTGCTGCCGGTGGATGCGGAATGGGTGGCCGACCAGGCGCGGGTCCTGCTCGAGGACATGCCGGTGGCGGCGTTCAAGCTGGGCATGCTGGGCAGCGTCGAGGCGATCTCGGCGATCGCCGAGGTGATCTCCGACTACCCCGACATTCCGGTAGTACTCGATCCGGTGCTGGCTTCGGGGCGCGGCGACCAGTTTGCCGACGAGGAGATGATCGAGGCCATGATCGGCCTGCTGCTGCCCCAGACCACGCTGCTGACGCCCAACAGCCTGGAGGCGCGGCGTCTGGCGCAGCAATTGGGCGAGGCGGATGGCGACGCCCGCCACGAACGCAGCCTCGCCGGATGCGCCCATTCCCTGATCGATGCCGGATGCGAATATGTATTGGTCACGGGAACCCATGAAGCCGGCCTGCAGGTGGTGAACACCCTCTACGGCAGCCACGGCACCGTGCGCACCGACCGCTGGGATCGGCTGCCCGGCAGCTACCACGGTTCCGGCTGCACCCTGGCCTCGGCCATCGCCGCACACCTGGCCAGCGGGGTGGATGTGGCGGACGCGGTGATGGGGGCGCAGGAATATACCTGGCGCACCCTGGCGGCCGGTTTTCGGCCGGGCATGGGACAATTCATTCCCGATCGCCTGTTCTGGTCGCGGGAAGAGGATGAGGAAGCCGATGAAGCCTGACTTGCCGGAGCAAGCAAGACCGCAGACGGGGCGCCCGGCGCCGGAAATGCCGCTGCGCGGCCTGTGCGCCGTGACCCTGGATGATCTGCTGCTGCCGCGCCTGTCGGCGCTGGTCGGGGCCGCCCTCGATGGCGGTGCGCCTTTCGTCCAGTACCGCAACAAGATCGCGCCGCGGCCATTGCGCCGTGCCCAGGCAGCCGAGATGCTGCGCATCTGTCGTGCCGCCGGCGCCCGGCTGATCATCAACGACGATGTCTGGCTGGCGGTCGAAATCGGGGCCGACGGTGCCCACCTCGGGACCGGCGACGCCCCCGGCGGATCGCTGCTGGCCGCGCGCGAGGCGCTCGGGCCGAAGCGCATCCTCGGCGTCTCCTGCTACAACGACCTTGCGCTCGGTGAGGAGGCCGCCAATGCCGGCGCCGATTACCTCGCCTTCGGCAGCATGTTTCCCTCGCGCACCAAGCCCGGCGCGGTGCGCGCGCCGCTGGAACTCCTGGGCGAAGCCAAACGACGCTTCGGCCTGCCGGTCGCCGCCATCGGCGGCATCACGCTCGACAACGCGCCGCAACTGCTCGCGGCCGGCGCCGACATCCTCGCGGTGGTCAGCGACCTGTTCGACGCGATGGACATCAAGGCCCGCGCCGAGGCCTACCAGCGATTGTTCGCCCAGGCGGACAAGAAGCGGAAGGCGGGCGAGTCCAGCACCGACGGCGCCAGGCGCCGTTAGAATTCCGTGATCCCCCTGTTTGCCGTCCTCCGACCATGACCCGTAACGAAGAACTTTTCTCGCGCGCCCGGAAAACCATTCCCGGCGGCGTCAATTCCCCGGTGCGCGCCTTCCGCTCGGTCGGCGGCGCGCCGCGCTTCTTCGCTCGCGGCGAAGGTTCGCGCGTCTGGGACGCCGATGGCAAGGCCTATCTCGACTATGTCGGCTCCTGGGGGCCGCTGATCCTCGGCCATGCCGATCCGGATACCGTGGCCGCCGTGCAGCGGGTCGCGGCGCTGGGGCTTACCTTCGGTGCGCCGACCGAGGCCGAGGTGGAACTGGCCGAATTGCTGGTAGCGCGCGTGCCGAGCATGGACATGGTGCGCCTGGTGTCCTCCGGCACCGAGGCGACCATGAGCGCGATCCGCCTCGCCCGCGGCTTCACCGGACGCGATGCGATCGTCAAGTTCGAGGGCTGCTACCACGGCCACGGCGACAGCCTGCTGGTCAAGGCCGGCTCGGGCCTGCTGACCTTCGGCAATCCATCCTCGGCGGGCGTGCCGGCGGATCTGGCGCAGCACACCCTGGTGCTCGACTACAACGATGCCCAGGGCCTGGCGGATGCCTTCGCCAAACATGGCAACACGATTGCCTGCGTCATCGTCGAGCCGGTCGCCGGCAACATGAACCTGATTGCGCCGAAACCCGAGTTCCTCGCCGCGATGCGCGACTTGTGTACGCAATACGGCGCCGTGCTGATCTTCGACGAGGTGATGACCGGCTTCCGCGTCGGGCCCGGCTCGGCGCAGGGCCTCTACGGCATCGTGCCGGACCTGTCGACCTTCGGCAAGGTGGTCGGCGGCGGCATGCCGCTGGGCGCCTTCGGCGGGCGGCGCGAGATCATGGAAAGGATTGCGCCGCTGGGGCCGGTGTATCAGGCCGGTACGCTCTCGGGCAACCCGCTGTCGGTGGCAGCGGGTCTGGTGACGCTGAAGAAGATCGCCGCGCCGGGCTTCTACGAGTTGCTCACGGCGCGCACCAAATCACTGGTCGACGGCCTGTCCGCCGCCGCGAAGAAGCGCGCCGTGAAGTTTTCCGCGCAGTCGGTGGGCGGCATGTTCGGCGTCTATTTCGCCGCGACGCCGCCGACCTCCTACGCCGAAGTGATGGCCAGCGACAAGGACGCCTTCAACCGCTTCTTCCACGCCATGCTCGATGCCGGTGTGTATCTTGCGCCCTCGGCTTTCGAGGCGGGTTTTGTTTCGGCTGCGCACACCGATGCCGACATCGCGGCCACCGTGGCAGCGGCCGATGCGATTTTCGCCGCCGGCTGAGTCGGGCGTCTGGCAAAAAGTCGGCGCTGGCGAGACGGCAAGACAACCGGCATGCAGACGCTGACGCCCGCCACCGCCTGGCTGGTACTGCTGGTCGCCGGCCTGTGCGAAGTCGGCTGGGCCATCGGCCTCAAGTACACCGAAGGCTTCACGCGCCTGGCACCGAGCGCCTGGACGCTGGCGGCGATGGCGGCCTCCGTTGTCCTGCTGGCCTGGTCGCTGAAGACCCTGCCGGTGGGTACCGCCTACGCGGTATGGACCGGGATCGGCGCGGTCGGCACGGCGCTGCTCGGCATGGCCCTGTTCAACGAATCGCGGGAGGTCGCACGACTGGTCTGCATCGGCCTGATCGTGGCCGGCATCCTCGGTTTGAAACTGGTAACGAAATAG